>Ga0058693_1000422_pt1 | contig 16807 bp, 6 predicted proteins | sample AgamicOrMarz_FD_55217 | JGI IMG/M metagenome (GOLD analysis project Ga0058693, IMG submission 55217) | Agave microbial communities from Guanajuato, Mexico - Or.Ma.rz | ecosystem: Host-associated > Plants > Phyllosphere > Phylloplane/Leaf | place: Guanajuato, Mexico | collected 2012-06-04 | reverse complement strand
CGAGTCAAATAGCAATGATTCGAAGCACTTCTTTTTACACTATTTCGGAAACCCAAGGACTCAATCGTATGGATATGTAAAATACAGGATTTCCAATCCTATCAGGATGAGGAGGGAATCTTTTACTTAATTGAAAGTGAGTAAACAGAATTCCATACTCGATCTCATAGATACATAACATATAGAATTATGTGGAAAGCCGTATTCGATGAAAGTCGTATGTACGGCTTGGAGGGAGATCTTTCATATCTTTCGAGATCCACCCGGGGTCAAAAAGCCAAAATAAATGATTTTAGCCCAACTAAAAAGAATCCGTTTTCTTGCTGATGATGATCTGGTGCTGTAGCCTATTAGACGACGTCTACGCAGTAGGATCAGAGTAAGCGAGCTCACTCGACTATAATAGAAAGTTGAGGCACAAGACTCAGACCCCAATAGTAATAGCATCGAAAGAACTACTGCTGGCAGGAGTGAGCCAAGGGCACCATTTCCTACTATGCCAGACGTTGTGGCCGGTCTGCCCTCTCTGATCTCGAACTCTTTCTCAGAAAGAACGAAGAATCTTTGTCTTTTATGTCAGCTAATAGAAGTAGGTGTCTGCGAACAATAGGCCTCTTGCTAAAGTAAAGCAAAACAAAGTCTTTTAGGACGACTACTAACTAGTAGCTAGCCTACCCCAAGAGTTCTGTTGAAGTTAGGGTGCTGTGCTCTTTATATTTTGAAGAGAAAGTGCTTTTATCTCTCCTCTCATACATACATTCTTCGATCCGGTTCACCACCGGGCCACAAGCTGGTCAACGCCTGGCAGAGTATCAAGAGAGATCCCCAGTAGTGCGACTTAGGTTATGGAAAAGGCAAGGTTTAGAAGCCTCCATTCCCGACGGGGAGACTCAAGGGAGACTAGTTCAGTGAATTCCCTGTTAGAAGGAATTATTGAATCAGAAGCATCGAATGCAAGCTGTGAGGAATAAGAATTTTCTTAGCAGACAAGAATGAAATTAGTCCCACACTTACTTACCGCAGGAATAGAAGAGGACAAGGCCTATAGCCTATCTATATAAGAGAAAATGGCTTCACATTGGAAGATTGACATGAGAAGCCGAAGCGGAAAGCCCACATACATGTACCAGGGTTTGGCAAAGCGTCTGCCTTAAGCAGGAAGGAAGTTGAATTTGGTGTGCTGAACAAGTCAATGACTACTGGATTTTTCCTTTCGCCGGTTTTTTAGGAAGTGTTCCGGGAGTGATCATTCTGAAACTGCCTTCCGTCTTTCTTACTTAATCCCTTGGGCCTTGCTTCTTGGCTTTATAGCGTTAGCGCTTAATCAATCCGTTGCTTGTTCGGGTAAGTTTTTTTATGAAGATCAAATTCAGTCTCACCTATCGTCTAAGAAAAGAGTATTGAGTTGTCTACCCTCTTCTAATAGCCATTACAGTTCATTTCGGCACTGCTTACCGGAATGTTCACATTGAAACGATTCCGATAATCCGGCAATGCCGCTTGTAAAGCTCTTTCGCGGCTAATCCGCGCTTAAATCAATTCCATTCATTCACTGGATTGACCGGACCCTACCTACACTGATAGAAAGTACTTCTTCCGTCAACTACATTTTGTCCTTTAATAAAGCCCTTTTCTCAACCCACGTAGCGGAATCACTACAGTCGAAAGATGAGCTGTCCAATTCCTTTTATCGTGGCTTTATCGGGTCTTTCTGGCTGATGATGGTTAGCATTAGCTTCTTTCTCACTTGCCGGAATGAGGCTAGCAGTGATTGAGTTCCACGAGGGTGATGAACGTCTAAGAATGACATCAGTAGTTGCAATCCTGCTTTCGTGGAAGTAGTACCTATCAAAAGTAGGAACTAGCTAAGCGTCCATTGATCTTTGATATTGGCCAAAGCCAGAAGTGGGCCAAGCTGGAGTTCTTGTTCGAGTGAGCGGGTAAGCAAGCAGGTACGCCCGAGTTATGTAATAGAACTGTACAGGCCTTGGTTGAGGAATCACGTCAGGGTCAGAGAACAGCTGATGCTCCGGAGTCGTGAGGTTCGACTGGCGGCTGTACTAATAGGCTTGGGCATTTGTTGGGGATAAGATAAAGAGTTTTGGTGAGATTCGGGTCGATGCGGATCGGAGTGAGAAGAGGTCTTTCATCCATCCATGATGAGAATCAGTATATGCCCCCTTCGATAGAAAGATTTTCGGGAAAGCCGAAACGGAAACTTCAGTGTTAGACGTCTACTACCTTCGAGAGAAAATCTTTGCTCCCCATAACGAAGAGAGTTTTTTGTTCCCCGGCTGAAGCGTCTGAAAGCAGGCACGCTTTTGGATGGGAGTAGTTGGTTTTTGGTACAATTAGTTGCTTTTAGTTTCGAGTGAGGGAGATATGGGATAAGATTTTCTTATGTTTCCGTTGGATTTTTAGTTTGACTGCAATCAATGACGGTTTATAAGAGAGACTTTTGGCTGTTGTGAAGTACTTATCTTGCCGTTCATCTTTCGAACTGGTTCAGAAGTCGAGATTGCTATGATGAAATAGAAAAGACGATGCCATTGAAAGCTCAGGAGAGCGATATGACTAAAATAGAGACATTCAACCGCTACTTCCTCAAATACTTTACTTCCTCCGTAACATCAAAAGGAGCTATAAACTACCGTTTTAAGATCAGGGAAATGGCCTTCTTTTAGTCTTCTTCCGCCATGATTGACTGCCTCAAGAGGATATGGCTGTGAAGAGAAGGGATGAAAGGTAGAGACGCGGTTTAGGATATGCGTATTGGTAGGCCGGGAAGGAGAAAGGAAAGTAAGAAATGCCAGTCAACAAGGATAGCTTCCAGCTACCTGATCTGTAGTATCTTCCCCCTCGCTTCTCTTCAAAGTTCTGTATCTGGCTTCGTAGTCAGTCTTAGACTGATGAAAGAAATCCGCAGCCCCTCCAATAGAAGCTGAAGATGCGGGCTTAGAGCTTTCGCCCCGCTTTCCCTACTTCAATGGAAAGGGGGAAATCGCCTATCTAATAGAAAAAACTTTCTTCGGAAGGGTCAGCCAAGCATTTTGCTTAACGAAATCGCGGTCTGGGAAACGGCTATATTTGTCTGAAGTTTTTGGAGCATTCCGATCCACTTGCTTCAGTAGTACAGGCATCACACCGTATGCTTTGCTTTTACCTTACCTACGGGCATGATGCTCTTTTTCAGGCTGAAGTTTTGGTTCTCTCGATTAGAAGAGCCATGCAGAAAAGGCTAACTCTGTAGGAGTCTCAATAAGCAATGATTATGGATTTATAGCTGTTTCTTACTCTTAAGGCATACCCTCAAAGTGTGGCTCGAAAGGAATGTTCGACCACAGGTTTTCCTGGAAGGTGACTTAGTCTGGAAGCAGATTCAGCCAGCCCGGAGTAACCAGAGCAAGTTCTCTCCAAAGTGGGAAGGACCATTCGGACTCAAGATGCAACTAAAGTTTTCAGAAGCCTTACAGATCCTATTATCTTTATAATTCAGACGGGGGCACAGCGTTGACGTCCTTGGCTTGGGTCTAAACCTTCGTTGAAGAGTTTCAGTTAGGCAGCTCAACCGCCTTTATCATACTCTTTNNAAAGAGTAAGGAAAGGCTCATTTATACTTGGCACGGAATCGAGCGTCAGTCTTAGTCTTCTTACTTCAGATTTAGCCCAATCCGAGTTTGTGAACCGTAATGCGGCTTCATACATCTTCGTCTATAGAAGGCCCTTACCTAGTTAGTAGCTTCTTATGCTTGGAGATACTACAACGCTGATGGATCCAACTAGGACAGTATGAAGACGCTGGTTCTCTTATCCAAACATCGGGTGAAATTGGTCCAGCCTAGTGTCAGTAGGTAGACTCTTTGAAGCTATGTAACAGGGGTTTCAAACACATTTCTGTTTCTCAGCTCAGTAGCATTCAAAAAACCTTCCAAATCAGAGTATTATCAGAACAGCCTAACAAGGCAGAGCGAGCCAGGGCTTTGCTATCTTTTCCTCCTCCTCAAGAGAAAGAAGCCGAAGGCTAAGAATTAGAGAGAGTTAGCCTTTTCGATAGGCTTTCCTTTCCCTATGAGCTGATTGAGATTTCGATAGAGAGTGAGATCTTATAGCTTCTAAACCACCTTTAGGGTAGCGATAATAAAGATAAAGGGAATGAATCGTTATCTTCTATTAGCTGAATGCTAGGCCGTAGGCCAGGTTAAGAGAAAGCTCTTTCCCAAGTTTATGGGTAAAAGCAGACAGAGGAAGAAAGAGTGTTAGTTCCTTGCTAACAAAATAAAGAGAATTGAAATGGAAAACAAGCAAATATGTAATTTATTGCTTCAGTCCTCGCAAGCCCAGACAGAAGCTCTGAGAGCCACGATTCAGCAGCTGACTGAAACGGTAAATAGACTGCAAGTGGGAGTCCTCTCTCACTTAATCAATAATGCCCGGGGAACAGCTACCCCAGCAGAACCTGCAGTTTCTCTACGGAAGCTTCGACTATTTATATATGACAAAATCTACCAAAGAGACGATGATCAGTGAATTGATAGGACAAATTTGATTGTGTCAACAGGTTTGTAACCCGACGAAAAAAGGGCCTTTTCTTTTTGTTTAGCCTCTTCCTATCGATTCGATCGGTGGGACTGACTATCTTTATTCTGCAGATGATCTTCTTTCAGACTTCATCTTTGTGACATCCCTGTGCCTAAGGAATAGCTTGAAGCTCAGTTACTCGCTCGCTTTAACTACGTGCACCTTCCTTTACCTGGCGGTCGGGCCGGTCACCGAAGTAACAGAGTTGCTTGCCTGTCAGTCCGTCATGTATTTGCATATCGCGCAATTCGTTGCAAGAAAGAAAAAGTTTTTGCCTCGATGTATTTTCGTTGTCGTGACGCGGGCCATTAGCTTGACAGTTTAGCCGACCTACCCGCCTTGGAAGCTTTCGATTCTTTCCATTCTTTAGGCGTTTGGTGGATGCCGGTCTATCGGTTAGTGGGAGAAGTCGTAGCAGTGGCCATTTCCCTTAGTCTGTCAAGCCAGTCCTACATCCGCAAACAAAAGAGTTCATTACGTAAGCATAACGTGACGTGGTCGATTCGTTCTAAGTCTTCGATTTGGCCCGAAGTGATGAATCCATCCTCCTTTACGGTACCGTAGGCTTTCCCACCTCTATCTTATTAAACTAGCTATCGTTCTACCATTGTTCGTTAGTATGGTAATCCTTTGACTAACTCTAACTCCAGCTCAACACTCCTACGTTCGTTGTATACTTTCAAAAGTATGGAATGCTCTCTTCCTTGGTCCCCCTATCCCTCCCTGTAAACTTATCTAAAACGCTTTTCTTTCCTACTTGCTAGTTTACCCGAAAATCTTCAACCAATTTTTCGGAGTTCAAAGATAACTATGGAGAGGATTGATGAAACAAGAGCTTTAGCGGAGATTGATTGCTACACTTGAACATAACAGAAAGAAGCCTGACTCTGTCACTGAAGAATAGATTGACCCACTGAAGTCACAGCGCTAAAAAAAAAGCCTTATTTAGAAAATCCAACTGAACTCGTATATCCTACTTCAACAATAGGAAAAGGGGTCAGAGCTTAAAAGACTACTGGAATCATTGCCTTAAAGCTATGCATCTCTTACTCTGGAGCGGGGGACGTAGCTCTTCAGGCCTTTGGCTCGCTTCTCCAACTTCTTCCTTCTCGCAAAGATCTTCATTTTTTCTCTAAAAAGCCCTTTCTCTTGCCGTTGTTGGTGGTTTAGTCAGTCCGTGGGAAGGCAGTGGAAGATAAAGTAGAAAGATTGCTTTTTTTCAATCCGTTGAGGTTGGTTCAGTTTGGTCGTATCCTTTTTTAAGTCGTTTTGATCTTAATTAACCGGGCAAATGGATGACGGTTTTTATTCCACGTGACATCCCCAAGTTAGTCTTCTGCTTTCACTGTCTTCTCGAAAGCTAAAGGTAGTTCACCTAGGGGAAGAATCCGACTAAGCTTAGCCTTGACCCAACAAGGTCAAGCCTTACCTTCTCCTTCGCGTGAACGTGGACAAGTTAGCTTAGCAGGTTCGGAAGAAGGCTATCGTCTTCACCTCTCAGTGCCATATTCATATGGCGGAGAAAGAGATGAGGCGAAAAGCAGCTAGTTCACATCTGCACTTTTCGTTTTCTGGGGTTACTGGTCAGGGAGNTGAAAATCAAAAACGCATTTCTAAGAGCTAAGAGTTCGATGGCGAAGGGCTTAGCAGCATAGTAAATAAGAGTGACTGAATGCAGTCCTGACTTAGACCTTCAAAGTCAATGCTAGGCAAACTCAGATTAGCAGCAAATCATTGTTGAGCTTCAAATCCTTCTCACAAAGAAGCAGTCTCACCCCCTATAGGTATAGGTCCTGAGAACTTTCGAGATGGCATGAACGTTCTTGGAAAGAAAAGTACGGAGGTAGTTCTGTTTTTTAGTTTTTTATTCCGGGCTATTGACATATTAACATATATGATGAAGCGCCTTAAGCCGGCGAGGGTAGACAAAGAAAGAAGAATCACTCCAAGAGCAATCGCCTGAAAGAGTGTTTTCAAAAGAAGTAGTGCACGAGCTTCGACAAAAGAGTTTTTATAAAAAAGAAAATGACCTGCAACCTCTTAGTTCATCTTATAGAGTGTAAATGAAAAGACCCTCTATCGCGGATGTCTATCTTAAGAATATGAATAATGCGTCTTACTTTTATAAGTTGAGGAAAGGGTACACTTTATTGCGTGCTGCACTGCCCTATTTGCCTTAAAGAAGAAGCTAAAGGCCAGCCGGGTACTCTATACTTTGTGGCTTTCTCTGAGCTTTTAGCCTAGTCCACGCGGCCATACATAAAAAAAAATGAGCTCGTCGGCCTATTCCTAGCCGGTGGCTTAGAAGAAACTAACGCGGATTGGTATTTTCGGAAACTTCCCGTGGTTAAGGCGGAGCGCCTTTGACCTAGTTGAAGAGTACCACAGTAAGGCCGTCCAAGGCAACGAAAGTTGGGAAATGGGGCGTCTTCTTCAAAAGGAGAAAGTTATTGGTCCCTCGGCTAACGGCTTATGAGACTCAAAGCAGGGAGATCTAAACCGGCCTTCTTGGACAAACCAAAGGCGCTGTCTTCTTCAATGTCCTTTCTTCTTCTTCGAGTGGGGTCAGTAGCACTTCTGAATGCAACCAAGCCGTGAGATAGGATCCCTAAAGGAAGAAGGCTATGGAAAGAACATATTGCATTACTGCTTCGACTAGGACTTCTTTTTTCTGCCTTAAACTGGACTAACTAGACAAAGGAAGTACGAACAGGAAATTCTTTCTCTTTATTTAGTATAGGTCCACTACACTAGTTGCGTCATGGGGACCATAGTTTGGATTGTGAGACACAAAGACTTAAACTACTTAAACGCGTTGTGGCGTCAGACTATGTTCTATATAAAGCTACCTGCACATAAGGCTAGTCCAGTTCGTACTGGTCAAAGCCCCTACGTCAGAGAGAGAACAAGAACAGGAGGCTACTCTTCTCAGCAAGTCAAGATGAATCTATGCTATGCTTAACACATGCAATCTCCGACCTATCTATCCACCAGCCCGTGTTCAAGGGCCTACGTACGGCTATTTTGCCCCTAAGCTCTTGCTCTCTCCCAAAATATTGGTTTGGCTACAATAAATAAATAGGCTGAAGCAAAGCCCCAGCTAGTCTCGTCGTATGAGAGAGAATATACTAATAGCAGGAAGAAAGAGGCCACCGGAGGCACGCATAACCGAATTCGAAGAGTCATTACGATGTCTACTATGTCTTTCATGCTTCTGAATGTTAGGGAGTCTCATACCAGGAATAAGAAGAAGATGAGACTGCGTCTATGTAACGAAATGGAAAGACTTTTCCTATACTTCAAAGAGAGGGCTATAACTACCCGATAGGGGAGGAAGCGCTAAACGAAATAGATAAATCATATCTGGCCCATCTTCCTTTTCTACTATTCAAGTCCTTCTTTTGGAGAGGGATGACCCACGGGTCAAGCCCTTTGATTTGAGATCCCCAATTACGGGTAAACCCAAGAATTTCCATTTTCTTTTCGGGTCCTTCACCTTTCTTTTTTCGCATGTAGAAAGGAGAAGAGTGAAAGAGATTACCTAGCTCACATTTCTGACTGGGGGAAAGCTGAAAAGCTCTTGCTTTGCGATCATGCTTCCCCCTTTAAAGCCGCTTCACTCTTGGAAAGTCTCATTTGCAGTAAAGGATCCATTTCTGATGGAGCTAATTGCGGAATATATGGAAATTCTCCACTTACTTAATGGCTGCCGCTTAACGCTGACGCGCTTTTTATCTCGGGGGTCTTGCTTGGTAGGATTCTTACTTGCCGCCTCTGCCCTTTTCTTTGAAGCTTAGTTCTGCTTCGCTCCTCTCCTTATTAGTCTTGTGGCTTTTCGCTCCTGGATTTGTTGAGCTCTGTCATATTGCTTTTCGCACTTTTTCATTGGCGCAATCTTCTTTGAATTCGTTTGTGACAGAATTGACTCTCAGTTTTTATCACATTCTGAAAGGATTGTTGGATGAAGATGAAGCAGCTGATTGGATTCTTGCCTTTCTTCCTTTCATTCTTTTAGTCTGACTAGAGAGCTCCCTAGTTCACTCGTAAGCTCTCCCCTTCCAACTTTAAAGCAAACAGTAAGTAAAGGCGGGTTAACTCTTAAACAGAAGAAAGGAAAGAAAGCACGCATTCAACCTTGACGGACTAAGCCTAAGGCCCCTGGTCCCACACCTCAAGGAAGAGGGAGAAATGTTCCTTACTCCACTGCAAGAAGGAACACATTGAAAACCCCAACCCCTCTGGCCTTTCCATGGAGTTTACAGGCCCCGGTCCCACTCACCCACAACTGCTGTCAACCGCAACTAAAGAAACTCAAAGTCTGGTAAGATAAGGTGGTTCACCCAAGCCAACATGCTTATCATTTCACTTGATATAATTGTTTATAGGTAACTATCTTTGTTATTATGCTATCGATGTGAGGAAGAGGAGAAAAGAAGGAGACAAAGGATTTTTCCTCGGCCTTGGATCATAGCTAAAAAAAGGCCAGTCGCTATCTGAATGACTAAACATTCTCGTACTAGGGGATATCAAAAATTTGTCATCTTGACGACTTGATCGGGCTTTCGCCCATTGTTCCACTAGCCGATCTTAATCATGATAGATGGTTAGCACCAGAGCAAGCACCAATAGTCGTTCGTTAACCATGGTTGTGGAAAGGATACGGTTCAGTGTCAATAGAACAAACAAAACAGTAAAGAGGGGAGTTGGCTGATAAAGATGGACAGTAAGGATCGCGTAATAAAAATTGTTCGGCCTCGTCATCGAAAGCAGCTTCCAATTGCTCGGAAATTCTCAGTTATATGGGTGGCTTAGATAGTGAGCAAAAACAATTGATCAAGAAATTGGTCAACTTTAACATGAAAGAAGGTAAAAGAACGAGGGTTCGTGCTATTGTTTATCAAACTTTTCATCGCCCATCTCGAACTGAAGGCGATGTAATCAAACTTATGGTTGACGCCGTAGAGAATATCAAGCCCATATGCAAAGTTGAAAAAGTAAGAGTAGCAGGTACTATTTATGATGTCCCCGGGATTGTAGCCAGGGATCGTCAACAAACCTTAGCTATTCGTTGGATCCTTGAAGCAGCTTTCAAACGACGTATAAACTACAGGATAAGCTTAGAGAAGTGTTCATTTGATGAGATACTGGATGCTTACCGAAATAGGGGAATTGCGCGTAAGAAAAGGGAGAATCTTCATGGACTGGCTTCCGCCAATCGAAGTTTCGCGCATTTCAGATGGTGGTAAAGTGAAACCACATAAAGAGCTCCTCCTCATGTTGAAGGAGAGTAGCTTGTATTATGCTTCTTTATCATCTGGGATCATAGCTAGTTTTTTTCACTGCGAGTGGTTATCTAAAGTAAAGGTAGAGAGGAGGGCGCTCCTGCTTATCGACCCCTGTCAGCTAGCGAAAAGGCATTGTACCCCGTGAGTGGTCTAAATCAGCTGCAGGTAGTGCCGGTTTAGAACCTAGTTAGGCCTTGCGCTCTTGTCGTTGGGGTCAAGGAGTTTACCTTATCCGTATCGAGCGAGCCACACTGTACTGATACCTGTACTTCCGAGATCATCCTTCATAGGACTCAAGTAAACAAGCCTTCATCTCTTTCATTACTTTAGACGAATGGAATCAATATGAGATGGATTCTGAAGCCAGGTGGTAAATTGAATTGAATGGAAATGAACTAAAGGGCGAGGCGAAAGTGGATGGCTTGGAGTTCCATATCTCATCAGAGAAGGAAAGGAGGTGGGCGTACCATGTAAGGGCGGGACCATCCAATAATTAATTGTACGAAGAGCCTAACCTAAGGCACAGTGCCCCATTCTGCGCTACCGGCCAACATCTGGACAGGAAATCCGCGTCATGCCGGTGCGGGTCTCCCGTTCCGTCGAAGATTTATCAGTCTTGCTGAGAGAACCAACGCGTATACGGCGCAGAATCTATCCAAGCCGGATAAGGTTTGGTGATCATGCGGTTATCCTCCTTCCTTTTCCTTGGCCTTTTTTTGTTGTTAAAAAGTAAGATATGGTTAATGGTTTTGGAGTGAAAGAACCCGGAAAAATATGGATATCGATGCGCCATGAATCCTATTCGTGAACAACTTACGCTATTTGCAGTAGAGAAAGGCAGGTAAAGAATTACTACTTGAAGAAGCAGTACTGGTCTTTTCTTTTATTAACTGGATTAGCCCTAGTCTTTGAACTTAAAGAGTTCTTTAGGAAGGAAGCAAACCATCTTTCTATCTCGACTAATCATTTATGGGAGTGCCCTCCTCTTTTTTCTTCTTTTGCCCCTAAAAAATCCCCTTTTTTTTCATGTTCGCCTGGGGAGGATAGAAAGTGAAGCTGCTCCATGGGCTTGGGCTTGAATGCCGGTTTTGATTTTGACGGTTGGCTTTTATGTGTATTTGTCTTTGTTTTGAACCCGAACCACACCTCATGGGCGCCCGGGCCGAGCGAGAGGCTGAGGGCAATGGAAACTAAAAGCAGTAAGCTATGCCCAAAAAGAGAGGGAGAGAGAGATCTCTCGTTAGGTCTTGGGAATGTCGCATTGCTCACGGCAAATATCTCGCCGAAAGGTGGGAGGGGTGCCGAGATCCTGGGCAGCGGGATCTTCCCATCATGATCGACTAAAGGGAAAGTCGCAAAAGAGATATTGGTTCGAATCCAATTCATGATTCCAGTTCAGAAGGACTTCATTCAATCGAAGAAAAGAAGGAAGCATTACGAACAGATAGCCAAAGCAGACAGGGTGACAAGATGTGACAACCAGAAGGAATCCTTTTCGCTTTCTCCAACAACGAGAAAGTAAGCAAAATATTATAGGCTGCGGGGAGAAGAGATCTATCTTTCATCCGTCTTCTCGATCACCTTAAGCTTCCTTGATGGAAATCTAACTTCCTTTATTCAACAACTCAACCAGAACGGCAGAGATTCTGAAATTTACCAGGAATTCCGCTCTCATTTTAGTGACGAAGAATTCCGTCGCGCAAATGGGTTGCCCCTTCCCTAATGAATGAGATAAGAATGATCAGTAACCAGAATGAGTATTCAATCATAATAAGGGGGCCACCGATGTCGAGGGGGTAGTTAAGGTCAGAGGGTGGAGAATTGTGAGGGCGAGGGCGGCGAAAGGCCTAGCCCAAGGCATTGGCGAGCAAGTAAGCAAATGCCTATGCCAGGGTGCGGAGGCTGGCTGCCAAAACAGCGCCAATTTGCTGTCGGAGTAGGCTAAAAAGGCGTACTCATGACAGCTTACAGAATACTTCAGGGCTGGAGTGAAGAGCCACAAAAGTACCTGTCAGGAACTGTAAAAAAAGGACCGAGAACTACATAAATAGGTCTGAGACTCACTTCAAAGAAAAGAGGGAGAAAGAGTTATGTAGGCAGCGACCATTCAAGAAATGTAGTGGTTGACCGGGTAAAATGTAAAATACTGAAGAGTAGCTAAATGAAAGGCAGCGAAGGGGATCCCCATACGTGACAGGGGAGGCACGAGCGGGGAATATCATAAACTCGAACAAGACCAGGGTCCGCCGACCTAGAAGAAGATATAGATAGAGATGGGTCAACAGATTCAGAGGTAGATTTGTCAAAGGACACAGACACAGGTACATAAGGAAGAACATCATCACCTCCTTTTGCCTATGTCTCCCAAGCGGCCCAGTCAGTTGGTCAAAAACAACTCTTTGTTCTCTTCCTATGGTGCTTTCAGTCTCATTTGATGCTTATCAAAATAAGCGAGTTCTCGTCCCATACTCAAGTCTGACTTCGATCATCGTCTCCCGTCTGTCCAAATTTTGATGTCACCGGACCTCATACAGCAACTTCTCCCTCACCTTGTCCAAGCTTTATCTTCGACCTTAAGCCGAGCAACTCGAGACGAGGCCCTTTTGAGATAGGCCTGTAGCAGCTAGGCCTTAAGTAGCTATATCTGATCCGTTTGTTCCGCTGTGAATGCTATTGTTATCGTATTCAGTAGTTTTCCCGGCTGTAGTACCTTCTTCAACGTCTTCGGCTTTCACTTGAAAGAGAGAGAAGGAACCCGAGGATATCACTCCTAACCCAAAAAAGGAAAGGCAGACTGTCTCCGGGGACTTATGATCCTTCTATTGAAAGCATTTTACTTTGACAGGCCTTAACGTCCTGCTTCAAACCAAACGAAACCGTGCTTACTTTCGTCCGGGGATGGATAGGAAGCTTCTCTTCCGCTCCTACTTCGTAAGGAAGTTGAAGGGGAGAGGGTTGCTACTGACTTTGCTAGCTCTTTCTGTGTTTCGGGTATTCTATCATTCATAATCATGTCGATACCATACTGACGCTATCTTACGTGAAGCTGAATTAGGTTTTTTGGGTGGTCTCGTTGAAAGAGAAGTCATAGTAACCCTTGAGTCCATAGTTGCTAAGCACAATGAGACTAACCAAGCAGTTGGCGAGATCCAAAGAGTAGCCTCGAATGCAGACGTCAGATCTGACTTAGAAAGGAATCGAATGAACCTTTAGCCCGGGATTAGAGTAATAGCCCTTGGTTCAATCCTTTCGTTCTAAGTAGTCCCTTTATCAGTTCTCGTCCTCCTCCTCTGTAACTGAAGCAGCCAGCGTTGGAGCCTTGACCAGGATATGGTGATATTCAAAGTTGGGAAATGCTTATGTCTGCAGTCTTTCTTTCGATTTCATAAGATGATTCCAAGCCAACTGCCCTCCCACCCAAGTGAAATGCTATTGGAAATGCCCTTCCACAAGCGTACTCTGTAGCTACTACTTAGTACCTCCTTGCTGTCCTAGTCTCCCTTTCTGCTTCCGTACTTTCCACTGCTTTGCTTCTTGTGCGGGATGAGGTCTCGCTAATCCCCCTTCCTAACAGCTTTCATGGAAGAATAGGCGCTTAGGCTTTTTTGCTAGGTGATTCAAAAGAAAAAGTACTTACCCATTGGTCAACTGTAAGAGTTCCCATACCTGGTTCAGTATGGAAACTTTACAGAGAAGCTTGATGTTGAGTACTAATCGCCCCTCCGCATGAGACCCTTTCACAAGGGAGACATGCTGGATCTGGATCCTTATCTCTAATAATTCCAGGATTCCACCCTGGACCTTTTCCTTCCGTCCAATCGAACATCCTCCAATACAAGGAGAAAGCTTTGAACTTGACTGTTCAATGTAGCCCCTGGCTTCCTCTTGTAAGAAGAACATACGACCAGAGGGTCAAATAAGGTCTCGAGTGAGGGATCGTACTCCAGGAAGAGGTATTTATGGTACCAATGAAGGTCTTTCAAATACTGCCCCTCCATCCAATTGCGATAAAGGGTGTATTCCATATTTACCCTCTCCCCTTCAACCATCAGATCATCAGGAGGAAGGACAAGTTGTTGAGGCTTGAATTCCTCCCTGATCTGGTGAAGGATGAAGCCTGACGAGTAAGGGCTTAGGGGAAGCCCTCGTCCATAAAACCACTCTATAGGTTGCTTCATCGGATCACCTTTACCTTAAGATGGTTTAGACGCCATCGCCCGAATCCGCTTAAACCGTCTGGACAGTTTATTAGAATCGGAACGAGACATTGTCCGGTACCCTGCCCCCGCAAATCGGTATAATACTGATTGCGACATATTATACTTCAAAGCAAGGGTATGGTATCCGATGAGGTTATTCGCAGCTAAAACAGCACGGGCAGAAACCGGTGACAGATTGACCTGTACCTGTTTAACCCAGAACTGCTTAGCAAATTCGAGAGCACCAGTCTGTCAGACCAAACTTTTAGCCTCTGAGATTTGGACTCCGATTTTCTTTCATAAGCGAAGATACTCATCAGCCACCGCTTTATCGGCAATGACAATGTCATCACCAAGCAAAGCATACCGATGAAATGGTCTGGTACGATGTGGATTAGCCTTGTCTGCTGCTAACCATACCAGAGGTGGGTTAGAGAGAACAACGCCCAAGAGCCATAGTAGCCCAATGGTTGACCAGTCCTGAATACCACTTGTGAAATCCTCTTTGTTAAAGGAGGACTTTTTAAGCGTCATAGTATATATTTTCGCGTCTAGGTAAGTTCTTCCTTAGTGTAGAAGCTCCAATGATAATTTCCTTATATACGAAAGAACTTGGGAAACTCCACTTGTTCTCGAGGTGGTGTAACCGTAGGACTCGCTGCTTCCAATGGATTCCTTCTCTGACTGGCATGGTAATGAAAGGGGAAAGAAGGATTCCCGGGGGAAAGGGTAGCGTAATCCTAAGTCACCGGACTTATGAAAGAGGTTTTCCCCCCGATAGGTTTCCAGAAGGAGCTAAGTGACGTTAGAAAGTCCTGCTTGTCTGTCCCGGTTGATATATTTATTCTGACAGAGAACAGAGCCTTTTCGATCTTGCAAGAAACGGCACCGGCACGAGGACATAGCAAAAAACCCTGTTTTTTTGGGGTAAACAAAGAGCTCTTGACCTCTGCTTATTAGATTGGCTGAGAAAGCCACCCCTTTCTACCGCTAAAGCTCCCTACCCTACTTGAAACCCTCTGTTTCTTCCCTAGTTGGATCAGCCCTTTTCCTGTTTATGTCGAGGGTGGGAATGAGTCCTTTAGCTCTATCGACTGGAAGTGGATAATCAGCCTTTTCCTGCAATGCTTGATCTCCATCTAATTGATATTGACTTTCATCTTTTACATTCTATACAGGCAGGCACAGGATCTATCGTCGGATACCAAGACTGCCAATCATCTATTCTTTGACTTGGTGGGACGTGGTATGATTTTCTTCCCTTGATGAAGGCTTGGAAGCCGGTAAGCACATTCAATCGCTAAAACCGAAATTAAAGGTGCTAGACCAGAATCCACATTCACTGGGAGCAATTGCATCACCGGAAAGAGGAATTCGAGAAAGGCATACGTCCCAAGGTAGGGTAGGATCTTTTATCATACAGGTTGGAAAAGGACAGAATGAATCTTTCGAATCCTAGTATGCAATTGAAGTGAAAAAAAAAAGTAGTTCCTTTATCTTCTTTCTACTTGTTAAGGCCTATCCTTTGACTTATTTATGTTTCGAAAATAAGTAATGTAGTTAGCCTAATGCTTTTAAAGCTCGTCGTCAGTCATATGTGGTTGTTTATGTAATGTAGTGTTTTATGTAGTAGTAATGAATAAAGATTTTGGATCAATGTTTTTTCTCGATTTATAGAAGGTAGGAGTGGTNANTACGTGGAACGAACGCGTTAACGGATTATAAAGAGTGTTTTGAACCTTGCTCGCATAAAGTCGGATTTCAATTTCTATCCTTTTTTCAGATCTTAGCAGCTTTATTAAAATTCTTTAACTGCAGGGACTTGTTAATCAGCTCCTGCGTCAGCACAACGGTAGGTGTTCGTTTCACGTAGTTACACCCCTTTCCTTAGATCGGAGCTACGTCTGCATGGGAGAAATAGTTAACCAAAGGATCCGTAGACATGGCAAAACTGGCCCGAAAACCGACCCGAACCGACATGACCCATACCCGACCCGACACCCGAAATGGGTGACCCGAACCGAATCTTATTTACCCCGCAAAAGCTCTCTTTCGATCCCAAGCCTTGATTGATATAGGAGATTGCCTTTTGTTTGGGGTGAAAGAGAACGAACGAAAGACCGATCCTGCTATTGATGCCGAAAAGACCGATGTAGCTAGGGTCGGATCATTCTCCGACGGAAGCTCCGAACACCGTTAGCAGTGATACCACTGAAGTCAGTTTACTCGTTTAGTCCTAACCTTTCGCCAGTGGAGTCCTTTGTGGTTTACTCGTATGAGAAGTTCGAATCGAAATCCAAACAATGAAAGACGGAACAAGGAATCTTGAGTAATCGTACCATTTCATTTCACTCTTTCCATACAAGGAAAGATCTCCGACCGGAACTGCTGCGTCAGCAGTGAAGACAATCAATCCCTCTCGAATCTTCACCTTTCCCAATGTCGTAAGTAAGATCCAAGGAATGATTGAAACTAGTATTCGCGTTTTCTAAGTTCTCAAATATCATAAGAGAATCAATGTTTGTTTCCAAAGCACTTAGTTTTGTTCTCCTATTAATAAGGTAGTGAGAGAGGTCTCCTGTTAGTTTCTTGTCTTCCTGGGCGAAAGTATCAAATCTCATAAGAGATGCGAAGAAGAGGGAATGCGGAAATAACGAGCTAGGCCTTTTAGTTTAAGAGATAGTTTGTCTTCCCTTTGAAGTCTAATTAGACAAGCGAAGCGCTACTACTATTTATTTATTTATT
>Ga0058693_1000409_pt1 | contig 17177 bp, 10 predicted proteins | sample AgamicOrMarz_FD_55217 | JGI IMG/M metagenome (GOLD analysis project Ga0058693, IMG submission 55217) | Agave microbial communities from Guanajuato, Mexico - Or.Ma.rz | ecosystem: Host-associated > Plants > Phyllosphere > Phylloplane/Leaf | place: Guanajuato, Mexico | collected 2012-06-04 | reverse complement strand
AGAGTAGTGTACTTTAGCTGTCAGTAGTACGACTGCCATGGATTCCACTTAACATGGGGAAGTCTGTCCCCTCCCTTAGTCTATACGGGCGAACTCCCTTCGGTCCCGCGGAGGGCTTTTCGAGTGACGATTGAAGCAGTCCCGAAGCCCCTACCTCTATAGATGAGGAACTCGCTTACTTACTTATCTTCATCAGTTCTCTCTCTCACGAATTGGATTCGAACCAATATCAAGCGACTTTCCTTTTAGTCGATCGTGATCCCACCCACCCACTTACCTTATCCTTCCTCCGACCCTTTATCTTCTTTATCTTTATCTCTTGCGCTTCTCACCACGTCAGCTATTCGTTTCATCATAGTGTCCTTCGATAGGTTAGCCACCTCCTCGTTGCAAAAAGGAGATCTCCTTTCTTCGTCCTTCTTCCGAAAAAAGCAATCCAAGAGAGTTTGGATTATATTTTTCATTTGGTTCATTCTTTGACTGCTCTGCTCCCCCCAAACAAAACGAGAGACTTGTTCTTGCTCACGGAAATCGCCGGTTTGTCAAACCTTCAAAGACATGGGATGGGAGTCCTTGGGCATTGCTTGGGCCGAGTTCAGTAAAGACTGGCTACTTAGAAAGATCCTTCACTATATCAACTATATATCTCTATATATCTGTCTTCATTATCGGCTACGTGCTATCGCAGCGGGAGGTTGAGTCAAAAGCATTTACCACGCACTCAATTCAATGATCAAGCCAATAAGCAAGACGAATCTCTTTCTATACTACGAAATTTCGAAATAAGGACTCAAGCACATAGAGGCAGGCGATGACCTTTTTTTTTCATCCCTGAGTCTGTTGGAGTGCTAAAGGAAGCAATCCCATCTAATCAAGTTAAAATCCTTCTGTCTTCCATTACTCCGCAACCTCCTGCCTTCCTTGAGGTTTGAGTTGAGTTGTTCCACTTCTTGATGGGATTATCTTAGCACTGGTTCGAGGGCAGAAAGACTGGAAATGGATTAGCTTAGCTTACAAGTAGGCGGGAAGTGCTAATGGCTGGCTTTACTTTNNTAACTTAACTGCCTGGCCTGGAACTGATCCAGAGAGAAAAGAAAGTCCTATTCTCCAGTCGCCGTCCTCCCAGTCTGTTAATCTGACGCTTTTGGACCTTCGACAGCTGAGCACATCCTGTTCTCTTGAGAATTGTCAACCATATAGTTGGGGTTGCTTTCGATGATGTCGATCCAACCAATCCAATTACAGTTGCTCTAATAGAATGACTTCTTTCCCTTGTTTAGTTTAGCTTTTGTGTCAAAGTCAATTAGTCCTCCATTATTAAGGGTCAAGGGGGAAAGTACTCAAAGTCGGGAGGTAAAACAATTATCCTGGTCCTATCGAACCAGTCACTTCATACCTGGCCTGAAGGAAGGAATGAATCAAGGGATAAGACTGTGACTTAGCGTTAAGGCCAATAGCCGTACCAGAAAGCTGTCCCCAGACCCACCACCATTCACTGCATTGGTCCCAAACTCTCAAACTTCATGATTCAGGGAGCATTTCCTGGTCCACACCTTGGAATTTTAGACTGGATATCTTAAGAAGTGCTCAGACTCAGCTGTGATCAATCTTCCTTGAAGTTCGATTCACTTTAACTAGATAGAGGGGAAAAACTAAAAACTTAGTTAAACCTCAATACCGAAAGTAATGGTATAGGAAGAATCCGAGGATGAGAATGAGGAAGTAGAGAGCAACCAATCTTCTTGTAGTGGAGTTGAGACCTGTTCTTTATATCTTTCTTGATCCTCGATTTATCTTTCAGCCAAGGGTCTTCGAATAGGAGAAGAAAGGCAGAGGTCCCTATGCCACTGACTAGAAGATGCGAAATGCAGGAATGCAATAGAGGGCAGATAGGCCACGAGAGAAGTATAAGCCAGAGTAGTTCTGGGAAAGAAGGAATTCCTTTGAGAGAAGAGTAGACGGAAGAAGATTACAGAGCCAAGCCAAGAAAAAGGGTTCAGATTATACGTGTACCCGATTAGAGGTCTGGAAGCCTTGCACCTGTTAATTAGATCCAGTTTGGCCTTGTAAAGGGGGCGGGGTCGATGCTTTATATTATAAAAGATAGAAGAGAAAGTAGAAAGTATAGAAGGGGTATCAACCTGTTTTTCAAAAGGGAAGTCAATCATTCGAAAGTCTATTTCCGAGTGGGATAAAGGGCAGGAGTAGGTCAGGGCTCTGCTAGAATCCCAAGGGGAGTAAAGTAGCTAAGTTCACAGCTGAACGTACAAGTAGATCGGGGTATTCCAACCAAAGGAAAGAAAAGTCAACTGCCGGGGATTGATCAGAATTCTCATACTACGGAACTAACTGCTTTCATCAGACCAGAATTGAATAATAAACAACGTTCTTTACTTCTTAGCTCATCGGGCTTTCTTAATCACTCGCTACCTAGGTACATGGGGAAATCGGTACAAAGGGGAAGTTTCGACTCAATCGACCGGGGAATCATGCTTAGTCAAGGGGGAAGATGAATGTACTTACCTGCTCATTCATTCGATAAGAGAGGGATTGGAAGAAGAAGTATAAGGTGCATTCACTTATGTATAATACCTCTTTATGTACCAAAGTAGTCTTAATTAGAAATAGACCAGCAAAGCTCGAACAAAGGAGAGTGTGTATTCTTCCGGGAGGATACCGAGCCGAGCCAAGCGAGCGAAGACCAAGGCAGGGATGGTTCGGCAGATGAACGAGTGATTAATACTGCAAGAGGTATCTCGTTCGACTTGCACTTGCATTTTTTAAGTATATCCTTAGCTTTCTCTCGTCTGAGCCAGGATCACGAATTCCGGGCAGCAATCAACTTACAGAGAACTAAGAACAATGACTACGCCCCCTACGATGAAATCGATTCCTGCCACTACTTTTTGAGTAATATTGGTTGAATTCATACAATAGAGTGAAATGAAAGAAAAGAGGGAACGAGACATCACAATGAGATCTTCATCTAAAAACTAAAAGAAAGGGAATCATTTACGAGTGAGTATTACACCAAGAATTGACAAGCGGCATTAGTTGTGGCATCAAAAACCGGGTGAACAACGGAAACCAGTTCCACGGCAGAAGTTGTATCTACTCCAGCATAAGACGATGAAGCAGGAGGAGTAATACATAACAGCGGATCTGCGAGATTTCTCTCTCTGTATGTGTGAGCTACTAGAGGAGTAGTCGCATATCAGCTGTCTGAAGCTAGGAGTTCTGCAGCCCAGTTGCTAAGTAGATAAGTAGCTCAAAAGACTGTAAGGAGAGGCCTAGAAGCACCTATTGAGGTACGAAGTGACTCGACCAACGTTAGGGAGAGGAGCGAAAGCCACTCGACCAACGTTAGGGAGAGGAGCGAAAGCCACTCGACCAACGTTAGGGAGAGGAGCCAGTTGTTGATCCGAGAAACTGGCCATCCCTAGCTGCACCTGCCCATCGGAGAGACTGAACTGCAGAACTCATCAGAGAGGGGGGGAAGATATGAGAATTGGGATTTAGGCTTTTATATAGATTAGAGCGAGGAAAGATGAATTAAAACGTCTAATACTACGCAGGCTCATCAAACAGACTCAGCCCGAAAGAAGGAAGAATTTGAATATTGGCCATATAAAGATATATAGTTAGCCCTCCCCAAGGGGAATCTCTGGCTTAGCTTAAGGGCGAAAAGGTCAAACTCGACAGTAAAGACTGGGCTGTAAGGGAATTCGACAAACTATTATTGACTCGGGAAACTCTTTCCACCTATGTACCCTATTAGCTTAGCTCGTCTGGATGGAACCTATAAAATCTTACCCTATCAACTAGTCCTCCCCTTTCCAGAGTGTAAATATCAACTCTTCCGCGAATAGCAGGAATTGAAGGGGATGTAACACAACTTACTGGAAAAGAGGCTAGTACTTACTAGGACGAATCCTACTATTGCTACGAAGGCGCCCACTATGGATGTCAAATCAGTTTCTAAGGACTGCTTTATGTAATCGGATTGAAAAGCACAAACTGAGAACTTCTTCCCCATTGTGAAAAGGAAGGCGCTTCGCCAGACACTCCAGAAGATCAGTCCTCGGTAGGGTACTGAAAGCAGGGAAAACCCATTTTAGATAGGGGTCGAGAACTCAGAAAGGAGTTTGAGTTTGACAAGGGCGGCAACTAAAAGAAAGCTAAATCAAATCGGAATAGGATAAAGAACGCACGAAGAATCAGAGAGAAAGAGGATTCTAAAAGCTAAAAGCCTAGAAGACTAGATTGTCAGACTCGGAGGTAGCAGTAAGATCTCTGTCTCCAGAGAAGGCATGAGGAGTTTCTAAAAGAAAGTCTCCTCTCATTACTTACTTATGGATAAAGCTCTTAAGCTTAAGCTTTTACGAACAGAAAGATCTTCCCATTCTAAATAAGAATGAGAGTCTTTCAACTAGATGTGCTCCTTTGGCTGGGTTTGAGAGAGAGAGAGCGTGAGATAGTTGGTCTAATAGCTAGTCCAACTTACTTGTATCTGAAAGCGATGACAGGATCTTAGGTCTAGTAAGGAGACTTTTTGGATAATTTACTTCCACGAATAGACTGTTAGGCTAAGAAGAATAGGTTGGGATCAATCCCACCTTTGAAAGAGTGGTTTTGTTCTGTCAATACAATACAGCTTGTCGAGTTATCAAGCTGAACTGCCTTCTGTAAGGAGCTTGAATCGTTCGTTTACTCGTTGTCTTATTACCGACGCGATGGATTGTGAAAACACTTTCAATACAAAAAGAGCTCCTTCCGGCTATACTAACGTTGGCCAGTCTCAGTCTTAGTTCAGTTTGAATCCGAAGTCAAGGAGGCACGAAGAGCTAACAAAGAGTCTAACTATTTGACTATCCGAAATAAAGTGGGAGATTGAATTGAAAAGGCGGATTCGTCCTTCTTTATAACAACTAAAGGCTCACCCAAACCCAACCCTTCAACAAGGAAGGGCGAAATCAATGTCTCTCTTTTCTTTGAATTGAGGGAGTTATAGAGGCAAAGGCTTTTGCTATTCCAGAAGGCTCTCCCTGCTGGCTCAATGTATGCTATATAGCTCCAGAAAGTGTGAGTTTGGCACCAGGATAGAGAGAAAGGAAAGGTAAAAGAAAGAGGAGAGTGATGTTTCGTTTCAAGTTCGAGATCTCGTGTAGGTATACATGAGAACAGAGAAGTGTCCTACGGATTCAGAACCGGAAGGTCAGAAAAAAGTTGGAATGACAGTCCGGCTACCGGAAGAGCTATTTTACTATTAGAAACTATTGATTCTCTGAGTGGATTTTCCATAGATGGGGGCAAGGAGAGGAATTTGGGACAAAGAGGATAGGCAATGGAGCTGCTCTGCAGATGAATTCCCGGTGCATGTGTTCTTGTTCTCGAAAGCACTCCCTTAAAGAAAACTCCTGCGCGTCTAACGCTCAACGGCTTTCGCGCTAGCTCAGGGAGTTGCTTGTTGCAACCAAACACTTGAACTGATTAAGAATATTTTCAGCATCTTTCTTTTTCCGGCGACTAAGAAGGCTTTTTAGGGTTGTTTTTATTATGCCTGGATGAAGATTTTAAGTTATGTACAGTTGTGGTCTTTGGTATATGTATATAAGTTTAAGCATTACCTTCTTCTTTTATAGAGAAATTTATTAAGCTGTTCCAATCCCTACCTATAGCAGAGGAGACCTCAAGTAACGTAACCGGGCCAACCCAGAAGCCGATCACCACACCTATGGGAAGCAGTCAGACACCCCAGTTTGATGAAAACTACTGTGAAGTTGGATGGAAGAAAGTATTTAGCCTGGTCTTAGTCGGCAAGGATGTTCATAGGGAGCAGAAGGAAGTGAAGGTGTATTACCGAAGAAGGAGCCGCCCGCGGATGATCCATCCCATGAGGACTGGGAAAGTGACAATCTGACGGTTATGTCTTGGCTTCTTCTTATCGATGATGATGATGTCCCTGTGAGTGAAGCAGTACTCCTATTCCGTAGTGAATCCTGAAAGATAATAATATATGCTTTTGACCTTGACTCTGCAGGAGATTTCGTGTGAGATACCGCTGACTTAAAAGAAAAAACTGGAGATACTCCTCGGGCAGACGGAGACTAGACATATTACGTTACGGGCACTGTATCTCGGGGCACTCAGACTAGTGATAACGGGAATCCGTTACCTGTAAGAGTTAGACTCGCACGAGGAAAATGTAAACTCTAACTCCGCATTAAAGCGTTACAGAAGAGTAACAGCGGAAAGGCCGGGTTACCCTTACTTAACATGTCTAACCCTATTTGAAAGAGGCATTTACCTATCAGTCCTAGTCCTAAGGCGCAATCGGAGCACTACTACATATACGATCTTTCTTGCTACCTATTATTCTGTGGATAGAAGAGAAGACCTTTGGCCTTTTCCGTACTTCGTCTTATATATTTTTCGTCTTTAATAGTAGCAGATGCTAGGCGTGATTCCCCCCGGAGCTAGCAACTGACCCGACAGATGGCCGGTGACGAATCCAAGTTCACCCTTCGATCAGGCTAATTCCTTATCTATTATAGGCAGGGCAGGCTACTGAGTGAAAGTTTAGGCTTCTCAAGGCGTTGAAGACTAGGATCATAGAAGAATAACTAATCAAATAGCTAACGTGGAATGAAAGGGGATCTAAAACATCAAAAGGCTTTAATGCCCGAACAATAACTAAGTTGAAGATCTCGATTTCTTTTGGTAAGGCGCTCACTTTTTCTATATTCTTTACCAAAAGAAGGAAAAAATCGTACTGATTGCGCATACCCGGATAATTAGGTACTCTATTTAGGAAAGCTATAGAAGTCATATACGAAAGGCTACTTACCTAACTTAGTGAATAGCGGAGCTCTTGAAGAGAGAGCTAAAGAAAGATATTATGAGATTTCGAATGAGATCTGTAAGAACTAGATGATTCAACGAGTATCGATGCTTTGGCTTATAGGTGTCTCTGTTAAATCTTTTTTGGGATGGTATAGTATAAGCTCCGGTTGACGGAACGAAGCGCCCTTATTTACAGCCGCCACTACTGGAGATCAATCTTTCGTTTTCTCACGTGCTCTCGCCCCCGGGTAGTCTTTTCCCGTTAAGTTTCCGTTTTCGTCCTTCCGTCTTCTTTTGAGAAGGCAAGATTCAAAGAGAAATAAGAGGTTGCCTATCTACCTTGTATTCTATAACCCGGGAGGAATAGGCTGCGGCGTATCGGTTCTATTATTAGGATCTCTTATTTCTTTGGATATAGCTAAGAGTCAATTACCTGTTCCCGTGTCCCTTACCCGGATCATTCCTTCTTTTCATCGAAAGATGATATATCATCCGATATATCGAAGGCCGTCAAGGCTTGCTTACTTGTTAGAGTAGAGTAAGTAGAACCGTTTCTTGCACCGGCAACTCTGTTTCAAGTAAGCGAGTCGTCGATTCGCGGAGGGAATCAGATTACGAAGTATAATTCACCAAAAACCAATCCGGCACCTTGTACTGGTTTTGTTGACTCACTTTGAGTAAGCCGACTGACTAGTAGCGTACTGGACAAGGCTAGGTAAGCGGCCTAAAGTAATATCGAAGCAGCTCTTCCAATTGACAAGATCCCACCTCTCCATCTGACGGGTCGGATACACAGTGGTTACGGGACGACGTTGAGGAACTACTCAGACAAGATCTGAACACAGTGATTTCGAACATCACCTACGATAATTGGACTTCCATTTCCTCTCTCTCTCTTTTCTCTTCTAGTCCTGATGAGATAAGATAATGGAATATAGGGACGGGTTGTTCAAGTTACTGACTGAACTCACTACCTCGAGAGCTCAGAGGAAAGTTAGCAATTTGTTAATCGAAGCTACCGGCTCTTCCACTGACTCGTCCACTGCCAAGCTACAGGACAAGCTACAGGAAGGGACTTTATTCTTCATTGCCCTAGCTTCGGAATCATCTCAATCTTTATCTGCTTCACCAGCTTCTGGTTCGTCACTGAAAATTGGAATTGAATTTCTCTACGGTTGTACTTTCTTTCTTCTTTCAACTTTCATTGCAGTGTACAAAATCGATAACAGGATATGATCTTAACTTAAAGCTATAAGTAAAGTACATGTTTTTGACCTACCTTTAATTGATTTACCTAGTTTTGCCAAGGGCCATATCCCCTCACTGTCTTGTACAACTCCTGTCAGTTGCTTTCGAAAAGTGTATTACTGTTGTTTGTTGAATCCTGAAGAAAGAGAAAGTACTACTTCTATTTTGAATGCTGCTGGTATTCGCTATGCAACGTCTTCTTTTTTTATTATCTGCATCTATTCGATTATTCTTAATTAAGAATTAGTCTGAATTCAATTAGCAGTCGAGTGGAGATCAGCTAATTACTGTGAAATCGAATTCAAATTGATGTGGCACCTATCCAAAGTGGGGTAATAGGTTGGTGTTTAACGTTCTAAGGATCTCGAATTTTCTTTGATTAAAAAAGGTCTTCAGTCATGGTCTTGTTCCGCCTTTGATCCTTCGCCCTGGCTCTGGTTCCCACGCCGTGGATCCTCTCTCGGTTAGGGCCCTTCTGAATAAGGAGGCTGAGTCCTATCGAATTTCCTGCATTACCCGGCCTTGAAGGACCACCATAGCAGTGGCAACGGGATTGATCGTTTCCGTTAGAGTTAGGTACTGAAGAGTCGTTTAAGTCCGGTTGTGAGCAGTGTGAACCATAGAAGTCCACCCGTTGTGTATAAGAACAGCTTACCTGTTAGCAGCCGCCCGAGAGAACACAGATTGTTGACATTTGAAAAAAGATGAAAGCGAATTAAAAGTCTACGATGAAGGTTTCTTTCTGGTTGGAGAGTGGAGAAGACCCACAACAGTTCGATCAAGAGCAAGAGTATGAGCAAGAAGCCAGGAATTGTACGACCAAACAATCAACGTCATTGGAGACGAGGTTTGGAACCCTACTCAATACTCACCCGGTGTCTTTAGAGCACCCGAATTCTTCAGTAGATGAGCCCCAAGATCCTAATGCTACACTCAGAGGCCCAGATTTTGGCTCACCCGGAACCCGGGACCGGTAGACGGAAAACGTGGGAACCATAGTTTGATCAACGAAAAGAGAACTTTAACAAGGTCCCGATCAGGCGCTGTTAAGCCCTTCCTTTCCCTTCTGGAGAAAGAAAGTACTTGACCACTACATCACATCGGTGAATTTGTTAAGGCGGGGGACCACCAGGCATGGTATCAGGAACTGCGCTCGCATCTGCTTCACAGTGGACCTGGAAGGCTACCGGACTCAATCAACCTGCGTCCAGTACTGAACGGAAGGGGTTTTCCTAAAAGTAGCCGTCCCTTACCTTCTCGGACGATGGAGCTCTTGCCGGGAGAACGTTCTCCTCCTCTACACGTAACGGTTATTATAAAGGGCTACAGCATTCCTCTTTCCCTGAAAGAGACTGGGGTTGAATTTTTGCCCATGTTCCACGCGGAGATATCTGGACATCCCAGAGTCAAGTCTCGCCCCATCGGACATGACCATTGCTGCGTATGACAGTTAAAAATGGTCTTCCATCGGGCTTACGCTTACACAGCGTAAGGCTTGACAGCGCCTCATTCAGTTGGACATCAAGTTCGGGCCGACAGTAGTCCCAATCGAATTCTATGTGCTGGACATTGAAGCATCCTTCAACCGGCATAAAATGGTTATAAGTCATCAAGGCGTCCGCAACAGATCTATCATAAATTTTGTTCTTTCATATCCCGTCCCTCGAGGACAAAGACCTTCTCCCTGACAGTAGCGGTAGCGCCATATACCGTCTGTTTGGCTTACAGTCGCTTCAACGGCTGAGCTGCTTAGACTTGGTGTACCAGGAAAATGCATATTCGTCATAGTGAAAGTGGCATCTTTCTTTCAGACTGGTTTACTTAGGATGGAGTCCAAAGGCTTCCGTCTCTGGCCCGTTGTTAGGTCTCCGCTCCATTGATCACTGAGAAGGGCCCCTGAAGATGGAGGCACAGAGCACCGGCTTAGTTGAAAGCCCAACATGGATGAGTGGTTGATCGAAAAGTCTATGAAAAGATGATCGATGGAGTTTCCAGGAAATAGACGCACTGCTCACCATCATAAGTGGGAAAGAACTCCACGGTTGAATCCTTCGGTTCATTCTTCCGCGGCTGTGTCAAGCGCCAGAGTGCTTGGGCCCATGGGGGATTAGCTTATCCCAAACTATGGGTATACTGACCTATTAGTGTTGGATTCGATTCGATAGCTTGAGCGAACGCATTGGACATTGAATCTCCAGAAGACGCGCTCCTTGGCTCTTCTAAGATAAGAGCTGCAGCCCCCTACTCTTTTCTTCGGGTGTAGAAAGAACCATACCTTGGAATTTTGTATACAAAGAAAGAAAGCAAAACCAATGTCCTGTCGGGTGTCACTGGTATCAATAGTAAGAGTTTGAGTATCCCCGCTCTTATCGCAGCGCTCCACTTTCTTCTTCTTTCCAGAATAGGATTTTGCGGCATATCATTTGGATGGACTCAGATCCTTTCATGTAGGAGAGTCTTTGATGGGTTTTGAATTTTGATATATCAAGCGGGGCTTGCTTACTGCCTTCGCTGAGGATGGGATTCCCTAAACGATGAGTCTGCTGCGGATATTAGGCAACTTTAAAGAGTTATTTTAGTAATGATCCCAAGCGGTGCGAATACCATAGAAGGGCAGAAAAGCCTTGCCAACCAAAGAATTGAAACTACTACCGGGAAAGGAAAGAGGAGATCGAAGTAAAAGGGATGGATAGGACCAAAGCGAAAGACCCACTTCAATGCAAGGAGAGCGGACCAAGTCTGAGAAAGAGGTTTTAAGGAACCAAGTATATACTCAAGGGCGAATGAGTTCTTGAGTCAGCAAGCTTTCTCCTCTTTGCCTGGTATTTCTTCTTTATTGCCTTGGTCTTTCACAGGATATGGGATCGATCCCTTCTTCAATTCCTCCAAGAGATGCAGATGAATTAGCTGCCCTTATTCTTTCAACGCAGAGCTAACCCCCGAAGCGACTTCCTTTCCCGCCTAACCAGCTCTCTGACGGCGATAGGATGATGCTCCTCTTTATCGTTATGGACTTTACTTTACAATGCTGTTCTTCAGATGATGGCTCATCGCAAAGGCCCGGGACGCATCCCTTTTTAGATGCTTCCGCCAGTTCTCGCCAAGCCATATCATAACATTAAAGATTCAAAAAAATGTGTTCAATCAACGGACGCGCAATCAGCGATAGGCTTAATTGATCGTACTACATAGAAAGAATACTGCTTGCTCGGTCGCACACTTCACTATATGTGGATGTGGATTCAAGTTACGACTTGAGAAAGTAAGTCAGTCATTATTCAATATTTCTTTGTGATATAATATTGAATCCTCGAAAATAGAATGCGAAGTAGTCCAACCGGCTGAATCGACTTGTCTTGTATAAAGACTGCAAGAATTTCTCATTCTTCCGGGAGGATACCGAGCCGAGCCAAGCGAGCGAAGACCAAGGCAGGGATGGTTCCGCAACAGCAAGAATGGATGGATTTCTTATTGTATTTGTTTCCTAGATCCAGGGAAAGCAGAAGACCAAAAAGCGCAAGACCGCCCCTTTTGAGGCAAGCCAGAAGCACTCTGTATTCTTCTTAGAGTTGCTGGCCATTGACAAAGTGACATGGAAATACCCTCACTCGATAGGAATTCTCTCTCTCCGAAGAGAGAGCATTGAGAAGTTTTCATGCAAGTTCTTGCTCTCGGAAAGTTTGGAAACATGATGACCTAAGGAATTAAAAAGGAAACTTACAACTCTTCTAACTAGGTAGCCTGAGAGCAAGGAGGAAAAGAAAAGTTGTAGCGACTAGGCAAGGCTTAAGCCTTCTTCAAAGTTAGACTTATCCTTTATCATATCCACTGCAAGCTTAGAATCGGATTAGGCGGCTGCTGGTGGGTATAGACCCTCCTATTATCGGAAGCTTATGTCAATTACTTAGCTGACAAGGCAAGGTATGACTTGCAGGAATAAGGAAATGGTTGCAATAGTTGGTATACTTAGATGAGAAGATAAGGAAATTGTTAGGTGAATCTTACTGATCGAAGAGAGAGCATTGAGCCAGGCAATAGCATAAGAAGTCAGACTGCTTACCTCGACAAGCGCAGAAATCTGACTCTCTTTTAAAATCTCTTTCAACGAAAAAGACTAGTGATCCTACTAGTAGACTTCTTTATACAAGACAGCCTGCAACTTTGAAGAAGCTGACGGTCTCGTGCTCTTTGTCACGCTTTATAGACTTTTTCTGTGCTGAAGAGTGCTAAGCCGAGCTCAATTACATCGACCGTTGCGGAGACTTTACTCGTTTATGTTATAATTCTTTCTTCAGAAGTCAGATAAGGAAAAGAAAAGTCATCCCCGCTTCTCTCTGCTTGTTGTCTCCTGAAAGAGGATATTTCTCCTTTTTTAGTCTACCCGACTGCCGAGAGGTAGCTGGAGATGCTTCCTTCCCTGATATCGATTTCCCAACAGTATACATTTTCGAATTAGTATGGCAACATACGAAAAGATGGATTCAAAACTTGTATATTCAGGGTCCCCAAGAGCCAACGCTTAGTCACTCTTCTCTATCCGCATGTCGTCTAGTGGGAGCATGTCTTCCTGCGGGAAATGCCTGACTTCCAACCCCTGCCTCTGAAGCGTCTGCCATAAGGGTTGAATTGCTTAAAAGACCGCCAAGAGCTCTTATTATATCAGCAAGGACTTTTTGCTTTGCTCTCCGGCCAAGGGAAAGACTAGTTCAGGTCCGGCCTATGCTTCTGCCTTTCTTCCCAACCGCTTAGATGCCGAAAAAGAAAGATTTGGCTGCTTTGGAATACCTGCACTTCTTCTTCTGCTAATCTCGGAGTCGAATGCCGAATAAAAGGGGTTAGTGCCTGCACTTTCTGTCTTCTGCTCTTCAACCTGGTCCTCAACAAAGGGATGTCTCATATGCAAATTCCATAAGGTTATGACCTTTTTCTGCTTATTGCAGAGGAGCCTATAGCTCACAATTCTTACCCCGCCGATATAATAAGAGCTCTGTCACCGGGAAATTTCCTAATAGAAAGAAGGGATGCAAAACTGATAGTTGAAGGACGGACCTTTCTGCCCTAAAATGGATCTCCTTCCCACTCCTGATCTGTATTATTGCTTGAACTGCGAGACTAAAGGATGTGAAACCGCCTGAGGGTGATGGACCCCAGGAACTACGACTGATGGAAGACCCTAACGGGGCAGCCCGCATACTTCCTTTTGATCGGGGCTTCTCTCCTTTTCTCTTTCCCCACGCACTGCAACAAGGGCAGACACATTTTTTACTTTGGACGGTACTGGATCTGCGGCCTCTGGTTCTGACTAGCTTAGCGGTACCCTTTCTTTCGATGTTAAACCCGCAGCGTAATTAATAAATAAAGTGGCGAAGGTCCGCGTCGGAGATTCTGGACAGAATTCATTCTCTCGTACATCGGTCAGTTTAGTACTGAGCAAGGTCGGGTATATCGTCCTGCTATTTGCCTTAGAGTTACGGATGCTTTCATCCCAGTGATGAGACAAAGCTCGAAAGACTAATGAAAAAGGTTTGGATTCCGCTTTTCTTTTAAGTATGTAAGTTCCGGATATCTAACCCTCAACAAGCATTGGGCAAGTGGATTCCCTTCGCCGTTGGTCTGCATTGGCTAGGGAGGGCACTGACTTTCCTAAACCATTTCGCCGGTACGTATTATTGAATAACTAAGTAAGTACACTTCCTTCATGAAGAAAAATGGATTTATAAGCGAAGTGATCTCCACAGTTTCGCAGTCAATCTAACGCCTTTATGATCATCACTGTACCCGAGAAAGATGAAGCAATCAACAGCCGGCTCCAATTTGTGACGAATAGACTGATCGATGTGGACGTAGCATAAAGAGAAAAAAGTCCTGAATAGAATCATAAGTGGGTGGCCTTAAGGAGGTTCTTTCTTATCGGTTCGGTTTAGGTTCTTTATAATAATGACAGCCGTATAAAAAGCTTAAAGAGAGATTCCAATCATAATCCTTCAGAAGCTGGCATCGCGTTTTGACTCCTCCTCGTAGCAGTGTCGTTGAATTCGATTCGTCAACTAAGGCCGCGTTATTGGCGCAACTAAGCGAATTCCTAAATCAAATCACCACGTGGGAGCCGCCGACTTTTCACCACACTCACACACATCTTTTGAACTTTTCGTTGACAGATAAGGCTCACTTAATTATCGAAAAGTTGATCGAAACTCTTACGCCATATAGATCTATAGATAGCTGCACTCTTTCTTCTTTTTCTTACCTAAATGCCTATTTTATCAGAAGATTATTCCATCCTCGAAAAGCCATACTTAGAGAGACGAAAAGACCTCTTTCTTTACCTATATGGATGGCTAGAAACCAGAACTGGTACAGAAGAAATTCAATTACACCAGCACCAGATGCGCTTACCTAATATGGGAGGTATTCCCAAGATAAGTTTAATGGAACTAGCCTGTGAAGAAACCGTCATATAGCACTCAATCAAAAGGAACCTACTCTGCTGACGCTTTGAATACTCCAGCTTAAAAAGCTTGAACAGAGGTGCGTAGCCTTTTTTCTTCAATTGAATTATATGGAATAAAAATGTTCAATCGCCCTCCGAGAGCTATAGAAAGAACCGGGGGAACTGGATGTGTTACTTAAGAAAACTCCCACTCGATTAAGGGACAGGTTGGTACTGATACCGAAATAAGTGGCACTCCTACTTGATATTACCTCCTGGCGTCAATCGAAAGATATTCTCTCTCTGAATACGTAAATTAAAAAAGGAAAAAAGATGCTCTTATTGAGCCTGGAACTAATGGGAAAGGAACTTTTAGAGAGGAGGGTACCGCCAAGAATGCAACTAGCAACTGTAACTGGATCGAAGAGAAATAAGGATAAAAACTAAGACAATTGATTTTTAGCACTTGTTGATACTAAATCTTATGACAAGGAAAAAGTACTCCTCCTAGCCGTAAGGTCCAGGATTTCCCTTACAATTACAAGAGCCATCTGTATTCAGCTTAGCCCATACGGGTAAAGTGGAACAGACGCAAGACATCACATCAACTATAACCGTTCCAACATGAGTCTCCTCTTCTGTTACAAATTTTCCCGTGTAAATCGTTAGTCCTAGGACAATGGCCTTTGCCATGCAACTTTGCTCTATCGTCAAGTTGCTGAACATCGCTTTCGTTTAAAAAAAAGCAAAAGTAGTGCCAGGAAGCCGGTAGCAGCGTGAACCGGTCAAATACAGGATCGCAAAGCTCTAAAAAAGTAAAAAAGTTGTTTACAGTTAGATGGAAAGAAAAACTTTCCCCCGCATTGGAACGTAAGCAAGGCTCCATAAAGTATAGTTAAGCGAGAGTAAGGCGCGGGTAGTTGGCCTTGTTTTCGAGTTCCCCCTGCCTGTTGAAAGTATACTCCTAATTGTACCTTAGTTCACCATAGGCGTCTGAAGGGGGAGTGGGGTTTAAGCAAACTTTTTGTGTGTGAATGTGGGAGCTTAAGTGGACACTGAGTAGTGAATTGATTGATTGTCTTTGCCTGGAGGTTTTCTCTGTCCCTGTGTAAGGGTACTGAAGATATATCAATGACTATCATGAAGCCTATAGTTGAAAGGGCCTTAGACCAAGGCTTGTAATAGCAGTATTATAAATGTTTCAAAAAAGGAATAGAGTGCGGTTAATGGTATTTGGTCACGTTCTACTAAAGCTTCAGAATAGGTTCTCAAGTAGTCTGAAAAGAATGAATACTTTCTAAGTCCCAAAACTAATCCACAAAGACGCATCCCAGAATATAGTACAAAAGAACCTCCCACAACAAATAATAAAATGAAAAGCATTTCTTTTTCCTCCTCGATATATTGATCAAAAATCTTTTTCTTCAAAAGTGCTTTTCTTTTTTTTGACGGGTTTTAAGATGCGATCATGAATCGAACCAGATCAAAACGCAAAACTGTCGACGGAAAAACTTTGCCGGAACGTCAACCGCAAACGAAGGATGGCCAGGCCCCGGTTCCCAGGGTTAGAGTATTCCCTATTATGAGCCTACTCAGATCAGAACGTCAGACGTTGATTTTCTTTTGCCTATCGGCCTAAGGCTTTAAGCAACCTTCGCATTTTCTGCTGAGATCCCGAGTCTCCAAGTGGGCCCTCCTGGCCACTCACGACCTTGGCTTTTTAGAGAATCCCGCTCCTGTGTCGTAAGACTTGTAGCTTGGCAGTCTACCGGGTGGGTTTGTTTATCTTTCCAGTTTCGAGTGTCTTCTTGGATAGTTATAGCGGCCCATAGGCGCGAGATGTACCTTGTGGGGGGGCGGCGGTCCCCTGGACATAGTCCTTTTAGGCAGTGGCCATTTAGTCCATGGTCCATTGGATGGTCGGTGCAAGGCCAGAAATTGGAACACATTGATTCCGCTCGTTCCCGTCCTTCGCTTCAGGGCCTGTCCCTCGGTGTGGTCAGTACTCTATACTGTCGGGCAGCGAAGCTTACACTTGTTCACTAATTATTACGGTTCACCAGGGCCTCTTTCCTCCTCCCTTTTCTGCTCACTCGTAGGGGTCTGGACCCCCACAAAGGGGGAGGGAGTCGACTGAACATCTCAGCCATTGGCGGGAATTTCGCCCACATCCGATCCCCAATTCTTCTTCACCCCGGATGATCGTGTTGAGTGAATTGTGACCTCGTACGATCGTGTCGGGTGAGCAAGAGCCCCTTCGTCACAGTATTTACTTATGGGCTAACAGGTCACACTTTGGCCAAGTATCCTACAAAGAGACTCCCGAAAGCCAGAAGTATTAAAGGAATGGCCATAGGAATGGGCGCATCATGACATCGTAAGATGTCTCGCCCGAATGAATTAGTTGGTACTAGAAATGTTAGAAAAAGTGAACGAAAGGAGTAATAAGAAGTGAAAAGGACAGAGACACTTCCCAACCAGAAAGCAAAGTTCCCACTGATGGTATACTTAGTGTAAGCGAGCTCTAAGATCACATCTTTGGAATAAAATCCAGTTAGAAAAGGAAATCCAATTAGAGATAAGCTGCCCATGAGCATCATGGCATAGGTAAAAGGGAACGAGGAGGCGAGCCCCCCCATCTTCCGCATATCTTGCT
>Ga0058693_1000405_pt1 | contig 17289 bp, 15 predicted proteins | sample AgamicOrMarz_FD_55217 | JGI IMG/M metagenome (GOLD analysis project Ga0058693, IMG submission 55217) | Agave microbial communities from Guanajuato, Mexico - Or.Ma.rz | ecosystem: Host-associated > Plants > Phyllosphere > Phylloplane/Leaf | place: Guanajuato, Mexico | collected 2012-06-04 | reverse complement strand
CCCGGCGCGATTGCCGACGCTCTGCGTTACAGAATCTCGAATGATGAGGTATCGGCCACTGACTTGACAGAGGGGTATCACTGACATCGACCACTACCAACTTAATGATGAGATTGTCGAGGAGTCTTTGCGGATTTTGCGAGAGGGATGGCCGGTCGTAGAGCAAGAGGCTGAGTATCTAATTCGATTCGCCAAAGACTGGCACAGCCGATACAGGAAAGTCTCTTCAACATAGGTTTCGACTGACGGCCGCAATGCCGCCTAGTAGGCGCGACGCCTCGACAAACCACTCGCAGGAGCCAGCCTGACGAGCAATTTGAACGTGCCACCGTGCTATAGAGCCTTTATGACGCGACGCTCACCCTCGGGTCGCGGGTCCTGATACCCGGGCGCCAACGAGGCACTACTTGCACCATACAGGGCCAGTGGGTCAGCGAGCCATAACGCGTACTCGGGTCCACGTAGACTATGGTCTGGCGAACAATCAACACTCCAGCGGCGCAATATGTACCCCGCATTTGCAGCTCGGAGCTTCACCTTCAAAACACCTTCAGGCATCTCGTAGTCTAGTCTTACGACCTCGGGTCGAGCGTGTGCCGGGTGTGGGACCAAGTCAAGTTCGATTAGGCGGCTCCATTGGACATCGAATTCCGCAGTCTCATCGCGCTCAACCGGACTGTCCTCCATGACCACGGGGTTCTCCATACGCGTTAATACGAAGTCTCTAAACTGGCGACTTTTCCTGTCGAACGCTCGGGCGTGCCATCGGATGCCCGTATCGACTAGCGCTAGCGGGACGATTTCGCGCGTGGTCTTTCCACTATCTATCGACGTGTAGTTCAATCTCACCACTTTCCCACGATGAATTGCCCTAGTGATTGGTGCAAGAAGGGACATATGGGGGAGGCTAAGTGGGTTCGGGAACTCACAGCGCATCATCGGCTGCAAACCGTCCGTGATGCCTTCACCGAATCCTTGGGACAACGCGGTTAGGACACGTTGCGGGTGATGCTCGAACAAGGGCACAAAACCTGGCGTTGGCAGATAGGCCTTCGTCGCTTGGTCTAACTGCAGATTGTCCGGGGACATCTCTCGATAAAGAGCAATGTCCCGCGTTGCGCCGGCGGGACCCGTCTCGAACCTCTCGACCAAGTCGGAGCGTCTCAACTCCCCCAGGAAATACAGCTTGAAGTCGATATGGAATAGACGTTCCCGCTGACTGCGGGGAAGTTGCTCCAAGAGATGGAGAGTTTGCTCAGATTGTTCGAAGGCCATGGTCGGATGTTAGTTGACTCCGTCAGCACAGTCAATCAAAAGTAATTTGTCGTATCATCAAAATGATGATGTATCATGCTCGTTGTGAGTTGTTGAGTCGGGCCGGTGACACCACCCAATAGTCGGCCGCCCCAAGTATCAGCGTTTATAAGGACTGTAGAAGCCATGACGTCAGCATCGGGCAATCAAAGCATCGTTCCGTTGAGTGACTTGGCGTTGGCGCGCGCCATCAGCGAAATGGCAAAGTCGAAGAGCGAACTGCTTATTGCAGCAAATGGCTTCACGGCGCTAGCAGCAGTTCGAACGCCCCACGGCGTTTGGACTGAGTTTGGCCGCGGCGACTTTGGACTCAAATCCGGCGAAGCCGCAAAGCAGGCCTTGGAAGCCGGGAGCCTCCGGTGGTGGGATGTTCCCACTTCACCGTCTGAATGCGACCTCTCGATGGAGGCAAGCGTCGTCGCAACGTCTACCTTTATCGACCGCTGGTTGCAGGAAGCAGACAAACTCACGGGCTCGAGCGGACGTGGGGATGCTCCGAAGAAAGAGGACGAGCAGTATCTTGGATACCAATGTGGGTGGCGATGCCAGTTCGCGGGCTGTGGCAAAGACCTTAAACGAGAAAGCTTGAGCGGCACGGCCGGCAACTTCTCGTACTTTGCGCACATTATTGCGTCTTCCCCCAAGGGGCCGCGCGGCGATAAATTGCTGTCTGGCGAGCGTGCTGACGACATCGCTAACATCATGCTGATGTGTGATGAGTGTCATCGGAGAATCGACCGCGTTGACCCTGACCGCTTTACGGTGGACATACTTCGTCAGATGCGCCAAGACAGCATCAACGAAGTCAAACGGTTGCTCGATACATTGAGGTACGAAGACGCGCTTCCCATCGTGGTGATGGGAAACGTCACCGCACAATCACCTCGGTTTATCCAGCGCGACGCGGAAGAAGCGATGTGGACTCGTCGGCTACGGATGGCAGCTTCCGGTCCTGAGCGGTTCTTCTACAACGGTGGTCAGCTTCACAATCCGCACGCCGCGCACTACTGGGGGGCGCTCTTCGAGTCTTTGAAGGATGATATTCCGCTGCTCCGCAAGCGCTTGAACGGCACTCTTCGGGCAGACGGGAATGCGATGCCACTCGCCGTTTTCCCGCTCCACTGCACCTCGATGTTAGTTCTTGCGGGCAGAGTGATTGGCGAAGGCAGCCGAATCGTTGTGTTTCAATTTGACCGAGACCGGCCGTCGCATCTGCCGGGCGCGCAATGGGCCTTCAACGAAGGAATGTCGCCGCCTCCTGAATCGAAGTATTGCGTAAGAGAACTTTCGCCACATGCTGGTAGTGAGGAGGCCTGTCTCTTCGTGTCGCTTACATTCAAGGTAGAGTCTAGCAGGATACCCATCTCGCTCTACGAATCGAACAAGTTTGCGGTCGGCGCCTTAGAGGTAACCGCTACGGACCCGGCGTCGCTCAGTCCCAGCATCGTTGGCCATCCGTCGGATTTAGACCTTTTGTCCTGCGTGTTGCAAGAAGCGGTTCAGCGATTGCAGGATGACTGGAAAGTAAAAAAAGTACATCTCTTCATCGGTGCACCTGCCAGCGCATGCTTCAAGCTTGGGCAAAAGTTGCAGGCCAGAAATCATGCGACTGTGGTCTGCTATGAGTCGCTACCGGGGAGCGGGACACCATTCATGCCGACTATTGTGATTTCCAACGATAAGGTTGAGGAAGTTCAAACAGGCAACGGTATCCCATTGCTGTGACACGACATGGGGTGGTACTGAACAGGTTGCTGAGTCTTCGAAAGATGTCAAATCCTGCCGAGAAGTGCTCGCTAAATTAACGTAGAGGAAGACCAAAACATGAATGGCAATCGCACGCTCGCCAAAGCGTTTATGGACAGGGCATTCGTTGACCAGGAAGCTCGCCAGTGGGAAAAATTGATGGTCGAGCTTCTGGAGAAGCTCGAACTCAACGAGGAGGAACGAGAGCGGGCGATAAAGCACTACAACACGCTGGCCAGACAAGTGGCGCGCAAGCTTGGTGTCGGCGAGACGGATGTTCATATCATCGTACAGGGCTCGATGCGTACGCAGACCACGGTCGCGCCACGCGGCCGGGAGAAGTTTGACCTCGACATCGTTGTGAAACTGACGGGTGGGAAGTTCCGCGGCGTGCACCCTGACGAATTTTTCAAAGACTTCGGTGACTCGCTGCGCGGTCTGAATGACGCTGCCGGAGAGCCGAAGCCGAAGCCTCGTTGCTGGCGCCTTCAATACACGAATGAACCGTTCTACTTCGATGTCACGCCAGCGTTGCCTGATAGCTTTGGCATTACCGGAACCGACCTGCGTGTACGGGACCCTGAAATGGGCTGGAGTCCGTCGAACCCTGAGGAATTCGCGGACTGGTTTTGCGATGCTGCCAACTTGAAATTTAAGTTTCAGACGCGGCTCGCTATCGCGATGGACGCGCGGCAGGAAATCGACGATGTGCCGTCAGGCCCGGTTGCAATCGACGATATTTTGAGGCGCACGGTCCAGCTCATCAAGCTTCACCGAGACTTGTTGTACTTTGGCGAATCAGACGCGGTTAAGGAAGGAAAGCCCATCTCCGTTATTCTCGTCACGCTGGCGACTTGGGCATATATGACAGCTTACGCGAATCGGCATACCTACTCGAACGCTATCGAAGTTCTTCTTGATGTAGTCGAGAGAATGCCGGAATACATCGAGTTCGACGGCAAAGAATACACAGTGAGCAACCCGAGCCACGACGACGAGAACTTCGCCGAGCGATGGAATGGAGACGGCGGCAAGCGGGCAAGCGCATTCTTTCGTTGGCACAAGCAACTCAAGGCAGACCTTGCCGCGCTATTCGCAGATTCATATTCGCGCGCTCACGAGGACCGGGTTCGGAAAATCTTCGGTCAGTACGGAGTTGACGCATGGAAAGCCAGTCTCGCGCCGGCTAGCACTGGATTGTTGAATTCGTTAATGAAGTCAACTCCCGGCGGCGAGCGCAAGAACCCGTCAGTGCCAGTGCCGTCTGGCAGCAGGAAAGACACACTCGCATGAGCGCAGAAGAGCAAGCAGCGCCTTTCGCGGGTCAGGTAGCGGCCGTCGTGCAGTGGTTGGATGGTGCCGGAGCCGAGTTTCTGCAGCGGGTCGGCAGCCGCGCTGGCTCAACTCATGTGTGGGAGTTTGACCTGCGGCATCCTGCCTTGCGCGGCATGAATCGAGTCAAGTTGGTGTTGCCGCGGGGATTTCCCGTACGCGCACCCCGCATTGCGGTTGACAAGGCGCTGTGCCTGACGCTTCCGCACGTCGAAGAGACTGGTGTGGTTTGCCTCGGAAAACTCAATGAGTCTAATGCCTATGCCGAGCCCGAACGGGCGGTACGGGGGGTGCTTGAGGCCTTTGACGCGTTCCTCGACAATTGCAACGACATTGCATGGGTGATGGCGGAGTTCGAGCGCGAAGCTCTTGCTTACTGGAATCGCTTCTGCGACTTCAGCGCGAAACGCGCACTGCAATGGCGCGTTCGTCAGTTGCTCAACGCAGTCGGTCGGGTTGATTCGATTGTAGAAGGACGAGTGGCAATTTACGAGGCAGGGCGAATCGCTGTGGCTACCGGGCCCGGGATTGACCCGAATTTCCTCGCGCGTAGACATAAACTCTCGCGCGGTACGCTGGAACTAGCGCGCGCAGTGTTCATCCCGCTACCCGATTCCGTTTGTTGGACACCTTTTAGTTGGCCAACGACGTTTGGCGAGCTTGCCCAACTCGCGCATGATGCGACCAATGGCGAGTTCTCACTTGCCGAATGGTGCGAAGCGGACGCGAAAGGCCCGCCCGTAGGGTTTGTCGTGCTGACGGCTGCCAACGCTGTGTACGCTTATCAGCTGACCCCGGCATTGGTGAGAGGGCTCGGATTGCCGGGAATAGTTCCGCTCGAGGTCGCGCGCATAGACCCAGATTGGGCAATCGTACGCGACCAGCGCCTTGAGCGAATCCAGAATCGGAGGGCGAAGCGTGTTCTTGTCCTCGGCTGCGGCTCGCTTGGTGCGCCTTTGACCATTGCACTTGCGAAAGCAGGCATTCAGCGCATGACGCTGGTAGATATGGAAGATGTGATGCCTGAGAATGTGTCTCGGCATCCTCTCGGGATGCGTGCACTTTTTCGGTCCAAGGCCATTGAAATTGCGACTCAACTGAATGAAGATGTTCCAGGCGTGGTCGTCAAAGGGCATAAGGCGATGGCTGCGGACTGGATTTTGGCTCAATGTAAGCCAGGTGACTTCGACCTCGTGATTGACTGCACGGGCGAGGAGAGCGTCCGCTGTTTTCTATCCCAGGTGCGGAATAGCATCTTTGGCAACACCCCGATTGTTCACGCATGGATGGAGCCGTTTTGCTCCGCGTCCCATGTCGTGCTGCTCGATGCCGATACAACTTGGCCATCGTCTGACCCGGTACTTCGTATTCACGCGGCCGATTGGCCTGTTGATACGAAAATCGTCCTACCTGCCTGCAATTCGGGCTTTCATGAGTATGGTGTTGCCGACGTAAACCAGTCCGCAGGAGCTGCATCTGAGTGCGTGCTAAGCGCTCTGGACGCGGAAAATCCGTTGTCATCGCGAGTCTGGTCGACAGTGCGCTCTTCGGCATTCTTCGAATCACTCGGCGTCCCGGTCGTTCCTGGTCCGCTTGTTCCGGTCTCCGACGACCACTTGCATTCGGTTCGATTGTCGCGTGCACTTAGCGATGTACTCGCCCCGCAGGAGATAGCGGATTGATGCGGTTTGCGATTCCCCGCGCTGAGTGGGAAATGACGTTGAATGCCACGGTTCTTGAAACATTTCGTTCGAGAGTTCAAGGTCGTCGTCAGAGCGTAGAAACAGTTGGGCAACTTTATGTGCCTTCGCTGTCCACGCACGTTGTCGACATTCAAACCGCAACAATCTTGCTGCCGAAGTCGGCTACCCGTGCCCGCGTTGTCATTGACAAAGCTCAAACCGAACGCGAGCGGGCGGAAATGTTTGAGAATGGGCTGCATTGCGCAGGGGTATGGCACACACACCCGGAGACGCATCCAAGTCCATCGGCCGATGACCATCAGTTGGCAGAAGACTACGCACTGGCTGCTGCTAGCGCAGGGCTAGCTGGTGTAATTTTTGTCATTGTTGGTACCGACATCTTTCCGGCCGGGCTATTCGTGGGTGTTCACGACGGAGAGATGATGCATAGAGCCAATGTGATTCAAATCTAAACTAAACTGGGAGTCCGTAATGGCAACTATCGCCGTAGCCCCGACAAAAGCCCGCGAGTTCCGCACACGTTTCGTTGCTTGGCGTCGCGAGCAGGGTGCACATATATTTGCGGAACCACAGGAGAGTGACGGTGCCGACGGGTCGGTACTCTTCTCTAGCGTGCCAACGGAATGTCTAAAAGTGCTAGACGAGGCCGGTTTTCAATACACAAAAATCAGGTCGTGACAAGAATGGCGATAGTTAGCTCTCTTAGTGTCAACCGCTTCAAGGATACTTCCAAAACGGTCGAAGCGCGTCGCGCCCAACCCGGCTCAGCAGCATGTCCAACTTCGAGGCTGAAACAGCGAAAAATAGGGCGCGACATTCCGTTCGCACATCTATTTAGATAAGCCTTCTTATTTCAATAGCTGAGTCTCCGGCATAAACTGAGACTCATGAAAACGCGCCTCACTTCGCCGAATCCTCGGACTCATTCGGCAGCTGATTTTCCCGACGCTGATGCGGTCGCAGCGTCGCGAGCCTGGTATGCGGGTCTGTCGACGACCGAGGCCGTTGCTCGTTATTTGCCGGGAAGGTTAGGGAACGGGCGCTCCGCGCGGCATACTCGGCGAGCTGCGGCGTAGACTGATGGCGATTGCGCGTCGAGCGCATCGGGAAGAACTTGGCAACGTTGCTCAGTCGTCCATCGGCCAAACGCATCAAGCAAGCGCAGGCCGTTGTTCAAGCCATCGAGTTCTTGCGTCACGCGGAGCCTGTAACGCCCTCAATTTCAGATGACGTGAACCGGTGGTCGGAGCGAGGGCGGTGCGTGCGTTACACGCGGAAGGCATTACGACATTAGCCGAAGTGCTGGTGCGGGTCGCCCACAGGCGCCAATGGTGGAAGTCGGTGTCAGATTTAGGCGCCATCAGCCCAAAGCAGATAGACGCGCTCTTCACGAATTATCCGGCTTTACGGAGCAGGCAAGGGCGGTCATTGCGCCAGAGAACAGAAGAAGTATTGTCCTGTGGGAAGCCTGCGGTTACCGCATGAAGTCGACGGCTCCGAGGGCTCCTTCTGGGCGCCAGCCACTACCTGCACCATTGATGCCAGTAACGACTACGCAGCTGTACACCCATATTTAATTCCCCAAACTACGGGTCGGCTGTTCGCGTGACGTTCGGGAGCTGAGCGGGCTAATAGGTTAATCAAACAACTCCGAGGCGCAGCAGTTGTTGATGTAATCCCTCGATATGCTGAAGCGTTTCCATACTAAACAGCTCGTCTCGGGTTCCAAGTTTCCGTCGAACCCGCTTGCCATCGTTGACTAGCCCTACGTCCGCCAATCTTTCATTGTCGGACAGTATCCGTATGAGATTGCCAAGTGCAGATACCTGCAAATGCGAGAAATGTGGACTTTCTAACTGCGTCGGACGTGATTGTCCATTGATGACCAAGTCAAGGTCAGCCCCTGGCTTCAACGTCTTCAAAACCAGCTTTGCTCGCGCAAGTTGTTTCTGCGTAACAAGCAGGCGGTCGTAAAGGTCGCGCATGTTCGCGCGTACGTCCATGTCGTCGATTCCTTCAATTTCCGACAACGTTGACGATTTTAATTGTCTGATATTCGATTTTTTTCGGTTAGTATAACTAACCAACTGTTGTTCTCGGTCGCGAGCGAGGACATAGTGATACATCCCGAGTTTGCGCTGCTTTTCGTTCGAGATTGACTGCGCTTTGGGGCCGGCATCTTTGCCGAAGTTATCCTCAACGTAGTGCTGAATATTGGATAGGTGGAGAGCTAGACCTCTTTCACAAAGGTCGTCGCATGCCTTTTTCAGTCTCATCAGTGTTGCCTCGCGGCGGGGATTGCGTACGTCTGCAAGAAGGGCCTTGAGGATGAGTTCTGAGGTATCAACTTTGCTGTCTTCTGGGACGCTCATTTCGCATCCTCCGTCAACAGTGAGGGCTCAACGCTGAAACTTTCGGCGGCCCCGTCAAAAGTCAGAGCTCGCGTTCGAATGTCTGAAATCACCGATGCGACCACGGGATAGTTATCCAATGCGTCAGACGTCAGACGCAAACTTTCCTGCTGGTCAGACGGCACCAAAGAAACCAACGTTCGCCCAAGTAGTAGAGCGGCTTTGTCTCTCAGTCCCCCTCGAAGCTTTAGGAGGAACGGGTCAATACCGGAGGCCGTGAGAACCTCGTTAAGGAACTCGCGATGTTCGCTGATTGCGGCCGTTGGTTTGAATCCGGGCCACAAATTCGCTCCTTCGACCAGTGACTGTAGCAGTCCCAACTCCGAGTCGTGGACAATCTGACTCTCGACGGCTTTCTTCGCGAGACCGGTCAAGATGACTTGCTGCTCGCCTTGCGAATTGCGCTCTTCATCAAGATAGCGGTCAACCATCGTCTCGACCGTATGAATATATTGCACTTCGGCCGCCCACTCTGTCGCGACAATGTCAGTTTCTCTGTAGAGCGCTTCAATCCGAGCCTTTACCGCATGTGTTGGCTTGTGCGTATCCTCAAGGCGGGCTCGTTCTTCATTAGCAGCAGCGATTTCCTTACCTTTTGTCCGCAACTCATGCATCAGTCGATTTGCGTTGAGAACTAAACCGACGAGGAACATGGGTCCAGTCAATCGATACCTACACAGCGAGCAGGCTAAGGGCCTAGGTACTGGACCATAACCGACAGCCTGGTTTTGAAATTCCCCGCCAGTGGCGCAATCTCCAGCTGGGCAAATGCTATGTGTGAACACTTCAATTGTACCGTCTCCATGACCCATGCGCTCGGTCAACAGGGACAGTCCTATTGCGTCTTCCTCAGAACGGCTATTCGTTAAGAAGCTGGCAAGTTGCTCAAAGTCCGCCTCGTTGAGCCCATCAATGTTGTCGAGGTCGGAACTTAATCTGTCCAGCGCGCGCGAGAACGTCTCGTTTAGCTTCCACGCCTTTATCTTGTTGTAGTAGAGGGTCATGACCAAAGTCGCATGTCCGGCGACCTGTTGTACGAGGTCAGGCGGCATCCCTGCCTCAATCAGCGCGCTGATGCCGCTGACACGCAGCGTGTGAACGTCGTAGATTGCTACCCGTCTCACCACGGCCTTCTTGTTGGGCCCCTTCGAAACTTCCTTGGCTTCAGTTAGCCGAATGTCTCTGCCCGCAGACGCAAGCTCGTCTTCGACAGCAGCAAGAAGGCTGCTCCAGTAATCAAAGAGTCTGTCTCGACTGATTGGCCATCCGGCCGGGTCAGCGGGCTCGCGAAACAGAGAAAAGCTTGTCTTTAAAGAGTCGATTACTTCTGGATTTTTTGTTAGCTCAAACTCATGCTTTTCCATGCACGGAATCGGCCGGGATACCGGATTGTTTTCAATTTGCCAACTCCTTAGCAAGCGAAGACTGTCGCGCAACTCGTCTGAACACCATGCTATTTCATACCCAGTCTCCCTATCGACTGAGGTTTTGTTGGTGTTAATGTAAAGGCCAAGGGAGGGAGTTCCATCCGCTAACTCAAATATATAGAACAACGATTCATCTCTCTTTTTAACTGCTGTGGAGAGGGTATTAGGTACTACCCGAATACTTTTTTCATCAAAAGCGACGACTTCCTCATCGCCCTCCCCAGTATCAAGGTAACGCGCTTGGAAACTGCGTAAGGGAAGTTCTAGGAGCAGGTCGATAAGCACAGCAAGGCCTGGAAACCAGATGTTTTCGTATTGGCCATTTACATTTAGTGACTGTCTATAGTGAGATTCAAAACCTTTGGAAAAAGAATAATCGTTCCGCCGATTGAATTCCTTCAAGTACGTGAGTAGCTCCCGTCCTAGAGGCCGTCGGGGAGTTTTGCCGCGTGCAAATGGAACTGCAAACGAATCGAATCGGACCGAGAAAGGATTAGCTATTTGCAAATGGTCTTCTTCGATGATTGACTCCATCGCCCAGGTAAGGCGGAGGACATGGCCATTCGCGCTTTCGGGACTAATTTCTAGTCGTGCAAGAAATGCGCGGAAGCACGCACTTTCTTTGAGATTTGAATTGTCATTAATGTGTTCTCGCCGAAGTTCGCTAGGGTGCGAGATTTTTATTTCGTTTTCAGCTAGCCAACACAAAAACGTCTGTAATGACGATACTACATTCCCCGTGCTTTTTATTTGCAATCGGACCAAATATTTAGTGAATCGGTCGGCCCACGCGATTACATCAGACTGCGGCTTGTAAGAGGATTTTAGATTGCGAGGGAATGTACTCCTTGGATGGTCGTCGTTTGAGAGCTTCGTCCAATCAAATGGGCTCTCAAGAGTCGGATTGCGCTTTCTAACCGGTCTGAAAGTCGGCAACTCGCGCTGATTTAAGCTGTCTCGCAGAGGTCGATATAATTTTGATAACTTGTCCGCCACTGCGGGAGCAAAGGTGTCGTCTATAATGTCATATATTTTTTTGAAAAACTCTAGGCTGAGGTCGTCGCTTGTTCGAAACGTGGACGAAGCAATAACTATTTCGTAGCAAAATTCGAGCCGTTCGCGCCACTCTTTGGTGTACTTCTCAGACGTTCTTTCATATGCGACAAGGATCGTTTTTAAGGTTTGTGCAGCAACTGAGGAAGTAAGATGTGATTTAAAGCCCATGTTTTCACCAATAAACATCGGCTTTACGATGGGGCAAAGAACAATGCCTTTTTGTGATAGCCAAAACAGAAATAGACTGGCCATTGGATTCAACAAAGAATTTCTGCCCTCACGAGGTCGCTCACGTTCCAGTGTGGCTCGTTCGATTAAAGAGGAAAGAAATTCCTCTGGATTGTCAATGTTTTTATGCGCTTGATATAGCCATGGGTAGATTAGCCGGTCTCTATATTCTTCTCTCAAAACAGCCGCGATTGATTCAATGTCTTCTCCGATGGCGGCTTCTACGAAAATTCTTTTGTCTGAGTCAGACGCGTTGAATAACTTAGTGGATATGGAGCCGTTTTCAAGCGGCGGCACATGGTCAAGGCTAGCCCATGCATCAGCCGGAATTTTCTCAGCGGATAATCTCGTTAACGTGGCTGACCAACGTTCGTGGGTGTGACTTTTTGTTCGAATCTTAACGGCGGCTGCGCCGAAAATGTCGTCCGAATCTCCACCAGGACCGATGAGATAACGACGTAGCCAGAGAAGATGAAGGCTCTTAAAATCTTCTACAAGCTTGTTCAACGTGAGCCGATTCGGTATGTGCAGAATTTGATGTCTATTCGATTCGTTTAGTCGAACGACCCCGCCGCTGAAACTTTCAAATTCAAGAATCGAACTCATGGGTTGTCCTGATTGTGTGCGAGAATTAAACGTTCATTCAATCGTGCAGCGGAGCGGCCATAGTCCTCTTGGGTTACAGCTGACACATGATGCATCGCGATACGTATTTCTTCTGGGCTCAATCCAAGTCTGTTGAGCATCGCTTTGTACGCGTGACGGAGGCCGTGAATACCCTCTTTAAAACGGCTCACATCCACACCAATACGAGTGCAAGCGCGAGCAAACGCTTTGCGGATGTTCGACATTTTCAATGGCTGACCAAATTCTGGTCGAGATTGACAATCGTTAATGTAAAGATAAGGATGTGCGTCTCTAATTTCGGAGGGAAGATTCGAAATCACCGTCGCCCGAAGTTCTTGAAATAGCTGATAATAGATTAGCGCCCATGCTTTGTCTGCCCAAAATATCTGCGAAATAAGCAAGGCATCGTTGTCGTAGAGCATTCCCTTCCAGCCCGACCGCAACGAATCTGCGTCTAAAAGACTTCGGGGCGCGAGATTATAGCCTTGTGACAGATGTTGGAGTCTATCTACCGAACTAGGCCTGATTGCTCCAACGTAACGGGATTGCGAAGGATGGGCTATGACTAATAATGGAACATCACTGGGCTTATCATCGGGAAATAAGTGTGGTCTGTAAGACCCTGGTAGCACATCACATCGCCACATATTAAGAATTTCACTTATCCGTGGTCCACCGAATGACGCTTGTATAAAGACCATCTTCTGCACAACGCTGGGTGTGGAGGCTATGAGGTCTTCAATCATGTTTAACGACAAAAATGTTCCTTTGGTCGTGCGCCGATAGATTCGGCGTTCTTGAATGTTTACTTCGGTAGAGGGCTGCTTACGCTTTTGCTGCTGGCGGAGCTGGAGGTGTGCAAGAAGTCGAGTCCCGTCTCTCGCTAAGCTCTTCATTACGCTTCTGAAATTGGTGCCGTTTTGGCCGAATGCGCCGTTGGTGTCGGTCGTGATAAGAGGGAAATACCCATACTGGAGGGAGCAAAATTCCGAAAACTCGCGCAAATATATTCTGTCTCTGTCAACTGTTTCTCTTTTTACCGGTGTCCAGTCTAAATCATCATCGCTGGAACTACCGCGTCTTCTTTTTCTGAGAAAATCGGAGATTATATTTGGTAGTTCAGAATGTAAAAGCAAGGGGTAATGTAAATGCAGTGCAAAATAATCGTGAAGAAAGGCAAGTGTTACGGCGATGCCGCGCATCTTTGAAAAAGAAGCGCCGTTAGACAAAAGATTTCTCATCAGCGCCGTGACTTCTGCGACTATCTTGGGGCCGCCGTTGCTGTCATCCACCACGAGAATTGGGATTTTGCCGCCGTCGCATGTCTGTAATGCAAAGACGGATGCTGTCTTTAGGACCTGAGCTGGAGCTTCCATTTTTCATCCTCGCGCCTCACACGTGGATGAGTATAGGTATCCGTAGGGGCAAAGCCAAACTGGCCCTAGATATTTTGAAGCTGAACTTAGAGCGGGCAGGGACAAATTAGTAGCTGCCCGGTGGGGGCAAGAATCAACAAGGTATCGAGCGCCATTCAGTTGCGTTTCGACGTGCGCGCTTCGTCGCTGCCCGAGGTGCTGAAGATGCGCCTGCTTGCGTTGCCCGATCGCCGCATCACGCGTGACGGCGTCGTGGTCATCAAGGCTCAGGAGCATCGGACGCAGGATCTGAACCGCGCGGCGGCGCTCGCGCGGCTCGACGAACTGGTGGAAAGCGTCAGCGTGACGCGCAAGCCGCGCGTCGCAACGCGGCCGACGCGCGCATCGAATACGCGGCGTCTCGAGAGCAAAACGCGGCGCGGCGAGATCAAGGCCGGCCGTGGCCGGATCGACGATTAGCGAGGCCGTCCGCCGGCGCGCGGTCCTGCAACGGAGCCGGCAGGCCCGGCAGACCCAGCAGGCACGAAGTCGACGCACAGCACGTGCGTCTTGCCGTCACGCTCGAACGCGAGCGCGGCGGTGTAGCAGTCGTCGCCGTCGGCGAGCGAGTAGTGCGGACCCATCATCGCGACGCGTCCGCGGGCGGCGAGCGCGTGCTTCAGATAGGCGCGCCGCGACCAGTTGCTGCGCGCGCTGCTCGTGAGCGGCGCGAGCCGCAGTTCGGGCAGCGGCACCGACGCGGCCGTGACGGATGCCTGGGTCTGCTGACCGTGCTCGTCGGTGATGAACACGCGGCGCGCCTCGCTCAGATGCCACACTTTCTGCGCCGCCTGATCCAGATCGCCGGTGTTCCGGTATGCGTCGGCGGCGGCCGTGACGGCTTCCGCGAAACCTTCGAAACCGAGCTGCTTGTGGCGCGCGTGCGCGCGCTCGTAGTCCGCGAACTTGCCCCACATCGACTCGATCTGTGCCGGCACGCTCGCGACGGCGGCCTCGATCGAACCGTTCGGCTGGCCAAGCCAGAAGCCTTGCACGAAGTCGACGTCGGCCTGCATCAGGATCATCAGCTCCTCGTCCGTTTCGACGCCCTCGGCAAGCACCAGCGTGCCGGACTGATGCAGCATCGCGATTAGATGACCGATCATCGAGTCGTCGCCCTCGCGCTTGCCCGCGCGCGCGACGAGCGACCGGTCGAGCTTGACGATGTCCGGGCGGAAGCGCCAGACGCGATCGAAGTTCGAGAAACCGGTGCCGAAGTCGTCGATTGCAATCAGAAAGTCGCGCGGCTGCGAGGCGGCGAGCATGCTGGCGACGGCGGATTCGTCATCGGCGGGCTGCTCGAGCACCTCGATCACGATGCGCTCCTGCGGCAAGCCGAAATGCGCGGACAGTTCGTCGATGAACGTCCGCTGCGGCCAGCCGGTTTCGAACACCTGCGGCCGCGTGTTCAGAAAGAGCCAGCCGCTCGCGACGCGTTGCTCCATGAAATTCGCGACGTGCAGGCAACGCGCGATGCGGTCGAGCTCGCGCGCGTCGGCCGCCGAGCGCGTGCCCGAGAACAGCACTTCCGGCGACACCGGCAAACCGACCGGATCGAATGCACGCAGCAGGGCCTCGTAGCCGACCACGCATTGATGCGTGACCGACAGCACCGGCTGAAACACGCTGTGCAGCGTGAGCGCGCGCCACGTCGCCGTCCAGCCGGACTCGTCGCGGACCAGATGCGGAAGCAGGCCGCTCAGACTCANTTCGCTGACGGACGGCATAACGGCGGGCATAACGGCGGGCATGAGAGCGGACATGGTGGCATCGCGGCAATCGGGTGGCGGGGCANGCGCGCGAGTTCGGCGCGCGGCGGATGCGCAACGGAATACTCAACCGGAGCACCCGCACGGCGGACCGGATCGAACCNTGGAACGCGGAGAGCGGTGCCAGCCATGCGGGACTCCGGCGGAGTGGTCAAATTGAGTCTAGCAGCTTGCATTTCGCATGAATGTGCGGGCTGTCACAGAGGCGCGAACCGCGCGTGCAACGCATGACATTGCGTTGCCGCGGGCAAACGGCGCGGCGCGCGCGGTGTCACGGTGGATTCGCCGGCGTTCGCTGCGATGCGCGCTTGCATCGCTTCGCCCCGCGCGCCGGCTGTGGCGGGCCGCGGGCCGTCGTGAGGTATCTGCAAGCTTGCATGAGCCGAGGGTATCAGGGCGGCCCGTGAATGCCCGCCAAACTCCAGGCGGCGACGGTGCTCAGACGTTAGCTTCGCGCGCTCGATGGCTTCTACGCCGAACGGCGCGGCGGCGGTGCGCGGCCGCCTGCAACATCGGCGGGTGGCGGGTATGCTGCTGCTTTCGTAAAAACGGAGAGTCAAGATGTCGGAGATCGCGGTGGTCGCCATTTCAGTAGCGAAACCCGGTTACGAAGAGCGCTTGCGCGAAGCGCTCGAAGGAATCGTCGGGCCGACGCGCAAAGAGCAGGGCGCGCTTCAGTACGATTTGCACCGCGACCTGCAGGAGCCGCGCCGGTTTGTCTTTTTCGAGCGCTGGACAAGTCAGGAAGCGCTCGCCGCACACGCAAAGTCGGCGCACATCACGGCCTACAAGCAGGCGGTGGCCGATTGGGTCGAACACGCGGAGATTCGCGTGGTGTCGAAAATTCTGTAAGTCTTCCGGGCGCTCCGCGGAGCGCCTGGCAGTTCGACGCGCTGATCGTGCGGTTTTCGTGCGATCAGCGGTGCGGGCTAGCGCGGCGCGCGCCGCGCACCGCTAGACGCGCACATCAATGCGTGGCTTGCGGCACGTCGAGGATCAGAATGATCGTCCAGTCGGCCTCGCCATCGTGATGATACTGNCGCTCGGCGACGATGAACGGTTGCTGCTTGCCGTCCGGGCCGAGAAACAGCACGTCGCCTTCCATCGGCAGGCATTCGACGGGNGGCAGCGCAAGGAACGCTTCCTGACCGCCGCGCGGCATCAGTTTTTCGATTTTNCGGGATGCTGCTTCAGTCCATTCGATATCTAGCTGGATGTTGCTCATGCTGTCCTCCGCACCAGGGTGCGCACGGGTTAGGGTTCCGGCAGGCGCCGGTCGGTGCGCGACTTTAACATACCGGGCATCGTGCGCCGGCCGGTCCATTGGACAATAAAAAAGCCGGAACCGGCGCTGCCGGCTTCGGCTTTTCCACTGCGCCGGCGAGGCCGCGGGGCGTTGCTGCGGGTCGGCAAAATGGCCCGCGTTGCCCGCTCTCACCAAAGGCCGCGCACTGCGCTCAGGAGCCCGAGGCGTCGGCCTTCGCGCCCTTCTTGTGATGATGCTGCGAGCCCTTGTGATGCTTCATCGGCGCGGCGGGCGCGGTTTCCATCGTTTGCTGGCGGTTTTGCAAATCTTGCGCGCGCTGCTCGACGTCGGCGGCCCGCGCCGGATCGGTACTCATCGTGACGCCGCCTTGCTGCGCATAGGCCGCGCCGGATACGGCACCGAGAGAAATCAGAATCGCGAGGGACACTTTCTTCATTGCTACCTCCGCAGAGTGGTTGTGGACCCGAGTACTTGTCTATCCATTCGGAGAGACAGTGCATTCTAGCCAGCAATCTCCGCTCCAGCGGACGGTTTGTAACCGCGCGCGCCATTGGTTACATCTTGTTACTGGCTTCTTGATGCGCGTTGCTTAGATGCGGCGTCCGTGTGTCGCGCGAGCGAGGCCACTCTGTCAGATTGATTGGCATCGCTAAGCAAAGCCGCTGCCGCGTATGTCGGACACATGTCAGAACAGGCCAATCGCGCTATACACGTGATATTGCGCGATGCCGATCAGTTCATGCAACGCGATCTCAGCGTTCGCCAGATTCGAGTAGCGCGGCAGCACGCCCAGGCGCGCGCGGCGCGCGCTCGAGATCAACGGCTGCGGCTCGAGCCCGAAATGTCTGAAGTCGAGCATCGCGCGCGGCATGTGATACGCGGACGTGACCAGTATCAAGGAATCGTAACGTGACTGGCCCACAATGGCCGACACGTTGCGCGCGTTCTCGTATGTCGTGAGGCTCTGGTTTTCAAGCACGATGTCCGAGCGCGG
>Ga0058693_1000404_pt1 | contig 17301 bp, 17 predicted proteins | sample AgamicOrMarz_FD_55217 | JGI IMG/M metagenome (GOLD analysis project Ga0058693, IMG submission 55217) | Agave microbial communities from Guanajuato, Mexico - Or.Ma.rz | ecosystem: Host-associated > Plants > Phyllosphere > Phylloplane/Leaf | place: Guanajuato, Mexico | collected 2012-06-04 | reverse complement strand
GCCGTCAATTCCTGAGGAACGGGGACGTCGGCCCAAACCCCATTGCCGTCATCATCCTCGATAAAAGTCTTGCCCGGCGCGGCGATCGGAGAGGGTGCCACAGGCAGCGCACCTTCGGGCTGAAAAGAAGCATGCGAAACACGACCGACATGCCACAACTGCAGAAAAATTCGTCCACCTGCATCGTGCACTGCTGCGCTAACGCCTTTCCAGCCCTCAACCTGGTCTTGCGTATAAATCCCCGGCGTCCATGCGTAACCTTGTCCCTGTTGGGATATTTGCGTGGCTTCGGTAATTATCAGGCCTGCACCGGCCCTCTGCCGATAGTATTCGACATTCATCGCCGTTGGATAATTCCCGGGCTGTCCTGCTCGCGATCGGGTGAGGGGCGCCATAATTATTCGATGCGGCAGATTGAGATTGCCGATCGTGATTGGTGAAAATAAGCCGGCAGACATCTATGTTTCCTTTCGATCGTTCCGGAAGACATTGGCAATAAGAAAGGGAGCGGTGGCAGGCTTATACAATGCCCGCCCGGATCACACCGGCTCCCCACCTACTCTTGTGAACCTGCAATCTTCTCTCCGCTTCAGGGAAAGAGGAACGTGCAGTGACGATCAGCACCTGAGATCTGATCCACTCCAGCGAATCGAAACCACACGGCATCCTCATCGTGCATCGCGGAATTTCCCAGCAGCGGGAGAAGCCAACCTGAAATGCGTCGTCACTCCAGACCTTACGGCCAACACTTCCCACGCTCTTGGAGATTCACGTGTTCACTTGAACCATTCGGCTGGCAGGTCTCGCAGTGAAAACGGGTCGTTGGAGTTTGGACGAACAGCGGTATCGCGTCCGCGATGGGCCGCTTCGAGCGTAACAAATCCAAATGCGATCCTTTCAGCAGCTTGGTGCTGGCGTTGACGGGATTTCCCAGATTGCCAACGTGCGGGCGGTCGCGAGCAATGACGTGTGGTCGATCAATATGTCGTTGTGAGTCTTGCAACTCGGCCCGTTTATGACGGAAATACCTCCGGCAAACCCGCCTCAAATCACATCACTTTTGGCCTGAGCTCATTTGCTCACGCGCACTGAATATTAAATCGAAAGAGAATCTCATGTTCGATCCGCGAGAGAAGATAGCTCTCTTTATCGACGGCGCAAATCTTTACGCCGCATCGAAAAATCTTGGCTTCGATATCGATTACCGCAAGCTTCTGACGGCGTTTCGGGGACGCGGCTATCTGCTGCGCGCCTATTATTACACCGCGCTGTTGGAGGATCAGGAATATTCCTCCCTGCGTCCGCTGATCGACTGGCTAGACTATAACGGCTACAACGTCGTGACCAAGCTGGCCAAGGAATATACCGACCTGCTTGGGCGTCGCAAGATTAAGGGCAATATGGATATCGAGCTTGCGGTCGACGCTATGGAGCAGGCCAAAACAGTCGATCATATGGTGATCTTTTCCGGCGACGGTGCCTTTACCTCACTCGTCGAGGCATTGCAGCGCCGCGGACGCAAGGTTTCGGTTGTCTCGACGATGCAGACCCAGGCGCCGATGATTGCCGATGACCTTCGTCGCCGGGCGGACCATTTTATCGAGCTGATGACACTTAAGGCCGAAATCGAACGCTCCCCAAACGAAGGGCCGGCGCGGTACGGTGAGGCCGTGCGCCTTGATGCTGCTCTGTAAGACGTGGATCATCAGTCAATCAATGCCTGGTGCACCGAGGTTGACTTGCTGATCCGGGCAGTACACGGAGAGCAGCAAGGTGGTTTGAGCCTTCGCTCTCACTGGGAGAGACTTGAAGGTGGAGACGACGTCAATGGACTACGACGAGACGTGGAGCCGGTACTTTCTCATCGAGGAGCAAGACGGTAGCTGTTCCATTGCGGACCAACATATTACCCAGGCTGAGCCAGGACACCGGATGATTTCTGGCCTTTGCCACGCTCAGGCGGAATACCTTCTCCTCAAGCTGAATTCGATGCCCTCACAGAGCGTGCCTGAGCGTCCCTGCGGGATGAACCCGGCATGATATCTCATCAGCATTACGAACGGAGCGCGCACCCAACCGATGCCCGACGCTCCGTGGCATAGTGAAAATCCAAAGCGTCTTGCCGTCGTCGGTTACCCACGTTCGCTTGCAGGGCAAATCGGTGTCGTGGCAGTTGGGGAGGCAGCGGGGATTGGGGCTTTAGCCTTTGATACGCAGGGTGACGTTCAGAACGTCGGGTCTGATGCCCGAGCTTCCCTGATAAGCCAGTTTGCGAAAGCCTGTATTGGCCCCTCACTCAATCGGATCGGCTCTGGCAGGATGAGGCAGAAGGTCTTGGAAATCGACTGACCGTCGGGCCAAGGCGCGATCAACCGTCCTTCCGCCAACTCGGCTTCAATATAGAGGCGCGGCACGAGCGCAACGCCGAGACCGGCTAACGCGGCTTCGATCTGCATGGCGTGAAGATCGTAACGAGCACCAACCGCTGCATTGGTCAGTACGATCCCGGTCTCCTGCGCATAACGTTGCCAGGCTTCCGGGTTCTGGCGACGATGCAGACGTGGCAGCTGGTCGAGCGATTCCCCGTCTGCGGCTTCGTCTAGAAGCGCCGGGTGGCAGACCGGCACCAGCACCTCATGCAGCAAGCGGTGCGTTCTCATTCCTGTCCAGGAAGGATGCTCGAAATGGATCGCAGCATCGAAGCCGCTTCCGGCAAGCACGAAAGGCTCCATTCGCTCGGCTAGATGTACAATGATGTTCGGGTGTTCTTGCCGAAACCTCGCCAATCGGGGAATGAGCCATCGGACGGCGAAGGTCGGGATGATGGCGATGTCGAGGCTCGCGCCGTCGCTGGGTTGCCCCATCAGATATTGGCTGTCACGCTCCAGCCGGTCGAGTGACTCGCGGACCTGAGCAGCATAGCGCTCTCCATTCGGCAAAAGCCGGACGCGATTGCCGACCCGCTCGAACAGTGTGACGCCGAGGAACGCTTCCAGCCGGCCGATCTGCCGACTGATCGCCCCTTCGGTCAGGGCCAGTTCGTCGGCCGCGCGAGCGAAACTCCCATGACGAGCGGAAGCCTCGAACGCCATGAGTGCGGAATTGCTGGGAATCTTGCGGCGCATTGACGGTTCCTGATAGGGTGGTTCGGCTTCAATCCACCGCCACCTTGATATTAGATCACTGAAGCATGATCCTTTGTCGATATATAGCTGCGGATTGCCAGCCTATCATGAGGAAATATCAACGGTAGACAAGGCCCGAAGCTACGATGCTTTCGGTCGAAGGTGGAATAATGATCTATACGGTAGAATGCAGCTTTGCCGATCCTGGCAGCGAAGCGGAATGGAACGACTTTTACAGCCTGGACAAGCTGCCAGCCCTCATTTCGGTGAGCGGCTTCCACACTTCGCAACGATTCAAGGCATTGAGCGGTGGCTGCCCGGTCTATCTCGCCCTTCATTCGATAGACGGCCTCGACATCCTGGCGGGCGAGGAATACCGCCAGAAGGGCGGCGGCAATTTCGCACGCTGGCAACAGCACATCACCGACTGGCACCGGAACCTCTATGGCGGCATCGACCGCGCGCCAGCCATTGGTGAGGGCGAATATCTGGCGTTGAGCGCCACAGGCCCCGAACCTCTGACCCGGCTGGGCCTCACCCCCTATGCGATGCAGGCGGTCGCCATGGAGAAGTTCCCGGAATATCGCTGGCTTGCAAAGGTGGAGCGCGGCAGCGTGCCTGACATCGAGCATCTATCTGAAGGCGTCCATGTCTATGTGCCGATGACGGCGCAATTGACGAGCGACGTTGACGCTGCTGCCGGGAAGGCACGGTAGATCCCGATGCCGAATGTCACGATCTATATTCCCGCAGACAGGATGCCGCCGGACGAGGCGCTCGCAGACCTCACGGAGCAATGCACCGAACTTTGCACCGGCATTCTCCGGGCTGCATTGGTGAACGTGCATATTGTCTATGTCGCTGTCCGGCATGGCCGGGGGCACCCCGCTTTCGCAGAAATCCAATATCGCCTTGAGCCATTTCGGACGCCGCCAGTCATGGCGCAGTTCATGGAAGGGCTGAACGAGGCCATCAATGGCAATATCGGCCTCACCGCGCGCATCCGTTGCTTTGGCTATGCAGCGTCGAGCATCCACGCACGAAATTGAACTGATACCTGGAGAAAACCATGCCTAGTCTTATATTACCCAGCCAGCAGATCGGTGATTTAACAATCACCGCCGTCAGCGATGGCTATCTCCACGCCAGTTTCGATTTCCTCGCGAGTATCGACCCGGCTGATGCCTCCCGTATGCAGGAAAATGCGGGGATAACGGATCATACCTCGATCCATATCAACTGCTACCTGGTGCGCAGCGGCGGTCGCACGATCCTGATCGACGCGGGAGCGGGTGGATTCAAACAGTGGGGCGGCCAATTAAAAACCAACCTTCTGCTTGTGGGCATCCAACCTTCCGAGATCGACGCGATCCTGTTGACGCACGCTCATCCCGATCATGTCGGGGGGCTGATGGACGCCTCAGGGGAAGCCGTCTTCCCGAGCGCCGAGCTTATCGCCCACCACCTCGAAGTCGCGTTCTGGCAGGATGACGGCAATCTGAGCCGCGCACCCGAGCGCGCCCGTGGCAACTTCCTTGTGGCGCGTCAGGCGTTCGAGGGTTATCGCGACAGGCTGCGCACATTCGACGCCGGTGAGGTGCTACCCGGCATGACGGCTGTTCCGCTTCCGGGCCATACCGCGGGGCACACCGGCTATCGTCTCGAATCGGGCGGCCAGAATCTGCTGGTCTGGGGAGATATCGTTCATTTCCCGCAAATTCAGATTCCGCGCCCAGAGGTTTCGATCGCGTTCGATCAGGATGCGCATCTTGCCGCCGAAACACGAGCCAGGCTGCTGGATTGCGTGGCCGCGGAGCAACTGCTGATCGCTGGTATGCACCTCGGCGAACCCGGCTTCGCGCAAGTCGGGCGAACAGGGACAGGCTATGGTGTTGCTTACGAAATGGCTTCATCGACCTGATCCCGTACAGGCCCTGCGGAGCAGGCAGGAAACAGAGGTTCTCGGCCCTGAATTCCACGAACACCCTGGGTGATTGGTGCCGGATCACGGCGAATCCGGCGGGCACGCGATTCCAGCGCCTCGCTCCGCAAGCGAAAGCAACGGTTCAAGCGTGCTCGCTACCGCTGTCGTCGGAAGCTCTATGTCGACGGACTTGCCGCAATCCTGCAACGGCCACCGTTCCAGTTCCCCCGTGCTGGGGAACTTGTGATGCAGGCAGGGGTGATGAAGCAAATCGCTCGCCGCCATCGGGACTCCTCTGGATCGCAAATATGCGGGAGCAGCAACAAGACATTGCTGAAACGTGCCGATCGCTCGTGTCATCAGCCGCGAGTCGTTTGCCTCTCCGGAGCGGATAACGGCATCGAACCCTTCGTCGATGATCTCGACAAGCCGGTCGGTGAAGTCGAGATCCGGTTCGATCTGCGGGTAACGGACGATGAACTCGCCGATGGCAGGCATGAGTAGCATTCCGACCCGCGGCAAGCTTACACGCAGCGTTCCGCGCGGTGCTTCCTGTCCCTGCGACAGCTCCAGTTCCGCCGCTTCGATCTCACAGAAGATCCGCCCGGCAGCGATCGAGGAACAATGCCCCTTCCGCCAACCGCACACTGTCGCAGACGGAATGGCTATGAAGAGGCCTGCATTTTACAACAGCCAAGCACGGAGAGCGGGGCCACGGAAGAGGATTATTGCGCGCATCGAGACGGCAATAGAGATAGTTATCCCCGACTAACGCTGAGGCCGTTGAACTCTGCGCCCATAACGGACATCGCTCGTTAGAGTGCCATTTCGTCCTTAGTCTTAACCAACCCGTTGGACGTCGCCACGATAATGTTTGTCGAGCGCCATTACGGCGCTCTAACATCGCAGTCACGAACCGACCGCCGAGGTCGAAGGAGCGAATTTTGCCCCCTTCTTGTCACAATCGAAAGGCACCCCACATTGCTAATTGGCACTTTGCGGCTGAGAAGTAGTTCACCCGTCTTGGCGGGTCTGGTGTCTGCGCCGATTTCCCTCATCTATCTGTTGCCCCGCAGGTTGGTGGCATTGGACAGGTAAGCCTCAACATCGGGGCATACACGTGGCCCTGAGCGCTTTCAGCCGAGTTCGGACGTCGTTCGATGTTTTGAACCACGTATGATAATGGCTACAGCGATTGACAGAAGCAGGATCGCGCTGGCCTCGAAGACGATGTTCTCGGCTGCCATTTCCTTTCCTTGAAGGATGATCAGTCGGGCGAGGGCAGTAATGGCAATTAGGATTGGGTAGACGAAGGTGAGGCCGCGCCCCGTGTAGAAGACCGTGACCATGCCGACGACCTCCGTGTATAGAAACATCATCAGGATATCGGCAAGGGTCACGGTCATCGTTCGGTAGATGTTGACAAGTTCGATGCTTGCGGCGGCCAGCGTCATCAGCGCGACAATAATGAGAAGTATCCGCTCGATGAAATGGAAGCCTGCGATCGCGATCGTGCGCTCGGTTTCGTTGATGGGTAGTTTGGGGGCGTCACTGGATTCTGGCATTTCAGTTCTTTCGTGTGGCAAATGAGGTTCGAGTAGAAGGCGCGTCGGCGCGGATGGATACCTAATTTTTGTTCCACAGTGATAGCGCACGCGAGAGTTCGGCTTTACCATCTGAGAGACGAAAAATGGAATACTACATTGCTAGACGCCGGCCCATTACGGCATCTAGCATCGGCCCAACGCTTTTCACTGGAACCTCGCGGATCGTCGTTTGGTGGAATGGAAAAGCCCGCCAGCTTAGGCCGGCGGGTTTCCACTTGGCCGATCACGTGGGTGCCGATCTACCGGGGAGGGGTGTAGTCTTATACCGACCTCGCAGCGTCCGAAATAGATTGAGGTGGCCATCCCGGCATTTCGTAGATCGGATCGAGCGGGAACGATTTCTGGTTACCGTTCATCGCATGTCTACAGAAAACCGATCGACAGGTCTTTGATCATCGGAGCAACACGATGAAATGATGAGCGCGCCTGGGAAGACCAGACACTTTCATACCTGTGGATAAGCGCCGAAGCATTTGCTAGCGGACGTCCATCGACCTGATGAGAGATCGGATTGGTTTTCGCTCTCAGCGGCGTGAGAACCGCACAACGTGTCCGGCGGCCAACGCGAGAACACCGACTGCTAATATAAGACCAGCGGTCGCTTTGGGGTAGTCGCGCGTCGCCGCTAACGCCAGTTCGGCATCGTTCTGCCACCGTTAATAGGGTGTCAGCTGATTGCATGAGTCATCGGCCTGGTGGCGGGAAAGATTATACATATGGATCTCCTTCTCTACGAAAGCCCCAAGTTCGGCTTCGGTTCCATGCGCCTTTGAAAGAAAGAAATGCCGTGCGTTTGGCGAGTGTCACAAGGCGGCCACTCGAAGGCTTCAAGCGACAATTAGGCTAAGGTTTCAGATTTCCTAATGAACGCCTAGGCTGAACTACGTTCGACCGTCACCGATGGGGCGCACGCTCCCTCAGAGGAAGTCACATGAACACGTTTCAAATTCTCAGTTGCCGGACCGCTTGCGCTCGCCATCTCGATCTCGGCGTTTGTCGCCGATCTTACATTGATGGGAAGCACCTGTCGCAGCGCCGGTATCGACATCGGCCTTCTATCGGCGCTTTGAGCTCTGGCAATTCCTTCGATGCGGGTTTTGATGTTAATTACCGCGCTACGGACTCTCTGGAGGCTTGCGGTTTAGGGAGCTCTGAAAGGCGCAAAGGCAAGACGAATTGCGTCCGCCATCCCATCAACCTCGGGCCCCCCGCGATCGGTGTTGCGCCGAAGAACGACCCGAGATGAATCAACCTGAGGAAACCCATCCGCCTCAGTCAACTCACGGGCACCGGGCGGGATCGTGCTTCGAGATATCGGCGCGATGGCTAGACCACTCGCTATCGCCGACCGTAGCCCACTGCTCGTGTCGCAAGTATATGCCACGCGGTAGGGGGTCGCATGTTGATCAAGAGATCGAAGTGCGAAATCTCGGCACCAGCTTGAGCGCCAATAAAGCGCAACTGGCACAGGCCGTTCAAGGTGTAAATCATGCGCCACAGAAACCGCCCACACTGTCGGGTCAATGGCGAGCACTTCGCCGGAGACACCGTCCCGCCAATCGAATATGATCGCCAAGTCTATATCGTCAGCCTCCAATGCCGCCAATTGCTGATCGGTATACCCGCACATAACGGTCACTTCCGCATCCGGATGCATCGTGGCAAATGCCGCAAGCGCTCCAGGAAGCAGGGTTTGATTGTATTCCTCCGGGATCCCGACCCTGATCACGCCCTGAAGGGGTTTGGTGCGCATTGCCGACGTTGTCTCCGTCACCAAAGCAACAATACGCTCAGCGTAAGGGAGAAGGCGCCTACCGTCTGACGTCAGTGTAACACCGCGAGGCCCGCGCTCGAATAAGGGGGCCCCTATAGTATCTTCCAGCTTTCGAATTTGCATGCTGACAGCGGACTGCGTTCTTCCCACCGCGTCCGCGGCTTTGGTCACGTTGCCCCGTCGTGCAACCGCAACAAAAATTCGCAAAAGATCGCTTTCGAGCAACTGAAACATACCGTCATCGTGTTTTCTGATACCAGGTATTATTAATATTCGTTTGTGAGATGTCTATCTCTCTTGTTCACTGGTCTCCGCAATTGGAGAAAGTGCGATGGCCGTCTGGCGGAAAGTATGGGAGAGGCTACAGGAGTTTTTCCGCGAATATGAACGGCGCCAGTCGTCACGGGATGCGCTGAGACAGATCATTGCACGTAGAGATATCCGCCTTCTCAAAGACGCAGGTCTGTACGATCCAACGATGCTTCTGATGACCGCCGGTTGTCACCGTCATCTTCTTCCGTTTGCTGACCTGATCAACGGCAAGCGTTCAGGCGATGCACGCTTCGCATGCGGAAGCGGCCTACAAATTCCGAGGCAATCCGCCCCTGATTCCGAAATGATGTCCCCCATTTCCGAGAAATAGCCGCCACTTCGATCCGAGATGATGCCTCTCCCTATGAAAGTGTGTGTGGGTGTTCTGCCGGTGTGAAGTTCCTTCCGTCGATGGTGACAAGGATGGAACGGGATGCCTGCGGAGACACTGGAGATGGAGCATGTCCGCGAGGTATCGTTAAAGGATCTGAGACAGCCGCCCGTGCTACTCGAGTTGACTAAGAGCTTGAAGCGTTGAGAATACAATTCCAACTTGCGACCAAGGGTCGTTAGAACTTGAAAAAATAACATCCCCCCGAGATATGTGGACGTTGATTACTGGGGACACCTTATCTCATAGGGTCGCGCGTTGCGACGGCCGGGGCTGCAGACGTGTTCTTACCTGGTCGTATAGGCGAAGTTCGCCAGGCATCTCAATTGAAACGGCGAGACCAAAGGGGACTAGCTCGTCGACAGGAGTGCCGGGATCTGGATCGCGTTGAATTGTTAACGAAACAGCCATTCCCTCTGTGACGACGGCTGCACGATCGCCGGCCCACTGGCGTGTGTAGACGGTGCCGCGGTTAGTCTGATTCATGTCAGGTTGGCGACCATGGCCCTCTACCGCCAAGCTGGTAAGGCCTTCAGGCTCCAGTATCTTCATTCTGACAGACCGATAAGCCTTTCGCCCTGGCAGCACGGGTGTGAACCAAGCGAGGGTGGCGGAAATGGAATGGCCGCGAGCCTGGCCCCCCATTGCAGCGGGGATTGGGACAACAACGTTTACAACGCGTTCCCTTCCAAGGTCACCGACACACCAGAATGTCGCACGATCAGCGGCGCACGCGACGGCATCATCCGCATCGTACACGCCATAACCGAAGAACCTGCGGATATTATCCTTCTGTCGAGGCGCCTGACCTCTTCCGAAAGGGCCGAGTAGGCGCTTGACGAGAGCGGCAGCTTCCTCCGGCCAGCGGGCAGGATGAACAAGGAGGGCCTTGATCAGGACGGCACGATGTGTTCCCGACAGCTGCAAGAATTCTTGCCCGTAAGCCGCTTCCAAAGCATCGTGTATGCGATGCGCGGTACGGGATGCAAGCGCCGTGGCCGCGCTGGTCCCGTTGGTGAATGCCTCTGCTCCCTCCATCCCCGGGCGCGGCGGGGCTGCAACCTTCAGGCCGGCGCCCCGAGCGGCGCCCGCAGGGCTGACGATGACGCCGCCACCGCTGCCTATGACCCGAAGATGCTCACGTGCCGCCGGCATAAGGAAATCAGGTTTGACGGAGTTGGCAAACCCTGGGCCAAGTCCGCTGGACGGATTTGCCGTATCGAGATCTGTGAATGGATTGACATTGACCCGGGCAGTCGCACGGTCGGCCTGCGAGACCCAGTCGAGATTTCGCGCACCAATCGTCAAGCCATTGATCGTCTCCGACGGGGAGAGAAGCCTCCTGTCCGCGATAATATCGGCGAGCGCGTTGACAACGCCCTCAGCCCGCACAGAGGGCGAAGCATCCTCGAGAGCCACCCGAGTGTCGAAGGCAGATACCGGAAAACTTGCAGTCACATTCCCCGCGCTAACGATGAAAAGTATCCCAAAACGATAGGCCAAGCGATCGAGCAACCGTGCCCACGGGGACAACTGTCCGTGAAAGGGCCGTCGCACGTTGCCCAGAGAAATATTCACGATGATGACCCAGGGAGCCGAAGGCGCGTCCCCGCCTCGCATACCGACGACCGCCTGGTAGATCAGATCAACGATCAGTCGATCTGCCGGAAATCGATCATTGTTCCCCATCACAGGGATGCAGTGAACCCGGCGCGGTAATGGCACTTCCGGCCGATTGCGATCACCATGCACGATGAGCGACGCCATTGCCGAACCGTGGACGCGCTTTGCGACAACAGCGTCAGACTCCAGACCGAACGTATCCTCAACATTGAGATGCCGCCGTAAAAGCGGATGAGCAGCGACAGGCACGCCATCGAGCAACGCGAGGATCGACGCATCGCTGACTGGCGGCTCGGCAGCCGGACCTGTCGGAGCGACAACGTCATTAGCCTCGATCCCGGTCACAACGCTCTGCGCTCGGATGTGCATAATCGGCTCGACACCGGCCAGGCTGCCCGGTTCGCGGGCAATCACCGACCTTATGGAGGCAACCGGGAGCTCGGCGAGGATCGCGTGATACGCGATATCGTCTATACGGGCGCGATGGATGAGATTTCCGCCAGCCTGACCGATCGCTTCAACCACAGCAGCTTCCGCGGCTGCACCGACCAACGCGGCGGCCCGGTAAATCAGCTCAATTTCGAGGGGAACGAGCTCGCTATCGTCGCGGCCGTCGACTTCCTCCGTAAGAATGTCTGCATCCATTGATTGGACACGATCCGAGGGACCCCAGACCCGGAGGTCGCGAAGACAGCTGAAGACGTCGCGCCAGGGGGCATAGCCGTCAGGAAGCTCTCCTGCATCCAGCCAGTTTCGCCAGAGTGAAAGGATCTGACGCAGAGCGACGAGGTCGGGAACAAGGAGGTAGGCGAAAGGCGCTTTATCCTCGTCGCTTGGGAGCTCCTCCTCGTCGATCAGCTCCAAACCTGGAACGCGATTGACGGCACGAGCAAAATTGGCGACGTCGCCCTTTACTTGGAACACAAGGAGCCGTTCCGGAGCCAGCGCCGTCGGATCGGCGCGTAAGGAAAGCCCCGTGGGGTCGCGTTGGAGCACCTGTGCAAGGCGCGAGAATTTTGGTGTGAATTCCTGATCCTGCCTATGCCGGGAGAATGGCTCAGGTCTTTGGATGTTTGCTTTCTTGCCCGATTGCCTTGCGGCGGATGCGCTTGGGCGCAGCCTCAACATTGGTTTGGTCGGATCGCTCGCCATTCAGAATTTCCGGTCCCACACGCGTGGCCCAGAGATCTAATTCAGAACGCAGAGCGTCATCGACAGAAATCTCTCCCAGGCCGAGTATTTGCCTTCTTCGCACGTTCTGGCAGAAATCCAAAGCCTCTGCGAAGCTAACCTGCCCCAGTTTTCCACCGATTGTCTTGGACGTTGTTTTAGGAAGGTCCGGCCAGTGGGATATGATGTTGTCGAGAAAGCCTTCGATACGTTTTCGGTCGGGCGCTGGAAAACTCAGGCGCATCTGGAAGCGCCGCCAAACTGCACGATCGAGCAATTCGGCGTGGTTGGTCGCAGCGATAACGATGACATAGCTTGGTAGCTGGTCGAGCTGCATGAGCAGGAATGAAACAACACGCTTTATTTCGCCGGTTTCGTGAGTATCGCCGCGCTCCTTGCCTATCGAGTCGAACTCGTCAAAGAAAAGAACGCTCGGCCGCGTACGGACGTAATCGAACAGCTTGCGAAGACGGGCGTTTGTTTCGCCGAGATAACTGCCAATCAACGCGTCGTATCGCACGACAAAGAACGGCAGACCGAGCGATTCGGCTATCGCCTCCGCAAAGGAAGTCTTACCGTTGCCGGGCGGGCCTGACAGAAGAACGCGATGACGCGGCTCATATCCATGGGTGCGCAGGACGTCTGCCCGAACATGTTCTTCAATGAGCTGCTTGCCGCCCTGCTCAACGGGGAGCGGCAGCATAAGTTGATCCAGCTGGATACGGGGCTCAAGTTCGAGGATCGTGTCTTTGCCGGACCCGGCCTGCGACGAATTGGAGGTTAAAGCAGGAGGCGTCACACTAACGGCGGCAAGCGCGCGCTCGAGCCGGTCCGCAACACCATGGTGATTTTTCGCGCGTTCTTCCGCAACCAGCGCCTCGGCGGTGGACTTCAAGGTCGCACGATCGCCGGTTGCTCCAGCCCTCACAAGGGAAATGAGAAGATCGCTTCGGGCCATTTCCTCGACTGACTCTACGTTTCCTGTTTGTTCACTTTCCGCATCTTATCGCAAATAGTTTATAAAGTCTCCCTACGCCAGCACGACGTCCCAGGGCAGGGCGGTTATACATGAATTCGAAAAGAGTTCGCGGCACGAAAACAACAACACCCCCCAATGTCCGTCGTTCCGCGACCGTTCGCTCAGTTAACAGAATCGTATGGCGCCACCCGAGCCTCACCTCCGGCGGAAGCTTTCCGAAGGGTTTACCTCGAAGGGCGGCGACGTGACTTTCACTGAATACGCCCCGCGACAGACTGTAAGTTTTTTGGTGGATGTGGCAGCTGTAGAGCTGCCACCACCGTGTGTTCCGAATCTTTAAAGCGTCGCTTCAGCTATGCCCAGACTTGGCGGATATAGCCTCTCTGCCAGCGCTTCTCATCGAGGTATGCTTGGCGCTGACGCCCCTCGCGATGGCGCCCCGGCGGCACCTCTCCGGTGTCCACTCACCACACCAGACAACCCGATCTTCCTCAAATCCAACACAAAGGCGCCTGGCCGCAGAATGCGGTGTCTTCTGCCGAGCAGCGCAGTAATTCCTATGCGCTGCCGAAGGCGGCGATACCATCAGCGCTTACGGCCCGATCGTGAACGTGATCGATGGTGGTCACCCGGCGTGGCGCGGGGGGAAACCACAGCGGCTGTCACCTCAGGATGAGATTAGGATCCTCCGAATTCCTCCTGGTTCAGCGAGCGATCACGGCAGTCCAAAAAAACCTTTATCGACTGTCCCGTCTGCTGTCAGTCTCTAGCGAACTGATTCAAAACGCGAATCCGCAGATCTGCTAAATTATGAGGCTCTCTCTCGCTTTTTTTAGCCCGCTTGACTCCCACTCGACGGGAGAACAGATACAGAACATCAGGTGTTCTTGCGGCATCAGGCCGTGCCAACCACTTACGCGAGCTGGAAGGATTTCGCGCACGATGTCGGCCATACGGAGCCAAAAAATTGCAGATCTGCGCGAGCGCATCTCGTCCATCGAGGGTGAGCGCTTGAGGAAGGGGCCAGAACAAGAGCAGTCCGAAATCGTACGCTAAGGGCGAACGAAATAAGAACTTATGCGACCCGCCGTAGCCCGGAGGGCAGGCGGAGCGATCGAAATCCGTTGGGCATCTGATGCTCGGCATCCCAGGTGTAGATGCCAGTAAGATTAATGTGCTCCCAACTAAGCGGCGAGATGTGCTTCGATAGAGTATCAGGAATATCTCGACCCTCTCGCTTTAGCTGTGCGATCGCACGGTCGAGATAGACAGTATTCCAATGGACGATCGCACTGACAACGAGGTTGAGACCGGACGCGCGGAACGCCTGGCTCTCGAACGACCGATCGCGGATTTCGCCCCGCTCATGGAAGAACACTGCACGTTTCAGCTTATGGGCGGCTTCGCCCTTGTTGAGACCGGCTTGGCATCTCCGCCGCAGTGCCGGACTTGAGTACCATTCGATCATGAAGAGCGACCTTTCGATACGGCCGAGTTCGCGAAGCGCCCTTGCGAGATGGCTTTGCTTCGTAGACGCGGACAGTTTCTTGAGGATCGTAGATGGCACCACGGACCGCGTCGTGATAGACGCCGCGAGATGGAGCAGGTCGTCCCAATGATCGAGGATCAGATTGGCGTTGATCGGGGCCCCGATGTGGTTCGACAGAGCCGGATATGCACCACTCTTCTCGAACGTGTGGAATTTCCGATCTTTGAGATTGCGCAGTCGCGGTGAGAAACGCTTTCCGATTAAGGCGAATAGCCCAAAGATATGATCACTGGCTCCGCCTGTGTCGGTAAAGTGTTCATGGATGTCGAGGATCGTGTCCTGATCAAAGAGCCCATCGAGCACATAGGCCGCCTCGCTCTCGGTCGGACTGATGGGCAAAATGCTGAAGTAGCCGTATTGATCTGATAGATGGCTGTAGAATTTCGATCCGGGCTCGCTGCCGTAGTGCAAGTTGATTTCGCCGCGCTTTGCAGCTCGGTCGCTCGCCCGGAAGAATTGGCCATCGGAAGATGACGTTGTGCCATTCCCCCAAAGGCGGGAATACGGATGCTGGGTGTGGGCATCGGTGATGCACGCTTGTGCCGCGCGGTAGGTCTCCGATCGAGCATGGAATGTACGCATCCACCCAATCTGGTGAGCGCTGATCCCTTTGGACGCGCCTGCCATCCGCTTCGGGCCGAGATTTGTCGCATCGGCCAGTACACCAGCGAGCATGGCAGAAACATTTTTTGGGACGTCGCCGGTGCGAACATGCGTGAAGTGATCCGCAAAGCCGGTCCATTCATGCACTTCCCTTAAGAGGTCAGGAACCTCGACCAATGGATACATATCGCTGATCTTAGCGTTCAATTCCTCGGCTGCCGCCGGGACGTCGCCGACGGTTGGTGTGACGATCAACGTTCCAGCCTCAAGACGAACTCCTTCGAGATTTCCGGATCGTGCTCTGTACGCCAGGCGGTGCACGTTGAACTCAAGCATCTGACGCGCTTCGGCGAGCCACTGCGCGCCGTCGCCCTGGACCCCCAAACCGAGACGATCCTCTTCCTTCATCGTGATGAATGTCGACCGCGGCATCAGATGTTCGTCAATCGGCCGGAAAGATCGGCTACCATCGACCCAAATTTCGGCAGATCTAAGCCGGTCTCGCAAAATGGCGAGCGTGGCAACCTCGTACAGACGACGATTGGGTTTTCCCTGACCGAAGATGAGTCGCTGATCAGTTTGGCTGAGGTGGGTGAGCGGCACGCGATCCGGGAGTGTCCGCCGTTTCTCGGCATAAAGCCGTTTCAGCAGCGCAATTGCGGCCAGAAGCGGATCGTGGCGACGCGCTGAGCGGAACGTGAAGGCTAGAAGGAATGCGCCGGCATATTTGTGAACGGTCGCATATTGCTCGGCTGCGACGATCAACGACGGCGCCTCGTTGTCGTCGACCATCGTTTCGAGCTCAGGCTTCATCCGAAGCAGTCGGTCCCAGCCGACTTTTTGGTCGAGAACATCCAATGCGTTCCGACCATAGTCATTGGCGGACTGCAGGGCGGTGATCGTATCTAGAAACATGCGCAGCGCTTTGGCAGTATTCGCTCTGCAGTCCATTTGCCGCTGCTTCTTTCGATTGTTGGCTTGCGAGAACAGCTTGCCCATCAGCTTGATGAACATCGTCACCGCATCATCCGTGAGCTTTTGACAAAGCTTGATGACTTGAGCCACTATCAGAGCGTAGCGACGGCTGGCGTTGAAGTCGCTGGCAAGCCAGGCCGGCGTTGCGTTGCCCTCCCGGATCATCTGCTCCCACCGTCCGGATGATACCCGCGCCTGCAGTTCCGGACGGATCTCCAACTGCCGCAGAAAAGCTATTCGCTCGGTCAACCCGACGAGGTTCGACGCAGCCGGCGCTTCTGGCGCCGAACGCAGCCAATGAAAGCGCGTCTGGCCGATCGTAGGGTCAACCTCTAACAGCCTATCCAAAGACTGAAGTCTATCGAGTGGTATGTTTTCAATCAGGGTTCTTTCTGCCCGGCGCCGGGCTATGGCACGGCCAGCGAGGCCGATGCGTTCAATCGTGTCGATCGCCGGCAGAAGAACTCCGTGTTCGCGAAACGCTGCGACAGCAGAGCTAGCTATCGCAGCACCGTCATCGGACATGGTCGCCGCTTGAATTGCCGCCATTAACGCGGCGCGGCGATCTTGCAGCGTCGCGCTTCTCGTATCCAGATAGACCATTAGGCGCGCCATATGGTCCCGACGGGTTTCTTCACGACGTGCATAGAGGGCAAATTCGTCTGGAGTGGCGCCGATCTGATCCGCAACATATTTCAGCATGGCACGAGGCGGAGTTTCTTCTGATCCGAGCACTCGACCCGGGTATCGCATCAGACATAGCTGGACGGCAAAGCCGAGCCGATTGTGATTACGTCTCCGCAGTTCGATCTCCAGGCGATCCGCTAACGACAACGAATAGTGGCGGATTAAGTTGTCCTCGTCGACTGGGATATCGATAAGCTTCCGGCGATCTTGATCTTTGAGAAGCTTGCGCTTTGCCATCGCCCGACTCCATTAACGACCAATCTGCAAGAAGCGTTGTCGAGTCGGGCCGGACAGAGAAATCAAAACTGGCGCATGTCGACGGCAATCCACAGAGATCGGATGCCGCACATCCGATCTACAGCATCGTTCCGGTTTCGTTCGGCCTTAGCGTACGATTTCGGACTGCTCTTGTTCTGACCCCAAATAGTCGCCCCCTCGTTCCGAGATGATGCCGCCCCCTTTTGAGGCATCTTTGAAGGATGTTGTGCAGGTGTGAAGTTTCTTCCCTCGAGGTCGAGGAGGAAGGAACGCAATGCCTGCGGAGAGAGTGGAGATGCGGCGTGTCCGCGAGATACTGAGATA
>Ga0058693_1000389_pt1 | contig 17574 bp, 16 predicted proteins | sample AgamicOrMarz_FD_55217 | JGI IMG/M metagenome (GOLD analysis project Ga0058693, IMG submission 55217) | Agave microbial communities from Guanajuato, Mexico - Or.Ma.rz | ecosystem: Host-associated > Plants > Phyllosphere > Phylloplane/Leaf | place: Guanajuato, Mexico | collected 2012-06-04 | reverse complement strand
TTACGGATTATTCAGCCTCCTGTCTGGGTCAGCCGAGGCCCGGGGAGGCAAGGAACGTGTTAAAGGTCGGCTGAAAAATTGACGCGTCATAATACTTGCGCGCCCCGGGAAACTCAAGCGAGTTGCACAAATAATTCGCACTAAGCGTAAAGCGGGTTTAAGTAGATGATTTAAAATTAATCACATTCATAAGCGCTGTTTTTTTGAACAAGTGCATCAGAAATGGTCACGCATCCCCGTCACAGAAGCGATTACACTTTAATCAACGCCAATCCAAAGACAAAAGGAGAGCACTCACCGTCACACAGCACGCAGTCGTGGAGCGCATATCATGAAAAAGATCGCAATTGCCGTAATGGCTGCGCTTTTGCTCAGTGCAAACGCGATNGCAGCCATCAAGATAGATGGCCGACAGGCCAAAAACATGGATGATGTGCAGAGCTTAGGCGTAATCTACATCAATCATAATTTCGCCACCGAAAGCGAAGCAGATCAGGCACTTAATCAAGAGACCGATGCACAGGGGGCCACCTACTATCACGTCATACTGACGCGTGAGCCCGGCAGCAACGGCAATATGCACGCCAGTGCAGATATCTACCGATAACGCTAGCACCAGGAAAGCCAACAACGAGACATAGCCATGCTTTTATTTGCCCCCTGCCCGGGGGCTTTTTTTGTGAATGGCTCCGGAATACCGCCGGTTACAACTGTTTTGGTATTCCAGAGCACTTATTTACTTCTGCCCGTAATAGGCATTCGGGCCGTGCTTGCGCATGAAATGCTTATTCATCAGGTAATCATCGATGTCGCGCAGCTGCGGGTTAATGCCGCGGGCAATCCACGCCATCTTTGCGACCTCTTCCATCACCACCGCGTTATGCACTGCGTCGTGGGCGTCTTTACCCCATGCGAACGGGCCGTGCTGATAGACCACAATCCCCGGCGTATGCAGGGGCTCACACTCGCCCAACGTGTCGATAATCACCTTCCCGGTATTGAGCTCGTACTCGCCTTCCACTTCGGCCTGCGTTAATGCACGCGTGCACGGAATGTCGCCAAAAAAGTAGTCGGCATGCGTCGTGCCCAGCACCGGGATCGCCAGCCCCGCCTGTGCCCATGCGGTGGCGTGCGTGGAGTGGGTATGCACCACACCGCCCAGGGAGGGATAACGCCGGTACAGCGCCAGGTGCGTGGCCGTATCCGACGAGGGCCGCCAACTGCCGTCGACGACGTTTCCGTCGAGATCCACCACCACCATGTCGTCAGCCTTCATGACCTCATACGCTACGCCGCTGGGCTTAATCACTATCAGCCCCCGCTCGCGATCGATAGCGCTGACGTTGCCCCAGGTGAACGTCACCAGGCCATAGCGCGGGAGATCCATATTGGCTTCAAACACCTGCTGTTTAAGCCTCTGCATGTTCAGCCTCCAGCAACCCTGCCCGGGCCATGCGCTCGCGCACCCAGTCGCGCGCTTTCGCCACTTCAGCCGCCGGGTCTTCCGACGTTTCGCTCCACATCTCAATCAGGTAGGGCCCGCAATAGCCGGTCTGTTTGAGCGTTTCGAAGCAGCGCTCGAAATCCACCACCCCGGTGCCGAACGGCACGTTTTTGAACACGCCAGGGCGGGTGTCTTTAACATGCACCGCCACGATATGCCCGATGCCCGCCTGCAGTTCCATCTGTACGTCGTTATCCCACGCCGATAAATTGCCGATGTCCGGGTAGAGCTGGAACCATGGATTGTTCAGATAATGGGCGTAACCAAGCGCTTTGCTGATGGAGTTCATGAGCGGGTAGTCCATGATCTCCATNGCCAGCGTCACCTGCGCGCGGCTTGCCATNTCAACGCTCTCTTTCAGGCCGTCCCGAAAGCGTCGGCGCGTTTCGTCGTTGGCTTCCTGATAGTAAACATCGTAACCCGCCAGCTGGATCACGCGGATACCGACATCCTGCGCGAAACGAATGGCTTTCCGCATGATCGCCAGACCTTCAGCGCGTACCGCATCATCTTCGCTGCCAAGCGGAAAACGGCGGTGGGCGCTAAGGCACATGGACGGCACGCGCACGCCGGTTTCCGCAACCGCGTTCACCAGCGCCAGGCGCTGCTCGCGGCTCCAGTCGAGGCGTGCCAGACGCGCGTCCGTCTCGTCCACAGACATTTCGACAAAATCAAATCCCAGCTGTTTTGCCAGCTGCAGCCGCTCCAGCCAGCACTCCCCCGCAGGGAGTGCCTTTTCATAAATGCCAAGCGGGACCTGTTTAGACAACATATCCGCTCCTTAGCCCCAAAGCTGAGCGATTGAACGTTTGAACTGGCGCGCGGCTTCTACCGGAGACGCCGCATCACGGATGCTACGGCCCGCAATAAAGACGTGAATCGGAATGCCCTGGAACAGCGGCAGATCTTCCAGCGCCAGGCCACCGGTCACGGTGACTTTAAAGCCCATGTCCGCCAGTCGTTTAATCGCGCTGATGTCGGCCTCCCCCCAGGCAACGCCCGCGGCCTGCGCATCGCGGCTGCGGTGATACACCACCTGTTGAATACCGGCATCGCGCCACTCCTGCGCCTGTTCCCAGGTCCAGAAGCCGGTCAGCTCAATCTGCACGTCGCCATTAAACTCTTTCGCCACGTCCAGCGCCCCTTTGGCGGTGTTGATATCCGCACAGCAGATCACGGTGACCCAGTCCGCGTTGGCTTCAAAACACATNCGGGAGAGAATTTTGCCCGCATCGGCAATTTTGGCATCGGCCAGCACGATTTTGTGCGGATAAAGCGCTTTCAGGTCGCGAACGGCGCGGACACCTTCGCCCACGCACANAATGGTGCCCACTTCGATAATGTCCACTTCTTCCGCAATCAGGCGGGTCGTTTCATAAGCGTGAGAGAGCGTCTGGTTGTCCAGNGCAACCTGCAACATCGGTAATGCCATGATAAATTCCTCTTAAACGGCCGCCGCAGTGGCGTGATCAATTAAATCCAGGACGTCCTGCGCGGTACGGCAGGCGCGTAAACGGTCAAAATTCGCTTCGTCATCAAACAGNTTGACGATCTGNATGATGCCGANNTCCTGATGGGTGTTGGCATCGACAGCCGCCATGGTGATCAGGATGTCGACCGGGTCNTTATCTTCATGGTTGAACGCCAGCGGCGTTTTCAGTGTTACCAGCGCAAAACCGGTTTTTTTGACGCCCTCTTCCGGACGTCCATGCGGCATCGCCAGCCCTGGCGCAATGACGAAATAGGGACCATGCTGCTCAACCCCGTCGAGGATCGCCTGGTAGTACCGCGGTTCGACAACGTCGGCGTTAACCAACAGATCCACACCAAGCTTCACCGCCTCTTGCCATGTGCTGGCCTCGGCCTGTAAAAGAATGGAATTATTCTCTGCCAGCGAATCACGTAGTTTCATGTGGCGTCCTTACTTCACGTCTTGAGGGAAGTGTTCTTTGATTACGTCCAGCAGCTTTGGACCGAAATCAGCCGGCGAGAGCATGTTGCGCACGCCCACCACATGCTTGTTGCCCGTCACGGTGATTTCACCGGCGATATGGGTAGAGGCGATGATGATGTCCGCGCCGTTCAGTTCACTTTTGTATTCACCCACCGCGCAGCTGTTCACCGTGTGGTCAATGTTTGACTGGGTTAAAAACTGATCCACTTTCATCTTCATGATCATGGAGCTACCTTGCCCATTGCCACACACAGCCAGGATACGTACGGTCATAATCNAAACTCCTTAGTGAGCAGAAACTTCTGCTGTTTGTTTTTCCGCATCTTCTTCAGCTCGCAGCGTACGGCCAGCGAAGAACATATAAACCAGTGCAATCAGGATGATGACGGCCATAAAGACCAGCCCAACGGAGGCGAAGCCCTGCATCATTGGCGGCGCCAGAATTGACCAGTCGGCCATACCCATCCAGGCGCTCATGCCGGTGAGCTTGACCGCCCACACGCAGCCGAAGATCTCAACCATGCCCATCANCAGGCAGATCTTGAGCGCCGCGCGCCAGCCGCCGAAGTGGTTCGCAAAGACGCCGATCGTGGCGTTGGAGAAGAACATCGGGATAAAGCCAGGAATGATCAGAATGGACGAGCCGCAGCCCACCAGGATACCCACCGCAATCAACTGACCGATGGTGCCCCACATAAAGCCCCAGACCACGGCGTTTGGCGCGAAGCTATAGATAGCTGCACAGTCAATTGCCAGCACTGCGCCAGGGATCAGCCGCTGAGAGATACCGTTAAAGGCCTCTGACAGTTCAGCGACGAACATGCGCACGCCCTGAGTGATGATGAAAATGGCGACGGCGAAGGAGAAACCGGTCTGCAGGATATAGACCGTCCAGTGGGTTTTGCCCGCCATCGCCTGCACCACGTCAATGCCAAAGGAGAGCAGAATGGCGCCGAAGAAGATCGTCATTACAATNGCCGTCGAGACGATGTTGTCGTGGAAAATATTCAGCCAGCCGGGCAGCTTGAGGTCTTCGACGCTCTCCTCTTTTTTGCCCAGGTACGGCGCAACTTTATAGGCGATCCATGAGGCAAANTGCTGCTGGTGGCCGATGGAGAAGCCGCAGCCGTCGGTCACTTCCTGGGTCGGCTTGTACATCATGTTGGAGGTGATGCCCCAGTAGAGCGACACCATCACCGCCGTGAAGATGATGGTGGTCCACATTGGGTAGCCGAAAATATAGAGGGAAACCGCAATCAGCCCCGCCTGCTGAAACATGATGTGGCCCGTCAGCATGATGGTGCGAATGCCCGTTATCCGGCGTAGCAGCACATAAATGATGTTCAGCGCCAGCGCGAGCAGAACCGCATAGCCCACCCAACTGTAGGCATCACCCATACGATCGATGGTCGCCATCATGGAAGCGTAAGTATCTGAGATCGCACCGTTAATGCCGTACACTTCCGACATTTTGGCCACCACCGGTTTAAAGGTGCCGGTCAAAATGCCCGACCCTGCCTGCAGCAGCATGAAACCGATAATGGTTTTGATGGTGCCTTTGATGATGACGCTAACGCTTTTACGCAGAAGGATGTAGCCCAAGCACGTCACGATACCCAGCAGCAGCGGGGCGTTGGTCATTACCTGATTGAAGAACACGGTAAAGACGTTGTAGAGGATCTCCATAACTCTCTCCAGAAAAGGGTAACACGAGGGGCAAACCCCGGGTGGTTGGTGCCATCACTCTATTAATCACAAATAATCACCACAAGATTGCATTTGATTATTTGTGACGCATCACGCAATTTATTTCCACATCAGCAATAATGATTTTCACTTCCGATTTTAAAGAATAATTTTATCCTTACATTTCATTGCATTAATCGTAAATACTTGATGTATTAACAACTCAAAAACAGATCTCATAAGGAATTTACGGGAAAAATAGCTGCAATTTAGCCATTGCAAACCGAATCAAAGAGTGCCAGCATTAATCACATCAAATCACAATATGATTACTTTTGATTGAACGCAGGAGTCGAACGATGAGTAAAGTGAACACCATCACCCGTGAATCATGGATTTTGAGCACCTTCCCGGAATGGGGTTGCTGGCTGAATGAAGAGATTGAGCAGGAACAGGTTGCGCCTGGCACCTTTGCAATGTGGTGGCTCGGCTGCACGGGGATTTGGCTGAAATCTGAAGGCGGCGCCAACATTTGCGTCGATTTCTGGTGTGGGACGGGCAAACAGAGCCACGGCAACCCGCTGATGAAAAAGGGCCATCAGATGCAGCGCATGGCAGGCGTAGAAAAACTTCAGCCGAACCTGCGCACCACGCCGTTTGTGCTTGATCCTTTCGCCATTCGCCAGATCGACGCCGTGCTTTCCACCCACGATCATAACGATCACATCGACGTCAACGTCGCTGCCGCAGTGATGCAAAACTGTGCCGATGATGTTCCTTTCATCGGGCCACAGACCTGCGTCGATTTATGGATCGGCTGGGGCGTGCCAAAAGAGCGCTGCATCGTCATGAAACCGGGCGACGTGGTGAAAATCAAAGATACGGAGATCCACGCGCTGGATGCCTTTGACCGCACGGCGCTTATCACGCTGCCTGCCGACCAGAAAGCCGCAGGCGTGCTGCCGGACGGCATGGACGAACGTGCGGTGAACTACCTGTTCAAAACACCGGGCGGTTCGCTGTACCACAGCGGCGATTCACACTACTCCAACTACTACGCGAAGCACGGTAACGAGCATCAGATTGACGTTGCGCTCGGCTCCTACGGCGAAAACCCGCGCGGCATTACCGATAAAATGACCAGCGCCGATATGCTGCGCATGGCGGAAGCGCTGAATACCAAAGTGGTGATCCCGTTCCACCACGATATCTGGTCAAACTTCCAGGCCGATCCGCAGGAGATCCGCGTGCTGTGGGAGATGAAAAAAGATCGTCTGAAGTACGGCTTTAAGCCGTTCATCTGGCAGGTTGGCGGCAAGTTCACCTGGCCGCTGGATAAAGACAATCTTGAATATCACTATCCGCGCGGATTCGATGATTGCTTCACCATTGAACCAGACCTGCCGTTCAAATCATTCCTCTGATTGATGCGCCCCGTCGCCAGGCCCAAAGCCTGGCGATTTTCCATTTATCTTAGTAATTTCATGCTATTTCAAATATCATCTTTTCAAATCAATACTTATCGGAATAGCTCATGACGGAAGCGCAACGACATCAAATATTACTGGAACTCCTGGCGCAAACGGGGTTTATCACCGTCGAAAAAGTGATTGAACGTTTAGGGATTTCCCCCGCAACGGCACGGCGAGATATCAACAAACTGGATGAGAGCGGCAAGCTCAAGAAAGTCCGTAACGGTGCAGAAGCCATCAGCCAACAGCGCCCGCGCTGGACGCCGATGAATATTCATCAGGCGTTGAATCATGATGAGAAAGTGCGTATCGCCAGAGCGGCGTCGCAGCTGGTTAACCCGGGCGAAAGCGTGGTGATTAACTGCGGTTCAACGGCGTTTCTGCTGGGCAGGGAAATGTGCGGTAAGCCGGTGCAGATCATCACCAACTATCTGCCGCTGGCCAACTACCTTATCGATCAGGAGCACGAAAGCGTGGTGATCATGGGCGGCCAGTATAATAAGAGCCAGTCGATCACGCTGAGNCCNCAGGACAGTGAAAACAGCCTCTACGCCGGGCACTGGATGTTTACCAGCGGTAAAGGGCTAACCACCGACGGNTTGTATAAAACCGATATGCTGACCGCCATGGCAGAACAGAACATGCTTAACGTGGTCGGTAAGCTCGTTGTTCTGGTCGACAGCAGCAAAGTGGGCGAGCGCGCAGGTATGCTGTTCAGCCGGGCTGAGCAGATTGACATGGTGATCACCGGAAAAAGCGCTAACCCTGAGATCCTCCAGAAGCTGGAAGACCAGGGCGTAACGGTGCTGCGCGTTTAAAGATGCTGGCGGAAAAATGCCACGGTCGCGTCCAGCGCCGTCGGCGTAATGCGGTGCCGCACACCGGCTTCCCACAAACAGGTGAGATTGCTGTCCAGCCCTTCACGCTGTAACGCCTGCTGCAGACGGAACGTTTCGCCGGGCGGCACGACGTCGTCCGCATCGCCATGCCATAACAGCAGCGGACGATCGGCCAGCTGCGCCAGTGCATGGCTGACGTCCCATTCCGCCAGCAACCCTTCAATTTCCTGGGGTGCCTGCGGCGGGAAAAGCGTTTTTGCCAGCGTGGTAAAGTAACCCGATCCCATCAGGCAGGCTACGGCCCTCACCTCCGGATGGCGGGCCATAATGCCCAACGCCGTCATCCCGCCCATGGAGGCTCCCGCGACCGCCAGGCGGTCATCCGCCACCAGCCCTGACTGACGAAGCGCATCACGCAGCCCGGCGAATTCCGTGAGATTGCCGTGCAGGATGTGCCAGAACTGACCAAGCCGGGCCGCCTCGTTACCTGTGAATCGCGCACCGTGGTCGGGGGCATCCGGCATCACGACGCGAAAACCCGCCTGCGCCAGCGCCACGGCAAAATAGCTGTATACCAGCTTCGATGAGGTAAACCCATGGTAAAAAACCACGGTGGGCAGCGGGTGTTCACCTTTTCCGGCGGGAAAAGCGTGTAATATTTCATTATCGCCGAGGCGTCGTGTTTCAAGTTCAATCATTGTCACTCCTGGGCTACCGGATGATTCATAATGTTGAGAACTGGGTTACGGTTTCACGATATTTTCATTCGAAAATTACGCCCCAGCTAACACTTCGGGAACATTCCCCCAAAACTAAATTTACAGACAACTACACTATGGCTATCAGGAAACGAGATATGGTTATGCGCAGGTTTGCTGCTTTATTGCTGGTCTCTCTGCTTGGCGGCTGTAGCGCGCTGCAGGGCACACCACAACCCGCTCCGCCGGTCACCGATCGCCCGCAGGAAATTCGTCGTAATCAGACGGAAGGATTACAACGAATGGGCACCGTCTCTGCGATGGTGCGCGGTTCCCCGGACGANGCGGAGGANGCAATCAGAGCACAAGCCGTCGCCGCCAAAGCAGATTATTACGTCATCATTATGGTCGACGAAACCATTATTACGGGACAGTGGTACTCGCAGGCCATTTTATACCGTAAATAACGGCGATCATTTGAACGACATTTACACTGCTTTGCGTCCATAGACATTTTCCTGTCCACAATAAACTCCATGCCAGCAACAATGGAAGTGAGTTTATTCGCGAAGGATTGCCCGGCGGATACCGGAGACATGTGAAATGGAGCTGACAATGAAACGAACTCTTGCTTTAACCTCTCTGTTGCTCTCAGCGGGCCTTGTAAGCACGACCGCGCAGTCGGCGGAATTCGCCAGCGCAGATTGCGTAACGGGTCTGAATGAGATTGGTCATATCTCCGTAAATAATATTTCGGGAAGTCCACAAGACGTTGAACGTGTCGTTGCATTAAAAGCCGATGAGCAGGGTGCGTCGTGGTATCGCATTATCCAGATGCAGGAAGACCATCATGTCGATCACTGGCGAGTACAGGCCATTCTCTATGCATAATCCCTCCCAGTAAAAGCCACTTANTTTTAGTGGCTTTTCATTTTTGCAAATCTTTCATCACCTTATAAGCCNTTAATAAAACAAATAAATAACATCCAGTTACATTTATAGAGTAAATGTTAGCCCTGCTCTGCCGTTGAAAAGCCATACCTTTTTAATAATGAGCAATTTATGATCAGTTTTTTCCGCCGTGCAGGNCTGGGCACTAAGCTATCGCTGCTGACCGGNGTGAGCGTCGCCATTCTNTTTCTGCTNTTCACTTTTCTTCTCAGCCATAAGGCCAGCCAGCAGCTGGAATCACTGGCCGTTGAGGATCTGCATAATCAGTCCACCGGCATGGTGGATATGGTCGAGATGTTCAACACCAGCCTGAGCGAAGAGGTCGAAAGTTATACCCGGCTTTTCACCACCTTTCTTCCGCAACCGTTACATGTCGATTCCGCCGAGAGCAGGACGATCAATGGTTTAACCGTTCCCCTGCTGAAAGGCGGCGAGACCGGGCTGCATGATAACAATGCCCTTTCCGACGACTTCCTCAATCGAACCGGTGCGATTTCGACGCTGTTTGTCCGCAGCGGTAATGACTTTATCCGTGTCGCCACGTCCCTGCGCAAAGAGAATGGCGAACGCGCAATGGGTACCGTGCTGGATACCACCAGCCCGGCGTTTGCCGCCGTCACCAAAGGGGAAGTGTACCGTGGGCTGGCGCTGCTTTTCGGCAAGCGTTATATCACCCAGTATCAGCCCGTCAAAAGCAGTGACGGCCAGGTGATCGGCATTATTTTTGTCGGGGTGGATATCACCCACTCCTGGAACGTCATGCGCGAGAAAATCCTTAACCGTCGCCTCGGTGAAAGTGGACACTTTTTCGTTCTCGATCGCAGCACCGGGAAGACCCGCGGGCACTACCTGTTCCACAACAGCGAAGAGGGACAATTGCCCAAATGGGATAGNGCNACGCAACAGCAGTTGCTGAGCGATACCGCCGGTACGCTGGAGCGGATCAGTGATGATGGCCGCACGCTCAAAATGGCCTACACCCCGCTTCCGGGCTGGAACTGGACCATCGTGGGCGAGGTGGATAAAGCAGTACTGCTCTCAAACGTGAATCACCTGCGCGATCGCTTCTTGCTGGCGGGCGTGGCGTTATCGGTGCTGTTTGCAGGGCTGTTCGTCATGATTATCCGTCGCATGCTTACGCGCCCGTTACGCAATGTGATCCACCTTGCCCGCCTGTACGCGGCAGGCGATCTGCGGGCAAACCTGCCGGTGACGCGCCAGGATGAGGTCGGCCAGCTGATCGCGGCGATCAACGGTATCGGGGATGGCCTGCAAAAGATCGTTATTCAGGTCCGTGAGNCCGCAGGCGACATTCGGACCGGAACCAACGCGCTGGCCAACGATAGCGGCGAGATTTCAGAGCAGATCAACAAGCAGGCCAGCAGCGTAGAAGAGACCTCCGCCAGCATGGAGCAGCTGGCCGCGACGGTGCAGCAAAATGCGGCCAACATGGAGCAAACGCAGCAGCTCGTCGGAGAGACGTCGCGCGCGGTGCATCAGGGCGGTGAAACGGTCACCCACGCCGTCGCCACCATGGATGATATTCGTGATGCGTCAAAACGCATCGAAGATATCACGCGCGTGATCGAGTCAATCGCTTTCCAGACCAACATCCTGGCCCTCAATGCGGCAGTCGAAGCGGCAAGGGCGGGCGAGCATGGCAAAGGTTTCGCGGTGGTCGCGCAGGAGGTCCGCGCCCTGGCAGCACGCAGCGCCAACGCGGTGAAAGAGATTGAGCAGCTGATTGGCGACACGCTGAACAAAGTGAGCGAGGGGCACGCGCTTTCCGAGCAGACGCGCCTGGCGATGGATGCCATCATCGTTCACATTGATAACATCAGCCAGCTGGTGACTGAAATTAACCACGCCTCCCGCGAACAGTCCGCCGGGATTGGCCAGGTTAACCTGGCCATGACTCACATTGGTGAAGCGTCGCACATCAACGCCGATCGCGTTTCACGCAGCGAGCAAACCGCACACGCGTTGCGCGAGCAAGGATCGCACCTCGCCCGGCTGGTAAGCCTGTTCCAGCTGAAAGATTAACCCACCCTGCCCGTGGCGCGCAGCAGCAGGTCATTTTGCACCTGTTCGCTCATCAGCGTTCCGCCACGGGTATCCAGCATCATGCGACACCACGCCTGCGCCATCGGCGGCGAGGCGTGCCGCAGCATCTGGCTTCCCGCGCCCAGCAAACTGAGCTGGCGGGCAATCTCCCTGCCCTGCGCCTCCTGAGGCTTACGCAGTTTCTGCTGGAGCTGCCGCCAGCTGCGATCGAAGTGGCGATCCTGCCCTTTTACCTGGGCGAAGTCGTCGCTGAGCAGGTCGAGCATTCCCGGCTGCTTCGTCAGGACCCGCAGCACGTCCAGGCACATAATGTTCCCGGAGCCTTCCCAGATGCTGTTCACCGGCATTTCCCGGTACAGGCGTGGCAGTTCGTTATCTTCGCAGTAGCCTGTCCCCCCCAGCACTTCCATCGCTTCCGCCACAAACGGAATACCTGCCTTGCATACGCTGAATTTCGCGGCCGGAGTGAAAAGCCGCGCCCAGGCCATCTCCTGCGGATCGGCGCGCTTATCCCATGCGCGGGCAAGACGAAACAGCAGCGCGGTTTGCCCCTCCAGCACNAGCGCCATCCGGCTAAGCACCTCGCGCATCAGAGGCTGGTCGATCAGGTTTTTNCCAAACGTCTGCCGCTGATGGGCATGATACAGCGCCACCGAAAGCGCCCTGCGCATAAGCCCGTGGCTGCCGAGCGCGCAGTCGAAGCGCGTCAGCCCGCCCATTTTGAGGATTTGCCGAACCCCTTCCCCCTCCTCGCCCAACAGCCAGCCGGAGGCATCCAGAAACTCGGCCTCGCTGCTGGCATTAGAGCGGTTACCCAGCTTGTCCTTCAGGCGCTCCAGGCGCACGGCGTTGCGCTGTCCGTCAGGCAAGAAACGCGGAACAAAAAAGCAGGATAAACCGCCCTTCGCCTGCGCCAGCACCAGATGAGCATCGCTTTGTGGGACGGAGAAAAACCATTTGTGGCCCACCAGCCGGTAGCTGCCGTCGCTGCATTTTTCCGCCTTTGTGGTATTGCTCAGCACGTCGGAGCCGCCCTGTTTTTCCGTCATCCCCATACCGATAAGCAGCCCCCGTTTCTGCCCACCGGGGGCCAGATGCGGATCGTAGCGGTCACCGAGCAGCGGGTTTCGCCAGCTTTCGAAGGGCTTAGGCAGCGCCTGCAGCAGCAGCGGCGTGGCGGCAAAGGTCATGGTGATGGGGCAAAGCGTGCCCGCTTCCACCTGCGCATGCAGCACAAAGCGTGCAGCCCGGGCGACGAAGGAGCCTTTACGCGCCTCCTCTTCCCACGCCAGGTTATGCACCCGGTTGGCGCACAGCCCCTGCATCAGCAGGTGCCACGCGGGGTGGAAACGGACGTCGTCGAGCCGCCCGCCCATCGCATCATAACGCAGCAGTTCGGGCGGGTTCACGTTGGCCAGCCTGCCCAGCTCCAGCGATTCCGCCGTGCCCAGCTGCTGCCCAATGCTGGCGAGAAGATCCATGTCCCATTCGGCACCTTCGCGCGCCACCGCGTCGCGCAGGGCGCAGTCCGAGAGGAAAAGATTGCTGTTAGAGAGCGGGGAAGGTTGATTGAAAACGGTGTGAGTCTGCCAGTGCATACTGTCTCCCTCCTTCAGTGGCAATGAAGATAAGTATGGACAGAGCGCCTGCGGGCTGCATGGGAGTCGGGTCACATGCTGGCGATCGCATTGAAAGGCTTCGTGAAATAGCTCACAGAACATAAGAATAAACTATTTCATGGTAGCGCTTTTGTTGAATAATTTATTCTTACTCTTTTCTGCGAGGATCGTTATGCAACCGGATGCGCACAAGCGTGCATTAATTGCAGGCTCCATAGGTAACTTCATCGAGTGGTACGAGTTTGCGGTCTACGGTTTCCTGGCGACCGTGATTGCGAAGAATTTTTTCCAGCTCGACGGTGAAACGGGGCTAACCAGCCTGATCCTCACCTACGCCTCGTTTGCCATCGCCTTCTTCTTTCGCCCGCTGGGCGCGGTGGTGTTTGGCCGTATTGGCGACAAGATTGGCCGTAAACCGACGCTGATTATCGTGCTGGTCCTGATGACGCTCGCCACTGCCGCCATCGGTATTGTGCCGGTCTATGCCAGCATCGGGATTGCCGCACCGCTGATCATCACCCTGCTTCGCATCCTGCAGGGGCTGTTTGCCGGAGGGGAATACGGCGGGGCCGTGTCATTGATGACCGAGTTCGCACCACGCGGCAAGCGCGGCCTGTACGGCGCGTGGCAGTCCTTCACCGTGGCGCTGGGGCTGTTAGCGGGTGCGGGCATTGTGGCGCTGCTCTCCGTACTGCTCACTCCCGAGGCGCTCCACGACTGGGGATGGCGCATTCCGTTCTTCCTCGCGCTGCCTATGGGCGCGGTTGCGCTGTGGCTGCGGGTCAGTATGGAAGAGACGCCAAGTTTTGTGCAGCAAAAAGAGAAACCGGCTGTCGCTCAGGCCGACATCGCGGCTACGCTTAGGGCCATCGTGACGGGCATTGGCCGGGTCATGGTGTGGTCCGCGGCGGGCTATACCTACCTGGTGATCATGCCAACCTATCTGCAGTCGGCCCTGCATACCGGGTTCAATCAGGCGCTGCTGATTGCGGTGATTTCAAATATTGGCTTTGCGCTCACCATCATTCCGTCGGGGATCCTGAGCGATAAGATAGGACGCCGCACGGTGATGATTATCGCCGCCGCGCTGCTGCTGATCCTCGCCCTTCCGCTGCTCAACATCCTGCAGGCGGAGTCGAGCACGCTGGCCGTCAAAGCCATCGTGGTGCTGATTGCAGGCGGTCTGGTGGGGATGCTGGCGGGGCCAGGTCCGGCCATGCTCTCGGAGATGTTCCCGACGCGCGTGCGCTATACCGGGCTTGGGCTGGCCTATTCCCTGTCGAATGCGATTTTCTCAGGCTGTGCGGGCTTAATCATTACCAGTCTGATTAAAGAGACGGGCAATCTTGATATTCCGGCCTATTACGTAATGGCAACGGCGGTGGTGAGCATCGTGGCGCTGATGACATTGAGGAAGGATGACCATTTGCGGGCATTAGAGGAGTGAGGTTGTTTTGCCGGGTGGCGGCTTCGCCTTACCCGGCTTACAAAACCGTAGGCCCGGTAAGCGAAGCGCCTCCGGGCGAAAATCAACTACGCTGACGCACCGCTTCAAACAGGCAGATGCCCGTCGCGACGGAGACGTTCAGCGACGACACGCTACCTGCCATCGGAATGCTGATCAGCTCGTCACAGTGCTCGCGCGTCAGGCGACGCATGCCTTCCCCTTCTGCGCCCATCACCAGCGCCATGCGGCCGGTCATCTTGCTTTGGTACAGGGTGTGATCCGCTTCGCCAGCCGTACCGACGATCCAGATATTCTCTTCCTGAAGCAGACGCATGGTGCGCGCCAGGTTGGTCACGCGGATCAGCGGTACGTTTTCCGCCGCGCCGCAGGCCACTTTTTTGGCCGTCGCGTTCAGCTGCGCTGAGCGGTCTCTTGGTACGATCACCGCGTGGACGCCCGCCGCATCGGCGCTGCGCAGGCACGCGCCGAGGTTGTGCGGATCGGTCACGCCATCAAGGATCAAGAAGAACGGGTTATCCAGCCCGGCAATCAGATCCGGCAGATCGTTTTCCTGGTACTGACGGCCCGGCTTCACGCGCGCAATAATGCCCTGGTGAACCGCGCCTTCACTTTTCTCATCCAGGTACTGACGGTTCGCCAGCTGGATCACCACGCCCTGCGCTTCCAGCGCGTGGATCAGCGGCATCAGACGTTTGTCTTCACGCCCTTTCAGAATAAACACTTCCTGAAAACGCTCCGGCGCGCGCTCCAGAAGGGCCTGCACCGCGTGGATGCCGTAAATCATTTCACTCATTGATGGTTCTCATTATGACAATGCTTGTCCCCCTCCCTTTTCGGGAGAGGGTCAGATTAGCAGAGTAGTTTACTCCGCCTGCTGTTTCTTCGCAGCGCGTTTTGCTTTGGTAGCGGCCGCGATTTTCTGGGTTTTGGTAGAAGGCTTCTTCGCTTTCCGGGCGTCTTTCTTCGCTGCCTTTGGCTTTTGTTTCTTCTCGCCACGGAAGGCGCTGTCCGGCTCAAAGTTTACCTTTTTACCGGCCTGACGGCGTTTACCACCCGCGTTGCCGTTGCCGCCTTTTTTCGCTCTTTCACGCTCGGTTTTGCCGACGTTACGCGGCGCACGCTCGCTGGAGATCAGGCTGAAGTCGATTTTACGGTCGTCCATATTGACGGCTTCAACTTTCACTTCCACGCGGTCGCCCAGGCGATAGGTCTGGCCACCGGATTCGCCAATCAGGCGCTGGCCCACCTGGTCGAAGCGGTAGTAGTCGTTATCCAGGCTGGAAACGTGCACCAGACCGTCGATAAACAGCTCATCCAGACGCACGAAGAACCCAAAGCCGGTCACGCTGGCAATCACGCCTTTAAAGACGTTGCCGACCTGATCCAGCATAAAGTCACACTTCAGCCAGTCAGCCACATCACGCGTGGCTTCGTCGGCGCGGCGTTCGGCCATGGAGCAGTGCTGACCAAGCTGCAGCATCTCGTCCATCGAGTAGTGATAGCCGCCGGTTTCGGTGGTGTTACCTTTGTGACCCTGCTCCTGAGCCAGCAGATACTTGATGGCGCGGTGCAGAGAGAGGTCCGGATAACGACGGATCGGCGAGGTAAAGTGCGCGTAAGACTGTAGCGCCAGGCCAAAGTGGCCCCGGTTTTCCGGATCGTAAATCGCCTGCTTCATGGAGCGCAACAGCATGGTTTGCAGCATTTCTGCATCCGGGCGGTCGCCAATGGACTCCAGCAGCTCGGCGTAATCACGCGGCTCTGGCTTGTTGCCGCCAGGCAGTTCCAGTCCTAATTCGGACAGAACGGTGCGGAACGAATTCACTGCTTCCGTCGTCGGCTTATCGTGGATACGGAACAGCGCAGGCTCTTTGGCTTTCTCAACGAAACGTGCCGCTGAGATGTTCGCCAGGATCATGCACTCTTCAATCAGCTTATGCGCATCNTTGCGCTGGGTCTGCTCGATGCGCTCGATACGACGCTCGGCGTTGAAGATAAACTTCGCCTCTTCGCTCTCAAACGAAATCCCGCCGCGCTCTTCGCGCGCCTGATCCAGCGTTTTGTAGAGGTTATGCAGCTCTTCGATGTGCTTGACCAGCGGCGCGTACTGTTCGCGCAGATCCTGGTCGCCCTGCAGCATATGCCAGACCTTGGTNTAGGTCAGGCGCGCGTGCGAGCTCATCACCGCTTCGTAGAATTTGTAGCCGGTTAAGCGGCCCTTGGTCGAGATGGTCATTTCGCAGACCATACACAGACGATCAACCTGCGGGTTCAGCGAGCAGAGGCCATTGGAGAGCACTTCCGGCAGCATCGGCACAACCTGTGACGGGAAGTAGACCGAGGTTCCACGGCTGCGCGCTTCGTTGTCCAGCGGGGTATTCGGACGCACATAGTAACTGACGTCTGCAATCGCAACCCACAGACGCCAGCCGCCACCGCGTTTCTTCTCGCAGTATACGGCATCATCGAAGTCGCGGGCGTCTTCGCCATCGATGGTCACCAGCGGCAGGGCGCGCAGATCCACGCGGCCCACTTTGGACTCTTCCGGCACTTCTTCACGCAGGTTTTCGATTTGCTCTTCAACCGCTTTCGGCCAGACGTACGGGATCTCATGGGTACGCAGCGCCATATCGACGGCCATACCGGTGCCCATGTTATCGCCCAGCACTTCGACGATTTTACCTACCGCTTTGGTACGGCGGGTTGGACGCTGGGTGAGTTCAACCACCACCACAAAGCCCATGCGCGCGCCCATCACCTCTTCAGGCGGGATCAGGATGTCGAAGCTCAGACGGCTGTCGTCCGGCACCACAAAGCCCACGCCTGCATCGGTAAAGTAGCGACCCACAATCTGGCTGGTTTTCGGTACCAGCACGCGCACCACGCGCGCCTCACGGCGGCCTTTACGATCGGCCCCCAGCGGCTGCGCCAGGATCTGATCGCCGTGGATACACATCTTCATCTGTTCGGATGAGAGATAGAGATCGTCTTTACGGCCTTCCACGCGCAGGAAGCCAAAGCCATCGCGGTGCCCAATGACCGTGCCTTTCAGCAGATCGAGACGTTCAGGCAGGGCGTAGCACTGGCGGCGGGTAAAGACCAGCTGCCCGTCGCGCTCCATGGCGCGCAGGCGGCGGCGAAGGGCTTCAGTTTGCTCTTCACCTTCAATGTTTAATTCAACGGCAAGTTCTTCACGATTGGCGGGTTTTTCGCGTTTGGTTAAGTGTTCAATGATGAACTCGCGGCTGGGGATAGGATTCGCGTATTTTTCGGCTTCGCGTTCCTGGAAAGGATCATGTGACATGTCGGTTCCTCCGTT
>Ga0058693_1000387_pt1 | contig 17592 bp, 18 predicted proteins | sample AgamicOrMarz_FD_55217 | JGI IMG/M metagenome (GOLD analysis project Ga0058693, IMG submission 55217) | Agave microbial communities from Guanajuato, Mexico - Or.Ma.rz | ecosystem: Host-associated > Plants > Phyllosphere > Phylloplane/Leaf | place: Guanajuato, Mexico | collected 2012-06-04 | reverse complement strand
TGGAGGCACGCCTATGGCGATACTACACCGACCGCCACACATGTGTTTGCCGGTTCAGAGGGCTTCACTATCGCTGGCAACCCGCTCGCAAAGGACGCAGCAGTTGTCGAGGCCGGGGTCAATGTCGATATCAAACCGGGCGCCACCCTCGCCATCTCCTATCGAGGCCAGTTTGGCGATGGCGCTCAGGACCATGGTTTCAGTGCGAAACTCGGCGTCAGCTTTTGACCCACAGGCGATACGTCATAAAGTTCGCTCCACCGGCATGGAAAATATAGGTGGCTTACGCCGCGCCGCAAACCACAGGAAGTCGCCGACGTGATGCGACGCCGGCTCGATTTGGACGCCCAACACTGATCGGGATCACCTTGCTCTGTCCAATCGGGCAAGAAATGTACGAGGCGGCCTTCGCGCAGACCGCTCGCTGTATTTCATCATCGACCTGTCCTCGCCAAAGTGCTTGGCACTGATGCGAAACAGTGCGCTGGACCGGTTCCGGGCAACCGCTCGCCGTTGCACTCCGGACGTGCAGAACGCGCATCTGCGTGAACGACACGAGTACGACAAAGAATGGGAATTGCGCCGAGTATAGACGCGTTAGTCGTACCGCTTCGGCCTTCAGAACAGCTGCAACACCATGCCGATTGCCAGGCCGAGCAGAACGCGTGCGCCCAGTTCCTCATCAAGGTGGACGTTATCGGTACCTGAGAAGCTTTTGCCGGCCCCCATTGGCTGCACCATTCCGTGATCATGGGGCCTCGCTCAAATTTGCGGTTTACTTGGTCGTGTAGCCGCCGTTGACGAGGATGGTCTGGCCGGTCATCCACCAACCGTCCGAGACGAGGAAGCGGATGAAGGGGACGATGTCCTCGATGTCGGTGAGGCCCGTCCTGGAGAAGTTCGACAGGGCAGCAGCCGTCTTGTGGTAGGCGACCGCATCGGCGCCTTCGGCCGGGTAGAAGAACGGTGTGTCCATCGGGCCAGGACCGATCGCGGTTACCGAGATACCGCGTTCACCAAACTCCTTCGACGCCGCCCGGGTAAAATGCTCGACTGGGGCCTTGGTGCCGGCATAAGCGGCATAGAAGGGTGTGAACGCTCCCAGCAGCGAGGTGACGAGCGTACAGACCTTGCCATTGTCGCTGACGTTCTTTCCGGCCTCCTTGAGGAAGAAGAAAGCGCTCTTCGAGTTCACCGCGGTCATCTCGTCGTACTCGGCTTCCGAGATCTCGACGATCGGCTTCTTCAGCACCTTGCCGACCGTGTTGATGGCAATGTCGATGCCGCCCATCGCGGCCTTAGCCTCGGTGAACAGCTTTTCCGTAGCGCCGGCTGTGGTCAGGTCAGCCTGGAAGGCGAAGGCGTCTGCGCCCGCCGCCTTGATTGCGGCCACCGTCTCGTCGGCAGCCGGTTTGGTGGCGCTGGTGTTGTAATGGACGGCAACCGCATTGGCGCCATGCGCGGCGACATCGCGCGCGATCAATCCGCCGAGATTCTTTGCGCCACCGGCAATCAGAACGGTTTTTCCCTTGATGCTGTGATCAGTCATTCGTGTTGCCTCCTTGGGGTTTGCTTTGCGACCATCTTGGCCACCGCTTCCTGAAACGGACAATATCGTCTATAGACGCGTCATAAAGCCGTTCATTCTGACATCACCTGTCAGAAACGGCGACCAATCACATAGAGGCCATGCCTTGGACCGTATCGATCTCTTCCGCACCTTCACCCGTGTCGTCGAATGCGCGAGCTTCACCCGTGCTGCCGATACGCTCGGGATTCCACGTTCGTCCGTCTCCGCCGCCGTGATCGAGCTCGAAGCGCGGGTTGGTGCGCGCCTGCTTCACCGCACTACCCGAAAGGTTTCTCCGACCCAGGACGGCGCCGCCTTTTATGAACGCTGCCTGCGGTTGGTCGCCGATGTCGATGAGACGGAAGGGCTGTTCCGGCAGACCTCCGTCGGGTCGACCGGCAAGCTGCGGATCGATGTGCCCGGGCGGATCGGCCGCTTGATCATCGCGCCTGCCTTGCCGCATTTCCTTGAGCACCATCCCCAGCTCGATATTGACCTGTGCGTCACCGACCGCGCCGTCAACCTGGTGGAGGACAGCATCGACTGCGTGCTGCGTGTCGGACCGCTTGGCGACTCCGGCCTGATTGCCCGCAAGGTCGGCGACTTGCCGTTGATCAATGTCGCCAGCCCCGGTTATCTCGCTCGACATGGCACGCCAGGGAGCCCCGAGGATCTGATTGCGCATCTGGCCGTCAATTACGCATCCCCGTCGACAGGCCGGGTCGAGGATTGGGAGTGGATTGATGATGGCGAAGTACGTTTGCTGCCGATGCGCAGTCGGGTCACGGTCAACAGCGCCGAGGCCTACATCGCTTGTTGCCTTGCCGGCCTCGGCCTCATCCAGATCCCCGCCTACGACGTCAAGCGCCACCTCGACGCCGGTGAACTCGTCGAGGTGATGCCCGATCATCGGGCTGCCGCCATGCCGATGACGCTGCTCTACCCGCATCGTCAGCATCTTTCCCGCAGGCTCCAGGTTTTTGCCGATTGGCTTGAGCAGCTCCTGAAGCGGGAGATACTTTGATGATAGCGGGATGGGCGTTGCCGAATGCGCGGAAAGGCCGATTATTTGCGCGTTCCGAATGCAGCTGCGAGGCAAAGGACCCCTTTGGAAGGGCTAAGCGGCCAACGAACGGAAACCACGGGGCCCAATTTCGGAGAATACTATAATTACGCGGGGTGTTTTAACCATCCAAATGCTGCGGTGGTTGTATCCTTCTTTTCATGCAGGTGGGTGCACAGGGTCAAGGCTGTCTAATGGATGTTGCAAAATCGTTTCGGGACAGATTGTCAGTGGCAGCCATCGTCGCTGCGGCGGTGTTTGTCGCGTGTCTGTTCGGCATCCTTACCCGGCCGGTCGGCTTCCTGGCGACGTTCTGGCCGGCGAACGCAGTGATGCTCGGCCTGCTTATCCGATTGCCCGGAGCATCCAGTCCAATGGTATGGGTCGCTGGCGCACTCGGCTTTATGGCGGCCGACCTGGTGACCGGCTCTCCGATTGCCAAGGCACTTATCCTAAACGGGGCAAATATTGCAGGGATCGCGACGGCATACTTCGTTTACACGCGATCTCCCGGAAGAAGCGGACTGCAGCAACCTGCATCGATGCTCTATTTGCTTCTTTGCTCCGCCGCGGGCGGGGCTACTGCTGGTATCATCGGAGGAATGGCCAACCCAATCCTGTTTGGTGGCAGCGTTTTGAGCGGCTGGATTTTCTGGTTTGCGACGGAATTCGTCAATTACGTCGCTATTCTTCCCGTCCTTTTAACGGCACCAACATGGTCCGACCTGCGGCAGAGACTTCGGGCATACCCGACCGTGAGGAAGGCGGACATTCCACCTGCTGCGGCCCTCGTCGTTTCGTTTGCGGCAGCCGCAATCATTGGAGGACCAGGCGCTATCGCGTTTCCTGTACCGGCGTTGCTCTGGTGCAGCCTTGTCTATCCAATCTTCCCCACGGCAGTCCTGACACTGGTCTTCGGGATGTGGACGCTCATCATTATTTCGACAGGGTACGTCTCTATCCAGGTGCCTGATGAAATGGCCCTCGTGTCCTTGAGGTTGGGAATCTCGCTGATTGCCGTCGCGCCGATCATGCTGGCCAGCGTGATGCAAAGCCGAAATGACTTGATGCTGGAATTGCACCACCTGGCAATGCACGACCCTCTGACGGGTTTGTTCAATCGCAAAGCCTTTCGCGACAACGCCCAGAGGGAGTTGGACGGAGCCAGGCCCACGGTCGCACTTTTGATGTTCGACCTCGACCACTTCAAAACTGTGAATGACACCTACGGCCATGCAGCAGGAGACAAAGTACTTGTCACTTTCGCGGAAAGGACGCGTGCGCGCTTGCGTAGCGGGGATATCCTCGGTCGGCTTGGCGGAGAGGAATTCGCTGCTTTCATCCCCGACTGCGCCGAGGACGAGATCGCCGGACTCACCGAACGGATACGCCTGGCGTGTCGCGAACCCGTAGCTTTAGATGATGGGCGAGTGCTTGAGGTGACAACAAGTATAGGCGTCGTCATCGCCAGTCCCGTAACCGGCCGTCTGGGCGTTGACGCGATGCTTCATGCCGCAGACGCAATGCTTTACCAAGCAAAGAGCGCGGGCAGGGACCGGACGGAGGTCTCGTTAATCTCTCCAGCACATGCAACCACCCGGTAAGCTTGGTGCGAGCCAGTTTTCGTAGGCTCGACCATTAATGCCGTTGCTGATGACGGGCTTCACATTCGACATTTCCCTGGCATGCTCATCGCTCGAGCCGCTCCAGCATCTTTTTAAACTTTACGTTCTGCATCTGAAGCTTGCTCTCCAGTTGCCCCTGAACACTCTGATGTCCTCGTCGAGGCTCATCGTATCATCGGACGCGGTGCGGCCGCCCGGAAACGTCTGCGCGATAACCGCAGCCGTGTCGGTTTTGGTGTCACGGCTTCCTCGCTTGCGACCTGTGATCTCAGCACCCGGCTCGGGTTTGGCGGCGTCGTGTGCAGCGGTGACAGCTGTATCGGTGTCATCCGATGATGGCGACCCATCAACTGGCGCAACGTCAGCGCCGAAACCGCTTGATATCGTCGTCTTCGCTTGCAGCTTCTTCCAACGGCGCCGGGTCTGCATAGATCTGATCGGCCTGGTCCTGACGGGCCAGTTCTGCACCTGCCGGTCGATCCACGGTGTTCCGGGTCTTCTGGGCAGGTGCTTCGCTCCGAACGGCAACGACCAACACATCCGGCTTCAAGTCGCCGGCCGCGGCGCAGCGGGCATCCATAGCCGAATATATCAGCGTAACGGGCCCGGCTGAGTTGCACATCCATCTCCGAAGCCTCATTCGGGACGAAGATCGTCGGGATGGCGCCGAAGAGATTTTCATGAAAATTGTTGTATCCGGCTGCCGCGACCGCGAAATCGAAGGCCTTCGTATAAAGGAAGCTTGGAAACAACTCGACGATGCGATGGTTGGCGGCCTCCGGCTCGCGTGCTGTAAACTCTGCGCGCATCGGTGACTGCAATTCCATCAGGATGATGTTGCGGCGTTGCGTTGTCTGACTTTCGCTCGCGTCGGGGAGACACCAGACGGCGGAGAAACGTCCATGGAGATGCCATTTATCCGACCTCGCGTTTTCGTCCCGCATTCACGCTGCGAGTTCCCGGTTCTGGCAGCGCTCGAACCGTCGCGAAACGTACAGCTCGAGAAGAAGGCGCCGGCGGCGGCTGCCAATCGCTACGATCAATCGAGCTTGAGCTTTTTCCGCAGATCGGCGTTTTCGGAACGCAGCTTTTCAGCCAGCAGCTTGCGCAGCTTATGGTTCTCTTCCTCCAGCTGCAGGAGGTCCGCCATTTCATCGCCAGCTGAAGCCGCCACGTTAGGCGCTGTCCGAGCATCAACCGGCGCACGTTTCACGGGCGTGCGCTTGGCTAACGCCGCACCGCCGATCATCTTGGCCCCGCGGCCGCGCTTCATCCGACCGCCGACGCCATCCTGGCCGACATCAGTCTTTGCGGCGTCGGCCGCCGATGTTTCAGGAGAGGCTTTATTTGTGCGGGTGTTGCGCTTCTTGGGCGTAACTGGTGTTTCGGCGACAGCCGGCGCATCAGCATTGGTGGTCGTATCAGTATCGTCAGCCATAAACATCTCCTGTGCATCCGCAACAGTTTTCGATGTGTCGACAGGTGGTGTCAATATTGGCAGTACACGATTTGCTTTCCGCAAGGGTTCTTGCGTGCCGGATTCTTCATGCAGAGCACGGTCCGACCGGAACGGCATCGCCGACCTCTCCACGTCACGGGCGACGGACTTGAGATCCAAATTGCCCCAGATCGTACTCGGCTTGGCATCGGTTTTTCGGCGGCCGGATTTATATTCGACGGCAAAACTGCGTTGGAATTTCTTCAATCAGAGACCTTCGGGTGTCTATGGAGATGCGTCGGTGACGTGCTCCGCGTCGCCGCAAGCTCTGGAATAGCGGCTGCGCCGCTGTCAGTCCAGTCTGTTAGCAACATCCGGTTCTGAGAGACAATTTCATATCGAACAATCGAAACGCGGACTCGATCTGGAAGAGCTCAAGGTCTACAACGTAAGGCTGACCTCCCTGGACCGGATCGCGCCTTGCTGGAGGCTTCAGCCCCTTGTGTGGAGTTACGAACGTCTCCTCCCTACTGGCGTCTCCTGGGAAGAGGCCGAGACGTGAAGCACCTTCGGCTCATGCGTGTTCGCCTCGGCATCCAACTTGCCGGCGCCCAGTGGGGCGAGATATGCGGCTTTGTGGTCAGGTCGCATGCGAGAAGGTGGAAAACGGCTTGGCCGCATTGCCTTCCGTCAGCCGGTTTAAGGTCTGAGCGTGATCGTCATCCTCGTCTTAGTCGCCGTTCTCGATGATCTCACCGTCGGCGCCGACATACGCACCGGAAAATACGTGTCGCCCTGCGCGCCTTCCTCCGCTGTCGGTCTGACGCTCCATCCTCCATGCGACTGAAATCATGTTCGACAGATGCCGTTCCGTCGTGGTTCAAGGGTGACGAACACACGGTTGCACGCGTGCCAAGCGTCCGATCATTCATTTTCTGCAGGTTGATTGTCATTGGATGACAACAAAGACGGATTAGTCGTAATATCCGGATCTGCACGATTGGATCTGATTGGTCTCCGAAAGACGAAGGGAGTTGCCGTGTCCGAGTTTGTTGTTGTCGCATTTGATGATGTCCTGAAGGCCGACGAGGTTCTGTCGCGACTCAAGAGACTTCAAAGAGAATATCTGATCGATCTTGAGGACGCCGTGGTTGCGGTACGCGATAGCGAGGGAAAAGTCGATCTCAAGCAGAGCGTGAATCTCGTGGGCATGGGTGCAGCGTCGTCCGGCCTGTCCGGCGCCTTCTTCGGTAGTCTGATCGGCCTTCTGTTCCTGAACCCGCTTGCCGGCGCAGCTATCGGTGGCGCTATCGGCGCAGGTTCAGGCGCGCTGGCCGGTTCGCTGGCCGACTATGGCATCAATGACGACCTGATCAAGGAAATCGCCGACACGATCAAACCCAATTCCTCCGCGCTATTCCTTTTGGTACGTAAAGCGCAGCCCGAAAAGGTGCTCGGCGAATTTGCCGATATCAATGGCAAGATTATCCGCTCTTCGCTTTCTCCAGAGAACGAAAGACAGCTACAGGAGAAGATCGCGGGCATTGGCGCCGGCGGGACTGAAGACGCAATCGCCTGACACAGTCCTCGCGAAGCCGTCTGCACCGGTGAAGGAAGGCAGGCGCTATCCGCACGAAATTAGCCCCGTACTGTTTGAAAAGACTGGTGGCCCTGAATTGGCGATAGTCGGCCTTGAGGAGATACGAGAACTCGACGTCTCGACGGAAACGCGGGGCTCGCGGCTCTCTTACATCAGCGCTGCAAGCGGGCTCGTTTGCGTCGGCTCGACCATCTACGTTGTCGCTGATGACGAGCTTCACCTGGGGGTGTTTTCGCGCGATCCCGGCGAAGCTGCTGTCTACATCGATCGCGATGTAGCGGGCCTGCTTTCGCCGCCGTACTTGAAAACTGGCTATCTGCGCGACCGCACCGACTGAGCCAAAGTCTGGCAGACCAGCACGGGGGCAACGGAGCCGTTGGCGTAGGGCCTGTCACAATCACACCAGCGCTAACAGCGATGCTGCCCCTGCAGCAGGACAAGCGTCACGATCAGTGCGATCACCGTAAGCAAAAAGACGGAGCAGAAGGACAAAACCGTCACGCTCGATCAGCCCGAGAACCATGAAGCAGATCGCGACGACCGGGATCAGGTTTCCTGAGCTAAACGCCAAACCGAAAAGGTCAATGCGAGAAGCAACATGGCGGAGCCGAACCCTGAGCGGCCCGTTTCGTGGAGCGCTTCCCTGATCGTCAACCCATTGCGATCTCTCGCCCGTTGGACGAGATCGGCAAGCGTCGTCGAAGCAACCCCGCCCGGATAACCGGCGGAGGCCGAGGAACGGGTCATGAATGCCCCTCCGCCTCTTCCCTGTTATCCGCATAGAACAACTGGACGAGTACCGAGCAATTTGGGTCGCGGTTGTCGAAGAGATGTACCGGCGAACTCCATCCGGTGGCGGTGGATCTCCCATGGCAGCCGCTTACCGCTCACTGGCCAGCCTTGTCGGACGCGCTATCCACATGCGCTTCAACCGACATGCCGGGCCCCAGCCGCTCGACATCCTTCTGTCCTGCGTCAATGGCTACTCGACCAGTTTCGTTGAGTAGCTCGTCATTCCGTCCAAATTGGAGAATGCATCTATCCAAGACGGCGGAGGCAATTGCGCGCTTTAACACCTTCAATTTGCAATAAACGAAGAGGCATAGACATGAATCCACGCAAACGACTGCTTTGGGCTGGGGCGGCGGCGATCTGCGCAGTCGGCGCGTTGGGTCTCGGCATCGCCGCATGGGTCGTGTATGAACCGGAAATTCCGAAAATTCCCCGCCCGGCCGCATCGTCATTCTCCGCTGACCAGATCAAACGCGGCGAGCAGCTGGCGACAGTCGGAGACTGCATTGTCTGTCATACGAAAGACAATGGGCCGCCGTTTGCGGGTTCACGCGCTCTGCCGACCCCGTTTGGTACGCTTTACTCAAACAACATCACGCCGGACGAAGAAACGGGGATCGGAAATTGGTCGGCCGAGGCGTTTCGCCGTGCCGTGAAAGAAGGCATCGGGCGTGATGGCAGCCACCTTTATCCGGCTCTTCCGTACGAACACTTCATCAAGGTAAACGACGACGATCTTGATGCGATCTATGCATTCCTGATGTCGCGCGAGCCTGTCTCAGAGGTGGCACCAGAAAATCAGCTTCTTCCCGGGCTTGGCATTCGCCAGTCTCTGGCTGGTTGGAAACTGCTTTTTCTTCATGGTGGCCATTCGGAAGAAGATACGACGAAATCTGCAGAGTGGAACCGAGGCAAATATCTGGTCGATGGCCTCGCTCACTGTGGCGCCTGTCATACGCCTCGAAACCTGCTCGGCGCCGAAAAATGGGGAAATGAATTTGGCGGTGGTATCGCTGAAGGTTGGAACGCGCCACCTTTGAACGCGAGCAACCCATCGGCCGCACGGTGGAACGTGGACGCTCTCACCGAATATCTCACGACCGGAACCAGCGCGGCTCACAGCACCGCAGCCGGTCCAATGGGACCTGTGTCGGAGGGCTTGTTGAGACTGAACAGCAAGGACGTTCATGCGATTGCGACGTACATCGACGATATCATGCATGCAGGCCGTCCTGATCGACCTCAGCTGCAGAATGTTGACGTGGACAATTCGAAGACGTCATCGATGCAGAGTGCGACAGCAGATCTCTTCCAGGGCGCCTGTGCCGGCTGTCATGAGCCGAAAAGTCCGATGGCGCTACGCGGTCGACCGCTTCTTTCCGCTACATCGGATTTGAACGCGGACGATCCTCGCAATTCGATCCAGGCCGTGCTTCAGGGGATCCAGGCTCCAGTCGGCAGTAATGCTCCGTACATGCCCCCGTTCGCCGACAACCTCACAGACAGCCAGGTCTCTGCCCTGCTGGGCTATGCGCGCTTCCGGTTCACCACGAAGGCTCCATGGCCGGATCTTGAGAAGACTGTCCGTGAGATCAGAAAGGAGAACCAGCAATGACCGTATCCATCGTTGTCAACGGGAAGCAACACGACATCGAATCGAGCCCAGACACCCCACTGCTGTATGTTCTTCGCGGTGAGCTGGAACTCAATGGTGCCAAGTATGGTTGCGGCTTGGGCCAATGTGGCGCTTGCACAGTCCATATCAACGGAACAGCCGTGTTCTCCTGTCTCACCCCTGTTGGCGCCGTCGGAGACCGACCGGTTCGCACGCTCGAAGGGCTTGGAACGGTCGATGCACCCGGCGTGGTGCAGAAGGCGTTTCAGGACGAACAGGCGGCCCAGTGCGGTTACTGTATCGCAGGCATGATCATGCGTGCTCAGTCCTTGCTGGACAAGAATCCAAAGCCCACCGACGAGGAAATCCGGACGCATATGCAGCCTAATCTCTGCAGGTGCGGAACACATGTGCGAATCCTGCGCGCCGTTCGGCGCGCGAGCGATGAACTGGTCAAGCAGGGGTAAGGCTATGAACCACCAGATTACGAGACGCTCATTCCTTGCTGCCGGCGGTGTTGCTGTAGCGTTCTCTATAACACGCCCTGCATTGGCGCAGCTGGCGGGCGGCGGGGAGGGCGGGCCAGGGCCGGCCATCATTGCGGCAAACCTGCCCGGCAGCCTTAAATCTTCTCCTTTTCTCGATTCCTGGATCCAGATCGATGATCAAGGCAGCGCAACCGTCTACACCGGGAAAGCGGAACTCGGTCAGGGTATTCGGACCGCCCTCACGCAGGTGGCGGCCGAAGAGCTCGATATCAAGCCCGCCGATCTCCATCTTGTGACGGTAGACACCCTGCGTACCCCTGATGAAGGTTTGACCGCGGGGAGCCATTCGATGCAGGATAGTGGAACGGCAATCCGCAACGCTGCAGCCAACGTGCGGATGCTGCTGCTCCAGCAAGCCTCGACAAGGTTAGGACTGCCCGTCGCTGATCTGGACACCAATGGTCAAGGCTCGATCACTGCAAAAGACGGCCGCAGCATCAGCTATGGCGAGATTGCCCGGACCTTGGATCTGCATGTCGAAGCGATCGCCAATGCTCCGCTTCGACAGACCGCCGAATTCAGAACAATGGGGCAAAACCTACCGCGTGTGGATATCCCTGCCAAAACGACTGGAGGGGCCGCGTTCATTCATGACATGCGGTTGCCGGGTATGTTGCATGCCAGAGTTCTGCGAGGACCGAGCGAGGGTACGCATCTTCAACTGCCGCCGGCTCATGAGATCGAGGCGATGGCGGGTGTGGCAAAATTTGTCCAGAACGGCGGATTTGCCGCTATCCTCGCCGAGAAGGAATGGGATGCAATCAGGGCGATGCGCATTTTACAATCCCTGCCTTACGATATCGCGCCAAGGCCTTTCCCCAATGGCCCCGCTTCAGAGACGCTGAAAGCGCTACCGGCAAGGGATATCGTCATTCTCGATACCAGCAATGCGGTCGCCAATCCGGTCAGGTCGGTCAAGCATAGCTATTCCCGCCATTGGATCAGCCATGGCTCGATTGGCCCCTCCTGCGCTGTCGCCTGGTTGAAAGACGATTTGCTGACGATCTGGACGCATAGCCAAGGCACCTACGATGTTCGTCGCGTTGCAGCGGAGCTCCTCAATCGTCCGATCGAGAAGATCCGCGCAATCCATGCTGAAGGTGCCGGATGCTATGGGCAGAACGGTGCTGATGATGTCGCTGCCGAAGCCGCACTTCTTGCCATGGCCATGCCAGGGCGACCTGTGCGCCTGCAATGGATGAGAGAGCAGGAATTCGGCTGGGAGCCGTTGGGCCCGGGCATGGTGACGCAGGTAGAAGCGGCCCTCGACGACACGAACCGAATTGTCCGTTGGAACTATGAGGTATGGAGCAATCCGCACAACAATCGGCCGGTCGGCGCCGGCGGTGTTCTGATCGGCAACGAGGTTGTGCCCCCATTTGAAGCGCCCGAAGGCAAGCCGATCCCGATGCCGGAAGGTGACGGAAGTCGAAACTCGAACCCGCTTTATGATCTGCCGAACATGAATGTGATCTATCACTTCATCAAGGACATGCCGATCCGCGTTTCGGCATTGCGCTCGCTCGGGGCACATCTCAACGTCTTCTCGATCGAGAGTACCTTCGATGAACTGGCATCCGCGGCTAACATTGATCCGCTGGTCTTGCGGTTGAACCACATGGCTGACGAGCGTGCTCGCGGTGTGATGCAGGCCGCGGCCGACAAGTTCGGGTGGCAAGAGCGTAAAAAGTCCAAGCCGCTGCACGGTTTTGGCATGGCCTTCGCCAGATATAAAAATCTGGGTGCCTACTGCGCAATTTTTATGGAGATCAGCGTCGATCGCGACACCGGCATGATCGCGGTCGAAAGGGTCAATGCGGCAACCGATTGTGGTGAGGTGGTTTCGCCAAATGGCATCATCAATCAGGTTGAAGGTGCTATTTTGCAGTCGCTCAGTTGGTGCGTCCATGAAGCTGCGCGCAATGATGGCAAAGTGCGGACCAGTTTCGATTGGAGCGCTTATCCGATCCTGAGGTTCATCGAGGTTCCCCGCCGCATCGACGTCGCCGTCATCGAGCAGCCGGGCAAACCATTCCTCGGTGTGGCGGAGTGTGGCCAAGGCCCGGCATCGGCGGCGCTGGCGAACGCGTTGGCGGATGCAACGGGTGTACGCTTCACGCATATGCCGCTGACCCCGGAAAAGGTTCGTAGGGCGATCGTCACGAATTGACGCCGCTACAGGGGAGGCTTGACTGTATGTCGTCGTTTACTCGTCAGGGGGGAAAGAGGGCCGAGCGTTTGTGTGAGCCTTTCATCCAGCGCTGCTATGAACGCTCTTACCTTGGGCAAAAGCAGGCGCGTCGTGGGATAAACAGCCCAGATTGCGAGCGGCTCGGGGTCGACCCCTTGCATCCTGATTTGAACCAGGCGGCCCGCGCGCACGTCGTCGATCGCATTCCACCAAGACAGAAGCGCGATTCCGCCACCTGCGACGCTCGTGGCGTGGCAGCCTTCAATGTTGCTGCTGGTGAAACGAGTATTGAGACGAACATGATGCTCCTTGGTACCTTCGATGAAGGTCCAATGCGTCGCGCTTCGCAGAGGAAGGCAAGCGTGTTGAGCTAGTTCGTTCAACGTTGAGGGAGATCCATGCCGGGCCAGATAAACAGGGCTTGCCACAAGCACCCTCGGATTCTCGGCAAGCTTCCTCGCGATCAGGCTACTGTCGCGAAGGCGCGCGATGCGAATGGCGAGATCGGTTCCCGTCGCGACGAGATCTGGGAGGCTGTCCGACATGTCCATTGAGATACGCAAGCGCGGGTTCGCCGCAAGAAGATCCGGGATGATTGGTGTCACGAATCTGAGGCCGAAGGCAACGGGCACCGAAACGCGGAGCAAGCCAAATGCTTCTTGTGTGTCACTTCGCAAACGTGCCACGGCTTCGCTTTCATTGTCGATAACGGCCTGAGCGAAGGGAAGAAAGGTCTCACCTTCCGGAGTAAGCGAAAGCGATCGCGTCGTCCGATGCAGCAGTCGTACGCCAAGCGAAGCCTCCAAGGCCGCGAGCCTGCGTGATGTGACCATGGGGGAAGGCCGAGCCGGCGGCCAGCCTCTGCGAGGCTACCTGCCGATACGGCGGTGGTGAAGACGCGCACGTCGTCAGTGTTCATTATATCGGCTCTCGTTATAGAAGTCGAACATCCAAGCTGACTAATTCGCTGACGGTTACGGTGCTAAATGTCAATGCAATTTCAACAACACTTGGGATAACCGTCATGACCTCCATCACATCAATAGCTGCAAGGCATAAGCCGCAGCTATCAACCGTCGCCCTTTATGCGATGGCCGCAGCCAGCGGTATTGCGGTTGCCAATATCTACTACAACCAGCCGATGCTCGGGATCATGGAGCAGGACTTCCCCGGGCAAACGATTACCAGCTTCATACCCACCGCAACCCAATTGGGTTATGCGCTCGGTCTTCTTTTTATCCTGCCCCTTGGCGACATCGTGCATCGGCGCAAGCTCATCGTCAGCCAATTCCTCATCCTGGCGGTAGCACTCGTGCTGGCGGCTTTGGCGCCGACAGCCTGGACCCTCATTGCTGCATCCTTGATCGTTGGCGCGAGCGCGACGGTTGCACAGCAGATCGTTCCGTTTGCCGCATCGCTCGCGGAACCGGAAAAGCGCGGTTCCACAATTGGAACGGTGATGGCCGGCGTTCTTTCCGGCATCCTCTTCTCCCGGACACTTTCCGGTTTTGTCGGCGAGCATTTCGGCTGGCGTGACATGTTCTGGCTTGGTGTGCCAATGGCTTTGGCTGCGTCCGCATTGATGTATATGACCCTGCCTGATCACGCACCTGTATCGCGTATGGCGTACAAGAACGCGCTGCGTTCACTTGCACATCTTTGGAAGCGTGAAGGCGCCCTTCGATCCGCAGCATTGATGCAGGCCGCTCTGTTCGGATCGTTCACGGCATTCTGGACGGTCTTGGCACTCTACCTCGCGACCCCGAAATTCGGCTTAGGCGCGGATATTGCCGGCCTCTTCGGTATTGTGGGTGCGGTTGGGGTGTTTGCCGCTCCGCTGGCCGGCAAGGTCGCCGACCGCAAAGGCCCCCACTTCGTCGTCTGGCTCGGTATTGCCCTGACGATCGCTTCATGGCTGCTGTTCGGCGCCTGGACTTCTCTGATCGCGCTCGTTATCGGCGTAATCGTGTTGGACTTCGGCATTCAGAGCGCTCTCGTTTCGAACCAGCACATCGTCTACGCGCTCGATCCGGAAGCTCGCAGCCGCCTCAATACAATCTTTATGACCGCCATGTTCCTCGGTGGCGCGGTTGGTGCGGCACTTGCCTCGGCAGCCTGGAGTTATGAAGGCTGGATCGGCGTGACTGTTCTCGGCGGTGCCCTTGGTGCCATCGCTTTGATCATCAAGGCATTCGACCACCGGCGTATAGCCGCGAACGCGAACTGAGGAGAGCGGTCATGAACCCGCTTAGCATTCGCATTGTCGGTGGCTCGCTCGCCGGGCTCTTCGCCGGAATCCTTCTCAGTCGCGACGGCCATGACGTGAGGATCTACGAACGTTCCTCGACCGGCTTTGCCGGCCGGGGAGCGGGGCTTGTCCCGCAGCAGGAGGTGTTCCACATCCTGCGCGAAATCGGCGTCGAGCATCTGGCAACGTTCGGTGTCGTATCCAACGACCGGATCTACCTCGATAAGTCCGGCGCCGTCAGGCAGCGCATGCCTATGCCGCAGATGCAGATATCCTGGGACCTTCTCTATTCTGCCGTCGTCGCCAACCTCGGCGCCCAGAATTATATTCTAGGCAAACCCGTCAAATATGTGCGAGAGGACGCCGGCCGCTCGATTATCTCATTCGAAGACGGTTCGACCGAAACGGCGGATCTTGTCATCGGCGCCGACGGCCTCGGTTCGGTGGTGCGGTCCGCCATCAATGTCGATGCCGACAGCCGATATGCAGGTTATGTGGCCTGGCGTGGTCTTATTCCCGAACTTGCGCTTCCGCCGAACGCTTCGCCACTGCCCGGCAACTTCACCTTTTACATCGCTGCAGGCAACCACGCGCTCGGTTACCTCGTGCCCGGCCCCGGAGGAGAGATCGCCAAGGGTGAGCGGCGCTATAACTGGGTCTGGTATCGGTTCGTCGATAAAAACGACCTAGAGGAAACATTTACGGGACAATCGGGCAGGTCGTCGCGGTTCTCACTCGCCCGTGGTGAACTCTCCGACACCCGGCGCCGGCTCCTGCGGGAAGATGCAGGAAGACTTCTACCTCCGCAGTTTTCGGTGGCGGTCGACGCGGAAGCAACCCCTTCCGTCCAAGGCATATTCGACTATGAGGCAAACCGAATGAGCGGCTCGTCGACCGCATTGATTGGAGACGCCGCTTTCGTAGTGCGCCCGCATACCGCGATGGGCGTTGCCAAGGCCGCAGCAGATGTCTTGTCGCTGAGGGCCCATATCAGGCAGGCACCGAACCTTGAGGTCGCCCTTCGTAGCTTCGATTCCGACCGCGTTGCCGTAGGAAGAGATATCGCTGCCTATGGCCAAGAGCTCGGCCGCTCATCGATGAGATGAAGCGGCTTGGCCACAGGTCGGAAGATTGCTCTCTTTGGATCGCGATCACGAACTCAAAAGACGACGGAGTTCACTCTGTCGTCATCCGACCCGGCCAGAAGCTCTGGTAACCAGCGATGCACCGCAAAGCTACCGCGCGGCAATATGGGAGGAATTCGACGTTGATCGTTGCGCGGCAACGAACCGTTTCGACACCCTTTTCCTCAAGGTCTGAAGCGCTGCTGCTCTCTGCCATCAAACCAGGCCAGGACGATTGTTTCGACGGATGGCACATGTCCTGAAGTGCGCAATCCGCAAGTCTGCTCAGCTCGCGGTTGGCGCGGTGTTGTGAGGGGATTTTTGGCCGCTTCGCCGTTCGTGCGAACCCGATTAGGTCGACAAGCCGACAAAAGGCGGACTAATCCTCTGACACGATGGCCTGAGGACGATCGCCGCCGACCACAGCTTCTTTGATCCAATGACCCGATGCAGTCTCGTAGGTGATAACGGCGTCCTTACCGCCGTTTTCCTGACGTTTCGCAGCTAGATGGGCGGCATGTCGGGCGGCCTCATGACTCGGGTAGGGTTCCGACCAAACGTTCTCAAGGCGATATCCACCATCGTGTTGGCCCACATGATAAACGAGTTGCATTGTAAATCCTTTCGGCGACGCGATGCGCGTTGCTTGTTGTGGGCGCCAAACTACCACGAAAATTTGAGCTCGGCGCCGAGGTAGTTGCTGTCATGGCCGCCAGCGCGGCGAAGCGACTTCCCGGCATCGTAATGAACGACCTCTAGCGCTCCCTTCACGTTCGCATTGAACGCATAATCTGCGCGAGCCTGAAGGTAGGCGCCGGTCCATAAACCACCGCGACCAGCAGTGCCGGCTACCGGAATATTCGGTTGGACATAAACGGCGTCATTCGTGGTTTGCCGCCACAGCATCCCAACGGCACCCATAAGGGTCAAATCCGCTGTCGGCTTTACCGTAATGGAGGGCTTCAGATGGACGAGGTTAGTATAGCCCGTATAACCGGACTGGGAGAAGTAATAGCCATTCGGGAAAAGAGGATCGAACGTACCGACAGTATCATCGCTCGAGCGGCTGTCGCCTGAGGCTATATCGGTCTGGATCCCAATACGCGGGGTCCAGTCCACATTTTCGAACGTGTATCCGGCTCGCACGCCGCCTGCCCAGGCACGAATATCCTTGGAGCCAACCGTTCCCGCCTGACCCATGGCTTCGATGTCCCAATCGAACCCCTGCGCGGCACCGGCAAAGCGGGCGTCCAGTATGTGTCTTTGTTCATCGCCGCTTGCGTCGAGATAATGCGCATCGTCGCGTTGGTAGAGTGAATAATAAACCGAAAGTTCGTTCTCGCCAAACACCTGCCGTTCGACACGAAGCGTGCTGAAGCGGAAGTCGGATCGCGACAGGTCATCAAACGCCTTGTCGTCTCGGTATTGAACAGGCTGGCTGACAAAGCCGATGAAACGCCACGGCCCACTTTCCCAATCAGCCCAAATGGCGTCAAATGATTGGCGGACATTCGGCCCGTCGCGCGATGAAACAAAGCGTTGGAGGTCGAATGCAAAATCCTGTCGGCCGACGCGGGCCTTGAACGTCCCGCTGTCGAAATCCTGATTATAAGCAAGAAAAGCAAGTCCGAGATCCGCCCGATCCTGGTCGGCACCGCCGACCGACTCCTTGCCAAAGGCCCGGATGTCGTCCAACTGCGTGAAGAACTGCCAGTTGTCATTGAAGTGAAAATCGGCGTGGATCTGCGCCCGTTGCAGCAGATAGCTGTCGTGAGTAA
>Ga0058693_1000382_pt1 | contig 17737 bp, 15 predicted proteins | sample AgamicOrMarz_FD_55217 | JGI IMG/M metagenome (GOLD analysis project Ga0058693, IMG submission 55217) | Agave microbial communities from Guanajuato, Mexico - Or.Ma.rz | ecosystem: Host-associated > Plants > Phyllosphere > Phylloplane/Leaf | place: Guanajuato, Mexico | collected 2012-06-04 | reverse complement strand
CTGTTACTTTCAAGTTCTTGACTGTTACTTTCAAGTTCTTGAGCTATACTCTCAAGTTCTTCAACTATAATTTTAAGTTCCTGAATTTTCCTCAAAAGTTCTTGAGCTTGATTTGGATTTTTTAATCTTTCCCTTTGACTAGTTCTATTTTGGAAACCACCTTCGTTCTCCACTGAATCACCTGCTTCATTTTATAAATTATTGCTTTTATATATTAGTATTCAGGAAGGATAAGGGTAGGCGTTTCTTTTCTATTATTATTTAACCATTGACAAATTGTATTTGGCTCATTTTTAAATTTATTATAAAAATCATGTTCTTTGTGTGAAAGCGGAATGATATCACGAGCGATATAACTTAGTGAACGAGAGTCTACATTAATTCCTAAATTTGAAGGGGTAAATTGATGACTGCATTTAATTTCAATAATAGACGACTGGGATGAAGAAAGAGGTATTTCGAGCTCAAAATCTTTTTCCTTAACTGTATACTTATTTATAAATTCATTATTTAAATAAACATGCAATTCTAAATTATGAAAAATAATATTTTCCCCTTTAATTAATAAGGCTTCTAAGGGATTTCTTTGGTCTATTTCTATATTTATTTGGAGAGAGGGTCCTGTCCAAAAATCTTCATATCGATTTGTAGTTATAATTTTAGGAGAATTTTTAAAAACATCGAAATTCTTAAATAGGTTCAAGTACCAATAAGGTCCAATTTCATTATAATGTGTTAGAAAATGGTAAAGCCAATTGTTAGATACAGTTCCAAAATGTTTATTACTTATATCTAGAATCTCTGGTAAACCTCTATCTAAAGCTGAAGCCATTGTTTTAGCATCTGGATGTAATCTTGAATTTGCAAGATAATCATTAATAAATCTTAAAGAATATTTTTTTGCTATTCTTATCCACAAGTCGTAATCTAATGTAAAATATAGACTTTCGTTAATTCCGTTTACATTAATAAAGGCTTCTTTACGAAAAAATGCAGCTGGTTGACAAATAATATTAAAATCAAAGAAATCTTCTGGTTTTTTATAAGGTTTAACGGGATAAGAATTAATAATATTACTTTTCTCATCAATATGATATCCTTTTCCATATACTACCTCCAAATAAGGATATCTCTCAAAAAAATCCACAATTTTCTTAATTGCTCCAGGAAAGTAGGTATCATCAGAATTTAGCCAACCTATAATTTCACCGCTAGCCATTTTAACACCTTTATTAACAGCATGACCTTGACCATGATCAGGCTCAGAAATAAATTGAAAACGTGGTTCAGATTTAGCATATTCTTTCAATATGTCTACCGTATCATCTGTCGATTTCCCATCTAAAACTATATACTCTATATTTTTATAATCTTGCGTTAAGACACTTTCGATTGTCTCCCGAATAAATTTACCTTGATTGTATGATGGAGTAATGATACTAACCAAAGGAAGTTCATCTTTATACATTATTACAATTCCTCCCTTTAAAGATTACTTAATATTTTTTGTTAATCGTATTCTTTAGAAACAATAAACATGAAACCTTTAAACTTCTCTTATAGAAAAATTAGATATAAAAATTTTAATAGATTAACTATTTGATTCCTCGTTATAAGTATCCAAATACCAATCAATAGTTCTGCTAAGACCTGTCATCAAATCAATATCAGCTGTAAATTTAAGTTTTTCTTGAGCCTGTTGAATGCTTAACCTGCGACGAGGTTGACCATCTGGTTTACTTTTGTCCCATAAAATTTCCCCATTGTACCTAGTTAAAACCTTAGCAATAGCTGCTAATTCTTTAATAGAAATTTCCTCGCCTGATCCAATATTTATAGGATATGACTCATTATAATTTTTAGTAGCTAATATAATCCCTTCAGCAGCATCTTCTACATAAATAAATTCTCTAGTTACATTTCCACTTCCCCAGAGAGTAACGGTTTTTTCACCCTTTTCTTTGGCTTCAATAAACTTTCTGATAATTGCTGGAATAACATGAGATGTTTCTAGGTCAAAGTTATCTCCAGGGCCATATAAATTAACTGGTAGAAGAAAAATAGAATTAAACCCATACTGTTCACGATAAGCTTGGGATTGTACAAGCATCATTTTTTTTGCTAAGCCATAAGGAGCGTTTGTCTCTTCAGGATATCCATTCCATAATTCCTCTTCTCTAAATGGAACGGGTGTAAATTTTGGATAGGAACAAATTGTACCAATTGCTACAAATTTTTCAACACCGAATAGTCTTGCTTGTTCCATTAATTGAGTGCCCATTATTAGATTTTTATAAAAGAATTCTCCAGGATTTTTTTGATTTGCACCAATTCCTCCGACTACTGCTGCAAGATGAATAATAATATCTGGTTTAAATTTTTCAAGCATCCTAACAATTTCTTTTTCTTTTGTAAGGTCGAACTCTTTACTTCGGGGTACAAAAATGAATTTGCATCCCTCTTTTTCTAATTTGTTAACTACATGTTTTCCTAGGAAACCTGCCCCACCTGTCACAACAATTCTTTTTTCTTTTAGATGCATATTTATTCCCTCCTATTCTAGATGCAATCAAAAAAAATAAAATTTCCTAATTAGAAACCTTTCTAATTTTTTAGATAGGGATAATAAAAGCATAAAAGTAATTTTTTCATTTATTTAAGTATAGGCATCTTTCTTTTCTAACCTAAATAAAAATACTGTAAGTAATGCTTAGCCCCTTTAAAGAGATTTAAATGAAACCAGTTTCTCTTTTATATCTTCAGATTTAACTTTTTTAAATCGCTATCAATCATCATGTGTATCAATTGTTCAAACGAGACCTGGGGTTTCCATCCCAGTTTTTCTTGAGCTTTTTGGGGAGTGCCTAGTAAAAGGTCAACCTCTGCCGGACGCATAAGTGTAGGATCTTGAACTACGTATTTTTGCCAATCTAATCCCACATATTCAAACGCAGTTTCAACTAGTTCTTTTACAGAATGAGTTTTTCCTGTAGCAATTACATAATCATCAGGTTTATCCTGTTGGAGCATTAACCACATTGCTTTGACATAATCGCCTGCATAACCCCAATCCCTTTTAGCATCAAGATTTCCTAAGCGAAGCTCTTTTTGTAATCCTAATTTGATTTTTGCAACAGCATCTGTCACTTTTCTGGTAACGAACTCAATCCCCCTTCTAGGTGATTCATGATTAAATAAAATTCCGGAACATGCGTATATATTATAACTTTCACGATAGTTGACTGTAATCCAATGACCATAAACTTTTGCAACAGCGTAGGGGCTACGAGGATAAAATGGAGTAGTTTCTTTTTGAGGTATCTCAAGTACCTTGCCAAACATTTCACTACTCGAAGCTTGATAAAAACGTGTTTCCGGTTTTGTTAACATGATAGCCTCTAACATGTTTGTTACGCCAATTCCAGTGGCTTGCCCTGTGTAAATTGATTGAGCCCATGAAGAAGTAACAAATGATTGAGCTCCTAAGTTATATATTTCATCGGGATCTGAAATCTTTATGGCATTAACCAGTGAAGGTAAATCTAATAAATCTCCGGATATTATTTCAATTTCATTCATTAAATGATTTATATTCTCGAGATTAGGGGTAGCACTTCGTCTTTTTAAACCATATACTTTATAACCCTTATCTAGTAGTAATTCTGCTAAATAAGAACCATCCTGCCCAGTAATACCGGTAATTAAAGCCTTTTTCATTTCATCATCTCCAGTTATTACTTTTATTCCCAAACATACAATACAGTTTATGATATGCGCTAAACTTGCCCTTAGTGTGTTATCGAGTACTTTCATTTATTTGAACTTTTATAAAGAGCTAAAAAATCAAACAGAAACCATAAAATTTAATTATTTTATGGTTTCTATTGAAGTTTTCATATTATATTAAGGATAACGATGAGGTGTAAGTAGAAGTAAATATTCAAGACCAGGTTGTTTTTTTATATAGCATTTAACTAATCATGGAATAATCCGTATAGTATTGTCTTTTGGGATGCTTTAAGCATCATACTTGCATATTCAAGTTCTTTTACCTTAATAAATTTGCTTTCCTTTTCTGAATCAATAATTGCTTTCTCAAGATTAAAAAGGGCTTGAGCAATATGATCTAAAGTCTTACTTAAGTTTTGATCTTTAGCGCACACGTTAATTTATCCTCCTTTAGCTTATTAAGCTTAAATTAAATGGGAGATTTTTAAAGTACTAAAAGTTTTTTTATTTAGGCTCCCAGGATATTGGATGTATAAAATTATGTTGCTTTTTAACTAGTTAATGTTATTCCGTTTAAAATGTAGTTCCAGGTTGAATTATCAAAGGGGAGGTTAGAAACTTCAACTGCGCAGATGTTATCTACTTCCCAATTCTTTTCATTCACCTTTTGTAAGCCATCTACTGGATTAAGAATAAGAATGTTAAATTGACCTTTTACCATTTGAGATAAAATAGAGCGCAACTCCACTGCTTGATTATAATTAGCTGACCATCTAACAAATAAAATAAACTGACCATTTGTAATTTTTTCAAGAAATCTATCTATTCGGTGATTAAGTCGTTCCTTATAAGAGGGGTAGGTGGCACTCCATTCTTGGTTGGGGATTACTGGGAAATCATGAACTGAAAGAATGTTATAATAGGAGTCTCTAACATAGTAAGATTTGATGGGTTGTGTGAAAATCCCATCCTTAAGCAGATGATCAGATCCATCTATTAAATGCATGTTTTTGAGATCCATAAAACCCTTAAAATTATTCTGCAGTAATCGATTCACATCAGATAATGAGGGCGAATAACACCAATCAAGCGGGCCCGAAAATGTCCGCAAGTTGTGTTCCCTTAATTTCATTGCAGGATGACAAGCATTACCTAAACTAACTATTACATCATACGGCCTTTTAATGTTTTGTAAATTCAATCTACTCTTCTCCTTCTTTGAAAATCTTATTATATAAAATGTTCATTGAAGTAAAAATGCTTGGACAAACTTGAGAAATTATTAGTTTTGTTAGATTATTCATTTAATATATATGGTTACTTTTACCGTTGGATTTGTTGTATATTTCCAAATACACTTATGTATTAAATGCAATTTATCCTTATACACATTAACTCTTAGCGAAATATCATAGAGCTTGATTAGGTATTTTTATTTAAATAAGGTAAAAATATAAAAAAGCCACAGTCCCCGTTTTAGAAGGTGATTTGTAGCCTTTTCCCTTTAATAGTTATATTATTTATTATAATTCCCCATTATCTATGTGAATGTCCACATATCTTCCTATATATTCACTAAATATCATAGGCACATGTCCTAAATTAAAATATTTATCTTCCGGTTTCACAAAACTTAGATTTAAATGTTTAATCACACTTGGATATATTGGTTGCATAAAGCCAATAAAATATAAATCATGAAGGGTAATATGGCTTATTTCTTGTTCGGGAAGCCCTAACTTATTGAGGATTTTCATAGCTAAATATCGAGTAATATAGTAACTAGGATGGTTAACTGTGTAGAATAAGTTTATCTTTCTATAATTCTTTGCAATAAAGTCATCTAAAGTGATATCTAATATTACATCTCTTCTTTTTAGCTCTTGAAGAGTCTCATCTAAATTTGTTTTTACTTGTTGAAAAGAATAAAAGTTATCGTCTGATAAAATAGAAATAATCTCGTCTTTACTCTTTCCTTCATTTAAAAGTTTAATAATATTTTTATCGGCATACGGAATTATTTTACCTCGAACATCTTGGGGATGATAACCAGTAAAATAAGATATAGGAAAACTTATACAGATGCATGAATCAGGTAACTTACTAAGTATATAATTAGTTGAAAGATAATAACTAAATGTTTCCCCTACTGGTTGGTAAATAAATAAATCACATTTAGATAAGTTATCCATATATTGCTTTTCTAATCCTGTTTCACGGTTACATAAATGAACTGGTGGAACTTCTATCATTGTATAAATACTGTTAAAGGAGCTAGATGACATTAAGTATTCACGTATCGGTGTTATTTGACAATTTCCATAAACAATACAAATTTTTTTCATGCTTACCTCTCCTGTAAAATAAATATTTAAAGGTCTAGATATTAAGATACTATCATTCCATAAAAGGAAGGGTAGCACTATAAAAATAAATATAATCTCATTCGGGTGATAACCAAGGAATAACTTAGAGTGAAGTTTGAACCAGAGGTGTATAGAGTGGATTAAAAATTAAGAAAATATAAGGTGGAAAGTTAATTAAATATATCTTCATTACATCATTGTAGTACCAATAGAGTTTTAATTGAAAACACCTCTAATATTCAAAAAAATTAATAATTATATATTTTGAAAAGAATACATAAGAAAAAAGAAATAAATCCATAAATATCTTATTTTTTATAAAAAACCCCAATCTTTAGTTAGAAATGCATTTATATTCTTTTATTATTTGTAATACGTTGAAGGACCTCTTTAATTTTTTGTTCTTGAGATTTATGACAGATTAATAATCCATCTTCTGTTGAAGCAATGATGAGGTCTTGCACTCCGATTACTATTGTTTCCTGATTCTCAGATTTAATAATACAATTTTTTGTAGATAAGAGATGGATGTTACCCATGACCGCATTATCTTCTTCTTCTGTTTGGTTAAGCCGATCCCATGCACTCCAGTTTCCTACATCATCCCAATAGAAGCTTGACGGGATAGTATAAACTAAATCAGCTCTTTCTAGTATGGCGTAATCAACTGAAATTTTAGGTAAATATGAGTATATGGTATCTAGATTATCCCAATTATGTTCCAATTCAATCCATATCTCAGGGTGAAACTTTTTCATGTAGTAGGAAACGGTTGATGGTTTCCACATAAATATACCACTATTCCAGTACACACCTGGGGTTCGTAATAGCCTTTGAGCTTTTTCTAAAGATGGTTTTTCTATAAAGGATTTCACTGTTAAAACGTTGTTGTCGGGTTCCTGATCTACTTCAGTTTGTATATACCCATATCCTGTCTCTGGACGCGTAGGTTTAATTCCTAAAGTTACAATTGCAAAATCTCTATTAGCTATATCCTCTGCAATTGTAAATACTTTAAGCAAAGAATCATCTTCAGGAATATAATGATCTGCGGGAACCGCCGCAAAAGGTTCGTCATCCATACTTTTTAGGAAATTTAATGCTGTTAAAGCAATACAGGGTCCTGTGTCTCTTTGTAAAGGCTCTATTATAATTTGATTGTCATCTATCAAATCTATTTGCTCTTTAACTAAAGAAACATATTCTTTGGATGTAACAATGAATATTTTTTCAGCGGGAAGCCACTTATGGAAACGATTATAAGTCTGTTGCAACATTGTTTCTTCACCCATCAAAGATAAAAATTGCTTAGGTCTGTCTTTTACACTCCAAGGCCAAAATCTTGTTCCTTGACCACCTGCCATGATTACGACTTTCAATGTCGATCACCTCAATATTTTTATTCGTAGACATAGAACAGATCTGTCCTATATTAGTCCTATATAGTATGCATCTACTCCAAATATCGCATAGTGAAATAACCATTTTAGAAAAAATGGTTATTTATCATGGGACTAGGATGAAGTTACTTTTAATCATGAGGATTTTATTAACGTTTAAATCAACTATAAACTTTAATAGTTCTTATAGAGAGATGACGTCTTTAACTATTTTCATTACATGTTGTTTTAACTCACTTAATAATTCTTCACTTCCTTTTAGGGATGAATTTTTCACAGCAAAATAAAATTTTATTTTTGGTTCGGTTCCTGAGGGACGAATAGCAAACCAGGAATCGTTAGCTAAACAAAATTTTAAAACACTAGATTTAGGAAGAGTAATTGTAGTTTCCTCACCTGTATTTAAATCGATACGTTTATTAGATTGATAATCTTCAATATGAGTAACTTTTATACCTGCAAGTTCCTTTGGGGGGTTATCTCTAAAGGTATTTAAAATGTAGGAGATTTGGCTCGCGCCCTCTTTCCCCTTTAAAGTTAAGGATTGTAATGATTCTTTATAGAAGCCATACTTATTAAAGAGTTCTAACAAGCCATCATATAATGTTTTTCCTTGTACTTTGTAATAGGCAGCTACTTCTGCAGTGAAAACGGCTGATTGTACAGCATCTTTATCACGAACAAAATCATTAATTAGATAACCATAACTTTCCTCATAACCAAATTGAAATACATATTCTTCTGTTTCTTTAAACTCCTTTATTTTTTCTCCAATAAATTTAAATCCCGTGAGTGTATCTATTGTTGTTACACCAAAGTCATTAGCAATGCACCTGCCCATTTCTGATGTAACAATTGTTTTAATAATGGCGCTGTTAATAGGAAGAGTACCTTGTGCTTTTTTTTGAGTCAATAGATAGTGAAGCATTAATGCACCCATTTGGTTTCCACTTAAGATGACATATTGATTATTTAAATCCTTTACTGCTACACCTAAACGATCAGCGTCCGGATCCGTTGCTATAAGAAGGTCAGCATTAGTTTCCTTGCCATATTGAATAGCCATCATAAATGCCGCATGTTCTTCAGGGTTTGGTGATTTTATGGTAGAAAAATTCGGATCTGGTATCATCTGTTCTTTTACAAGTGTTACATTTTTAAAGCCAAAAGTCCGTAAACCTTCACATATAAGTTTGTTACCTGTACCATGAAGAGGGGTAAAGATAATTTTTAAATCATTTCCTACTTTATTAATAAGTTCATGATTTAATTGAATTTTTTTTAATCTTTCCATATAAGCGTCATCAATTTCCTTACCAACATAAGTCAGCAAACCACTGTCTTGTAGTTCTTTTTCGTTAGCAATTGCAACTGTTAATTCATTTTTTATGGACTCAATATAATGCGTTATTTTATTAGCTGCTAAGGGAGGGATTTGACCTCCGTCTTCTTCGTAAACTTTGAGTCCATTATATTCGGCAGGATTATGACTTGCTGTAAGGACAACACCTACAAAAGCCTTTAAATATCGAACTGCAAATGAAAGTTCAGGAGTTGGACGTAATTCATCAAAAAGATATACCTTGATATTATGTTTACCAACTGTTTTAGCTACTTCTAAAGCAAATTCTTGAGACTTATGACGACAGTCATATGCTATAACTATCCCCCGTTTTTGGGCATCTTCTCCGTGTTCAACAATATAATGTGATAAACCCTCAGCTGCTTTACGCACTGTATAGATATTCATACGATTCGTTCCAGGTCCAATTTCTCCACGCATGCCACCTGTCCCAAACTCTAAATTTTTATAAAAGCTATCTTCTAAACTGCGATTATCATACAAAGTTTCTATCAATATCTCTCTTAATTCCTGATCCAATGATTCATAGGAAATCCAGTTATCAACTTTATCTCTCCATGTCATTTATCTACTTTCCTTTCTATATTTGATGATGGATGGGAAACTATAATTTGAATATTTCCTTTTATATTAAAATCACCTAATTCGTAAGGTAAAATAAAATGATCACCTTTATAGAGCTCATACTTCTGTCCCCCTGTTTTAAGAACTCCTTTACCTTCAATAACGCTAAAGAGCATAAAGGGTTGATCTTGTTTCATACTCAGCTGGTCTTTAATAACCCATTTAGCTACTGTGAAATATTTTCCTTCTATAAAAGTAGTTATAGTGGCTCCGTTTGTTTGGAGAAGATTAGAGTTAAATTTTCTTTCTTTATGAGGAATAGTTATGACATCAAGTGCTTTTTGAAGGTGGAGTTCACGTAAATGGCCATTTTTGTTACGACGATGATAGTCATAAACGCGATAGGTGGTATCAGAATTTTGTTGAGTTTCTAGAAGGAGCGTACCTTTACATATTGCATGAAGTGTACCACTGGGAATGTAGAAAAAGTCTCCAGGTTTAATCTTAATACGTTGGAGTAATTGATCCCAAGACCCACTTTTTATTTTGTTAATGAATTCTTGTTTTGTTTGAGCATGGTGTCCAATAATGATATCAGCTCCTTCAGTACAATCAATAATGTACCAACACTCGGTTTTTCCAGATTCTCCATTTTCATATTCTTTTGCATAATCATCATTCGGATGAACTTGGACCGATAGATCTTCATTTGCATCTATGATTTTTGTTAATAAAGGGAACTCTTGACTCCCATAGTACCCGAAAATTTCACGATGATTATCCCATAATTCACCAAGACCTAAACCCTTATATTTTCCGCAACGTACAGAGCTTTCTCCATTAGGATGGGCCGATATTGCCCAACATTCCCCTGTTAAGAGGGATTTAATAGGATAATTATAAACATCTCTTAATCTAGAACCTCCCCAAATTCTTTCTTGAAATATAGGTTTTAAAAATATAGGCTCTTTCACTACTAATTTGGCTCCCTTCAGTACTTAATTAAGCAAAAAATTCATTGTACTTTTACATCTGGAATTACAAATTACTGCATAAATCGAAGTATAAAACATTAAATACCTAAGCTATAAACTACCCTTAACTTTGCTGAAAAACAAAGTGAATAATGTACACTTTTATAAAAAAGTTATGGATTTGCATTCTTTAATATCAGGTACATATAAATAATTAATAAAAAAGGGCATGAGGCATGCTATTTTTAGCTTTATTTAGACTTATATAGAAAATGATTTCTAGACGTTACTATTATCATATTCTCTACAGTACGAGGAGGTAACAAAATGAATGGTGATGATTTTCCTTTGGTTAGTGTAATTACACCATCTTATAATCAGGCTTCGTTTATTAAGGAGACAATTAAAAGTGTCTTAACTCAAGATTATTCAAATATAGAATATATTGTGATAGATGGAGGATCTAATGATGGTACATTAGAAATTTTAAAGAGCTATCATAATATTGACCCGCGTTTTAAGTTTGTTTCTGAACCGGATCGAGGGCAAGCCCATGCTATTAATAAAGGAATAAAAATGGCAAAAGGGAAAATCATAGGGTGGTTAAATTCGGATGATACTTACCTGCCTAAAGCTATTCGCGGAGCAGTCGAAGCATTAAAGACAAATGCCCACTGGGGAATGGTTTATGGCAAAGCTTATGCAACAGATAAGGAAAATAAAGTACTGCACCCTTACCCTGTAGAATCTTTTAATAAAGTTCGTTTGTTTGAGCGTTGTATTATCTGTCAGCCTGCAGCCTTCATTAGAAAAGAAGTATTTGAAGAAGTCAGGGGTGTAGATGAGAGCTTCTTCTTTTGTATGGATTATGAATTATGGATGCGTATTGCTAAAAAACATGAGATTGGTTATATAGAAACTTATTTAGCTAATTCAAGGTGTCACGATTCATCAAAGACTACACTTTTTTGGAAAGAGATTGGGATAAAAGAATGTATGATGGCGAGTCTAAAAAACTATGGCACAATATCAAATATGATGATTTATGATTTTGTTAATCTTAATTATGAAAAAGGAGCAGAATGGATTGTTCAACAACTAAAGCAATTTAATATATTTGGAATCCTCCCGAAAATAACTACAATGAATCTTTATGAGGATTTTTGGTCTCCTAATTGTTTAGATATCTTCGTGAAAGTTAACCCTCATCAACCTTTACATGCTTTATTGATTAAAGGCAAAGTTATTCAACCAGATAAAAAACGGTTAAAAGTTTATTTGAATGGAGAAGTAATAGAAGAATGTCTTATTACAGACAAGTCTTTTACTTTTGTAGTGTTAATGCCTTCTGAAAGCTCTGATTGCAGTATTCAAGTTATTACAAATCCAGCCTCTATCATAAGACAATTAAATGATCAGCCAAGTAACCAAAGAGAACGTGGATTTCTAGTTGATAATATTATTCCTCTTTCAGAACTAGAATATGAATTCATCCAAATACTATATGAAAAAGTTAACTTTGTTAGAAGATGGTTGGAGGGAAATAGAGAAATAAATTTATTTAATACTAATTCTTAAATAAGCTCTTCTATTTTGGTATATAAATTTCTATGAGAAAACTTTTTGAGTGGTTTCAGTTTTATTCTTTTGTATATTGAGATTACCTACAATTTACTACTCTATGTTGTATATAGAATAATTTTAGGTTTATCGTTTTTTTAAGTATATATTTTATTTTTTCTTTAATAAATTAACTATTTTTTCTATAACACAACATAGTTGAATGGTTAGAAGTAAAGATTATAGAATATGTATCATGTTACATCAATCACATATGAGGGTATATATGTGTTTATTTATATTAATCTTTAAAAGGGCAAGTTGATTGAATTTTTGCCCTTTAAAAATTTTATTTATCATATCCATTCGGATTATTCTTTTGCCACTCCCAAGCATCACGACACATGTCTTCAAGATTTTTTGTTGCTTTCCATCCTAGTTTCTCATTAGCTTTCTTAGTGTCTGCATAGCATTTGTCAATATCTCCCGGTCTTCTATGAGTGAAAGTGTAGGGAACTTTTTGTGATGTAGTTTTTTCATAGCTTTTAATCAAATCCAATACACTATAACCAATTCCCGTTCCAAGATTAAATGTGTCAATTCCTGTAGTCTGAATAACCATTTCAAGAGCTTTTAAGTGCCCCTTAGCTAAATCTACAACGTGAATATAATCCCTCACCCCTGTCCCATCGTGAGTATCATAATCACTGCCAAACACCTTAAGTTTGTCCCTTTTACCTATAGCAACTTGGGTAATATAAGGCATAAGATTATTTGGTATATCATTAGGGTCTTCACCTATCCTGCCACTTTCATGTGCCCCAATTGGATTAAAATATCGTAAAAGCGCAATACTCCAACTTTGATCGGACATGTATAAGTCTCTTAGAATTGTTTCAATAATTAATTTTGTTCTTCCATAAGGGTTTATTGGATTTAAAGGATAATCTTCAGTAATTGGAACACATTTTGTCACCCCGTAAACATTCGCTGATGAGCTAAATATCATTTTTGTTACACCATATTTCCTCATGGTTTGACAAAGGGTTAATGTACCGGTGATATTGTTATGGTAATAATGAAGAGGGGTTTCTATTGATTCATTAACAGATTTTAATCCTGCAAAGTGTATAACTGCTTCAATATTATTCTCGGAAAAAACCGTTTCTAAAGCCTTTTTATTAAGCAAATCTATTTTATAAAATTTAAAGTCTGTTTTAGCTAATTCAGATACCCGATTCAATGCTTCAAGCTTGCTATTAGAGAGATTGTCTATTACTACAATCTCATAGCCAGCGTTCAGTAGTTCCAGGCAAGTGTGACTACCGATATAGCCAGCTCCTCCGGTTACTAGTATGCTCAAAAATATCCCTCCAGCTGCTCCATTTATCTGTATTAGTAATCATTATATATTTGTAGAAAAAACCCATTTTAAACGTAGACGTAAATGTTAAATTTGTAAAAATATAAGGTTAATATTTTGGAAACATTAAATTGGATATTATCTAAACAAATGAGAAGGAAGCCGATCTCTAATTGAGAGAGGAACCACCCCACTATTCGAATTCATTGTTACATTTTAAGAACCTCTGGTATTTTTTAAATTTAATTATCCCTTTACTTTAACGTTGTCATTATATATGATGCTAGATTGATTGGTTTTGATTGGACAAAGTAACTAATTGTTTAAAGATTATTTTGAATATAGATATCTAAAAAAGCTAATGAATATCGTTAGCTTTTTTATACTCATCGAACCTTCATGACATGGATCTATATATTAGTCATACCTCGTAGTATATTTAAGACCTACATTAAGTCAGATTTTAGTATAGCTGTTTGACAATAATTTTCTAAATCATTTATTTCTCTTTGAGGGAGGTAGACTTCTTTTTAGTTTTATCCATACTGTTTTTTGTTATCTTTTTAAATACATAAAATCTAATCTAACGATATTTTATTCTTGTCTATAAAGCATCCAGTTGTACTAGCAATATTACAAGTAGTTGCAGTGAAATTTCAATACTGGCGGTAAAATCTGTATCTGCAATTGATACTGTAACGTCCTTGGAGTTATTGATAATAATTCTTCGATTCGAAGCCATATTTGTATTTATAGCAAATAATTCATTTAATACTTCTTGAACCAGATTTGCTTGCTGTGGGTCAATGTGTGTTACAGGAAGTAACTTCGTTTTTCTGGAAATTGTAAAGTTGACTAATTCAGTCTCCCCCGGTGTTAAAGTGACAATTTTAGATTCTGGAAAATAATCTTTGGAACTAGCTTTAATCGTAAATTTGCCTGCTGGTAAATCAAATATTTTATATTGACCGTTAACAGCGGTTAAGGTACTAGCAATAAGAATTCCTTGATTATTAAATACTTCAATAAGAATATTAGCAAGTCGTATACCCGTTTTTACATCTAAAACAACTCCAGTAATAGTAGCAAACTTTAGTTTTAGTACGATATCCAATATTTTAGTTTCATTAGAAACTAATGTTATAGATACAGTTTGATCAATAAAACCTTTAGAAGAGAAAAGAATAGTATATGTGCTCACTGAAAGGTTCGATATTCTATACTGCCCCGTGCCATCAGTTAAGGTAGACTGCACGGGGATGGTTATGCCTACGACAAACACTTGAACCAAAGCTCCCGCCATTGGGCTGCCGGTTTGCGCATCGGTAATGATCCCTGAGAGAGAAGCTGGATTTGGTGTCAAGGCAAAATTGACGATTTCCGTTTCCCCTGGTGTTAGAGTCACTGTTTGAATCTGTGTCGCAAAGTCAGTCGCGCTGGCAGAGATAGTAAAGGTACCTTCTGGCAACCCCGTAAGAGTGTATTGGCCATCAACATCCGTTAAGGTGCTGGCGAGAAACGTCCCTTCTGTAGTGAAAGCTTGAATTAAGGCATTGGCAATCGGGGCGCCGGTTCCTGCATCCACCACGCGTCTGGAAACGGTGGCTGGATTTGGTGTAAGGGCCGCGTTGACAATTTCTATTTCGTTTGGTGTTAAGTGAACCGTACTAGTTTGGGACGCAAAGTTATCAGCTGAGAACACGACATCGTAGCTGTCTGGCGAGAGCCCTGTGATGATATAGTTGCCATTTAAATCGGTTTTCGTGGAAGTAACAATGATGCCACTACCTGCTATTACCGTAACAACTCCAGCTCCACTAATGGGGTTGCCCGTCTGGGCATCCGTGACCGTTCCTTGGATGGTAGCTGGATTTGGTGTAAGAGCCGCATTCAAGATTTCTTGTTCACCTGGTGTTAAGACGACACGGAAAGGCTGAGTGCCATAGTTATCGGCTGAGATGACAACTCGATATTCTCCAATTCTTATAGTTCAAGATTAAACTAAAAAATAAGCACTTCTCTTGATTTAATTTTTGAGTGTTCACTTTTTCTTAAATATTATTTGTGAATTATATTTAAGAAAATTAAAGTAACTCTTTCTTTGTAACTCCTTTCTATTTTCCAAAAAATTCATTTTAGAACTCTTTTGATTTTGCTCTAGATTTTCTTGAGCGGCAGCGTTAAGTTTCTGGGTACCACTAATTTCTCGCATAGCAGTAGTTAACTTCCCATCTCGCTTTTCTAGATTATTTTCAATATATTTATCTCGGGAAAATAACTTTTCAGTGAATTGTTTTATAAGCTGGTTTTGTTCATTGAAATATTGAATAAGTGCAAATTGAAACTGCTCATCTTTTTCAGAACGATTAAGTAATTGCTGAATTTTATTTTCAAGCGATTCTACTTTGTTTTCTAGATTTAACTAAACTTCCACAGGTTCCGTTAGGATTTCTCCCTAAAGCCATTGGTTAATTATCTTATAGCTCCAGTTTCGCTCTTGTATTCTCTCCTTCAATTAATAAATCAATATTTCTCTTCGATGATCCCCTTCTATACGTTAAACCTAGAGACTAAATTCTTTTTCATATAACCTAACTAAGTCCTTAACCTAGTTAATTTAAGAGTATCTTTTAAGTTGTAAACAATTTATTTGTCTGAGTTTTTAGATATTTCCTAGACTTCTCCTTCTATATAAAAAATCTAGATGGTATATAACATTGTTATAAAAGGGTTATTAATGATTCTAGAACCTAGATGCTCAAGATATTATTCGAGATTTTTATTTATAGTTTAATTGTAGAAAAAATATACATTTTCTAGAAGTGAAGCATTTATTTCGGTATTTAAAATTTTATATATTCAATTAAGATTCTCTTTTATGCAATTTTTATAGGTTTTAAGGATAGAAATTCAACTTTATTAAGTAATTCTATATTTCAGTTAATTGTATGTAAAAGAATAAATTGATCCTGAAAATTGTAAAATAACCATATATAGGTGATTTATTTTTCGGCTTTCTTTGTCATCCTAGACAAGTCTAGATTTGTTATAAACCTTGGTATAAGAAGGATTTTAATTATTATAGAAATGTAAAAATGGAAAATTAAGATCCTTGTTGTGATCTAAAATAGTACATTTATTCTTATACTTATAATGAATGTCTAGCTGTGTTTCTTCACCTACAACTTCTTTAAACTTGACGATTATTTGAGTGGCAGCCTTAAATTTTTTAGAGATACTTTCTTTAAAGTAAACAATTATTTGATTGTTCTTAATAAATTCTGAAGGCCCCAGATGTAAGAGTGTCACTATATATTTCATATTATAATAGCGAATACAGATGAGACAATAACAAGGCAATTAATCATCTATTTCCCTCCTAAAGAACTGGGTATTTATAGAATATTCATGTTTCGTTAGAAAGAATTAGACAAATGTATTACTTATGAAAACATTAATTGGATTTATGAATTTAAGTAAAGTATGTATAAAAAATATGTTTGTAAGCAATTTATTACTGAATTCTTTGATTACAGTTCTGCAAACCTCGGTTTGTGAAGATAATGAGTCTTAAGGAGTGGATAAATCAATAAAATAAAAACAACTATCCTCAAACGAAGACAGCTGTTTTTCACTTATAAAATTTAGTTAATGGATAAATGTCTCAACGCTTCTTGGCAATTTTCCTTGAATTATTTGATGTTAATGTTAAGGAAATTTTCGTTTTATTACCCACAGATTTTCTTGCTTTTTTCATGGTTAATCCTCCTCGTATATTTATAATGATGCTACATTGACTATTATAGAAAAAATTCTTGATTTTGCCTGGGCTATTTTTAGTAAATTAGGATTGTGCCCCTTTTTAAATNAGTGTATAAAAATTAAATCCTAAAGTAAAAACATATAAGAAAAGTACNTTTTTATGATTTGTTTGGAAAGACATATAAATTACATTATGTTAATTAAAAAAGAGTTCAGTTTAGGGAGAAAATTCATTTCATCCCCCTTGTTTATTGTAACGTCATTAGAAAATTACTTTAATTTTGTTTCTCAATTTTTCTCATAATTAGATAATATTCTTAGATAGTACTTCTTGTCGTGAGGGTTGTATTCAGTATAATATATGCGTATTTCTAACTCTTTTGTTCCATAATAAGGACTTTAAGTCTTTTGGGATTATACATATTTATAATATGTAAGATAAATACAAGTTTTTGAACAAGTGTTAATACTCTAAAAAAATATCATGTAATTAAAATGATTTAATAAGACTAAATAAGTAGAGTTAAAACTAGATTATTTAACCATTTTTAGTACAATAATTAGTAATTGAGCTTTTTGCTTATACAGATTTCATTTTTTTTCATATCATGTAGTATCTCTTTTAGGGGGTGATTGCATGCCAAAACATCGTACTT
>Ga0058693_1000374_pt1 | contig 18085 bp, 30 predicted proteins | sample AgamicOrMarz_FD_55217 | JGI IMG/M metagenome (GOLD analysis project Ga0058693, IMG submission 55217) | Agave microbial communities from Guanajuato, Mexico - Or.Ma.rz | ecosystem: Host-associated > Plants > Phyllosphere > Phylloplane/Leaf | place: Guanajuato, Mexico | collected 2012-06-04 | reverse complement strand
GATCATGTTCGTCGCAAACGTTAGGATTTGCGACTTAAGTCGAAATCGTGATCAGCTATAGCGTGGCGGCAGAAGCCGCCAATATTGGGCTTAGGGGCACTCGTTTCCTAGCGTCGGCTCACTTGTTGAGCGTGTCCTTCAGCGCCTTTGCAGGCTGGAAGGCAAGTTTCCGCGCCCAAAGTAGCAGCCGCCGTAATGGACGCGAAGACGGTCTCGACAATCGTCTTCGCCTGCACTTTGGTCCTGTTCGGAAGCGATCTTGCCGGCGTTTCATTGGTCGTGGTCATGATGGTTTCCTTGTTAATGACGGGAACCCCTTTGAGCCGACCCGGCGATTGTCATGTGCCGATGCTCTGCGAAGCGATGCCCCTGACGGTGTTTCCACGTCTTCTCACCGCGCGATAACCTCGTTTGCTCTTCTGAAGCACCAGTTCGAGAAAACGGGATATAGCTTCCTTCTCCGTGCCAAACATTTCTGTCATCTCTTCACCTGCCTTACCGATCCGTCCGCATGTCCGTACCAACGCGGTTTCTCCGAACAGGGTTTGCTGGATCGCAATACGGCGCGGTGCGGTAGCAGTATGTGGCTCTGGTGCTTTCGTGATCGCCTTCGAGGACCGTCAAAATCCTCGCCCGATAGCTGCCGTCCACCGTCGGAGCGTCGACAATCGGCATTCGCGCGAAGCTCACGCCGACGATATACGATCGCGCTTGTTCCCTTCCGAAGAGTAGACGTTCCAGGCTCGACAGTCAGATGACCGATAAGCTTTGAGTGCCGTCTCTCTATTCATCCAACAGGTCAATAAGCCCCACGACGCTCGGTCATCTAATTCGGATATGGAAGGCCGCGCGGAGACGAGGCGCGGCCTTCCAAACACAGCGCCTGGGGCAAAGCAAATCCCCCAGACGCTGTCTGCCGCCCCCCTGGAGGTGAGGAACTGGCGAACAGATCATCGTCACGCAATAATTTGCGAGAGCCCCTCAAGGCTTTTTGCAAGCATGGAGAGCCCCAGTATGATAAGCAGAATGCCAGCTCCACGGTTTGCCAATGAAAGTACCTCGTTGTTTAGTCGCTGTCTCAACATCGACACCGCAAGCGCGAGCAATGACCACCACGCTAGTGAGCCGACAAACACCCCGATCGGCAAAAGCCCACCTGGAACTGCGATCTGGCTGGCAAACGCGGTGAGGCTGGCTGCACATAGTACGGGAGTTACCGGATTGAGAAATCCAAAGCAGATCGCGCCACAATAGGTGCGTCCGAAGCTGGACGGCGTCCTACCCTGCGCGACGAAAATGAGGTCCCGGCGCCAGAGCCGAGAGGCAAAATACAAAAGGAGCAATCCTGCCCCAAAGCTTAGGAGGCTGTCGGCTCCAGGCTGGCTCATCAGTGCCAGGCCTCCCAGCAGTGCAATGCTGCTATATGCGAAATGTACCGTCGCGACACCGACCCCCGCCGCGATCCCGGCACGTATCCCCTCACAAAGGGTCCGTTCGACACACATCATACTTGTAGGCCCAAACGGTATTGCGATTGAAAGCCCAGCACCCGCACCTGCTATAAGGCATGCCATCCCACTCATGATTTCCCCCAACCTTGCACGGTGGAGTAAACCGGAGCTTGCGGGACTTTATTCGCACCGGTCAGAAATTTTCTTAAGACTTGCCAGCAAGCCGCTTTCGATAGAGTTCGGCGAAGGTTGTCAATTCACCGGGATTGAGATCTGAGGCGGCCCAATAGGTCAGGTCGCCTTCTGTCCAGTTTACGACATTGGTTCCGTTGAAAACGTCCTGGGCGGACATTGCCCGTCTGGTGGAATCTGTGACCGTCACGCTGATCGTGTGCTGCCGGCGCCTGTAAACCATGACCGGAACCGGTGTGCGGCCGATAATATCAATGCGCCCACCGACAAGTGGAAAGCCCTCGACAGAAAAATCCGGTGCGGTCGGCGCAATGGTTGTCTTTCCATTGAACCAAGGTTTGACGACATGGCCTTCCGATGAGGCGATGTCGAAGGGTTGGGGAGCGATCAATCCCCTCAGGTGTGCGGCGAGAATTTCGTTCTCGATTGTGGATCTAGCCATTGTGTCGCCTGTGACGCGAGCCAAATAATTTCCACCGAGACCACCTCCAACAAGCCCAATCAGCAGCGAGGCTGCGATCGCCCAGCGTGCGTTGGGTGTGTCTACCTGCTTCAATCCCGGCTCTTCGGCAGAATTTTCCTGCGCATTACCAACAGTCAGTTCCGGAGACATGGAAGCTAGGATTGTGCCGCGCAGCCGCTCTGGCGCGGGTTCCCCTGGAAGGACATCGACAAGTGCCGATGATAGGCCAGAAAGTTTGCGTGCGATCTCGGCAAGCTCCGGTTCCCGCTCCAGCCGTTGCTGCATTGAAAGCGTCTCGCCGGGCGACAGTTCGCCGTCATGGAAGGCATTGAGCAGCAGGAGCGTCTCGTTGTCGATCGTCATTGCTCCGTCTCCTTCATACGCGACAGAAGCGACTGCCTTGCCTTGGCAAGACGCGACATGACCGTGCCGATAGGTATGTCGCTGATGACGGCAATCTCCCGATAACTTAATCCATGAAACTCACGCAAGACCAGCGTCTCTCTGAGATGGAGAGGCAAAGTTTCTACGGCTTTTTGTAAATCCGCCGATCGCTGCTTGGCAAGAAGCAGGTCTTCTGGGGTTGGAACGGCGCTGTTCATCAAACCGCCAGTTTCGATTTCCTGCAGGGCGACTGGTGAAAGATCCTCAAGGAATACGAGCTTTCCGGGACGGTGACGTTGCAGCCAGGAATAGGCAACGTTACGAACAATTGTCAGAAACCAGGCCCTCGCGTTACCTTCGGCGAAGCCCTCAATCGCTCGGTACGCCCTGATGCAGGCCTCTTGCATCACATCTTCCGCATCGGTCGCACTGCCTGTCAGCCATCGTGCGAGGCGATAACCCTCGTCAATTCTCGGCAATACGATCTGGGCAAAACGCGCCTTGGCCAAGGTCGTCATCGGTTTGCGGAATCAATGAAAGAACGCATTGCATTGGCCTTTCGGTCAAATAGCGGCACCTGACAAACTGAAATGGCGCTGAAATTTTCACTGGAGTCAATGCGAATGTGGCGGCGTGGTTCTTCGGTCTTGATGACTGTAGCGCGTCCGCATGATAGCAGTTCGCGCATCAGGCATTAGGAAGATTAGGTTTGCTACCCAGTTTGATATGTTTTCCGACGATCTTCGTGGTGAAACCGAAGCTTCACTGCGGCAGCGAGGCAAACTGCCGGCTGGCCGACAGATGACGGAGGCGGACATGGTCGCGCATCTTTCAGCGTCCGGACGCTATCGCATTTTGGAAAAGCTCGTGCCGCGCGTGACGACGGACAATATCCGGCCTGGTTTTCCTCTCAAAGGTGTCATTCTCGACACCGAGACAACAGGCCTCAGTTACCGAAGCGAGGAAATCATAGAGATCGGTCTGATCGCCTTTACCTTCGACGAGCGGGGAGGGATAGGTGACGTGACTGGCGTGTATGGCGACTTGCAGCAACCCGCGAAACCAATCCCGACCGAAATCACCAGGCTGACCGGTATTACGGACGAAATGGTTTCGGGTCAGATGATCGACATGCGGGCTGTACGCGCGCTGGTCGCTCCGGCCGATCTCATCATCGCTCACAATGCCGGTTTCGACCGACCGTTCTGCGAAGCTTTTTCGTCGGCATTTTCCGACAAGGCTTGGGCATGTTCGAACTCGGAGATCGACTGGTCGGCGCGGGGCTTCGAGGGCACCAAGCTTGGCTATCTGATTGGCCAAGCTGGTTATTTCCACGACGACAAGCTCTCATTCTCGACGCCGCTGCTGCGGATGATGGAAGTGTAGGGCGTGGAATTGACGTAAAATTCAACTTTCGAGCAGGCGCCGGCTGAACTGGTGACTTTGAGCTCGGCACTATAGCTTGGCTTCGACCCACCTGATTTCAGAATTTCTATTCGGCCGACGCAGCCACCGGTCGGCTTTTCAAACTTGCATTGAGCTTGCGCATTCATGGCCGTCATTAATACGAAAGTGATGCCCAAGCCCGCGGTGATCGTCTTCATCTTCTTCTCTTTCGGTACTGGGAGCCGGCTGTCGGGCTATGTCGAATTAGGGATGCATTCTGATCTCTAGTCGTTCATCCCCCATTCGGGTGATGTCGAGGGTCTCGCAGCTGTTCATCCAACGCCAGTTAGGCATTCCTCTACATGCTGAAATCCAGTTCCGGCTGATCCTCACTGTCGCCATCGTCTTGGGCGCCCGTGAGCGATGAAAGGGTCACCCCGAGTAATCGCACCGATCGCCTGAACGGATAGACCGTCTTGAGCAGCTCCGAAGCTGCATCGAGAAGATCTTGGCCGGTTGAAAAGGGCAGGGCACCGGTTCGGCTTCTGGTGGCCTGGTTAAAATCCGAGTATTTTATCTTCACCGTTACCGTTTTGCCGGAGATGCGTTTGGCCTCGCAATAGGTCCAGACTTTGTCTGCAAGCGGCTTCAATTCGCCGGTCGCACGGTCGATATCGTCGATATCTCGACTGAACGTGTCCTCGGCGCCGACCGACTTGCGCATCCGATCCGGCTGTACCCGGCGATCATCGATGCCACGAGCGATGCCATAGAAATAGGGGCCCGACTTGCCAAACTGCTGAGTGAGGAACTGCAACGACTGAGCCTTCAAGTCCGCGCCAGTTTCGATGCCAAGCTTATGCATTTTTTGTGCTGTAGCCGGTCCGACGCCGTGGAATTTCTCGACGGCAAGCCCCTCGACAAAGGCGGGACCATTCTTGGGCGTGATGACAGCCTGGCCGTTTGGCTTGTTGAGGTCAGACGCCATCTTGGCCAGAAACTTGTTGTAGGAAATGCCGGCGGACGCGTTGAGCCCGGTCATTGCTTTGATCTTGGCTCGTATCTCCAGCGCGATCTCGGTTGCAATCGGCATCTGTTTCAGATTTTCGGTCACGTCGAGATAGGCTTCGTCAAGCGACAGCGGCTCGATTAGCGGGGTGTATTCGGCGAAAATTTCCCGGATCTGCTGCGAGACAGCACGATAAACCTCGAAGCGAGGCTTTACGAAAATCAGCTTAGGGCATTTGCGTGCGGCGGTAACCGAGGGCATTGCCGAGTAAACACCGAATTTCCGTGCTTCGTAACTGGCAGCCGCAACGACGCCCCGTGCGGCAGCACCGCCCACCGCCAGCGGCTTACCGCGAAGGTCCGGGTCGTCTCGCTGTTCCACCGACGCATAGAAGGCGTCCATGTCGACGTGGATAATCTTCCGGATGGCGGGGGAGGTCATAGCGTCCACCGATCCCTCAGCAACTGGTGAGCACTGGCATCACGCTCGACGCTCCTGGTGATCGTCATGCTCGTCTTCTTCGATCGGTCGGCATTCGCCGCCCGGTCCCCAGACGGTGTCCCAGTAATCGGCCTCGGCGTCCGCAAGCTCCTGATCAAACTTCGGATAAGGACGGGTTTCATCGGGCAGTTCCACCCAGGCGGTATCGTAGGCAAGCGATGTCCCGACCTGCAATTGAACTGCTTTAGATTCCGGCCGGTCACATGTCTCATAAAGGTACTTACCGAATTTCAGGAGCAGATCAGCGGCGCCCGGCGAAAAGTAGTAGACCAGCGGCTCCTCTCGGCTCCGGTAGAATGCGGCGACATCCCAGTCGAAGCTTTCCAGATGCGGCAGAAACAGCTCCAGATAGTGATGCTGGACAGCCAGATGGAAATCACGTTCCGACATCGACGATTTTACAGGGTCGAGTTTGAGCCATCTCATGTCCGTATCCTCCCAATATCGAAGAGAACAAAGTAAGAACAATTGCCGAAAGAGTCAAATAATTGGAAGGCCTCCTCAGGACAGCTTCGGTCACTATAGCATTGGTTGCTCGAGGGGCTCACCGTCTTTCGCAGCGATCGACGAAGCACAGGCTCGCGCGACGGGATGATCTGGGAGTGCGCCCGCAGTCGCGGCGTAAGCGTTTTTGCCTCATCCCAAGGGCTTTTCGTCAAGACCTCGACGTCCTCTTGGGTCAGGAGAAGCATCGGCATGGGTTTCTCGTGGATTGGTTGGTGGGATGAAGCGCTTGCCATTGAACTCAGGCAGCTGAACCGGTCACGGCTTCGGCGATGTTTTACTGATAGAAGGTAACCGCTGTTCTGATCCCACGTTGTCCTCGCCGCCCTGATCTGTGATCGCCTATCCAGGGACGATCAACGGGAGTTTCTCCATTGAGAGTACATGGGTGGTTCTCACGACCAGGAATCCTGGCGTGAGGTTCACCGGCACTGGCCGGACGAGTTAAAGGCGCGGATCGTTTCGGAAGCCTTCGGCCCGGCGCGATGGTTGGCCATTCAGGCCCAGTTGCTTTCGGATCCTCTGATGATGTTGACGAAGCCAGCGTATCCACGCTGCCGAACCGCTCCTTTGCCAGAGCAATGGTTCGCACGGCGGTCTCCTCCATCGAAACATCGCCCTCCAGCGTGGCGATCTCGCTTCCAGCCAGATCATGCGCCGAGGGGTTCTTGTCGGTAGCGACGACACTTACGCCGCGCTGCCGCAGTAGCTTTACGGTCTCGCGCCCGATACCACGGGCTGCGCCGGTTACGATGGCGACCTTGCCACAAAGGCTCCAGCTCTGTGGAATTTCGTTTCGTTCGGATGTGTTCGGCATGTCAGGCTCCTTATGGAAGGCAATCGTACCGGACCTCAACAAACTTCAGAATATCATCAAAACTAACAAAACTTGTTAACCCAGCCACATAATGGTAACCAGAGCCATGACCGCTCATCTTGCCAGCCACGAATTGCACCAACTGCGGGCCTTCCTGGTGGGGGCGAAACATTTGAGTTTCAGCAGGGCCGCGGAAGTGCTTGGCATTACGCCATCGTCTCTGAGCCAGACAGTCCGCAATTTCGAGGAAACAGTGGGCTCCCAGTTTTGCACAGGACTACGCGCAGCGTGTCCCTGACCGAAGCGGGCACCATCCTTTTCGAACGCGCCAGTCCTGCCGCGCTCGAACTGAAAGCGGCGGTCGAGCAGGCCCGCAGGGCGAGCCTATCAATCTCAGGCACCGTTCGCGTTCACGCAATCCGTTCAGCCTCCCGCAAATACATCGAGCCTATCCTGGCGCGTTCAGCGAGCGTTACCCGGATGTCGTTGTCGATCTGACGGTGGACGACACGGCGACTGACCTGGTGGCGGGAGGCTACGATGTGGCTTTGCGCGTCGGGGAAGTGATCGAAAGGAACATGATCGCTGTCCGAATCGGGCCCGAGCTAAGGCAGGTGGCCGTAGCTACACCGGAATATGTTGAGACCCACGGGCAACCGGAGCATCGCCGCGATCTTCTCCAACACCGATGCATACGCTGGCGCTGGCCAGGTCGTTCAACACCCTATGCCTGGGAGTTCTTCGAAAACGGCACATGGTTCGACGTCGTTGTCGATGGCCCTCTTATCGTAGACAGCAGGGAAGCCGCGCTCGGCGCGGTTTTGAACAGCATCGGTATCGGTTTCGTCATCGAGGACACGGTCACCGAACTGTTTCACCAGAAGCAGCTTGTTAAGCTGCTCGATGAATGGAGTGCGCCTTTTCCTGGACTCTACGTTTGTTATCCCGATCAGCGACATATGCGAGCCGCTCTACGCGCCTTTATCGATACCGTCCGATCTGAAGCTTGACGTCGGCACCACGTTTAGGGCCGAATCCTACTTTTCAGTGGTGGTTATTATGCCGAGCTTACCAGGCGGCTTCACCGGTTCATCGGTACGCGGCTCGTCTCAGTTTCAAGGCCATTGGTAAGCTGGCCGGTTTCCAATTCGACCGAAATGCCTGCCTCTACGGCAGCCTGAACAAATGCTTGTCGCACTATTTCAGTTCCCAATTGACCTTGCAGGCAGTGGAAGCAAGCCTTTACTGCTTCATAAAATCGATCCCCTTCATCGCCTGGCCAATCGGTAAGCAGCTCCTCGGCCGCTTCTTCGACGGAACTGATGAATGTCATCAATTCCCGTCTTGAGTTTCAACCTGACGGGTGGGAAGTCGTGCGGCATGTTTTGTTTCAAGACGCAATCTTTCTGTTCATCTTGCCTTACGATCAAGGAGCAATAACCATACCAGTCGGGAATGTGGCTCAGAACGCGTCACCCGCATAGAACCGGTCGCTATCATTGTCGGGCCAATTACCGAGAAGTTCATCAGCGGCATCCTCAACGCAGTTGATGACGACATCGTTCGTGCCGGGATCGACGATCAGCCTGATTGGCTGAAAGTAATGCAACTCGTCTTTTTCCAAGACATTCCCTCGATGCAGATAGCGTTAGAAAAACTCCATTTACGAGAGAGTGGCCCTCACCGCTGCGTTCCGATGTCTTCGCCCAATGGACCGGACAGAAATCCTAAACCAGGCCCCTCAAATCCAAGCGTTTGGTAAATACTCGCACACCATGTGGGGCTTGGATCTTGGCAAAGCGGCATGTACCAAGCGTATTACAAACAGGGCAATCTAATGCAGAAACATTGCAATGCCGAGGCTAGACGCCGCATCGAAAACGCCCCAAATATCGGAGGTACCCGGAGGCGATCGTCCTCATACTCACATCGCCCCGAGCCCAAGGGTGAGTTCGACGGGGCTGAAAACCAGTTCAAGTCGTTTGGATCAGGAAGATCCAAAATCCGGCACTAGCGATCATCGTATGCCAAGCACGATTACTACTAGACTGAGCCCATACCTGAATTCGGCGGGATGTCTTTTCACGTGCCGGTGCTGATGCCGTAAACTGCAATCCCGATCCACACGAAAGCTGCGATAGCTGCTAAAATCGCCAGGAGCGTCAAAGCAGAGCGTCCGAAAACCGCTTTCTGCTGCTGCTTTGCTACTGGTTCTGTGTGGTTTTGTAGGCTTGGCACATCTTGTGGTCGCATAAAGGCCTCCTGAGACAACGGTAACAAGAGACAAAGCTATTAGTTCCTTGTTCTCGCTTCGCATCGAGATGAGCGGGGAAACATTGTTACTCTCCGGAAGTTCGCTTGTGGTAGGGCGCGATAGCGGAAACAACCAAAATGATGAAAGCTCTCACGGCAGTAGCGCTATCGATTGGCCTTACAACATCGGCCGATGGCGCAGAGTTCGAGTGGTGGCAATAATAGCGGTAACGGCGGAAAAAGCAGCGGAACCAGCAGCGACAGCAACTCATCCGGCAGCAACAATTCGGGCGGCAGCAACACCGATGGCAATCGAGGGGCTGATCGGTGTGGCTCGAACACGAACTGCGGTGCTCCGGGCGGCACTCAGGGCGCTGCGCAGTCTGAACAGAACAACAACACAAGTACCAACCCCGGCGCCGGACAGGCGGGCACGCCCTGCTGAGACCGGGCCGGCAACGCTCAATACGTCCAAACGGAGCCTTTGTCGGGTCGTCAATGTCCATAAATTATGAGGAGCGGAGGAGGCGGCAGGTAACCGTCGCCATTCCTCTATCAGCGGCAGACGCAGGTTGTTTACATCATTTGGATGGCTGCATCGCATTCGGTTGATGCAGCAACATGTCAATTGGCTAGAGAAAGTCGTTGAGAAGAGACTAGCCTCCCTTGTATCTCGACCACCGATATAGTCGCCATATTTTCAGATAACAGATTACGGAACTGGGCACACAAATAGCCACTCGTGTGGTTCCGAGGGGCAAGCAAAGACTGCAATTCAACAGCGCGCTAATAATGCCTCCTGATCATGAAGCCACGCAAAGTTGCAATAATCTATAAAAGGTACCGTACGAACACGACGCTATCAGGCACATGACATGACACCCTGACATCACGGGAATCATGCAAGCGTCTCGCTCGTCGGGTTCTGCTACGCGATCCATCAAAAGGAAGGGGACCAGGGTTACGCGCGTATCGCGATCGGCGTTTGCAGCGCCGTTCAGGCAGATGCCCGCCCAGCTGCTGATACTGGCTTTCGTGGGAACAGACGTACTGGTAGATTGTCTCATGTCTCATGTCTCATGTCTCAGCCGGGCGGCTGCGCCACTGACAGGCCGCAGCCGACCAGAAATCTGTTCCGGCGACCAGCCGTCATTGAGGCAGTCGACAACGACAGCACATTGACTGAATCACGCAACGGCTTGCGACATCCGGGCCGCCGGTCAGATGCCATTCCATGCGCCGTGACGTGCCAGTATCCTTCCGCGATCGGAACCTCGCAGTCGTGCCGGAAATTCTGTCGCAGCTTCCGGCAGATCGTCGACCGGTCGCGAGGAAGGGTACGGTGATCTCAGCCTGACTAATATTCTTCTCATGCATCCGCGAAATGATGCGGCGTTCGTCCAAACTCAACTGCACAAGAGGGGGCGGGCCATTCCATCCTCCTGAGACCATGGCTATATTTCACTTCGTTGCATTTGAAAATGGTATCTGCCCGGCTCTCAATCTTGGGGTCGTAATCAATGATGTCCATCCACCGGAACATAGTTCGAAGTTTACGCTTTTGCTTCCGATACAGGAGGTACCGATGTCTGATAGCAGCAGTAAGACCATCATCGCCACTTTCGAAACGCGTGAAGCAGCGGATCTTGCTGTCGAGCATTTAGTTCAGCAAGTTGGTGTGGATCGAGCGGACATTTTCGTCCAGCCCGTTGGAAAGGATAATTCTTCTGGCTCCGACATCAGCGGCGGAGATGCTCCAGCAGTGAACGAAGACGGGCGCGGCGACGCTCAACTTAGCGGCGAGATAGAAGTGTCCGCTGACATATCCGCGAACAAAACTGCCGCACTTCACCGCGCGTTCGGCGATCTTGGGGCTTTACGCGTCACCGCCAAGTGAGGAAGGCTCTACGATTGACTGATTACTCCGCGCTAGTTGCGACCAGGCGCTTCCCTTCGTCGGTAAGGACAAGATAGGGCGAGCCGTTGACAGCGATCTCGCGGACGTAGGCGTTTCTCTCAAGACCAGCAACGGTGGAGGCGGCAATACGCTTGTCGCCGACCAACCAACGCTGCTCAAACGTCGCTGATGGCGGTACCGGTTGATCGCCGACAAGGTATCGATGGAAGTTCTGGAAAGCTGCTTAATCCCCGACGTCGTCATGACGGCTCACTAAGTAGTTCTCTCTATGTTCAGATGATGATTTCCAGTTGAGCTTTCAAGACCGCGAACATCGGCCGCCTAATTTGTTGGCTTCGGAACAGGAAGAAAGCATCTGAGTTTAGTCGGCACAACAAAACGGAGCGACGTGATGACTGAAGATCTGAAAAAGGGCGACCATGTCTCCTGAAAAACCAGTCAGGGTGAGACCAAAGGTAAAGTCGTCAAAAAGCAAACTACCCCGACGAAAATCAAGGGTCATGAGGTAAAGGCTTCGAAAACGGATCCTCAGATGATTGTGGAAAGCTCGAAGACCGGCGCGAAGGCAGCCCACAAGCCGAGCGCTCTCAAGAAGACGTCATAGGCGAGCTAAAGCCCTCAACTTTCGCTAGTTCAAAAAAGTAGTGGCGCGGATCGCCTTCGATAATCATTTTGCCGATCATCTGCCCGTGTTTCGACCGGCGGAACACATCGACAATCGGCTGCCGATCATAGACCATTGCGGCGGTTATAAGTTCGTCGTCCATACGCGATTGGAGAAAGGCTGTGGTCCCCCGGGCACGGAGATGGGGCGTAATATGCGGGAACAAACTACGCGCAAACGCTTTTCGCCCGGTACTCGCGAAACCGAAAGTCCACCGTATCGGAAAGTATGCAGGGTCTATAGCGATGAGCTTGCGGGGCGCTTTTTCGAAGAGAAGGGCGTCGGCCCGCAGATTCTGGTGGAAGCATTTTCCAAACCACCCAAGGTTTTCGAGAACACCGCCCAGTGGATGCCCGGATGGGCAGCCCGATCCTCTCCAAAGGCCAATCATTTCGGCCGTGTCGACCGGCTCAAGCGTTCTGAACCAGTCCAAAGCTTTTTCATTGGTTATCGAAAGCTCGAAGGTGCCCATCATTGAACCCTACTTTTGCGGCACGTCTAGCTCGATCATCACGGGCGCATGGTCACTTGTATGCGGCCAGCTCCTTGGTCTCCTGCGCACTGAAGCTGATCTCAACCAAGGCTCAACGGCCGGTGATAACAAAAAATGGTCGATGCGGAGCCCTGCGTCGCGCTTGAAGCTATTCCGCCAGTATTTCCAGAACGTGTAAATCCGCTCCTCAGGATGTAAATGTCGGACCGCATCGGTCCAGCCCTCCTTGATCAGGTCGGCATAAGCCTTTCGGACCTCCGGGCGGAAGAGAGCGTCATCGGCCCAGCGCTCCGGCTTATACACGTCGAGAGTAGTCGGCATGACGTTGAAGTCCCCGACAAGAAGGGCAGGGACGTCAAGTTCCAAGATATCAGCAGCATATCTTTGAAGCCGCTCAAACCAGCGCAGCTTGTAGTCGAACTTCGGCCCAGGGGCCGGATTGCCGTTCGGAAGGTAGAGACATCCTATCAACATGCCGTCAATGGCAGCCTCTATATACCGACTTTGCTGGTCGCCCAGCTCGCCAGGAAGGCCGCGCCGGGTTATGAGTGGCTCCGCTCCTCTGGCCAAAATAGCGACGCCATTCCAGGATTTCTGACCGTGCCAGGCAGCACCGTAACCGGCACGGCCAATTTCCTTTTCTGGGAACGACATGGATTTCAGTTCCTGCAGGCACACGACGTCCGGCTTGTCCTCTTTCAACCAGCGAAGCAAGATTTCCAGACGGCCATTGATGCCGTTGACGTTGTAGGTCGCGATCTTCAGATTGGCGTCCACGAGATCAGTGTGTGATTTTCGGTGGTGTCTCTTGTTTATCGAGATCACCTTTACTCAAAGCGTCGTTTTGGTTTACCGTTGGCTTGCCGCCTCGTGTTCCAAGCCCAGTAAGCTCGATCATTATTCGCTTGGCCTGTTCGACCACGTCTTCTTGGTTCGACAATTTGTGCTCGCGGACCTTTACGGAGACGGCCTCGCCGTCATCTCCAAGAAAATCTACAATCCAATTACCAGCGCCTTCATGCTGGACTCGCGTGTGCTTTAGGTTCATCGCCTTTATCCTAACGTGACTAAAGGGCCTAGTATGACGGTTACTTCGGGAGCGATATGCGACCGTTTTCCTCGCCGTCCCAGTATTCGATTTCGATTGCCGAGACTTTGATGAGCAAGATGCCAGGAGTGTCGATCCCTTCCGGGAACCAACTGTCGAGGTCGCTCACCCAATGAGCCTCGAACTGGGACTTGTCGTTTATCAGTATGGCGTTGCCGTCGACCGCTATGAAAATGCCGGGCTTGCCTAGCAAGCCGGGCGGTGCTGTGAAAGTCAGCCCGACGTGAGAGCTGTGCTCGATGTGGCGAATCTTTCGTGTGTCTGCATAAGAGAAAAAATACGAGTCGCCGTCGTATTCGACATCACCATTATTGCTCATCGGACGGCTGCTGAGTGAGTCTCCATTGGGAAAGGTGTTCAACATGCAGAAGTCGATCTTCTGCAATTGCTTCGAAAGCTCTTTCAAGGTCTTCGTTGACATGACTTCCTCCCGGGTTCGTTCAAAAACCCGCCTCCGTGTCAATCGTTCCGCTAGCTATGCAATTCGCCGGTTCGCTCGTAGGCTCTCGCATTTCCTATTCATTCGGGTTTTCTTAAATATGTTCGCAAATACTCCTTGGTTGGGGCTGATCGAAACGGGCGTGGACGAGTTGGATGATCGACAACGATGGAGCCTGCCATGTCCTCGCGTAACGTGCTGGTAGCAGAAGATGATATCCTTATCCGGTTGATGTTGGTGGATGCCCTAACTGACGATGGCTATTTTGTCGTTCAAGCAGGCACGGTCTTGGAAGCTATTGCAGCCATTGGCCGAAACCCCACCTTCGACGCGATGATTACCGACGTCGATATGCCCGGCTCTTTAACGGGGCTCAATCTGGCCGCCATGGTTACGAGCGTGGCGCCTCGAACGGTAATCATCGTTGCCTCTGGTCGTGATGTCAGTGATGCCGTTGATCCGAGATGGAGTTTGATGCCCAAGCCTTACAGTCTTGATCGGATACTGGCGCTCCTTGAAAGTCATCTTGGCGGCCAGGCTCAGGACGGGGTTGTCGCTCAGGCGATCTAGCGGCGCTGCGTTGCATTGGACGAATATCTCATCGAGCGCAGCTAAATGACAACAGTTCTTGGTATCGATGCCGCATGGACCTCCCAGGAGCCTAGCGGCGTAGCGCTGGTTATCAACGATGCCGAGGGGTGGCGACTTCTCAAGCTTGCTTCCTCATACCAGGCATTCCTGGTAGAAAATTCCGCAACGACTGCCAGATATCGCGGTTCAGTTCCTGACCCCCACGCGCTTCTGGCGAAATCTTTCGCGATAGCTCAGCAGCCGGTCACTATCGTCGCGATTGATATGCCCCTGTCAACCGCGCCAATCATCGGGCGCAGGGCATCCGATAATATGGTTTCATCGGTATATGGTTCACGGCACGCTGGCACCCACACGCCGAACGCCCTTCGTCCTGGCAAATTGAGCGACGACCTGACGGCTGGGTTCGATCGGGAAGGGTACCCGCTGCTTACATCAGAGGGAAGGTTGCCAGGCCTCGTCGAGGTGTATCCTCATCCAGCTCTGATCGAATTGTCAGCCGCCACACGCAGGCTTCCCTACAAACACTCGAAATCTCGCAAATACTGGCCCGATGACACTCCGATGGCCCGCCGTCTGAAGCTGTTCGAAACTTGGGAGCGTATTGTCGTGCTTCTGGAGACCAGAGTGAAAGGCGTAGCCCCAGCCTTGCCTTTACCAGACCTCAGCTCCAGAGCGTATGAATTGAAGGCGTTTGAGGATGCTTTGGACGCGGTTGTGTGCGCCTGGGTAGGTACATGCGTTGTAGGAGGGACGGCGACAGCTTACGGCGATGACAGATCGGCAATCTGGATACCAAGTGTCTGACCGCTTAAGACTATCAGGTGTCAGATTTGAATCTTTAATATCGGTCAAGCATTTGAAAATGGACCTATCGCACTACGTCAGTTGTAACAGTAATCGGAGCCTTAAATGAAGCAAGCTGACAAAATTGCGAAAAGAGACGAAACGGATCGGGTGGCCTATGAGATCCTCGATAAAGAAGCAGAGGCGCGAGAATTGAAGACGGAGCGGCTTCGACTGCTGAGATTGTCCAGGGATGCAGACCAGCGCCTGGCCGATGGCGAAGATAAACGCTGAACGGAAAAAGGCTCGGAATAATCCGAGCCTCGCTTCGATGATCAATGGCTGTTCTTGTGGCTCTGCTTGCCAGCATTCACATGCTGTTCGTGAGACCCGCCTTGTTTGCCCATGGATGCTGACGATTTCTTATTCGAGGTTCCTGCATCGGCTTCCGCTGCAGCCTTGGTAGCAGGAGTTTCTTTGGCGGAATTAGAGCCCTTATGGCTCTGCTGACCTGCCTTGACGTGCTGCTCGTGCGATCCACCTTGATTTGCCATGATGTACACTCCCTATTTATTTTGTTCGAGGCACACGCCTCGAAAGATCGAACCGGCATCGCCTGAAAGCGTTCCCGACTTTTCACTCGCGAGTGGAAACTCATCCCGGCATTGTAGCTTCGTGCTACACCAGCGCGACTTGGTCTGGCGGAACAGCCATTAATCTCTGGAGTTAAAGCCCACGGATGCGTCAGTGATTGCACAAGGTGAGCCGTTCATGCGCTACAACGCGAAACTTGGGGTCGTCAGTTTGTTTGAGAACGAAAAAGCAGGACACGCCAGTGCCCCTGATCACCGTGGCTATTTCATAGCGCATCGAGACATTAAAGCGGGAGAGAAGGTCGAATTCGCACTGTGGGCAGGCAGGCCAAACAGTCCACGTTCGTTCGGCGGTCGACTGACAGACTTTCAGAAAGATGCGGCTTCGACTAGACCTGATCCGGTTGACTTGTTTGGTAACCCCCTGCCAGCTCGCGATAGACGGTGACGTTCCTTTTTGTTCGCACAACCGAATGCCTTTAGGTCGGCCCCACAGAATGCCTTGCGAAAACCGGCAGCGAACATATAAAGCGCCTATCTCGGCACCACTTGAGCGACGGACCGCGATCCTTGGACAAGCAGCGAGCCGGAAGCTGGTCGGCGAGGGGTGTGCCAATGAACGCAGCATCTGTTACGGACATCACGCGACGCCCGCTGGGTTCTGTCTCTCGTGTCTCAATGGCGACCCTGATCACGTCAACGTCCGCTGCCCCTTCGGACTCTGCCTCCTCCAGGATGGCGGTCGAGTTGGACTTACTGCCGGAGTAGGCGACGATGGAGGCATTCGTATTGAAAGCCAGTGCCACCGAAATGCATTCATCGGGCGAGAGATTTGTAGCCTCACCGGTCATGCTGTCCTATCGATGCCCTATCCCAGAGCTTTCGCCATGCCTTATCAGCCCATAAAAGTGGCACCAGCCATGATGACTGAGATACTCAACCTTCCAGACCACTTGGTCGTACATGCCAGGCTGTGCCAAAATCCCTGATAGGTCTTGGACGATGTCCTGATAGTTTTCCCTGTCAACATTTGCCATTCACAGCCTCGTGCTTGGGTAGCTATCCCCGGTCAGTGGAGCGCTGTGCTCCTCCTGAGCGAGATCGTTAAACCTTGGCGTTATCACCAGCCTCGCGTAGGCTGAGAAAGCGGGTCGTGAGGGCTGGAAGGTTTTGATCAAGCCACTCCGCCATAGCTTTTTCTTCGGCGAGGTTTAGTTTGAGCCTGTTCGCTCCAGCATTGTAGCCACCTGTTTCCGCGATAGTGATCAGCGATTTGTATGCGGCGATCTCGAAGTTTTCGAACGCGTAGTTTGCAAACGAATTCTTGAGTATCTCGTCACCAGCGACCGTATGGCCCATCGCAGCCATCGTGCCAGTGAAAGAAAGCGCAATATCCTTAAGCGTTGAGTGATCTTCGTCGAGGCTAGATAGGATTTCCTCGATACGTGCGATCTGGCCTTCGGTTTCTGTGATGTGCTGCTCAAGCCGCGCCGCCACATCTGGATAGTTCTCGATCCGCTTTACCTGCGGCTTCATGATGCTCAGTGCCTGCGTTTCCATGGCGTGAGCATTCTTGAGGCCAGTAATAAAAATCTCTCGGGTAGCATTGTCTGACATCAGGTCCTCCTTCTTGGAGGACCGATAACCAATAAGTTTAGTCATGGTTCCTGGCTCAGTAGGAGGCGCCGGACAGGCCACGCCACGCACTCGCAGGAACCGGCGCTTTGCGCCACGGTACCTATCGGGTGCATCGCAGACTTTCCAATCGGACGGGCCTTTCGACCTGTTCGAGATCAACCAGGCCTTTGAGGTTGTCGCCATGCAACCCCAAATCGAGACTGGCGTGCAGAAGAAATCAAGGCTTTAACGCCTCCAATGTCATACGGTTGGTACGGTAGTGGAGGGTAGATCGTGTTCACGGTTCGTGCGATCGTCGCCTGCCATCCAGATAGGAAAATTGGCTGCACCATGACGGCTGAGATCAAAAAAAGTCTCTATTCGACTCCGCTCTCCAGCCTCACCGATGCTGTGGCGCGGATTAGCCGTGCTCGTAGCCTAGACGATGTGATTTCAACAGTTAGATCAACTGCTCGCTCTTTGATCGGATGTGAGGGTGTTGCCATCATCCGTTTGGAAGGAGAGCTTTGCCACTACGTTGAAGAAGACGCGGTCGGTCCTCTATGGAAGGGGCACACTTTCCCAGCCTCGGCATGCATCAGCGGTTGGGCGATGTTGAACCGCCAGACGGTCGTCGTGCCAGATGTGTCTAAAGACGAACGCATTCCGTACGAGCTTTATGCGTCGACCTTCGTGAGAGCTGTGGCGATGGCCCCGATCAAGGTCGATGACCCCGTCGGAGCCATCGGCGCGTACTGGTCCCAAACCTACGAGCCCAGTAATTGGGAAATCGAAGCTTTGGAAGCGTTGGCGAGTGCGGCGGCGACCGCTGTTGATACCCTGCAGCTGATCGCTGAACTAACGCGCACGTCCGGATCAACCTTAAACGCCAGTCCGACGGAAACCTCCGTACAAT
>Ga0058693_1000370_pt1 | contig 18147 bp, 16 predicted proteins | sample AgamicOrMarz_FD_55217 | JGI IMG/M metagenome (GOLD analysis project Ga0058693, IMG submission 55217) | Agave microbial communities from Guanajuato, Mexico - Or.Ma.rz | ecosystem: Host-associated > Plants > Phyllosphere > Phylloplane/Leaf | place: Guanajuato, Mexico | collected 2012-06-04 | reverse complement strand
GAAAACGCGGAGCCGAACGGCGACAGGCGCATCATGCCCCACATGCTCTCGAGCATGTCGGCGGGCGGAAAACCAGGGAAGCCAGGAAACGGCGGCGTTGAGCCAGGTGTGTCGGTCATGCTTGTCGCCTCGCTGCATTAACTGAGAAAGCACGGAACAAAGGGCGCGCAAACGCGCTGAGTACCGCGCACACGCATCTGAATCCGATCATACCGCGCGCGGCGTTGCCTGATCGCACCGTGGCTGTCGCCGTACTCGCGACGCGCTGATGCCGCCAGATCGGGCCGCGGCTCACAGCCTACTCACCATGCGCAGGCGCTACCCCATCACGCCACGGCGGTGCGCATCACGCGCACGAGCCGAGCCGTCAGACCGAGCCGCCGCCCTCACCGCTCGCGCCACGGATCGGCGCCGCCGAAATCCGGCGCGCGCCGCTCGCGCAGCGAGTTCACGCCTTCGCGCACGTCGGGCCCTGCGAAGCCCATGAACTCCAACGCAAGCGACGTATCGAACGCCGGGCCCGCCGAGCGCAGCCAGTTGTTCAACGCATACTTGGTCCAGCGGATCGCCGTCTGCGAGCCGTGCGCGAGCTTTTGCGCGACTTCGAATGCTTTGGGCAGCAGATCGTTTTCGTCGACGGCAAGCGAGACGAGGCCGATGCGCTCCGCCTCGGCGCCGCTCACCGGCTCGCACAGCATCAGGTAGTACTTGGCCTTCGCCATGCCGCACAGAAGCGGCCAGACGATGGCCGCATGATCGCCGGCAGCGACACCGAGCCGCGTGTGCCCGTCGATGATGCGCGCCGTTTTCGACGCGATCGAAATATCCGCGAGCAGTCCAGCCACCAGCCCAGCACCGACCGCCGGACCATGCATCGCCGAGACAATCGGTTTGCTGCAATTGATCACGTTATAGACGAGGTCGCGAGCCTCGCGCCACACGCGTGCGCGCACATCGAAATCGGTCGCCATGTCTTCGACGAGTTGCAGATCGCCGCCCGCCGAAAAGCCCTTGCCCTCGCCGCGAATAATCGCGACGCGCGTGTCGGGATCGCGGTCGATGTCGCGCCAGATTTCCGCAAGCTCGTAATGCATGCGCGCGTCCGCGGTGGCGAGCGCGCTTTTGTTCGCGCCTTCGCCGCTCATCACCACTTCAAGTACGCCGTGCTGATGGCGACGCAGTCGAAGCGACCGGTAGTGTGCGTAAAACGCGTCGTTGCTGTGAGCTTGCTCTGACATGGCGATCGATCCGTGTGTCGGGAAGGTACGCGTGGTGCGCGTCGTAAGTCGATTTAACGCTAACGCGGCTGATAAACCCACTTGCCGTTCCTGATTTCGACCATCACGCGTGCGCGCTGATCGAGACCGAGGTGGTCCGTGGAGCTCATGTTGACGACGCCGTTGGTGTCCGCGAGACCGCGCGTGGTTTCAAGCGCGTCGCGCAACGCGCGGCGGAATTCCGGCGTGCCCGGCGAGGCCGCCTTCAATGCGATCGGCACGGCATGATTGAGCAGCATGCCCGCGTCCCAGGTGTAGGAGCCGAACGCCGACACCGTGCCTGCGCCACGCAGCGCCTCGAAACGCGCGATGTAATCGAGTGCAAGACGCTTCGCCGGATGATCCGCCGGCAATTGCNCCGCCACCAGCACNGGGCTCGCGGGCAGGAACGTGCCGTTGCANTCGGCGCCGCACACGCGCAGGAAGTCGTTGTTNCCCACGCCGTGATTGTGATAGATCAGCCCTTTGTAGCCGCGCTCGCGCAGCGTCTTCGGCGGCAGTGCGGCGGGTGTGCCGGCCGCGCCGACCACGACGGCATCGGGATGCGTCGCGAGGATTTTCAGCACCTGGCCGGTCACGCTCGGATCGGTGCGGTTAAAGCGCTCGCTCGCCACCATCTGCATGTGATGCAGTTGCGCGAACTTCGCGACTTCGTTGTAAAAAGTCTCGCCGAGCGCGTCCGCCTGGCCGATGAACGCGACCGTTTTAACGCCGCGCGTGCTCGCGTGCTCGGCAATTGCCGAGGCCATCATCGCGTCCGTTTGCGGGGTCTTGAATACCCAGTGGCGTTTCGCATCCACGGGCTCGATGATTTTCGCCGACGACGCCAGCGAGATCATCGGCGTCGTTCCGTCGGCGACCACGTCGATCATCGCGAGCGAATTCGGCGTGATCGAAGAACCGATNATCGCGTCGACGTGATTTTCGGAGATCAGCTTCTTCGTGTCCTGCACGGCCTGCGTNGTGTCNGANGCATCGTCGAGCACGATGTATTCGACGCTCTGCCCGCCGATCTGTTTAGGCAGCAAGCTCGCCGTGTCGCGCGCGGGAATGCCGAGCGACGCGGCCGGTCCTGTCAGCGACAGCACGAGCCCGATCTTGACCTGAGCAAGCGCGACGGCAGGCGACAGTGCGGCAAGCGTCGCGAACAGTATCGCCGGGCGACGCACAAGAGGCATCAAGCGCAGAAACCAGGCAAACCGCTTCTCCTGTCGCGCAACCTGCTGCGCGAACCGCTCCGCGAACTCGCGCCCGATGCCCGCACGCGCAGGCTGCCTGCAAGCGCCCGCCATCCCCGCTTCCAACGATCCAGCTCGCCGCATGGTGTCTCCTCACATGAGTTTTTGTTCTGCTTCGTTCTNATCATCCGCCGATGCCGCCGCGCCAGTCAGTGTAGCGGCGCGCGATGGCAGCGGCATCGGGCGAAACCCTTTCGGACCGGCGCGCGTGCCGCGTCAGTCGAGCGGTGCGATGCTCTGCTCGATGGAACCGAAAATCGACTTACCCGCTTCGTCGAACATTTCAATTTTCACCGTGTCGCCGTACTTCATGAACTCGGTCTGCGGCGCGCCGTGCTCGATGGTCTCGAGGCAGCGCTTTTCGGCGATACAACAATAGCCGCGCTTCGCGTCCTTGTTCGACACCGTGCCCGAGCCGACAATCGCGCCCGCTCGCAAATTGCGCGTTTTCGCCGCGTGCGCGATCAGTTGGCCGAAGTGAAACACCATGTCGGTGCCGGCATCCGGCTGGCCGATTTTCTTGCCGTTCCAATGGACGATCATCGGCCGATGCACGCGGCCTTCGCGCCAATGCTCGCCGAGTTCGTCGGGCGTGACCGCAACCGGCGCAAACGACGTGGCCGGCTTGCTCTGGAAAAAGCCAAAGCCCTTCGCGAGTTCGGCGGGAATCAGATTGCGCAGCGAGACGTCGTTGACGAGCGTGATGAGGCGCACGCTTCTGAGTGCCTGGTCGGACGTGGCGCCCATCGGCACGTCGCTCGTGATGACGGCAACTTCCGCCTCGAAGTCGATGCCGAACGCTTCGGACGCGCACACGACGTCGTCTTTCGGGCCGATGAAATCGTCGCTGCCGCCCTGGTACATCAGCGGATCGGTCCAGAATTCCGGCGGCATTTCCGCGCCGCGCGCGCGCCGCACGAGTTCGACATGATTCACATACGCGGAGCCGTCCGCCCATTGGAACGCGCGCGGCAGCGGCGCCATGCAGTCGCTCGCGTCGAACGAAAACGTGTTGCGCGCGCGGCCCTGATTGAGCGCGTCGTACAGGTCGAGCAATTGCGGCGCGTAGAAGGCCCAGTCGTCGAGCACGCGCTGCAACGTGGGCGCGATCGCGTCGGCAACGGCAGCGGTATGCAGATCGCGGGACACGACAATCAGTTGGCCGTCGCGCGTGCCGTCCTTCAGCGTGGCAAGTTTCATGGAGGAATGAACCGTGTTAGTGACGATAAGGGGAATCTATTCTACGATGGTGAATCGGCGCCGCCCAAGTCCGGCGCGCCCTGGCCGGCAAGANGCGCATTGCATGCGCGCCGCAGCCGGTTCTTCCTACATTGCTTTTGAACGCGCTTAGCGCCNTTTGCTCATGCCGCACACTGCCCGCTCCGGCGCCATTGCTCACGATGCTGACGCCGCTGCCGAACCGCTCGACGCATCGGAAGCGCCCGACACCGACGACGATACCGCCGACGCCGGCGAAGAAAAACTGCGCTCGGGAATCCAGTCGATCGAAGTCGGCTTCAGGCTGCTCGACGTGCTCACTCACGAGCCGCGCGCGATGATGCTGCGCGACCTCGCGCAGCGCGCGGGCATGAGTCCGGCGAAAGCGCACCGCTATCTGGTGAGCTTTTTGCGGCTCGGCGTCGTCGCGCAGGATCCGTTGTCGGGGCGCTATGAACTCGGCGGCTTCGCGTTGCAACTCGGACTCGCGCGGCTGGCGCGCGTCGACGGCGTGAAGCTCGCGCGTATCGCGCTCGCCGAATTGCGCGACCGCCTGGACCTGACGGTCGGCATCGCCGTGTGGGGCAACCAGGGGCCGACCATGGTCCACTGGATGGAGTCGAGCCACCCGGCAAAAGCGTCGCTCAAGCTCGGCGACGTGATGCCGCTCCTCAGTTCCGCGACCGGCTTGCTGTTCGCGGCCTATCTGCCCACAGGCAAAACCGCAGCGATGCTCGAGCGCGAGTTGGCCGACACGCGCCGCTCGTCGCATATCGGCGTGCCGCGCACGCGCGAGGAAGTCGAACGCGCGCTCGCGGAAGTGCGCGAGCACGAAGCGGCGCGCGTCGAAGGCATGCTGCTGCCGACCATCCACGCGTTCTGCATGCCGGTGTTCGACTCGACCGGCGAACTCGCGCTCGGCCTCGTCGCGCTCGGTCACGAAGGCGCGTTCGACATTAGCTGGGGCGGCGAGATCGACACNGCCCTGCGCGAATGCGCGCGCAAGCTNTCGTACGAGCTGGGGTATAGTCCGACGCCTCGCTAAAGCGCACGCCGCTTTCCGTCCGCCTCGCCCATTTTTCCGCCGATGGCCTTCCCTTTCGCCGCACGTTCCGCCGAAGCCACTGTCACGCCGCCAGACGAGCCGCGCGCCCGTTCGCGCATGTGGCGATGGATCGTCGTGCTGCTCGTCGTGGGCGTGCTTCACTGGATCGCCGCGCAATGGGTCGAGCGTCATCGCGCAACCCTGAATCCTTCGGACGACGAACACGTGCCCGTGCAGGTCGCGCTTCTGAAGCCCGAACGTATCGAGCGCAATCCGGCGGCCGTGCCGCCCGCGCCGGCCGCGCAGCCCGCGACGCGCAAGCCCGCCGCGAGCAAGCCGCGAGAACATGTGCTGACAGCAATGCAATCGGCCGAACGGGCGGCAATGCAAGCGGCGAGCGCGGCCGCCGCAAACGCGATGCCCGCGAGTTCAGCGAGTTCCGCGAGCGGCGCGTCGGCAAATGCGAGCGCAACGTCAAACGCATCGGCAAACGCAAACTCGCCGCAACCAGCTCCCGGCGCAAAGTTCTCTGTCCCGCCGTCCGGCGATCTTCAATACGACACGTTTTACAACGGCGTGCGCAATCAGCCCGGCACCATCCATTGGACGAGCAGCGGCGAGCGCTACGAAATGGTGGTTTCGGTGCCCTTACCTTTTGTCGGCACGTTCGTCTATTCGAGTCATGGCCGCATCGACGCATTCGGTCTCGCGCCGGAGCAATACGTGGAAAAACGCGGCCATCGCGCGGAAGACATTTCAATCTTCAACCGCGCCGACCGGAAAATCGCCTTCACGCGCACGCCGGCCACCTTGCCGCTGCCCGACGGCGCACAGGACCGCTTCAGCATGGTGATGCAGTTGGCGAGTCTCGTGCGCGGCGACCCCACTGCGTACAAGCCGGGCGTCACGCGGCAGTTCTTCGTGGTGGACAGCGACAGCGGCGAGAACTGGCCGGTCGAGACCATCGGCGATGAAACCATCCGCACCGCGCAGGGCTACCTCGAAACGCGCCATTTCAAACGCCTGCCGCGTCGCGAGGGCGATCAGCGCCGCATCGACGTATGGCTCGCGCCTTCGCTCGGCTGGCTGCCCGCGCGGATCGTGCAGACGGAGCCGAACGGCACGCAATTCGAGCTGGTGTGGCGTGGCAAGCTGAACGCGGAGAACGGCGCGGGCACCGATTCGCCCGATGGGTCCGCCAATACCTCGCCTTCCGCTGCGCCGCCAGCGGCGCCCGAGCCAGCACCGCCCTCACCGGTCGATTCGACCGCTCCCGACGACACTTCCGGCAACATCAAGCCATAACGACATGCCATTCGGCTAAACGCGCAAAGGCAAGCGGCGCACCCGAATGGTGCCTCTGACATTCCGCGAAACTTCCGCCTGGCCGCCGACTCTTCATCATCTGATGCAACCGTTCGGCGGGCCGCTGCGCACAAACGCCAGGCAGCGACATGCAACAACCAGCGCCGACGGACTCTCCCACTGCATTCCCCTCGAAGGAGCTTGCATGCAAGTGAACATNAACGGTATCGAGACACGCTACGTGNTGAGCAATGAAGGTGGTGGCCCGTGGCTGACGTTCATTCATCAGCTCGGCGGCGATCTGTCGGTCTGGGACCAACTCGCCGGCTATTTCCGCGACGATTACACGGTTCTGCGCTACGACGTGCGCGGCCACGGCGAGACGGCGGTATCGAAGGAGCCGTTCACGATTGCCGATCTCGCCGGCGACCTCGCCGCACTGCTCGATGCGCTCGGCGCACCGAGCACGCACCTCGTGGGCATGTCGATGGGCGGCATGATCGCCCAGCAGTTCGCGCTCGATCACCCTTCGCGCGTGGACACGCTCACCATTGCTGACAGCAGCGCCGCCAATCTCCCTGAAGCCCGCCCGCTATGGGATCAACGCGCCGCGAGCGCGCGCCGGGACGGCATGGCNTCGCTNGCGCCCGCCACGCTCGAGCGCTGGCTGACGCCTGAGTTTCGCAGCGCGCATCCCGAAGCCGTCGAGCCGNTCCGCGAGGCGCTCGTGCGCACGTTGCCGGAAGGCTACGCCCTGGCGTGCGAAGCGCTGCGCGATTTCGATGTACGGGGTAAGCTGGGAAGCATTCGCTGCGCAACCCTGGTGGTGGCTGGACGCCACGACACGGGCACGGCGCCTGCTGCTAGTCAGGCAATAGCAGATGCCATTGAAGGCGCGCAGTTCGAATTGCTCGACGCCGCTCATCTCGCGCCTGTCGAGCAGTCCCAACGGTTTGCCGCACTGCTTGAAACGTTTCTTGAAGGCCGGTCTAACCGGTAGGTTCGGAACTTTTACATGCGTCAATCCGGACCCACCCCTTGAATTCCAGACCACAAGCTCCACGTAAGGCGCAGGAACGGCCAGGAGCCAACGGAAATAAGGAGTGTCGCCATGCAAATGATCTACAACAGCCCCAACTATTGTGTCGTCGAATTTCCGCCGCAGGAAGGTCCGCTGGCCATGAAATCGGGTGGCTATGAGATCGTCGACAAGAACATGCAGCGCGAGATTTACATCGACGGTGCAATGGCGGCGCGGTTTCGCGAGAGCGTGCAAAAGCTGATCGAAGAGGAACCGTCGCTCGATGAGGTCGACGAATTCCTCGGCCAGTTCGACAGCCTGATGCATCAGCCGGTCATTCTTCACTAACCGCAAGGAGTGCAGGAAGCGCCAAGGTTTTTGGCGTTGCGAGCATCTCGACGTTGTTGGCGACATTTGCCGACGCCGCCGCCCGGCTTCACGGGCGGGCTTCACGAGGCGGTCGGTTTTAATGGAATCGGTTCAGCGGGCTTTAAGGCGCGCTGGACCGTTTTCTTTTGCAAAGCGCGTTTCGCGCGGCCGGGCGCGCCGTATCGCCCCGCGCCGCCGCGTGCCGCCCAGTGCCGCGCCCGGCGCGATAGTCCGGCTGCGGCTACAATGACAGGTCCCAGAAAAGCCGGCCCAAGCCATCGTCAGCCATGAACCAGCCTGCCCAAACCGTCAAGCCTATCCGTCCCGAGCGCGATTACACGCGCGGCGCGACACTGCCCGCGCTGCTCAAGTCGCGCATCCTGATTCTGGACGGCGCGATGGGCACGATGATCCAGCGCTACAAGCTCGACGAAGCACGCTATCGCGGCGAGCGCTTTGCGGACTACGGACGCGACATCAAGGGCAACAACGAACTGCTGTCCATCACGCAGCCGCAGATCATCAGCGAGATTCACGAGCAGTATCTGGCTGCGGGCGCCGACATCATCGAAACCAATACGTTCGGCGCGACCACCGTCGCGCAGGCCGACTACGGAATGGAAGCGCTTGCAGTCGAGATGAATCTNGAGTCGGCGAAACTCGCGCGCGCCGCGTGCGACAAGTATTCGACGCCCGACAAACCGCGCTTTGTCGCCGGCGCNATCGGACCNACGCCGAAGACCGCGAGCATTTCGCCTGACGTGAACGATCCGGGCGCGCGCAATGTCACGTTCGACGAACTGCACGCCGCCTANTACCAGCAGGCGAANGCGTTGCTCGACGGCGGCGCCGACCTGTTCCTCGTCGAAACGATCTTCGACACGCTCAATGCCAAAGCCGCGCTGTTCGCGCTCGACGAACTGTTCGAAGACACCGGCGAGCGTCTGCCCATCATGATTTCGGGCACGGTCACGGACGCCTCGGGGCGCATCCTCTCGGGGCAAACCGTCGAGGCGTTCTGGAACTCGCTGCGCCACGCGAAGCCGCTTACGTTCGGCCTGAACTGCGCNTTGGGCGCGGCGCTGATGCGNCCGTACATCGCCGAACTGGCGAAGCTGTGCGACACCTACGTGTCGTGCTATCCGAACGCGGGCTTGCCGAATCCGATGAGCGATACNGGCTTCGACGAATTGCCGGCTGACACCTCGGGCCTGCTGAAGGAATTTGCCGAAGCGGGTCTCGTGAATATNGCCGGCGGCTGCTGCGGCACGACGCCGGAGCACATCGCNGCGATCGCCCGCGCGCTTGCCGAAGTGAAGCCGCGCAAGTGGCCGACGCAATANCGCGACGCCGCCTGAGCGGCATCAGAAAACAGCCGCCGCTCAAGCCGCATCAGACGCACCCAGGCCGCACCTAACGCACGCANTCGACTCGCACCTACGCCATGACCGATCACACCATGCGCCTTGCCGGCCTCGAGCCGTTCAACGTCACGTCCGGGACGCTTTTCATCAACGTTGGCGAACGTACCAACGTGACGGGCTCGAAAGCCTTCGCGCGAATGATTCTGAACGACCAGTTCGACGAGGCGATTGCCGTCGCGCGTCAGCAGGTCGAGAACGGCGCGCAGGTGATCGACGTCAACATGGACGAGGCGATGCTCGACTCGAAAGCGGCGATGGTGCGCTTCATGAATCTGATCGCGTCGGAGCCGGACATTGCGCGCGTGCCGATCATGATCGACTCGTCGAAGTGGGAAGTGATCGAAGCGGGCCTGAAATGCGTGCAAGGCAAGGCGATCGTCAACTCGATCTCGCTGAAGGAAGGCGAAGAGGCTTTCCGCCATCACGCGAAACTGATTCGCCGCTACGGCGCGGCAGCCGTGGTGATGGCCTTCGACGANCAAGGCCAGGCCGANACGTTCGAGCGCAAGACGCAGATCTGCAAACGCTCGTATGACTTTCTCGTGAACGAAGTNGGCTTCCCGCCGGAAGACATCATCTTCGATCCGAACATCTTCGCGATTGCCACGGGCATCGAAGAGCACAACAACTACGCGGTCGACTTCATCAACGCGACGCGCTGGATCAAGCAGAACCTGCCGTACGCGAAGGTGAGCGGCGGCGTGTCGAACGTGTCGTTCTCGTTCCGCGGCAACGATCCGGTGCGCGAAGCGATTCACACCGTGTTCCTGTATCACGCGATTCAGGCCGGCATGGACATGGGCATCGTGAATGCGGGCCAGCTCGGCGTGTATGCGGATCTGGATGCGGAACTGCGCGAACGCGTCGAAGACGTCGTGCTGAATCGCCGCGCGGACGGCACCGATCGTCTGCTGGAAGTCGCCGACAAATACAAAACCGGCGCAGCGAAGAAAGAAGAAAACCTGGAGTGGCGCAATCAGCCGGTCGAGAAGCGNCTGTCGCATGCGCTCGTGCACGGCATCACGAACTTCATCGTCGAAGATACCGAGGAAGTGCGCGCGAAGATCGCGGCGCAAGGCGGCCGCCCGATCAATGTGATCGAAGGCCCGCTGATGGACGGCATGAACATCGTCGGCGATCTGTTCGGTCAGGGCAAGATGTTCCTGCCGCAAGTCGTCAAGTCGGCGCGCGTGATGAAGCAGGCGGTCGCGCATCTGATCCCGTTCATCGAAGAAGAAAAGAAGCAGCTCGCGGCCGCGGGCGGCGACGTGCGCGCGAAGGGCAAGATCGTGATCGCCACCGTGAAGGGCGACGTGCACGACATCGGCAAGAACATTGTGTCGGTGGTGCTTCAGTGCAATAACTTCGAAGTGGTCAACATGGGCGTGATGGTCCCGTGCAACGACATTCTCGCGAGGGCGAAAGTGGAAGGCGCGGACATCATCGGACTGTCGGGCTTGATCACGCCGAGTCTCGAGGAAATGGCCTACGTTGCGTCTGAAATGCAGCGCGACGACTACTTCCGCGTGAAGAAGATTCCGCTGCTGATCGGCGGCGCAACCACCTCGCGCGTGCATACGGCCGTGAAGATCGCGCCGCATTACGAAGGGCCGGTCGTGTATGTGCCGGACGCGTCGCGCTCGGTATCGGTCGCATCGAGCCTCTTGTCCGACGAAGGCGCGGCCAAGTACCTCGACGAACTGAAGGCCGACTACGATCGCATTCGCAATCAGCACGCGAACAAGAAAGCTCTGCCGATGGTCACGCTCGCCGAAGCCCGCGCGAACAAGACGCCGATCGACTGGAAGAGCTATCAGCCGGTCAAGCCGAAGTTCATCGGCCGGCGCGTGTTCAAGAACTTCGATCTGAACGAACTCGCGAACTATATCGACTGGGGTCCGTTCTTCCAGACGTGGGATCTGGCCGGTCCCTACCCCGCGATTCTGAACGACGAGATCGTCGGCGAATCGGCGCGGCGCGTGTTTTCGGACGGCAAGTCGATGCTCGCGCGCCTGATCCAGGGCCGCTGGCTGCAAGCGAACGGCGTGATTGCGCTGCTGCCGGCCAACACCGTGAACGACGACGACATCGAAATCTATACCGACGATTCGCGCAGCGAAGTTGCGCTGACATGGCGCAATCTGCGGCAGCAAAGCGTGCGGCCGGTGGTCGANGGCGTGATGCGGCCGAACCGCTCGCTTGCCGACTTNATCGCGCCGAAAGATTCGGGCGTGGCCGACTACATCGGCATGTTCGCGGTCACGGCGGGTCTGGGCGTCGACGTGAAGGAAAAGCAGTTCGAGAANGATCACGACGACTACAGCGCGATCATGCTGAAGGCGCTNGCCGACCGTTTCGCCGAAGCCTTCGCCGAAGCGCTGCATGCGCGCGTGCGACGCGACTTGTGGGGCTACGCGAGCAACGAGACGCTNGCGAACGACGANCTCATCGCCGAAAAGTATCGCGGCATTCGCCCGGCGCCCGGCTATCCGGCGTGCCCGGATCATCTGGTCAAGCGCGACATGTTCGACGTGCTGCAGGCGAATGAAATCGGCATGACCGTAACGGAATCGCTCGCGATGCTGCCTGCGGCGAGCGTCTCCGGTTTCTATCTCGCGCATCCGGACAGCACTTATTTCTCGGTGGGCAAGATCGGCCAGGACCAATTGGAAGATTACGCGCAGCGCATGTCGCTCTCGAAGGCGGATGCCGAACGCGCGTTGGCGCCGTTGCTATAAGCCGTTCCGGCAAGGCAGCGTTGAATGCATCGATGAGCCGAGCCGGCGTGGCGCGAAACCCACTATATCCGGCGAGAAAGACTGAATATTTGCGGCAACGTAATTTTCGGCTTTGTAGACTGAGGCGGCTTGACCCGCCAGACGCAACCAGAATGCGTCGGCTCATCTAATTCAACCGTCAACGGAGAGAAAATCATATGAAGAAGCTGGCGCTGTTATTGACCGCTGTTTCGTTTGCCGTGGGCGCTTCGGCGGCGCTCGCACAAACCGCCGCTCCGGCCGCATCGAGTTCGGTCAGTTCGTATTCGCCGCCCACGACGAAACACGTCAAGAAGCCGAAGAAGCAGAAAATGAAAAAGGGCGCGTCAGCTCCCGCGGTTGCTCCGGAAGCCGCAAGCCAGTAAACCGCTTTCGCGTTTCTGGCTTGCAAAGAAAATGAGCCCGCTTCGAGCGGGCTCATTTTTTGGCGCCGTACATACATTGGACACGGCGACAGGCCGTGAGTCACAGCAAGTGCCGCGGCCACGATGGCCGTGTTTGTCGCCCTGGCCACGACAGTCGCCGCTGCCGTCCCGGCGAACCTGCCTCGACTACAGCCCCCAGACGATGTCCGCGTTTTCCTTCTGGGCGGCGCGCAGCATGTCGAGGAACGGATACGCACGTTGCGCAAGACCCGGCGGAATCTCGTGATGCTCGTGGCCTTCTTCGCCTTCGTGGAAATGGCCGTCGTGTTCGGCGCGTTCCTGCTTGTCGAAGTTGATAGCCGCTTCGAGTTTGGCGATCGCTTCGCCGGTTTCGGCGTGCGTAATCACACCGCGCTCACCGAGGCGCTTGCCGACAATGCCGACCAGATACTGCGCCAGATTCTCGAGCATCATCACATCTGGACAAGCTCGGCATTTGAAAGTAATCAGCATGACAATTCCCTTTTTCGTTATGTTGGCTTCACGCGCAAGCGGAGCCGAAAGCGGCCTCTCGCATGTTCCGTTAGCCGCGCGAACAGACGCGGCGGCCACGGCCCTTGCTGGGCTTCTCATTGAACATATTAGCACCTGCTAAAATCCGTCTGGACGGAAAAGCGCGCCGCATTGCACCGCGCGCGGCAAGGCGCAGCGGCGCGGCCGGCCAGCCGGTTGCGGCCTGCATGCCGCAGCGGCCAAGCCTTCGCCTCGCGGCCGAACGGCGCGCTGATTGCATTGCAGGCAAAGTGCCCAACAGCTCGCCTCGTCATGCCGATATGTCATGACAGACCGCGCCGCCGCGCAACCGCCGCTTTCCACGCTTCTGCCGAATCGGCCGCGCTCGAGGCGGCCGGCGCTTCCTCCGTATCACCGGATTGCCTCACTGGACTCGCAACAAGCATGCTGCCCGCACATAAACACACTCTGGAAACACTGCTCGCCGACACGGTGAAGCAGGTCGCTCTCGCCACGCAAGGCGCNACNGAAGCCGCCTTCGTNTCGCCCACCATCGCGCTGGAACGTCCGAAGGTCGCCGCGCACGGCGACGTCGCGTGCAATGTGGCGATGCAACTCGCCAAGCCGCTGCGCGCGAATCCGCGCCAGTTGGCGCAGCAAATCGTCGACACGCTGCTCGCGCAGCCGCAGGCGCAAGGCCTGATCGAATCCGCCGAAGTCGCGGGCCCCGGCTTCATCAACCTGCGTCTTGCCGCTGCGGCGAAGCAGGCGGTGGTCAAGGCCGTGCTCGCGGAGAAAGACGTGTATGGCCGCTCGCAACGCGACGCGGGCAAGCACGTGTTGATCGAGTTCGTATCCGCGAATCCGACCGGCCCGCTGCACGTCGGCCACGGCCGTCAGGCCGCGCTCGGCGACGCGCTGTCGAATGTGCTGGCCTCGCAAGGCTGGGACGTGCATCGTGAGTTCTATTACAACGACGCCGGCGTGCAGATCGGCACGCTCGCGCTATCCACCCAGGCGCGCGCGCGTGGCCTCGCTCCGGGCGACGCCGGCTGGCCCGCTTCCGCGTACAACGGCGAGTACATTGCCGACATCGCGAAAGATTATCTGAACGGCGTCACGGTATCGGCGAGCGACGGCGAGCCCGTCACCGGCGCGCGCGACGTGGAGAATCTCGACGCGATCCGCCGCTTCGCGGTGGCGTATCTGCGCCGCGAGCAGGACATGGACTTGCAGGCGTTCGGCGTGAAGTTCGACCAGTACTACCTGGAGTCGTCGCTTTACACCGAAGGCCGCGTCGAGAAGACGGTGCAGGCGCTCATCGCCGCGGGCAAGACCTACGAGCAGGAAGGCGCGCTGTGGCTGCGCACAACCGACGACGGCGACGACAAGGACCGCGTGATGCGCAAGACCGACGGCACATACACGTACTTCGTGCCGGACGTCGCGTATCACGTCGCGAAGTGGGAGCGCGGCTTCACCAAGGTCATCAACATTCAGGGTTCCGACCACCACGGCACGATCGCGCGCGTGCGCGCCGGCCTGCAAGGTCTCGGCATCGGCATTCCGAAGGGCTATCCCGACTACGTGCTGCACAAGATGGTCACGGTCATGCGCAATGGCGAAGAGGTGAAAATCTCCAAGCGCGCGGGCAGCTACGTGACGGTGCGCGATCTGATCGAATGGTCGGGCGGCGCGCTGCCGGGCACCGAGGCAGCCGTCGATCAGATCGACGAAGAGACGATTCGCCGCGGCCGCGACGCCGTGCGTTTCTTCCTGATCTCGCGCAAGGCNGATACGGAGTTCGTCTTCGACATCGACCTCGCGTTGAAACAAAATGACGAAAACCCCGTGCACTACGTGCAATATGCGCATGCGCGGATCTGCTCGGTCATCGCCGAATGCAAAACTCGCTACGGCGCGGACGAAAGCACGCTTGACAGCGTGGACCTCGCGCCGCTGTCGAGCGAGCGCTCAATGGCCTTGCTGAACAAGCTCGCCGAGTTCCCGGACATGCTGCAACACGCCGCCGACGAACTCGCGCCGCACGCGGTCGCGTTCTATCTGCGCGACCTCGCCGGGGAATTCCACTCGTTCTACAATGACAGAGCCGAACGCGTGCTGGTCGACGATGCGGCCGAACGCAATGCACGCGTCGCGCTGCTCGCAGCCACGCGTCAGGTGCTCGCCAACGGTCTTGCGATCATCGGCGTCTCCGCTCCCGTCAAGATGTAAGTCCTCCGGCGCAACATGCATGCGGCCGTCGTTATAATCGGCGGCCGTTCCAGGATTCTTTTTGCAGGTGATTCATACGATGGCAAAACCACGCCGCACAACAAAGCAATCGAAACAAACCGGGGGTACTTTTCTCGGCATCGTGCTGGGCCTGATTGTCGGCCTCGCGATCGCGGTAGTGGTGGCGCTNTATATCACCCGTGCGCCTACGCCGTTCGTGTCGAAGGTCGCGCCGCCCGCGGCGTCNGAGTCGAGCGCGAGCCAGGCGCAATACGATCCGAACCGTCCNCTGCAAGGCAANACGCCGGGTCAGCCGGTGCCGCAGGCCGCGCAACCCGCGCCGCCGAACACCGCGCCTGGCCAGACCAACTCGCAGACGCAGTCGGGCATGCTCGAGCAGCCGCAAATCATCGAAGTGCCGCCGACCCTCGGCGGGAACAATAATGCCGCGGGCAATGCCAACGGCACGGCGGTCGCGCCGAAGCCCGCGCCGGATAACGGCAGCAGCGCCACCGCCGCGGTGAAAAAGCCGCAAGCCACGAGCGCGCCGGCTGCAACCACAGCGGGTTCCGCGCCGAAGAGCACGTCGTCGGCGGCGGTCGCGAACGTCAAGCCGGGTTCGGGCGCAGCGCCCGCGCCGGGCGACGCGAACACNGGCTACTTCCTGCAAGTGGGCGCGTACAAAACCGCTGCGGACGCCGAACAGCAACGCGCGCGTCTCGCGTTCCAGGGCTTCGAGTCGAAGGTCACGCAGCGCGATGCGGGCGGGGTCACGTATTATCGCGTGCGTATCGGGCCGTTCTCGAAGTTCGAGGACATGAACGCGAGCCGTCAGCGTCTGTCGGACGCGGGCGTTGACACCGCCGTGATCCGCTTCACCAAACAATAAGCAGCGCGGGACCCGCAGGCAGGCGCCGCCGCCGAACTATCGGCGNGCGGCGCCTGTCACAGGAATCGCAAGCAAGATAAGCACAGTAAGCACGATTGAGCATGATTGAGCACGACGGCCGATAGAGCCGTCCAACGCCGATTTGAAAACGGTGACGGGCATTTGCGTGGCGCCACTGTTTTACGCCTACCTGGGTCAAGACAACATGAAAAAACTGCTGAGCATTCTGTTCCTCTCGTTGGGCCTCGTCGCGGCCTCGGCGCACGCATCGCCGACCGCGCCGGTCTCGGGCAAGGACTACACCGTGTTGCCGAGCGCGCAGTCCACCGACGTGCCCGCCGGCAAGATCGAAGTCACCGAATTCTTCTGGTACGGCTGCCCGCACTGCAACGAATTCGACCCGTACCTCGAAGCATGGGTGAAGAAGCAGGGTTCGGACGTCGTGTTCAAGCGCGTGCCGGTTGCCTTCCGCGACGACTTCATTCCGCATTCGAAGATGTATCACGCGCTCGACGCGCTCGGTCTCGCCAACCAGCTCACGCCGAAGGTCTTCAACGAAATTCACGTCAACAAGAACTATCTGCTGACGCCGGAAGATCAGGCCAAATTCCTCGCGAAGAACGGCGTCGATCCGAAGAAGTACATGGACGCGTACAACTCNTTCTCGACGCAAAGCGCGTTGCAGAAAGACAAGAANCTGCTCGAAGACTACAAGATCGACGGTGTGCCGACCATCGCCGTGCANGGCAAGTACGAAACCGGCCCGGCTGCGACCAACAGCCTGCCTGGCACGGTCCAGGTGCTCGATTACCTGGTCCAGCAGGTTCGCGCGAAGAAGATGTAAAGCCCGAGGCGCCGGAATGAGCTCACCGTTGAAAGTTTTCATTACCGGCGCTTCGAGTGGAATTGGCCTCGCGCTCGCCGCCGAATACGCGCGGCGCGGCGCGACGCTCGGCCTCGTTGCCCGCCGCGGCGAAGCCCTCGCCGCCTTCAAGCGGTCTCATCCGCAAAATTCCATCTCCTGCTATAGCGTCGACGTGCGCGACGCCGAGGCGCTCGCCGAAGCGGCCGCGCAGTTCATCGCGGAACATGGCCAGCCGGACATCGTGATCGCCAATGCGGGCGTNAGCCGCGGCGCGGTCACCGGCGNAGGCGACCTGCGCACCTTCCGCGAAGTGATGGACATCAACTACTTNGGCATGGTCGCCACCTTCGAGCCGTTCGCGGCCGCGATGGTTGCCGCAAGACGCGGCACGCTCGTCGGCATTGCGAGCGTCGCGGGCGTGCGCGGCTTGCCGGGCTCGGGCGCGTATAGCGCGTCGAAGTCGGCGGCGCTCAAGTATCTCGAAGCGTTGCGCGTCGAAATGCGCCCGCACGACGTGGGCGTTGTCACGATCGCGCCCGGCTATATCCGCACGCCGATGACCGCGCACAATCCCTACACCATGCCCTTTCTGATGGACGCCGACCGCTTNGCCGCGAAAGCCGCGCAGGCCATCGAGCGCCGCACCGCTTTCGCGGTGTTTCCGTGGCAGATGCGNNTCGTGGCGATGCTGCTGCACGTCGTGCCGCGCTGGCTCTACGACCGCGTGTTCGAACGCGCGCCGCGCAAGCCGCGCGCCGTCGTCGAGTAAATCATGTCTGCCTGTGCGGTCGATGCAGCCGGCGTCGCGCACGAAAAAGCGGGTGCCGGCGCGCGCATCGTGTCGCTAGTGCCGAGCATCACCGAACTGCTGTTTGCGCTGGGTCTAGAACGCCAGATCGTCGGGCGTACCGGTTTTTGCGTGCATCCGCGCGACAAGGTGCGCAATGTGCCCAAGGTCGGCGGCACGAAAGCCGTGAAGGTCGACGCCGTTCGCGCGCTGCGGCCTACTCACCTGATCGTCAATATCGACGAGAACGAGCGCGATACCGTCGAGCAACTGCGTGCTTTCGTGCCGCATGTCGTCGTGACTCATCCGCTCACGCCGCACGACAATTTCTCGCTGTACGCGCTGCTGGGCGCGATCTTCGATCGCGAGCACGAAGCGCAGCGTCTCGCCGATGCGTTGCAGGCGCGTCTGCATGACGCCGCCACGCACGCATTCGCCGCGCAAAACGTGCTGTATCTGATCTGGCGCGAACCGTGGATGACCGTCGCGCGCGACACCTACATTTCCGCGATGCTGCGCGTCGTGAACTGGCAGACGCTGCCGGAGGTGCAAGGCGGCGCGACAGGCGTGGGCCGTTATCCATCGTTCGGATTCGACGACGCCGAGCGCGCGCTGTGGCTTGCTAGCGTCGACCGCATTCTGCTTTCGAGCGAACCTTATCGCTTCACGCAGGCGCATTGCGATGCGCTGAAAAGCGATCCGCGCATGGCCGGCAAGCGCATCGAGTTGATCGACGGAGAGATGGTCTCGTGGTACGGCGTGCGCGCGATCGACGGCATCGCTTATCTGATGCAGCGTGCGAGCGCCGCGTGAAGCCAG
>Ga0058693_1000369_pt1 | contig 18213 bp, 24 predicted proteins | sample AgamicOrMarz_FD_55217 | JGI IMG/M metagenome (GOLD analysis project Ga0058693, IMG submission 55217) | Agave microbial communities from Guanajuato, Mexico - Or.Ma.rz | ecosystem: Host-associated > Plants > Phyllosphere > Phylloplane/Leaf | place: Guanajuato, Mexico | collected 2012-06-04 | reverse complement strand
ATAATTCACCGCCACGGCCCCTTAGCTCAGTGGTTAGAGCAGGCGACTCATAATCGCTTGGTCGCTGGTTCAAGTCCAGCAGGGGCCACCAAATTTTGGTTTTAAAATCATATAAAAAAGCCACTCGATTGAGTGGCTTTTTTATTGTGTTTTAACAGCCGGTAGCGAAGTTTCTAGCCCTGAGCCAGCGAAGCCGTTCGGGCATTCCCAGCGTCGCCTGGGGACGCGATCAGACGCTCAACGGACTCCATCGTCACGAATGTACAGCTGCAGTCCACATTGGTGCACTGGTGATAGCGCTCTTTGGTGTTTTCACTTAAATAGCGACTGGTACGCGCATGCGCGGAATGCTTGCACTTAGGACAATGAAACATTTACCCCTCCACTTGATTCACAAATTGTGAATCAATAATACCCAGAAACAAAATAAAGGCAAATGAATTACTCACTATCGACAGAAAATTTTTCGTCGCTGGCGTTCAGTTCGAGGGTCAATCTGGTGGTAAAGCCACTCTCGCTGAGGGTATGAACCACCTCGCTGATGATCCACGCCTGCTCGTCAATGACGCGTTTAAAACCGTTTACAAGCACCGGCGTTTCGGGAAACAGATCGGCGCGTCCCAGCGCCAGCTGGATGGAAAATTTCACCGTTCCCCGCTGAAGCGCACGCCACTTCGCCTCTGCGGCCCGGAGTGCCTGTTCTTCAGAGGCATAGACCGTAGTGAGTTCAAACACGTTCTCCGCCGATCCCACCAGCATCTCCTGCGGCTTCTTAGCTTTTTCTTCTGCTCCCGCTATCGGCGCGGCGGCATCCGGATGCGCTAGTGCCTCTGGTGCCTGCTCTTCAGGCAATCGAGAAATACTCAATTGAGGATTTTGTTTTTTGGGATCGCGCGTTTGCAGCCATTTGGCCGTCACGCCGGAATAGTTTTCACGGTCGGCGACGGAAAAAAGATGCCGGTCGCCATCCCCACGTTCAATCACCATCAAGGGAATCGGTGTGCCACCGGCCGTCACGGCCTGGCCCGCTTTCATAAAAATAATCTTCCCGGCTTTAATTGAAACGAATGCACCGTTGCGTTCGGCCAGGCGGGTGAGAAACGCCGCGTCAGTCTCCTGAGATTGATCGATATGCGAAACAGTGATGGACGAAAGTTCCTCCGCGACGCTGGCGGTCAACTGGTTCCGCTGAGCGACGGTATTTACTATCGAGCCGATGGTCGTGTCATGCCACGACTGTTCGCGCCGCACGTTCAGCTTCCCACGAAAATCCGCGCTGCATCCCCGTATGGTCAGCGTGTCCGGCGCGCCCCGAAATTCAATCGTATCGATCGTGAAGTTCCCTTTCTTTTGAAGAGGGCTTCCTTCCCATCCCAGCCACAAGGAGAGCGTTGCCCCGCGGGCAGGCAACTCAAACAATCCGTTGGAATCATCCAGTTGAATATCCAGCTGATCGGCTTCCAGCCCGCGTTTGTCAGTCATGGACAAGCTGATAAGACGATGGCTGAAGTTTTGCGTGATATCACGATCGTCAAGCTTGAGCATAAATTCAGGGGCAATTTTCCCACCCGCCCGGATATTCATTTCGGTGATCATCCCACCAGCCCTCCAATACTACTGCGAGCGCTCGTCACCAGCTCTTCAGCCTGCGTTCTCAGGTCGCCAAACATCGCCATTAGCGATTCGTCCACGCGTTTCAGTTCCAGCGTAAAATTAATTTTTCGGGCAGTGCCGTCATTGTAAAAATCCGAATGCGTATGTGTGACTTTCTCAATGATAAACATGCCGTGAATGATGCCGGTGCCGTCTATCAGCGGCCATGCCCGTCCTTCATTTGCCATCAGCTCAAGCGCCTTCAGTGATAGCCGCCCTCCTGTTAGCTCCGGGTAAAGTAATCCGGAAAGGCTGAAAGAGGTCTCACCTTCGCCAAGATACTGCCAGGCTTTGGGCTTCCCGATGCGATCGTTAGATGCCCAACGATAGCCCTTTGTAAACTGCATTGTCTGATACGGTAACGTTCGTCGTTCAAAGACAAACAGACCCAGCACCATTAACATTTTCTCTCTCCTCAACCATACATAAAGCTAGCCTGCTGCTGTCTCGCTTTCTCACGTTCACTGTTCTCTATTGCCTCCTGGATTTGGCGAGTCAGGTCCGTTCCAGAGGCCGCATGCCCCTGCAGCGTAATGTTGTATTCGCTTTTACTTTGATCGACGTATGAACGTCCTCCCGCTGCTGCCATTGGCTGGTATCCCATGAAGCCACTGTAAACAGGTGACGCCGGGTCCCAGGCACTGCCAGCTTCAGCAGAGGATGTGCCTGCTTTCGGCATGACCGGGTCGATATTGCCCGACTCTTTTTTTATGACGCCGAGTTTCTCCAGCAGCCAACTGGCTTTGCCGCTCAGGCTATTAAAGAGATCAAGCGGTGCCATTAGCGCATTTCCCAGCGCCTGGCCGAACGCCACACCGACATTTTTGCAGCTGTCGAGCGTTTCCTGCGTCGCCTTGATCGGCGCAATCAGATCGGTGAACCACTGCCAGATTCCACTCAGTTTTTCTGCAATGAAATCAAACGCCTTTAATAGCGGAGAGAACATCTCGCCCAGCGGTGCGAAGGCCGCAGAGAGCCCTTCTATCACACCGCCAAAGAAGGCGCTGATGGGTTCCCAGTATTTAAAAATCAGTAACGCACCCGCAGCAATCGCAGCCCCCAGGGCAATGACAGGCCAGCTAAGGGCCCCCAGGATCGTCATCACGCTCCCACCGACCACGCTAAAGGTTGTGCCTAATATACCCGCGGCGGTAATGACCAGGTTTAGGCCCGCCACGATCGGCGCGACGACCATGCCTAACCCACCCAATATGCCTGCAAACGCCTGTGCGCCGATAACAACGCCAACCAGGCCTTGCGTCAGTTCAGGGTTAGCGTTCGCCCAGAGAGAGAGCGTACCGAGCCACCCGGTCGCGGTGGTGGTCAGGGTGCGCAGAGCACCTTCTGCGTTATCAAATACATCTATCTTTAACCCGCTCCACGCGGCCTGGAAGCGGTTGATATCGCCATCAAGATTATCGGTCTGAACGGAAGCCACGAGCGCGGCACTGCCCTTCGCTGCCTGCAACTGCTGACGTTTTTCATTAAGCGATCCGTTCCTCGCGGCGGAAACCAGCGTCCCCGCGCCTTGCATGGCATCCGGACCAAAAATTGTCTTCAGATATGCCGCCTGCTGCACCGCTCCGAGCGTGTTCTTTTCAAACGACGCAGCGATCGCCTGCAGAATATCGGCCGTTGGTAGCGCTTTGCCCTGCCCGTCGTGAGTCTGGACATTCAGCGCATTTAAGGCGGCAGAACGCTGCGCATCCGGCGCCTGAAGATGACGCAGCATCGTGCTGAGCGCATCCCCGGCGGCGGCACCTTTCATCCCCTTTTCCGCCAGTACGCCGAGCAGCGCAGTAGTCTCTTCAAGATCCAGACCGGAAGCATCCGCAGCGGGTGCAGCAGAGGTGACGGCGGCCTGCATCTCAGCGAGGCTGGTATTGGAAGAGGTAAAACCGCGCGTCAGAACGTCTGCGATGCGCCCCGCATCTTTATTGGCCAGGCTATAAGCAGCCTGCGTACTGGCGAGCATATCGGCCGCTTTCGCCGCGTCGACATTCCCCGCCAGGCTGAGGTTGACCGCTGGCGCGGTGGCCGAAACAAGCCCATCGGCGTCAAAGCCTGATTGAGCCAGCTCGCGCTGAGCCAGCGCGATCGTATCGACAGGGACGCCGGTGCTGGCGCTAACCTCCCGCGCCTGCTGGCGAATGGCCTCAAGCCGGGCGTCGCCCTTCGCCAGACCAAGATTCGCCTGAATGGATGACATCTGCTTCTCAAAACTGATGCCGGGGGCCATAAACCGGGACGTCTGGTCAAAACCTGCCTTTGCCATACCCACGCCCGCATTTGCCAGCTGATGCACCCGCGAGGCCACGTGCTTGCCTGACTCGTAGCGAGTCTGAACGGTATTCAGCCGTTCCTGCTGCTGATTAACGCGGACCAGCGCATCCCGCTGTCGGTTAAGCTGCTGCGTTTTTTCGCTGAGGTGGGTGCGTAAACGACGCTCATCCGACGAGAGTGTGCGCGTGTTTATCCCCGCCTGGGCGAGTTCAGTACGCTGGCGCTGTACCGCGTAGCGCAGGCTGTTGTACTCAAGCTTAAGGTCGGCTGCCGATTTTCGGGCCGCGGACAGCGCATCTGCCTGCGCCTGGGTGGGGTTTTGCGTGTTCTTAAACTGCACCGCCAACGCCGCGGCCTGCTGTTTCGCCTGGTTAAGCGACTGTTCCGTCACGGCGAGCCGGGCGTTTGCTTTCCTGAAGCCGTCAATACGCCCCGCCTGCTCATCAAGCGCGCGCAGCGCCGCCTGCGAATCTCGAATCTCTCCCTCAAGAGAGAGGCCGGCACGTTGGATAGCCTTGAGCGGTCGGGTTGCCCGGTCAACGGCACTCAGCAGCTCCTGAAGTCTGACATTATTACTCATGGTGGTTTCCGCTTCGCTGCAGCGCCTTTTCGCGCCATATAAGGAGTTCGGTCACGCTCAGGGAGTACAGTTCTGACGGCGGCCAGTGAAAGATCACCGCGATATCCGCCATCAGATCGTCGACCGACAGGTTTTCAGGAAATTTCAGCGAGCCGAAGTCGGTGACAAAAAACCGACCACCTTACCGGCAAAAGAGAGCAGGTCGGAGGCATCCAGACGCGCAATCTCATGCTCGGTCAACGCTGGAGAGGTCATCCGAGGCAGTACCTTAATCAGNGCATCCACATCGGATTGCGCCAGCGATGCCAGCGATACGCCACGCAGGGTGCCCGCATTGGGTTTNACGACGATCACTTTTTCGATTTTTTGCTCACCGCGCAGAACGGGNCTATCAAGCATGACNGTGTGAGGATTTTCGCTTTCGTTGATATTTTCCATCTTGTTACTCTCAAAAAGGGGAGTAACCGGCCAGCAATTCTGGCCGGTTAAAGGATTACAGGCCGATGGCCTTACGATGTTCCGCCAGACGATCGACACCGTCGACTTTCAGCACCATGTTGATGATGTCAATCTCGATGACCTCTTTGCCATCGATGGTGAGCTGGTAGTAAGCGCACTCGGTCGACATCTTCGTGGTGCCGCTTTCACCCTGCTTGTTTTCACCGCCATCAAACTCTTTGTGACGGCCGCGCATCACGATCTCGACCGCAGAGATTTCGCCGGTGTCGTCACGCTGGAAAGAGCCGGTAAAACGCAGCGGCACGCTGTCCGCGCCCGGAGAGGCATACTGCGCCCACAGCGCGATGTCAGGCAGACCGCCGATGGTCCACTCCAGCGCCAGGGCATCATCGTCCAGGCCGAGGTCGACGGATACCGAGCCCGGCATACCGCCACCGCGATACTTCTCCAGCTTGCGGGTCAGCTTCGGTAAGGTGACAGACTCAACCACGCCCATGTAGCTCAGGCCATCGTTGAACATATTCAGATATTTAAGTTTGCGTGGTAACGCCATGCTTCAGCTCCTTAGCTGTTAACCGAATCTGACAGATCTGCCAGATAGGTATCGGTGATGCGCTGGCGCAGGGTCAGATTCTCCAGCGGCGGAACAGGTGTGTAGTCGTAATCGATGTACAGTTTCCCCGCTTTCAGGGTCGACACGTCATTCGATTCCGGGTCATACCAGCAGGAGCCGTCAACGATGTAGCCATTGGTTTTCAGCTCGCGGAATTTGGCGTTGATACCGGAAATGATGTCGCGAATCAGCGTTGGGGTAATGGGTTTATCGATCGCCCATGCGTGCGCTTCTGCCATGGTGTCGGCCAGCACCTGCGCGGTACGGGTGTAGTTTTCAAACAGGAATAACGGATCGTCAGAGCAGGTGCGGTTGCCCCAGAATTTGAAACCGTCATTACGAATCAGCGTCGTCACGCCAGCCTGGTTAAGCAGGTTGGCATCGGTAGCTTGTTCCTGCAGATCCCAGGAGACGGAAGCACTCACGCCGGTGACGCCGTTGACGCCCACGTTTGACAGGGTTTTATGCCAGCCAGTGGTCTGGTCGATTTTGGCACGCAGGCCAAGCGCGCGCGCAGTTGCCCAGGCCGTTTTAGTGGCGTTCGTTGCGGTATCCCACGCAAGGAAATCCGGGTGAATGACCATCAGCTCACGCTGGCTGAAGTTTTTGCGATAGTTGATCGCCTCAGGAATGGTTTTACAGCCCCATGCGCTGACATAGCCAAACGCACGCAGACTCTGGCACGTCGCCGCCAGCGCGGTGGCCACTTCCAGCGAATCCAGCCCCGGAACACCGAGAATACGCGGCTTAACGCCGGTGACCGTTTTCGTGGTCAGAAGCGCCTTCAGGCCAGTGTATTTGCCGTTTTCGTCGGTAGTACCGATGATGTTAGAGATAGTCTCTTTCTGCGCCGCTTCCGGGTCTTCCGGGTCGTCGATACCTTCGGCCACGCGCACAACCACAACGACCGGCTTGCACTGGTCAGCGATAGCCTGGAGGGAAGCGGACAGCGTCCCCTGTATACCGGCTTTAGCAATGGCGGATTGCACATTAGTAATGAGCACGGGCTCGTTAAGCGGAAATGTCTGTTCGTCAGCATCGCTGGCCGTACAGACCATACCGATGATTGCCGTCGAGACGGTGGAAATGGTGCGCGTGCCATCGTTGATTTCGATGACTTCCACGCCGTGGTGATAGTCGCCCATCTGTTTAACTCCGTGGTTAGGTGGTGAGGCTATTTTCTCTTGAGCGGAGGAGGTATTAAACGTAATGCCGTTGGAGTGAGAGCAGCACAACATAGAGTGAGTCCCATTGTCTGCATCAGAGGTAATTGAACGCCAGTAAACATTATTAACGAGGGGGGTGTCGTTATTGTTAGGCCAACAAAAAGAAAATGATAATGAAATTTTTATTCTGGATTTTGGATGGAAACTGTTTTATTTTTTACTGGCTCAATTTCTTTGTAAGTGCTGGCGCTAAAAAAAACCATGAGGAATGCTTTAAAATTAAACCCGCGAAATGCGGGTTTTTTGTTATATGTTTGATGGAGGCTTAGGCCATTGAATTTCTGGTTCGGCTGCTATTGAGATACGGCTCAAGCGTAAACGGTATGTTTTCCATAAGCGCAATAACTCTGTATCGCCTTCTGTTGCCTCTCCTAACTCAACGGCATCCTGAAGAATTGAAATAGCAAGCCCGGCATCCTCTATCAGCTGCTTTCTTTTTTGGTCTGCTAATGTTGCGGCATCTGGGCGAACATCATAAAAAACACCATTCTCGTATTTATAGTTTCCTAACACATCGTCTGGCACATTCAGTGGTTCGACTTCATAAACATTTCGTCCTTCCTCCATCCCCATATACGAAACATCCTCTTCATAGGCAATAACAATTCCGCCACTATCGAGGGATACAGCACCTTTCCACCCAATTAAAGTCTCGTACCAGTCTCTTCCTTTTTCATCATGAAAATATAGCCCGGTACGCATGAAGCCGTTTATTTCAACATGTTCAAGTTTATAAATAACTGGATTAATAAACTGATCCATTACTAATCTCCCACAGCGACCCACGCATTTGTTTGTTTATTAAAATATTGCATCTGACGGTAATAAACTCCGAGCTTTCGACCATCGCTCCTGTTTTCCATTGTTATGCCCGTAACAACGCAACCTGCCGGAGATTCCCAGTTGCCAAACCAAATATCGGTGGGATTTCGAAGCTGTTGACCACCACGGCGGATGCCATTGACAAGACCATAGCGGGCATCGCTCTGCGCTTTTGTATAAGCCTCACCTGCAGGCGTATAATTCCCTTTGGGCTGAAATCGTCCGTCGCTCTCTGCTTTGGTATATGCGCCCGTTTTCGCCATGTAGGCTGCATCCGATTGCGCTTTGGTATAATAACGAGCATCGAAATACTGAAAATTTGTTAAGTTCAGCTTACCCATGGTTACATCACCAGAAGACAAGCTAACCGCTAAAGGGCGAAGGCTGTTATAACTGCCGTACTGATCTCCGCTATTAGTCAGCATGAGATATAAATTGCTACCATCCTGCCGCCAAAATGCACCGTAGTTGCCATATACCATGCGATAGCTATTGGCCGAAATACTTTGAAATTCAGCTGAGTTTCTTACCACGCCATTTACAGCGGTGCTGCCCGCCAGTGGGATGGCACTAACATCTATCGCCGTGGGTTTATTGGCCGCGTCATACTGTTTTGTCCAGGCCGACCACGTTCCGCCGTAGAGGGTACGAATGTAAGAGCGAGAATTATTATAAATTCGATAAATTTGTGTAATACCGGCATGCTTATAGACTTCCAGTGAACCGGCATTTGCTTCAGGGTAGTTTTTACCGGTTTGCGCCTGCGCATTCGCTGGCTGGTAATACAACCCAGGTGTGGTATAGGCATTCAGATCTTCTGCATTACCAATCCCTGCCGCCTGACCGTTAAAAATATCCTGTGAAGTAACATTAATGTCGCCAGTTAACGCGCGGCCATTCACCTTTCGCCCAGACGGTACTCGCCCGTTGGCATTATCATTGGCTGCCTTCACCGCCTTCGGCGTCGCCGCCAGCACCTCAGACACACTGTCAGTAGCGCTGCTGAGCTGAACGAGTCCCTTTTGTGCCGTAGTGGCATCCACCGCGGTGTACTTGGCGTTTGCCAGATCGTACGCCGTTTTTACCGCCTTCGGCGTCGCCGCCAGCACTTCTGACACACTGTCTGTGGCGCTGCTGAGCTGGACAATACCCTTTTGCCCCGTGGTGGCGTCCTGAGCCGCGTACTTCCCTTTCGCCAGGTCGTACGCCGCCTTCACCGCTTTCGGCGTTGCAGCGAGCACNTCGGAGGCACTGTCAATGGCGCTGCTGAGCTGTGTAAAGCCCTTNGCAGCAAGGGTCGCGTCCGGATGGCGGCGCGACTGCTCGTGCTCCGCGAGTTTCCCGTCAACGTAATCCTGTGTCGCCATCACCGTTGAGGTGTCAATCGTCAGCTCGACGGACGCGATATCGCTGATCATAATGACCATGCGCAACGTCTGCGCGCGGCCCGAGCCCTCCACCAGCGTAGGTTTATAGCTTTCGGCCATATTTCCGACGGCAATCAGCGTCCCGGCTTCGTCATACAGCCCCATCTCGCGCATCCAGAAACCGCCGACCTCTGGCGGGATCAGCAGCTCTGCCACAACGTAGTTTTTGTTCTTCTTGTCCTGGCTGATTTTATTCAGCGCGTGGCGCCAGACTTCATTCCGCAGCTTAGTCTGGCTGGCATCAGGCACCGGCAACGCACCGCCACCGTCACCCACGGCCATCGCCGTAAAATTGACTTTTTTCCCGTTCGGGACGGTTGCTGCAGCCAGTTTTTCCGCACCGGCTTTGGTGATAACCGTTTTATATTTCACTGTCATTGTGCTCTCGCTTATCCGGGGTAAACCGTGATGATGTCGCCGTCATAGCTCAGGGCGCCGGTATAGAGATAACCCGGTATGTCCTGGATGATATTCAGGCCGATAAGGTGGCGGCTGGCAGGCTTTGCATCAGCAATAAGCCTCTCCATTTCGTAATACATTTCCTCTGTGATACCCGTGTCTAACACGCCGATATCAAGGCGGAAGGTGCCGGGCGGATCGTTGGTTTGCCACCACTCGGTGACGTTAATCAGATAACCCAGNGGCTCCACCACGCGACGCACGGCGCCTATCGTTCCCTTATGGGCATGGATAAACCATGNCGCGCGGATCACGTCACGCTTGGTGGCCTCTGGCCAGTTCTCATCCCAGCGGTCAACCGAAAACGCCCACGCCAGCCACGGCAGAAGATTTGCCGGGCAGGTATCTGCGCTCCAGAGATGGCGCAGCGGCACGGGCGTTTTTTCGATCTCCGCGCAGGCGCGCGCGGCCGCAATCTCCAGAGGCGAGGAGCCAACCGGTAAAAGACGGGCATCACTCATCGTTCCCCCCCACGGTTACGCTGTACTGGCTGCACCATGAGGCCTGCGTTTCATCAAGCACGATGTCAGCCGCGGGTGCCGTCAGCTCCACGCGCTGTACTCCTTCCACGTGAAGTGCGGCGTAAATGGCAGACTTGCGGATATCACGCCCCAGCCGGTGCTGCGCCGTGATATAGGCCTGCAGCCGGGCTCTGGCCGCGTTGAGCACGGGTTCACTTTCAGGGCCGGGGAACAGGAACAGCGAGGCCACAATGCTGTAGTCGACAATGTTGGCTGACTGCACTGTCACCCGGTCAGCGACGGGCCGGACATCCTCATCGTTCAGCGCATTGCGAACGACGGCGAGCAGTTCTTCGGACGCCACGCCGTTATTCTCCCGGGAGAGCACGGAAACCGTAACGTTCGCAGGCTGGGGGCTAATCACGGAAATGTCCGCCACACGACCATCCGCGCTGCGGCCATGGAACTGATAAGCGCCTGTCGAACCAGCCACGCTGAGCCCTTCCGGTGCCTGCTGGATGCGCAGACGAAAATCGGTATCGGATTCCATGACCGCCGGCGTGGGCGGGAACGTGGTGTCGTCGGCGGGCGTAATCACCAGACGCTCAAGGTTAGCGTTTGCCCCAATCTGGTCGAGATCGCTGCCCGCGGCGTAGGCCAGCATGACCGCACGCGCGGCCTCGTTAACGCGCTGACGCCAGATAACTTCCCGATACGCGTTTTCCTGCAGCAGCTTCACGATCGGCTCTGACTCTAAGGTCAGCGTGCGTGCAATAGCCTCTTGCTCCGCCTCAGGATAGAGCGAGACAAAGGTGGCCTTACGTTCTGCCAGCAGCGTCTCATAATCCACCTCCTCCACGACATCAGGCGCGGCGAGCTGGCTCAGATCAACAATAGCCATAGCGTTTAACTCAGTGAAATAGTGATAGAAAAGGAACGATCGGACGTTGGTCGCGTGCCGGTGATATCGACATACAACGTCCCGTCATTCTCCGACCGTTCGAAAGTGATAGCCGTCAGGCTTATCCGCGGTTCCCATTTCTGGATTGCGGAGTAACATGCGGCCATAATTTGCAGACGCAGCGCCGGACTCTGAGGCCTGTCGATCATCGCCGCCAGCAAGGAGCCGTACTCCCGACGCATGACCCGCGAGCCAACGGGCGTAACCAGAATGTCGCGCACGCTTTGCCTGATATGTTCAGCCTCTGAAATGCTGAGCCCGGTTTGACTGTTCATTCCCGTGTAGCGCACCGTCATTGCGTCCCCTTAGTCCAGCTTCCGCCGCTTTGCACACTGCCGTGGGCATGGTTATCCACCTGCACCCCATTGGAGGTAAATTGACCGCCGGAGTGCTGGATATTTCCGGCCATCACCCCGCCCTTTTGCACCTCAAGTGAGGCGGTAATTAACTTGTTGGTACACACCACTTCGGGTGTATCAAGCGTGATGCGGGTTGCGGATTTCACGAGCACCACCGGTACGGTTGCGGCCAGTGATTCCGATGCGGTGATGGCTGCCGTTTTGATGCCGGTTGCCGTCAGCGCGCCGCTCCCGGGCTCGTACTCGATAACCGCCCCGTCGGGAAAGCTGACGTGAAGCGCATCGGGTGACGTCGACGGTGCCGGATGCTCATCAGAGAAAATGCCCGGCAACACAAAGGCGGTATCCAGCTCTCCGCCGATGGCCAGCAGCAGTACCTGTTCGCCCTCGGACGGCGCCCACCACACGCGCGAACGTCCAGCGCGGCAGGTCATCCAGTTCAGCCAGGTGGTGTTCATCCCACCGGACTGGACCCGACAGAGCCCTCTTTTGAGGTCGACATCGGTCACAACACCGACACGAATAAGATTGCGGATCGCGCGAGCGATGCCGTGTATGGAGGTTAATGTATTCATAAGAAGAGAATGCCGTTCAGGAGGAACGGCAGCAACGAGACGGGGTTTGGTGCAGGATGAGACAACAAGCAGGCCAGGCAGCAGGCCCTCAGGGCGGGGAAATTACGCCTCCCATTCGCTGACCAGCTCCCCGTTGATGTATAACGCCTTCGGACGCGTGACGGGCTCCGGCAGCGGCGGCTCGGGGGAATACGTTGCGCGCAAAGCGCCCTCTTCCTGGGAAACAAGAATGCGCTCGGTTAACTGCACGCTGACGCTGATATCCATCGTATCGTCATCGTTTAANACGATCGTGAAGGAACATCCGTTTGTGCGGCCTTNATCGAGGGTAAAAATGTCCGGCTGGTTTTCCCGAAGCCAGGCCAGCACCGGGACGAAAAGGCCNTCGCTGTCGCCGGAAAAACCGCTGACCTTTGCGTTCAGCGNATAGTGCTTTTCAAAGGAAAGCGAGGAGGCCAGTCGCGCGTCAAGATTACCGCTGCCGACCGACATCTGCAGGCGCTCCGGGTTTGCATTCAGTTGGGGGATCGCGTCAATTAATGCCTGACGCAGGCTCTTGAGTTTGTGCATCGAATTTATCCTGACAGTCTTTAATGGTTTCCACCTGCAACGCGCAGGCGATAAGGGCATGCTCAAGCCTGCGAATATCGGCACTCAGATCGCCGTTAGTGACGGGCTCGCTTGCCGGCATCGGGCAAAGGCTCACCTTCGGGCAGGCGTGGTAAACAATGGGCTGCGGAGGCGCAGGCGGCGCGGACGTGCAGCCTGCGGACAGCATCAGGCAGCTGAGCGGTATACCAGCGGCGTAACGTTTCATTTTCATTTATCAACTTCCCAATGGCCACTTCGCGTCTGGCCAGCGTTTCTCCGGCAACGGCAAGCTCATCGCGGAGCCTGACCTGCGCGTTTTCATTTTCTCTGACCAACTGCCACGCGACGTTCAGCTGATGGTTCAGCGCGTTGATTGCGCTTTTTTGTTCGCGGGCGATCTGATTGGTTTTGGCCAGAGAGCGGGACAGGTTCTGATTGTCATGACGAAACCACAGGATAATGACCACCAGCGCGGCCAGCATCAGCAGACGAGTTCTCATCAGCCCTCCTTCAGACACCAGGCTTTTTCACGGGCACGNCGGTTTTCAAGCCCGGCGTTTTTGTTCCCGTTGACGTACACCCAGCGGGGCAGTTCACCGCAAGCCTGCNGCCACTGCTTGCGATTAATCAACGACACCAGCGTCGAACGNCAGGCGGCACCGGTTCCCACGTTAAAGGCAAAACTGACCAGNGCATCATAGACACGGGGCGGCATCTCCACCGGCGCGCATGCGGCAAGCCGTTTCTCAACCTTCATGACGTCGGCAATCAGGTTCGCCGCCGCGTCACGTTCGGTAATTTCCCTCGTCGGCACGACACCTGCCGTGTGGCCAATGCCTGANGTCCATACGCCCGCGCTACACCGGTAGGGCGACAGACGACATCCTTCGAGATCGGCAATGAGCGCCAGNCCCTCGGGCGAGGTTTTCAGTAATCGAAAGTCCGGCATTAGCACCGCCAGNGCAAGCACGCTGGCNATGCTGCAACGCTTAATGATTNAGTTCACGAATGCTCTTCTTATCGAGGCCTAACGATTTGAGATAGCGCCAGGTTTTTCGCTTAAACCAGTAATTCGTCAGCGCGGTAAAAATGGCGCAGAGACTTCCCACGTAGAGTGCGACTTTCTCAGGAGACATCGCCCCGAACCAGGCCAACGCNACGGCCANCCAGTAGGCGATAAACGTGGTTATTTTCTCCAGGCTCAGTCCCATAGGTTTACNGATTCTTTTGTGGGGGCGCTATCCACCTCAGGCATGTCTATTGCAGTNCCATGAGGCAGGACAACGCCGTACTCAGCGAGGCCAGGATTGGCTTTCAGAACGGCTTCGACGACGCCTGCCGTGCGCCCGTAATAACGGGCACAGATGGCATCAAGCGTATCGCCCTGCATTGCATAGATCTTCATCAGACGCTCCAACATCCGGATTTCCAGGTACTGTAGAGTTTCCAGAGCCAGCGCCCTTTCCGCTAGCGATGGCGGATGGACAATCGNGGACACAACAGGCCGTCCGCGAGCAGCGAGCAGCCGCCTGGCGAGAGCAAAATCAGAATGAAGCGTGTCGTGCAGGGAANAGAGGCTGAGGCTAACGCCAGCTCTCGTCTTCCCAGACTTCGCGGAGAATGGTGTCCAGCGCTTCGCGTTCGGCGTCGCCGTCAATGCCCAGCAGCTCGACGCCGGTCATGGAGCCTTCTTTCACCGTGACCCGCGTTGACGGAAACAGGGGCCTTATCCTGCGAGTGAGTTCGCACTGAAATGCCGCCACGATGGACGGGCCAACGTGCTGATCTTTATCCAGCGTGATATTGACCCGCACATTGCTTTCTTTTTTGATTCGTTCTGGAACAGGCGATGCCGAGAAAACAACGGTAAATGCGTTGTTCTTGATTAAATTTCCCCGCGCAATCTCAGCAATTAAATTCAGGGCAATCTCACGATCTCTCTCCTGACAGGTTCCTTCTGTCGTCAGTCGCGCAATCATCTCGACTCGTTCAATCATGACTTGCTCATTCAACTCTCTGTCCACACAACCTCCACCACGAGATACTGTATAAACATACAGTAGCACGTATTCATAAAAATAGTGAAGCGAAAAATCAGAACTCCTTGCGGTATGTACATGATATCGATGGAGATTAGCATACACGCAGGGTGAGCAGGCCCGTTAAATGCCCAATACGAGCAAGGATTTTCCGCGCCTTTTCCTGATAAGAACACGCCGCCGGAAAGAGCGATCCGTCAGCCGCGCCCCGGCACCATTTGTCGTTAAAGCGGCTCACGCCGCCCGCCATCAGATGCAGGGCCTCCCCGCGGCTGATGGTGATTCCCGTGGCGAGCCGTATCTCGTCAATCACCGTCTCCGGGACCCCGTTCTGCGGATCCCTCTCATAAACAAAGGGTGCCGATGCGCCGGGCCGGACGCGTTTGATGCGCTCGGTTAATGCCCGTCGCGCACGCCGGTTAAGTGGTTGAGAGAGATCGTTCACCGTACAGTTAATGACAGAACTCCGAGGAAGCACAGGTGCATCCTTCAGTTCAACGGCCCGCTTCGGCACAATTTTCCACTGCGTGAGCCGGGTTAACACCGGGCTGCCCGCACCGACAGCGGAATCGTACACGCCGCGGATGCGAACGATCTCCTCGCCGTACTGGTTAAACCCGGCGCGGGGCGCATACAACGTGCGCACCTGTAAATCATCGCGACGCACAAACGGCCCGCCCTGAGCAGTAACATAACCCGCCCAGTCACCAGCGTCCGCTGCGTCATGGACGGCGGCAAACTCCACGCTCAGACCGCGCGCGGCCTCGGTGTCTGTCAGTCGACGCAGCTCGCGGTAAACCGTTACCGGCGCGCCGCCGATGAACTGAAACTGGCGAATGTGCCAGCGCCCCGCCCAGGCCGACACAGCGCATGCCGTCTCCTTCAGCAGCCCGCCGCTTTCGTTATCGGTCTCGCCATCGAGCGCATAGCCGTCGATATTCTTTGAGATGTATTTGGCGATATAGCCGGTAGCACTGCCTTTCAGCGGATCAATGGCGTCTGCGTGAAAGCGCGCCTGTCTGGCGCTTTCGCTCTGCAGCTCAGCGGCATCCTCCTCGTGCGCGTAGTCCCCTATAATCTGGCGTATGCATTCAACATCTTCCGGCAGCATAAACATCAGCATGTGCCAGTGGGGCGTACCGTCGTGATGGGGTTCCGCAACGCGGATACCAAAAATGCGCCGCCCCTCCCGGTGGAGCTTTGCGCGGATGCGCGCCCACAGCCGAGTGAAGTAGCGTTGCGTATCCGCCGGGCTGGCCCCGTTCCACTTTGCGTTGGGGTAGCCCGCGTTCACGGTCGCGTGATACCGCGCGGGCGCGGTTAACGTATAGAACTCGCCCACGTAGCCCAGCGCCTGGCAAATGTTTTCAAAGCCGCGAATGCGGGTCATCAGTTCACAGCGACGTATCGCCGGGTTGGCCACCGAGCTATCGTATCTATCAATCAGGCTGATGCGGTTTCCCTCTTCATCTTCCAGCTCCATGCCCTTGAGAAATTCACGAGTGCGGCGCTTCTGCTCGCGCCATTCCGTCACGCAGCGCTTGCTCGCATACGCCGTTCTCTTTTTGCTGACGTTGCCGAGGGCAATCTGGACATGTTCGCGCCAGGCGGCCGCGATCCGACGCAATCGCCCGCGCCACCACGCCTCGGAAAACAGGCGGATCACCGCCGCGGCTACATCATCTTTGTTGAAAAACGTCTTTGACACCCGCTCCCAGTGCGGAGGCGACACGTTAAACTGCCGTGCGATCAGTCCGGCACGCTGATACCATACGTACAGCGTCTGGTATTCACCCATGTCAGCATCGTTAATATTCGCCAGCTCGCCGCGAATAAAGCTGGCAATATCATCGGCCAGCAGGTCGATATCCGCGCGGGACATATCGGGAAGTCGGTTATAGCGGGCAACCAGCTCGACCATGCGCGAGGCAAGGTACTGCAGAAACCGGGTGTCGAAATGGCCGTCAAACACGGCCCTTGAGACCGCGCCGTGCAGGCCTGCACAGGCATAGCGTTCAGAGACCTGCTGCAGACGGGGCAATATCCTGTTGCAGAAGCGGATCAAAAAGGCATTCGCCTGCGAGCCGCCCTGACGCTGTTCGAGGGCGTCCACCGTCCGCCACACGTCGACACGCACGCAGTCAGGCTGCCGGGAGAGGGCAATTCTTGCCCGCTGTAGCGCCGCGAAAAAGCGATCGCGGCTCTGCAGCTGGGCATGGGTAAGATAAGGGCTGGCAATGGCCGACCGTGGCACGTTCCACGGATAAGCAAATGACGTAGCCAACTCATCCTCCCCGGACGTGTTTATTTTTCATCTCCGCAATCTCCTGGCAGGTGATGCACAGGGCCACGCCGGGCACCGCCATACGGCGCGCCTCCGGTATCGGGGCATCGCACTCCTCACAGAGGAACCGCGAAGGCGATGCGGGCCGCCTGCGGGCGTGATGAATGTGCCGTTCTCTGTCTTCCTGCTCGCGCGCCTGCGCAAGATCGATAAAATCGGCCATCAGTGCATCTCCTGGGATTCCCGCTCGTAGCGGGCCGCCTCATGGCACAGCAGTTCGGCAACGTCTTCCCCGCTCATACCGGTTTTGAAGATATGGCTCGCCAGCGCTTCCAGGCGCAGGGAGACTGCGCGGGCTCGCGCGCATCGTTCCTCTGTTTTTGCCTCCCTCAGCAGGCGTTTCAGTTCTTCACTTCCGGTTGAATAAAAGCGGTTTTCACTGTTTCGCATCACGCGTTCTCCTTGATTTCAGGCAATAGAATGCCCGGCGGGTTTACGCCATTAGTTTTTGGTTGGGTTACACCGGCATGGTCAGCCGTTCAGGAAATAAACTCACAACAGCACGAAAATGATTCATGGCGTTAATCAGCGCCCTTTTTTCTTCGGTCGTCAGCTCGCTAAAATCGCACTCATGACGGGCAACGGGCAATCTCGCCAGGAAAAAGATGGCGGCCAGCGCCCGGCTGTTCTCCTCATAACAGGGATCGCGCTTATCGCGCAGATCGGCCATAAATCGCGCCAGCTCTTTTCCGCTATCGCTCCCGTATCGGGCGCGCAGTTCAGCGACGTGGTTCAGCCCGCGAAGACGCGCCCCCACGCTAAGTGGAACCCTTGCATGGGTAGCTTCTATCGCCATATCTCCCCTCGCATCAGTTCACGCACGCTAATGCGCTGAAAACGGGCAGAGCACGGTTTTTTCCGCGGTTTGATGATTGCGATTTCAGAAGCCATGCTGCATGATTCCCATTTTGACACTGTCTGCAATCATTAGCCTCTGTTTACCAACGCCAGCCGCTGATTGCCCGAATTTGTAATGATACTAATACTCAAATGAGCATTAGTAAACACCCAAAGGAATATATTTTGATCTTGGATTCTCAAGTGAATAATGAAGAGTTACTCGATAGAATCTGTCAGGTATATGGTTTCACGCAGAAAATCCAGCTGGCCCGGCACTTTAATATCGCCGCCAGCTCGCTTCAGAACCGCTATGCGCGCGGCACAGTCTCTTACGATTTTGCAGTTCAGTGCGCGCTGGACACCGGCGCCAGCCTTCGCTGGCTGATGACCGGGCAAGGTGCGCAGTTTGAAGGTCAGCCAACCCAAGGGGAACCCTTATCGGTTGCTTCATTCACTCTTAGTGACGGAAGACTGGAAGAAAATGCTATTTTGAGCATCGACACCCATTTCTTCAACAAGCC
>Ga0058693_1000339_pt1 | contig 19237 bp, 17 predicted proteins | sample AgamicOrMarz_FD_55217 | JGI IMG/M metagenome (GOLD analysis project Ga0058693, IMG submission 55217) | Agave microbial communities from Guanajuato, Mexico - Or.Ma.rz | ecosystem: Host-associated > Plants > Phyllosphere > Phylloplane/Leaf | place: Guanajuato, Mexico | collected 2012-06-04 | reverse complement strand
AAAATAGTGATCAACAATACATTTTTGTTATGTTAGGTAAATGAGTGAAAAGTTAAGTTTGTGTGCTACGCTTCACAAATGACTGCGCATTTTCACAATCTGTGATGTCGCACCACCTGCCCACCTATTGTTCTTAGCTATCAATGAAATCATTTTTAACCATCTAAATGGTCTTGATAATCATTCTCATTTTGATAGCATAAAACATAGCAAAGGCTATATTTCCAGAGGCAGACATGACAAACAGTCGCGTAGAGGGTAGCAGTGGCAGAGCAGCGCGCAAGTTNCGGTTCGCGTTAATGGGACCTGCGTTCATTGCTGCTATTGGCTATATCGATCCGGGTAATTTTGCGACCAACATTCAGGCCGGGGCCAGCTTCGGCTATAAGCTGCTGTGGGTGGTAGTCTGGGCCAACTTCATGGCGATGCTGATCCAGATGCTTTCGGCAAAGCTGGGTATCGCCACAGGTAAAAACCTGGCGGAGCAGATCCGCGACCACTATCCGCGTCCGGCGGTGTGGCTGTACTGGATCCAGGCGGAAATTATCGCCATGGCGACCGATCTCGCCGAATTTATCGGGGCGGCTATCGGCTTCAAGCTTATTTTAGGCGTGTCGCTACTGCAGGGCGCCGTGCTGACCGGGATTGCGACGTTCCTGATTTTGATGCTGCAGCGCCGCGGGCAAAAACCGCTCGAGAAGGTGATTGGTGGTCTGCTGCTGTTTGTGGCCGCAGCCTATATTGTTGAGCTGGTATTTTCCCAACCGAATCTGGTGCAGCTCGGTAAAGGGATGGCGATCCCCAGCCTGCCTAATACCGAAGCCGTATTCCTGGCGGCAGGGGTGCTGGGCGCAACCATTATGCCGCACGTTATCTATCTCCACTCTTCATTAACCCAGGATTTGCACGGCGGAACGCGTAAAGACCGCTACTCCGCCACCAAATGGGACGTGGCGATCGCCATGACCATTGCCGGATTTGTGAACCTGGCGATGATGGCAACCGCAGCTGCCGCTTTCCATTTTAATGGCCATACGGGCGTTGCCGATCTTGATCAGGCCTATCTGACCCTCGAACCGTTGCTTAGCCACGCCGCGGCGACCATCTTCGGGCTTAGCCTGGTGGCTGCCGGCCTCTCCTCAACCGTGGTGGGTACGCTGGCCGGGCAGGTGGTAATGCAGGGCTTTGTGCGCTTTCATATACCGCTCTGGGTACGTCGCGCGGTCACAATGCTGCCATCCTTCATCGTCATTCTCATGGGGCTGGATCCCACCCGTATTCTGGTGATGAGTCAGGTCTTGCTGAGCTTTGGTATCGCGCTGGCGCTGGTGCCGTTGCTGATATTTACCAGTGACAAATCGCTGATGGGGGAGTTAGTGAACACCACGCTGGTGAAAAGAGCGGGGTGGGTCATCGTGGTGGTGGTGGTGGCGCTCAACCTGTGGCTGCTGGCAGGAACGGCATTGGGGTTATAAAAAAAAGCAAAAAGAAAAAGGAGCCGCGAGGCTCCTTTGTTCATTAATGATGATGGCCGTGACCATGGCCTCTGCCGTGACCTCTGCCACCGCCATGGTCGTCGCGATCGCGCCAGCCTTCACGGTAGCCGCGTTCATATGCTTTGCGCTTGTCCCAGCCGCGGTGATAGCCATTGTCGTGTCTCCACCAGCGGTTTTTACGCCATTCATAATGGTGGTGCCAGTAATCGCGGTCGCGCCAGCCACCGCCGTCCCAGTAGTTACCGTAATTATCACGATCGCCAATTTGTAATTTTACGGATGGCAACAGGGTGATTTCGCCCGCGTTAGCAACCAGCGGTGCAGCAGCCAGTAAAACGGCAGCCAGAATCAGTGACCTGAACATACTTTTCTCCTTCACGATCGGGGCCTTGTGTGGCCTGTTAACGCAATATTACGAGTTGGTAAAGACTCGTATCATCGCCTCAACTCCGAATTCGTCAACGAGAGCACGAAATGCTAAAAACGGGTTTATTCTGACCCGCTAAGGATCGCGTCAATTTTCGCCAGTTCCTCTGTCGAGAAATGCCGATTCTCGAGCATGCCTGCTGCGTCATCAATTTGCGCCGTTTTACTGGCACCAATCAGCACAGACGTCACGGCATCGTGGCGCAGGATCCAGGCCAGTGCCATCTGCGACAGCTTCTGGTTCCGGCTTTCGGCCAATGCATTCAGCTTGCGAACTTTAACCAGCTTTTCCTCGGTCAACTGATCGGGGTTGAGGAACTTGCTGCCGCTGGCGGCTCGCGAGTCTTCAGGAATGCCGTTCAAATAGCGATTGGTCAGTTGGCCGCCCGCCAGCGGGGAGAAAGGAATACATCCCACGCCGTTCTCGTTCAGTACGTCCAGCAAACCCGCCTCAGGCGCGCGCTCGAACATGGAGTATTTCGGCTGGTGGATGAGACAGGGTGTGCCGAGATCCTCCAGGATCGTTATCGCCTGACGCGCCAGTTCGGCAGGGTAGTTGGATAATCCGACGTACAGCGCTTTACCCTGACGCACGAGATGGTCGAGCGCTTTCATCGTCTCTGTTAACGGCGTTTCAGGATCCGGACGGTGGTGATAAAAGATGTCGACATACTCCAGCCCCATACGCTTCAGGCTTTGGTCCAGGCTCGAAATCAGGTATTTGCGTGAACCCCAGTCGCCGTAAGGGCCGTCCCACATGGTGTAGCCCGCTTTTGTAGAGATGATCAGTTCATCGCGCCACGGCAGGAAATCCTCCTGCAAAATGCGCCCGAAGTTGCGTTCTGCAGAGCCTGGTGGTGGGCCGTAGTTATTGGCAAGGTCAAAATGCGTAATGCCCAGATCGAAGGCGCGCTGTAAAAGTTGACGGCTGGTTTCGAGTAGCGTGGCGTCACCGAAGTTGTGCCAGAGGCCAAGGGAGATAGCGGGCAGCTTGAGACCACTGCGTCCACAACGGCGATACTGCATTGTCTGATAACGATTTTTGTCCGGCTGATAACCCATTTCATCACCTCAGGCGTTGAAAAGAAAAATGTGTGTATACGTTTACACTAACTCAACGAAAAGGGAAAGAACGCCGTATTTTTTGTAAAGCAATCTTTCCATGGCCTACTTATTGGCGTTTCTGGACAGTCATCGCGCTTCTCTAATACTCAGAGGGAGGTCAACGTCAGAAGGACACCTGTTATGACAACCCCATACTGCGTCGCCGATTACCTGCTGGACCGTCTTACAGATTGCGGTGCCGATCATCTGTTTGGCGTGCCGGGCGACTACAACCTGCAGTTTCTCGATCACGTAATAGACAGCCCGGACATCTGCTGGGTGGGCTGTGCCAACGAGCTGAATGCCTCTTACGCCGCCGACGGCTATGCCCGCTGCAAAGGCTTTGCCGCACTGCTGACGACATTTGGCGTGGGGGAATTAAGCGCCATGAACGGCATCGCGGGCAGCTTTGCCGAACATGTACCGGTATTGCATATCGTAGGGGCGCCGGGCATGGCGTCACAGCAGCGCGGTGAGTTATTGCACCACACGCTGGGCGACGGGGAGTTTCGCCATTTCTATCACATGAGCGAACCGATCACTGTGGCGCAGGCGATCCTGACCGAACAAAATGCCTGCTATGAAATTGACCGCGTCCTCACGACGATGCTTCGTGAGCGCCGTCCGGGCTATCTGATGTTGCCCGCCGATGTGGCCAAAAAAGCCGCGACGCCACCTGTAAACGCTCTCACGCTGCGCGCTACCGAGGGAGATGATGCGTGCCTGCAGGCGTTTCGCGACGCCGCGCAACAGCGCCTGGCCGCCACCAGGCGCACCGCGCTGCTGGCCGATTTTTTAGTGCTTCGCCACGGGCTAAAACAGGCGCTGCAAAAATGGGTAAACGAGGTGCCGATGGCGCACGCCACTATGCTGATGGGCAAAGGCATTTTCGATGAGCACCAGGCCGGTTTTTACGGTACCTACAGCGGTTCGGCGAGTGCTGCAGCGGTGAAAGAGGCGATTGAGGGGGCGGATACGGTGTTGTGCATCGGGACCCGGTTTACCGACACCCTGACCGCCGGGTTTACCCATCAGCTCACGCCGGCGCAGACGATAGAAGTGCAGCCACATGCTTCACGCGTGGGCGACGTCTGGTATACCGGCATTACCATGCAGCAGGCGATTGAAACCCTGACGCAATTGTGCAAACAGCATGTGCATCACGCCCGGATCTCCGGTGACGCGCACCGTGATGCCCATTCCGTGCAGACAGGCTCGCTCACCCAGGAGAACTTCTGGAGCACGCTGCAAACCTTTATCCGCCCTGGCGATATTATACTTGCCGACCAGGGTACGTCGGCCTTCGGGGCCATCGATCTCCAGTTGCCGGCGGACGTGAACTTTATCGTCCAGCCGCTCTGGGGGTCTATTGGTTATACGCTGGCGGCGGCCTTCGGAGCGCAAACGGCGTGCCCGGACCGCCGGGTGATAGTGCTGACCGGGGATGGCGCAGCGCAGCTGACTATTCAGGAGCTGGGGTCAATGCTGCGTGATAAACAGCATCCCATCGTGCTGGTGCTCAATAACGAAGGATACACGGTGGAGAGGGCGATCCACGGGCCAGAGCAGCGCTATAACGATATCGCGCTGTGGAACTGGACGCAGATCCCGCAGGCGCTCAGCCTGGATCCCCAGGCGGAGTGCTGGCGCGTCAGTGAGGCGGAACAGCTGGCGGACGTGCTGGACAAAGTGGCGCACCACGAGCGCCTGGCCCTGATTGAGGTGATGCTCCCCAAAGCCGATATCCCGCCGCTGCTGGCCGCCCTTACCAAAGCGCTGGAGGCGCGAAACAGCGCCTGATCACTTATCGTTACGCCAGGCCATCAACATCGGTTTGCCCGCCAGCAGGAGCCAGGCGGGCAACATCACGATGCAGAGCAGCGGGAGTAAGGTGGTGTCCGGCACGACCATGGCGGCCATAAACAGGCTTAGCCAGGCATCACGTGTGACCACCAGCACCAGCCCCAGAATAGAGCAGGAGACGGTAATGGCTGCCGGTACGGCATCAACGTGCTCATGCAACATCAGCCCCAGCGCCACCCCGACAAACACCGCCGGGAAAATACGGCCTCCGCGAAAACCGCATGCTGCCGCCACCACCAGCGCTGCCAGCTTAATCAGCGCGAAAAGCAGATAATCCGAAACGCTAAATACCTGGCTAAACGCCAGCTGCTGCATCTCGTCCAGCCCTTTAAACAGGGTTACCGGCCCGCCGATTGCCCCCAAAACCCCCAGAATGAGACCGCCGACGCCCAGAATCAAAACCGGATGCTTAAGTTTGTGCATCAGACGATGCAGGCGCGGCAGACACCACACCGCGACCATGCCCAGCGCAATGGCGATAGCAACCACGATTGCGCCGCTGAAGATATCGGCAAGCTGCATTTGGCCATAGTGAGGCAGCGAAAGGGAAAAATGGGGATGGAAAAACAGGCTGGTGGTGAGAGCGCCCGCTGCGGCGGCCATCAGCGGTGCAAACAGCTTATCCCACAGCGGAACATCGTTATTGCTGCTGAGCGTCTGAGAGAAGATCAGCGCGGCGGCAACGGGGGTGCCAAACAGCGCGCCGATGGTGCCTGCGGAGGCCAGGATCGTCCAGTCCAGGGCATCAACGCGCGGAAAAATACGCGACCCGAGAAACACCGCCAGAGCGATATTCACCGCCATGATCGGGTGTTCCGGGCCGAGGCTCACGCCTCCCGCCAGGCCCAGGATCAGCGCGATGATGAGCCCCGGCAGGGCCGACGGGTTAACCGGTGCCCCGATCAGCGGTTCCAGCGCCGGATCCGGCCCGGCGTGGCCTGGGCTAAAGCGGATCACCAGCCCCACGGCAATACCGGTAAGCGTCAGCATGGCGATAATCCACGCCGGGGAATCAATGTTCATCCCCAGGCTGGTCGGCAACGCTGTCCACAGCATCGTCTGCAGTACCGCGGCGACTTTCATGACGACGATAAGCACCAGGCTTGACGCTATGCCAATAATCAGCGCCGGGATGGCCAATAACAGCATGGTTCTGGCTCGCGGGTGGAGCATGATAATTTCCTTGTACAAAACGGCCTAACGTGACTTTGCGTATTCAGCATTGTGGCAATAGTGTAAAAGGTGCTGAAACGGTAAAGTTATTCTGTGACGAAGATCGATTATCCTGGGGCATTCATCTTCTGGTCGTTGTTGTTATGACGCCTTGAATTTACAGTGTCCCAAAGATTTATTCTGACTTTAGCGGAGCAGTAGAAGAATGACAAAGTATGCTTTAGTGGGTGATGTGGGCGGCACCAACGCACGGCTGGCATTGTGCGATATCAATACCGGTGAAATAACGCAGGCGAAAACCTATTCAGGGCTGGATTATCCAAGCCTGGAAGCCGTTGTGCGCGTCTACCTGGACGAGCATAACGTTCAGGTTGAAGATGGCTGCATTGCCATTGCCTGCCCGATTACCGGTGACTGGGTGGCGATGACCAACCACACGTGGGCATTCTCTATTGCCGAAATGCAAAAAAACCTCGGTTTTGCACATCTGGAAATCATCAATGACTTCACCGCCGTGTCCATGGCGATCCCGATGCTGAAGCCAGACCACCTGATACAGTTTGGCGGCACCGCGCCCGTTGAAGGCAAGCCAATCGCCGTTTACGGGGCGGGCACCGGGCTGGGGGTGGCTCACCTGGTGCATGTGGATAAACGTTGGGTCAGCCTGCCGGGCGAAGGCGGTCACGTGGATTTCGCGCCTAACAGTGAGGAAGAGGGAATCATCCTTGAAGAGCTGCGGGCGGAAATTGGGCACGTCTCGGCAGAGCGCGTGCTCTCCGGGCCGGGCCTCGTGAATTTGTACCGTGCGATTGTGAAATCCGACGGTCGTCTGCCGGAAAACCTTAAACCGAAAGATGTCACTGAACGCGCGTTAGCAGACAGTTGCACCGACTGTCGTCGCGCGCTGTCGCTGTTCTGCGTGATCATGGGACGGTTCGGCGGAAACCTGGCGCTGAATCTCAACACCTTCGGCGGCGTTTATATCGCGGGCGGGATCGTCCCGCGCTTCCTCGACTTCTTTAAAGCGTCCGGTTTCCGTGGCGGGTTTGAAGATAAAGGGCGTTTCAGAAGCTACATTCAGGACATTCCGGTTTACCTGATTGTGCACGATAACCCGGGCCTGCTTGGCTCTGGCGCGCATTTGCGTCAGGTTCTCGGTCAGATCCTCTGACATGTTAAGCCCTCTTCACCCGGAGAGGGCTTTTTCGTTACAGATGCATTAACTGGCGAAACTCTTTTACCCTGCTGCGGCTTACCGGCACCTGAAAATCCAGATCCTTCAGGCGCAAAATATAGGTGTTGTTGAACCAGGGTTCGATCTCGCGGATTTTACTTAAATTCACGCAAAACGACCGGTGACAGCGAAAGAAGTGCGCCGCAGGCAGTTTGCTGCAAAACTCGGTGATATTCATCGCCATCACGTACGATTCGCGCCGCGTATAAACAAACGTCATTTTCTCATGCGCTTCGGCGTAATAAATATCATTGATAGGGGTTACGATGATCCGCTCATCCTTGACCAGGTTAATGGTGTCATTTTCGCGCGCGGCAGGGCTGGCGCTGACCGGCGCGGCCTGCTGCTGTTGCCAGGCCGATTCCAGCTTTTGCAGCATGCTCACAATCCGTGATTCCTGATACGGCTTAAGNATGTAGTCAAAAGCNTCAAGTTCAAAGGCTTCAACCGCATGCTCTTTCCACGCGGTGACAAACACGATAAACGGCTTATGGGCGAACTGATTGATGTTTTGCGCCAGCAGTACGCCGTCCAGGGAGGGAATGTTGATATCAAGAAACAGGGCGTCGACGCGGTTGTGCTGCAGGAATTTCAGCACGTCCAGGCCATCGTCAAACGTTCCCACGATCTCCATCTGGCTGTGGGTTTTAATCAGCCAGCTCAGCTCCTGCTGAGCCAGAATTTCATCTTCCACGATGATGACTTTCATGTATTACTCCGGCCTATGGCAGCAGTGAAGAGGGCGCATGAACGGCCGAGCGTTCATTCGGGACGTAAAAGGCGATTTCAGTGCCTGGCTCCAGGCGGCGGATATGCAAGCCATCGCCATACAGCAGCTTGACGCGGTGATGCACGTTCAGTAACCCGATTTTGTTCCCCGGCATTTCATTGGACTCCACGCGCTCAATCACCTGCGCATCAATGCCGTGGCCGGTATCACGCACCGCAATGCGTACCCGATTGCCGCTTTCCGTCACGCTGATGGTCACTACCCCTTTGCCTTTACAGGGCTGAATACCGTGAACGATCGCGTTTTCGACCAGCGGCTGGATAAGCAGGCTCGGGATCACGCAGTTCACCTCTTCATCAATATCGTAAATGACCGTGAGTTTGTCACCAAAGCGCGCCTGCTCGATCGCGATATAGTCTTTAATCTGATACAGCTCTTTTTTGATGTCGATCTGCTCGTCGTCTTTCAGTTCTATGTTGTAGCGAAGATAGCGCGACAGATTGAAGATCAGCTGACGCGCGGTGTCCGGATTAAGCCGAATGGAAGAGGAGATGGCATTCAGGGCGTTAAACAGGAAATGGGGATTTATTTTACTTTGCAGCGCGCGAAGCTCTGCCTTATTTGCCATCTCACGAAGCTGCTCCGCGCGGGAAACTTCGAGCTGCGTGGAGATAATCTGCGACAGCCCGATAGCCATCTCCTGGAGGTAGGAGGTTATCTGGTGGGCGTGGCAGTAATAAATTTTCAGCGTACCGGTGACCACCCCTTTTTCCCAAAGCGGGATCACCAGCATGGAGTGAATTTCGGGCGTCCTATGGGCCTCATCATTGTTTTTAATAATGATTTTCCCGTAGTTGATCGCTTTTCTCGTGGTCGGGCTAATGGTGTCGTCATTGTCACGATAGTTATCTTCACCCACGCCAACGTAGGCCAGCACGCGGTCGATGTTGGTGATGGCGACGGCATCGGCGTGTATATCACGCCGAATGATATCGCATACCTGGCGTAACGATTCGGCGTTTACATGGCGGAACAGCGGCAGCGTTTTGTTGGCAATATCCAGCGCAAGCTTGGCCTGACGGGCCGCGAGCGCCTCTTTTTCCCCTTCGACACTTTGTACCAGCAGCACGATAAAGCCGATGCAGACGCTACCGAGGATCATCGGAATACCGATTTTTGACACAATATCGAGACCCAGCGCCACGGTCGGTGCCCAGGCGACAACCAGGATCATCGTCAGGGTTTCGCACACCATGCCCGCGATGATCCCAACGCGCCAGTGCTGTTTTTTCGGCACGCGTCGGTTAATCAGGCCTGACAATATCCCGGCAATAATGCTGGTAATAAAGCAGGGAACGGCCGTCACGCCACCGATATCAATCAGGTAGCGGTGCGTGCCTGCAATGATGCCGGTAATCACGCCTACCCATGGGCCGAACAGGATCCCGCCCGACATCACGGCGATGATTCGCACGTTGACCAATGATCCCTCTACCGGGACGCCGGACCAGGTGCTGAACAGGGCGAACATCGAGAAAATAGCCGTAACGCCCAGCAGCTCCTTAGGCGAGTGTGCAGACTTGTGCAAAAGCTCGCGAAACAGGCGAATGCGAATGAGAAAGAACAGGCAGATCAGCATTAATGCCGCGCGGTCAAAAACCGCCAGGAGCATGTTGAATATTTCGTGCACGGGTTAACCACGGAAAGGGGAAAACGCTATGATAAAAAACCTGCGACTCAATGACCAGCTATCCGTCCGGTTTATCAAATGAGGAAAAACCATAATTTACAAAGGGGATTGTTGTCAGGTGNCTGAAAAATCCTGCGCTCTNAGGTGGNGACAGGTATAACGTAAATTTATTGATATCATGGTGTTAACCGAAAGATATCACGCAATGTTTTCCGCNGTCTGGCTTCCGCTTTTCGCNAATCCCTACTTCCGGTTTTAAACCAGAACGTATTTTTTATTTTCCCTCTCGACAGCCGCTTTTTATTCAGGTTATTTTCTAAGCTCGCCACATCGGTGGCAGCGTCGCTCGGACGGTCCGGGCGCTCACGTTAATCTGAGGAATATATGGCTGACTCCAGTCCTGAACGCCGTTTTACGCGTATCGATCGTCTTCCCCCTTATGTCTTTAATATCACTGCTGAACTGAAAATGGCTGCGCGTCGGCGCGGCGAAGACATTATCGATTTCAGCATGGGTAACCCTGATGGCCCAACGCCTGCGCACATCGTCGAGAAACTCTGTACGGTCGCCCAGCGTCCCGACACGCATGGCTACTCGACTTCGCGTGGTATTCCCCGACTGCGCCGCGCGATCTCGCGCTGGTATCAGGAACGCTACAGCGTCGAGATCGACCCTGAGAGCGAAGCGATTGTCACCATTGGTTCAAAAGAGGGGCTGGCGCATTTGATGCTGGCCACGCTGGATCACGGCGACACCGTCCTGGTGCCGAATCCCAGCTACCCCATTCATATCTATGGTGCCGTTATTGCTGGCGCGCAGGTGCGCTCTGTGCCGCTGGTGGAAGGGGTGGATTTCTTTAACGAGCTGGAACGCGCCATTCGGGAAAGCTACCCGAAACCGAAGATGATGATCCTGGGCTTCCCGTCTAACCCGACGGCGCAGTGCGTTGAGCTGGAGTTCTTCGAGAAAGTGGTCGCCCTGGCAAAACGTTACGATGTGCTGGTGGTTCACGACTTAGCCTATGCCGATATCGTCTATGACGGCTGGAAAGCGCCTTCCATTATGCAGGTGCCAGGCGCGCGTGATGTCGCGGTGGAGTTCTTTACGCTGTCGAAAAGCTACAACATGGCCGGCTGGCGCATTGGCTTTATGGTGGGCAATAAAACGCTGGTGAGTGCGCTGGCGCGGATTAAGAGCTATCACGACTATGGCACGTTCACACCGTTGCAGGTAGCCGCGATTGCGGCGCTGGAAGGCGACCAGCAGTGTGTCCAGGATATTGCTGCGCAGTATAAGCGCCGTCGCGACGTGCTGGTCAAAGGGTTGCACGAGGCGGGCTGGATGGTCGAGATGCCTAAAGCCTCAATGTACGTCTGGGCTAAAATCCCTGAACCTTACGCGGCGATGGGCTCGCTGGAGTTTGCTAAGAAGCTTCTGCAGGATGCGAAGGTCTGCGTCTCACCGGGGATTGGCTTCGGTGATTATGGCGATACCCATGTGCGCTTTGCCCTGATTGAAAACAGCGACCGTATTCGCCAGGCGGTGAGGGGCATCAAGAGTATGTTCCGGGCGGACGGGCTACTCGTGTCGAGAAACACAGCCGAGTAACCAGGCTGAAAAGTAAAAAAGGCGCCCTGGGCGCCTTTTTTATGCATGTGCTCGACTAGATCATCAGGGCAAAGGTTCCGGCCCAAACCAATACAATCACCGAAATGCCCATAAAGAAATATTTCACGTTTCATCGCTCCGCGTATCTTTTGGTACGCATTAACAAACAGAGTCCACTTGAGTATAGAGAGTGGAAATCGCACTTAAACGGAAATAAGAATTATCCCGCTACGCCGCCGACTTCCGCTCAGAATTCTGTACATTCCCATCAACAGACGGCGCTAATGTACGCCTAAATATGGGGGGTGACAAGTGAGATTTTTTTAAATANTTTCCGTGACTTACAAGTGTCGTGNAACGGCGACAGTATGATTTCGGTGAGAAATAAATTCGTATTGAGCGACGCNCACTAAACCGATAACGCATCGTCATTACAGGGAATTAACAGGTTAATTTCTCTACAAAACTAACCTGTTAACCGGACTCAGATATAGAGTGAGCTTTCACCGAGCGGGCGCGTTTTGAAACGACGGTGCATCCACAGGTATTGCTCAGGCGCACGCATGATCTCTGTCTCGATGATTTTGTTGATGAACGCAGCGGCTTCGCACTCGTTTTCAGGGTAGTTCGCCATTTCAGGAGAGATATGCAGGCGATAGCCTGACTTATCCGCTTTTCTCACCATCGTTACCGTCAACATGGCGGCGCTGGAGAGGCGTGAAATCACAAAGGTGCCGTTGGTCGTCGCGACGTCTTTAACCGCGAAGAAAGGTGCAAAGCTACTGCCTTTACGCCCGTAATCCTGATCGGGCGCGAACCAGACGGCTTCGCCTTTTTTCAGCGCGCTGACCATGCCACGCAGGTTGTTGCGGCTGATCATCGCCTTATTGGAACGCATACGCCCCCGCGTCTGCACCCATTCCATCAGGGCGCTGTTGTGCGGACGATAGGTTGCCATCATCGGCTGACAAAGACCCATGACGCGGCCACCCAGCTCAAGCGACATAAAATGNACGCCAACGACCATAACGCCACGGTTTTGCAACTGCGCGCGTTTCAGGTTTTCAAGACCCTCAACGTCAAACCATTTACGGACGCGTTCATCAGGCCAGAACCAGGCCATGCCGGTTTCAAGCAATGCCATGCCGATGGATTTGAAGTTTTCAGCAATCAGCTTTTCATGCTCTTGCGCATTGTATTGCGGAAAGCAAAGCTCGAGGTTTTTACGGGCAATAGATTCACGGCGTTTAAGAAAATGGCGCGATGCGCTTCCGAGCTTTGAGCCCAGGAAACGAATGACGGGGTAAGGGAGCTGAACCAGCAGCCAAAGAACGCCAAGGCCAAACCATGTAAACCAGTAACGCGGGTGCAAAAACGCGCGTTTGAAATTGGATTGAGACAAAATAGTGGAACCTATGTAAAGCCTGTGAAAGTAGCGCCAATTCGCGATACCACGTGCCAATTAGACCGTAGAACTTGGGCAGGGTTGCAGGCTTTACCGAACTTTACGGCGTTGCCTGGCCAGTGCTGACGTTGGGTGGGCGGCATAATGTAGCACCGTTATACGCTATGTGCTATGAAACGTTTTTGATTAAAAAAGCGGCGCTTCGTGAGCCGAGTGATTTCGCTGGCTTTTAATCACAAACGGAAACCATTTTAGCGCGTTATTTTCTATTACAGAATCTGATTTTTAACTATCTGACGCATCTTCCGATCGCTAACGGGTGCTGATAAAGTCAGGATTATCCGCAAAAAATTTGACCAGCAGGGGCGAAAGGTGAGCGTGCGCATCGACTATCAAATCGAAAAATATAGCTTTTCAGAAGCGAATGAACCGCCTCGCCTGAAACAGCAATGGTCAGATGTCCTTAACGAGTGTCAGGCGAACAGGCTGGGCGCGGAAGAGCGATTACGTTTTGCCCTCCTGAATGTCGATTATGTCACCAGCTTTGAGCTTCCTTTTCGCCTGCTGCTTATCCGCACGCCGCAGCTGATTGCCACCGTGCGAAATGAACTGCAGGTGAATCAGAAGAACGTCACCTTCAACGGCAAACGATTCGGCTGCGTCTGGAGCATCAAAAGCGATCTCGCCACCCTACCCGATGAATTTCAGTATCACCTGACCACCCGCATCCGACGAATCGACGCAACGGGCAGCACGGAAGCGGCCTACCGGCATATTGCTCAGCAGGTCAAACTGCCGCGTGAACGGCTTAAGCTAGCGCTGGAGAGCGGGCTTGAAGTCACCGCACTGGACGGGCTTTTCTGGTTCGGCATTCAGCGGATTGCCGCTGACATTCAGAGACTAAGGAAAGCAGGGATGAGGATAGTCACATCAGAAAGGGACGTTTTCGATACGCTCACCGGCACAACGCGACGCATTCCTGTGTACCAGGCGGTGATGATCGGAGGCGAATCGGAAGTGTCCCCTGCAGGAATACATGACGCCCAGAACTAGCCAGCCTAAAAAGATATTAACTTGTTAGAGCTTTGCGAGGGCTAACATGAGGGAATTTTACGTAATAAAAACCTGCAGCAAGTGACAGTATGAAATCATCGACCTCATCATCAATCCCAAACCACAAACTTTGTTGTGCGATGCCGAAATGTGGCGCGTAAATATCAAGTTGTCTTAAAACTCATCAGGCTATTTTTTGAGTCACCCTTTCGAGGGGGATTTCATTGTCTCAAAACCGTGCGTTTTTGAGAAAGTTGAGCTGGTTGATTTCCACACATTCCACATGTACATTTGAGATGTACATATCAGGGGGCAATATGATTACCTATACATCAACGCAGGCCAGAGCCAATATCTCAGCNGTTTTAGAAAGTGCTACCAGCGGAGAGCCGGTAGAGATTACACGGCGGGATGGTTCGGCGGCTGTCGTNATCAGCAAGGCTGAGTTTGANGCNTATCAGGCNGCGAAGCTGGATGATGAGTTTGATTTCATCATGCAACGGCATGGCAGAACCATCAAGGCGCTAACTGACCGATGAAATGGATTAGCGCCCAGGAGGTTATTGCATTTCATGACCGTATATTGCGTTATCTTCCCGGCGTAGACGGTATGCCTGATGCCGGGAGAGCCGACGCCATTATCTACCGTGTCCAGAACCGCGCCCATTACGAAGGCGTAAATAACATTTTCGAACTGGCTGCAACGTATTGGGTTGCCATTGCTCGTGGACAGATTTTTAACGACGGGAACAAGCGTACATCGTTCTTTGTCACAATGGCGTTTTTGCGCCGCAACGGTGTGCTGGTCTTAGACGAAGGAACAGAACTGGAAGAATTAACCGTTCAGGCCGCAACCGGTGAAAAAACAGTAGAGCAACTGTCAGCTATTTTGCGCACCCTGGCGATCCAATCCTAACTTATCCTCTTTGCTTTAGCTGGCGGCGCACCGCATCCAGCGTCTCCCCTCCAGCAGGTTACTGTGCTGTATTACTACATGCTGTTTGTCTCCCCACACCAGCCGGAAACGCGCTCATCAGATGATGTGCCCAGCTCTTTACGGGCGATGAGGTTGAGAAATCCGCAGCCTTTGACGCCGCAGGTGCAGATATACCTCCCAGCATTAGCGCCGGTAATACTAACCGGGAATTTACGCTTACCGCAGAGGGGGCATTCATGCTCTTTACTGGATGATTCGCGTGAGATTTAAAACCCCGCGCAAGCGGCATTAAAAATCATCATCCATCGAATGGCGCCATGCTTCTTCGGGATCGTCGAATTTGCTCAGGTGAGCTGCAACCCGTGAATCATAGTAAGAGCCAGCCTCAGCTTCAGCTTCAGCCTTAGTTTTGCGCCTTGCTAAATCGTGAACGGAACGAAGCAAATCGATAGCCTGGCTTGATAGGGGCACAAGGTGAGGGCGACGTGCTTTCATGCGTTCGGCGGGAATCTCCCATAAGGCGTTATCGAAATCTATCTTCCGGCATTTGCCTTTACGCAGTTCGCCGGGGCGAAGCCTTGTGAACATCAGCAGACGGACGGCGAAGTTAACCATGATATTTCCGGAGGTCGTCTCCAGCGCTGTCAGGAATGCAGGCAGCTCCGACCCATCACGAGAGGCATAGTGTCCGCGCTGGAAACGTTGCATAGCAGTGGCGAGGTCACGTGCAGGGTTATATTTGGCTCGACCATTGACGTTAGCGTATGCGTAAACCTCTCCGCAGCGGCGGCGTACTTTAGTGGCGAGTTCGTTGGCGCTGCGATCCGCTATCTTGCGTCGCAACCCGAACAGTTCCAGCGGCTCAATCTCGCCTATGGGACGCTTAGGGGCATGTATCCTTCCGGAAGTTCTAACGGCGAGAGGGTACTTTATAGGGACACTTTAGGTTGTGTTTATGGGTGCTATTCGCGGAAATGGAAGGAAATGAATTATGGTTCAAAACCTTGCGTGGTACGGGATGTGTGGTTTTTATTGGGATGGGATGAAAATGGGTGAAGTGTCCCCTGCAGGAATCGAACCTGCAACTAGCCCTTAGGAGGGGCTCGTTATATCCATTTAACTAAGGGGACGAGGCGGCACGAGTATAACGTTATTTACACTTTGCGTTAAGCGCATTGCCGCCTGACTGCTTAAAGAGTCGCCACTCAGGCCGGTTTTTTTGCCGATTTGTCCTTATTTTCCTGCGCCTTGCGCTCAGCCTTGCGTTTGTTGGACATGTCGTTACGGATCTGCGCATGGCTCAGCAGGGCAAAGATAAAGGTGCCGCCACAGATGTTTCCGGCAAGGGTAGGGAGCGCAAACGGCCAGAAGAACTCGGTCCAGTGCAGGGTGCCATTGAACACCAGATAAAGGATTTCCACAGTACCGACCACGATATGCGTGGTGTCCGCCAGCGCGATAAGCCATGTCATCAGAATGATTACCACAATTTTAGCGCTGCCTGCCGATGGGAACATCCAGACCATGGTCGCCACGATCCACCCGGAAATGATGGCATTCGAGAACATCTCTAACGGCGTGTTTTTCATAACGTCCATGCCGATTTTGACGAAGGCGTCGCGCGTGGGTTCATCGAAAATAGGCATATATTCGAATGCCCAGGCGGCGATGCCGGTGCCGATGATATTACCCAGCAACACCACGCTCCACAGGCGCATCAGTAAGCCGAAATTACTCAGGGTAGGGTTTTGCATCACCGGTAAAACGGCGGTGACGGTGTTCTCGGTAAACAGCTGCTGACGCGCCATAATCACGATGACAAAACCGAAGGTATAACCGAGGTTTTCGACTAAAAATCCGCCGGGCACGCCCTCGAGCTGAACGTGGAAAATCCCTTTAGCCAGCAGAGAAGCCCCCATCGACAGACCGGCTGCGATGGCTGACCAGAGCAGCGCCATGGCGTCGCGCTCCATCTCTTTTTCGCCGTCCTGACGAATATGCTCGTGGATCGCCATCGCGCGCGAGGGAAGGCGNTCCTCGTCAATCTCTATNTCCTCACCGCGATCTTTTTCCTCACTTTCAATCTCATGNTCCTCATGACTTTCGCCTATTTTTTCTTCACCAATGTCTTTCATAACCGCTCCTTGAGGAAAACCTTTTCTTTTAAGCGTAGCGGCATTTAACAAAAACCCCGTGGGGATGCTCTTAAATTGCCGGAAATGACAACAAAGGTGATACTCCTCCTGTAAAGACAGGATAAAATTGCCAGCGAAACGAATTGTGAAAGACAGGCTATGCTGAGATCAGAGTCACGCTAACGCCTGCCCGTACGTGTGCTCGTAGACATCGGGAAACGTGCTGTTACAATCATTTGCACGTTTTCATGCGGAGCGCCACCTGCTCCGTTACGGATGGCAATCAACGATAGCCATATTGAACAGGGAGAAATTTATGAAACTTCGGCTGTCGGCGCTTGCGCTGGGCGCAACGATGCTTGTGGGCTGCGCCAGCTCTGGCGAGCAAACGGGACGCTCCGATCCTTTCGAAGGATTTAACCGCTCAATGTATAACTTCAACTACAACGTGCTGGACCCGTACGTGGTTCGCCCTGTAGCGGTAGCATGGCGCGATTATGTTCCCCAACCTGCGCGTAACGGGCTCAGTAACTTCACCAGCAACCTGGAAGAACCCGCGGTGATGGCGAACTACTTCCTGCAAGGGGATCCGTATCAGGGGATGGTGCATTTCACCCGTTTCTTCCTGAACACCCTGCTGGGGATGGGCGGCTTCATTGATGTGGCAGGCATGGCTAACCAGAAGCTGCAGCGTGAACAGCCGCACCGCTTCGGTAGCACGCTGGGTCACTATGGCGTAGGGTACGGCCCGTATGTCCATCTGCCATTCTATGGCAGCTTCACCGTGCGTGATGATGGCGGCGATATGGTGGATACGCTTTATCCGGTGCTGTCGTGGCTGACCTGGCCGCTGTCGATTGGTAAATGGACGATTGAAGGCGTCGAAACGCGTGCGCAGCTGCTGGATTCAGACGGATTGCTCCGTCAGTCCTCAGACCCGTACATCATGGTGCGTGAGGCCTACTTCCAGAATCACGACTTTATTGCCAATGGCGGCAAGCTGAAGCCGGAAGACAATCCAAACGCGAAAGCCATCGAGAACGAGCTAAAAGATATCGACTCGGAATAAATAAAAAAGGTGAGCAATGCTCACCTTTTTTTGATCTGCGCGCGATTAGAACGCGTAGTTGAAGTTCATACCGTACAGCCAGGCTTTACCTTCAGAAGAGAACTCATACGGGCCTTCCTGGAACGACACTTTCTGACCGTGCATATAAGAGACGCCCGCATCGATAGAGGCATCTTTGTTAAAGGCATAGGTCGCACCGGCGCTCAGCCAGAAGCGGTCCTGATCCGGGATGGAGATAGAGCGCTTATCCGCTGGTACCGGGCTGTCATCGAAGGCAATACCGGTACGGAATGTCCAGTTGTCATCCATATAGTAGGTNGTCCCCAGCGCGATACGGTACGCGTCACGGAAGCTTTCATCTTTATAGAAGAGGGTATCGCCGTTGCTGTTGGTGGCCTTAAGTTCCTGGAACTGGCTCCAGCTGGTGTAGGTCAGGCTATAGTGAACGGCCCACTGCGGTGCCACTTTGTTATAACCCGACAGTTCCCACATTTCAGGTAAATGCAGGCTCAGAGAACCGCCCGTGGTGCGGCCATCGGTGCCCATNGGCAGACCGAAGCTGCCGAGGATCTGGTTATAAGCGGAAGGCAGGCTGCTCTTGTAGTCGCCATCAAAGTCAATTTTCACTTCAGAGCGGTAGGTAAAGCCGTAACGGTTATCCTTGTCGATTTCGTACAGGATACCAGCGTTCCAGCCAAAGCCCCACTCATCACCCTTCAGGTGCGCAATCTGGGTATCTGCAGGCAGTCCCGCAACCTGCTGCGCAAGGCCAGGGATGGGCGGCAGAACGCCTGAGCCTGCCACGATCTGACCGAGGTCACCCGCGTAACGTTCGATTTTCGCTCTGGCGTATACCGCATCAAAGCCAACGCCGAAGCTCCAGTGGTTGTTCAGACGGTATGCACCGCTCAGGTTCAGGTTGAGCGTTTCGAGGTCGGTTTTACCACCGTAAGCACCGGCCGCGTAGTTNTTATTAAACTCGGTNGCTAAACCGTAGTTTGAGGTNACGGATGCACCCCAGCCGAACTGATCGTTGATAGGCGCGACGAAGTGCAGGTTAGGTACCCANGCGGTNGGCGCGATGTTATCAGAGTTCAGNCTGGCGCCCGTAGGCGAGGTCCCGGTGATATCCACACCNGGATCGACAAAAATAGCGCCTGCGGAGAACATTGGGCGATCAAACATCATGATCAGCGCCGGGTTGCGGCTGGCATTGCCTGCGTCATCGGCAATTGCACCTTCCCCGGAATACGCACGGCCAAGGCCAGAGGAAGAAAATTCGTTTAACTGGAAGCCCGCTGACCAGGCGGACGT
>Ga0058693_1000337_pt1 | contig 19283 bp, 18 predicted proteins | sample AgamicOrMarz_FD_55217 | JGI IMG/M metagenome (GOLD analysis project Ga0058693, IMG submission 55217) | Agave microbial communities from Guanajuato, Mexico - Or.Ma.rz | ecosystem: Host-associated > Plants > Phyllosphere > Phylloplane/Leaf | place: Guanajuato, Mexico | collected 2012-06-04 | reverse complement strand
TCGCTTAGCGCCGATAGTAGCCGTGTCCGTAGCCATATCCACCGCGGTAGTAGCCGTGGCGATAATACGGTCGGCCATAACCATAGTATCCACCGTATCCGCCGACCACCACCGGCGGCGGCGCATAGACAACGGGCGGAGCATAGACGACGGGCGGCGGCGGCGGGTAGTACACCGGCGGAGGCGCCGCGTAGACCGGGTACGCCGGCGCGACCGGTACCCCGATACCGATACCGACAGAGACGTGCGCTTGCGCGACGGAGGCAAGCCCCACGCCGAGTGCGGCAGCAACAACAAACGGGACGATCTTTTTCACTTTGTTCTCCTGGCGCGGCCCACTCAAGGTCGCCGACTGCGCATGCCTTGCATGCTACGAAATCAATTTAACTAAAAAGGCTGCGCGACGCTGTTCGCATTTGTTGCAAATTGCAATAGGCGAAAAGAAATTGCATTGCCGGCGCGTCGGCGGCGCAGTTGGAAATGCGGGAAGGCCGTGCAGAATCAAGCGATTGCGCGTGTCGCGCACGCGGCGAACGGTTTCCACAGGCGCATGCCGGTTCAACGGACGTCACCCCGGTAATCTTTAATTACAAATTAGCTTTAATACCGAGGGCGGCGCGCAACAGGCAATAAAAAGCCCGGCGCGCAGGCCGGGCATTGTCTCGTCCGAGGTTGGGTGCGGCGTCAGCCGACTTTCACGTAGGCAAATTCGCGGGACACATTCGGCGGAACGTACGCGACGCTGATCCGCACGCGCGGACTCAGACGTTTTTTCTGGTCCCACCAGCGACGCCGCTGCGCATGCGTCAGAAACCGCAGATGCTTCCGGTAAGAAAAAATGCTCATCGTGACCTCCCCGAGTTCGATTGCAACATTGCTAAGCGCGTACCCATGAAACAGCCACGGCCACATCGGCCATGCGGAAATTGTGAGCAGTTTTCAAGCCCGCGGGGCCGGCGCGCCGCCATGACCGGCTGTGCGCGTCATATCGCCGGCAAACTCATCTGACGACAGTCGTCGCGAGTTGCTCCACCTGCTTGCTCCACCTGCCGGCCGATGCGCGATACTGCTGCTTTCCCGTCCAAGCCCCGTCTGGAGCCCGCCGACATGTCCCAGTCCCGTCCTCTGCCCCGCCTCGGTTTTATCGGCGCGGGCCGGCTCGCGCGTTGCCTCGCGCTCGGCTTTTCCCGCGCGGGCTATCCCGTGACGGCGGTGGCAAGCCGTACCGCGGCATCCGCCGCCCGGCTCGCCAGCCAGATTCCTGGCTGCTTGGCGCTCGACGACCCTCAGCAGGTCATCGACAACGCCGACGTCGTCTTTTTAGCCGTTCCGGACGACAGCATCGGTACGTCAGCGCACATACTGCGTTTTGAGCCGGACCAGGACCAGGACCGAGACAAAGCCGGCGGCAAGGCGCTCGTGCATTGCAGCGGCGCATCGCCGGTCGAGTTGCTGGCGCCCGCGCGCGACCAGGGGGCGTCGATCGGCGGGTTTCATCCGCTGTACCTTTTCGGCGGCGAGGCGAGCGACGTCGACCGTATCGCCGGCTGTTCCATAACAATCGAGGCCGACGGCGCCTTGAAGGACACGCTGACCGCGTTGGCGGTCGCGCTGCGCTGCCATCCGCTGTCGATTCCGCCAGGCAGCCGCATGCTGTACCACGGCGCCGCTCACTACGCGGCGAGCTTCGCGCTGTGCAGCCTTGCCGAATGCGTCGCGCTGTGGCGCACGCTCGGCTTCGCCGAAGACGACGCATTGCGTGCGCTCTTGCCGATGCTCGCGGGCACCATCGAAACCGCGCGCGACAAGGGGTTGTCGAACGCCCTCGCCGGACCCATATCGCGTGGCGACACCGGGGTCGTGCAGAAACAGTTGGCGCTGTTCGAGAGCCTCGGCGGCGACCATGCCGCGCTGTACGGCTTGCTGTCGCGGCGCGCGGTCGCGCTGGCGCAACGCCGCGCCACGCCGCCCGCCGCGATCGACGCCATCTCGGACGCCGTCGAAGAATCGTTGGGACGGTCACTCAATCAGGCGGCAGCAGGTGCAAGCGTCAAGTAAGCCGTGATAATGTGACGTCCGGCGCCGCGCGCAATCCGCCGGCGCCTCGCTTCGGGACCAACAGACGAGAACGCACAATGATCAAGGTCAGCATCCTCTATCCGTACCGGGAAAACGGCCACTTCGACGTGGAGTATTACTGCGCCACGCACATGCCGCTTGCGGCGGAGCTGTTCGGCCCGTCGCTGAAGGGCTGGTCCGTCGACGTGGGCATCAACGCCGGGCCGCCGGGCACGCCGCCGCCGTATGTGGCCGCGGGCCATTTCCTGTTCGACAGCACCGAGGATTTCTACAAGGTCTTCAAGCCGGCGTCGGAGCGGCTTCTTGCCGACATTCCGAATTACACCGACGGCGGTAACGGCGCGATTTTCATCAGCGAGATCAAGGTTTCGGTGTAGTTGACGCGGACGCGTGACGCGGAGCCGGAGCGGCACTGCTGGCGGCCGATTCGTGCGGCCAGTCGTTGCGCTTACGTCGAGGCAACCGTGTTCCGCATCGCTGCGTCAGCAAGGTTGCACAATGCATGCGGCCGCATCGGCGGCGCATGCGACATGACAAACCGCCGTGCGCCCCACCGAAGCGCCGGCGCCCAGGCCGTTGAACGGCTGCCATCAGAAGCATAAGGACACGAGATGTTTGGCGATATCGCCCGTTTTCTGCTCAATACCCTCTTCACGTTGTTCGGCGCGGCGCTGCTGCTGCGCGCGTGGCTGCAGGTCGTGCGCATGCCGCCGTACAACCCCGTCACGAACGCCGTGCTGCAAGCCACCAACTGGATCGTTCTGCCGCTGCGGCGGATTCTGCCGACCACGCGCAACGTCGACTGGGCGAGTCTCGTCGCAGCGCTGATCGCGGCAATCATCTACGTGGTGTTGATGGTGGTGCTGACCGGCGCCGATCCGCTCACGCTGCTGCCCACGCTGCTGATCGTCGCGGTGCTGACGCTGATCAAGTGGGCGCTGAACCTGATCATCTGGCTGACGATTCTGATGGCGCTCCTGTCCTGGCTCAATCCGCGTTCGCCGGCCATGCCGATTCTGTACCAGTTGACCGCGCCGTTTCTGAACCCGCTGCGGCGCGTGATTCCGCAACTGGGCGGCATCGACCTCTCGCCGATTCTGCTGTTCGTGATCGTGCAGGTTCTGTTGATGGTGGTCACGCGTGCCGCGGTTCAGCTCACTTACTTCGTGATCTGAGGCGGGCTCGCGCGGCGCATGCGCTAAACAAGGCAGCGGCGCAATTTGCGCTTGCTGCCCTTTCGCGAGTAAAATAGCGCGCTCTGCGGGCGTCGTATAATGGTAATACCCTAGCTAACCCACGGTTCATGCGGTTTTTACGGGGTTTGACGGCGACGCAAGTTTTCACACCAGAACAGTCTTAATAAGCTGCCGTACAGCGAAGCGCAAAACCGCCCGCGCCACTCCAAACTACCGCAGTACACCTCCCCCACATGTTAGTCGGTTAGCCTGAAGCAATCATGCGCCATACGTGGCGACGGTCCACTGCGGCTGGAAATCCCTCGTGACTGCGACGGCAGCTTGGCCCCGGTCCTCATTCCGAAGCATAAGCGGCGCTTTACGGGCTTTGACGACAAGATATTCGCGATGGAGACGGCCTGACAGGCGCGCCCGGTGGAACCGATGCTCCCGGCGGTGTTCTTCGACGCACTGGTACGAGGATCGCGCCGCCAGGAATCATTTGTAAAATGCGTTGATGACCTGCCAGACGGCAGGTCTCTAGCTTACCTTGCACACAAATTCAGACACTCCCTCGTCGATCGTTCGAATTAGCCGCCCACGGCGACTGCCCACCAAACATTTAACTACTCATCGTGAATCAACAGACACAACAACTCATCACACTCGCTATCGCGATCATCGGTTTGCTTATTTCGCTCTACCTGCTCTACATCAACATCAAGAACAGGGGAACACAACTATCAGCATATCGCATCACTCGCACACTTCATCGAAGTAGCAAGATAGTCCTGAAATACATTAACACTGAACAGCTGGATGGACGCTTCTTGGTCAAGCTGGTACTCTTCAATCCAGGTTCGATTGCATCGGTCATCCATAGCTTTGCTGTATTCAAGCCGACCCAAAACCCCAACCGCTTCTCCCGCATTTTTAAGCCCACTCTCCTCAAACGCATTGAAGACGCCTACTGGTGGCCGACTCGGGACGAAAACCAGAAAGAGGCACGATACCTTGATGACGAGTATAAAGACCTTTATGTGGAAGACTACCGGGTTATCCTGGTTTCCATCCCCGGTCTGGTTGGTAGGGAGCGATATGAGTTTGAAATCCGCACCAACACCGACTACCAAATCCAACAGACCCATATTGACGGAATCAAGGGGACTCATCGATTCAGTCATTACTATGAAGAGTGGCATGCAGAAAAGTGATCTCGGGAGTTGCCGACACTAGCAACAGACGTTGCCGCCACATGCACTGACGGAGAGCGATATCGTGGGCCTTGATCCGAGCACCTTGGCTGGCTTCGGCATATCCGAGCGCGACGTTGAGTCGTTCACTGAATCGAATGCTGGGCTCGCCGGAATCGACATCTCACGATTGAGCAAATTCTTGCTCGTACAATTAACCAGCGCGTGGAAGCATCGGACTTTAAACACGTTTGCTATCACGGATGTAATCCAGCACCTTGAGGGGCGTGGTCCGGGTCGCAGCAATACAGCTAAGCCACGTCAGTTCAACGGCGAGTCGCTGCGTGGACTATGGAAGGTCCATTTCTTCGATCCGCAGTTTCTGGCACTGAACGTCTTGAACGAATGGAAGATGTTCAGCCCGAAGAACACCAAGTTCGAAAAGTTGTGCGGAGACGTTGCGGCGAAGGAAGAGGAAAATCCATCCCGCGTTGGCTGGCAGGGAAGGCTAGCTCATGAGTTCATAGTCGAAGGTTACAAGCGGCGCGCCGCCAAGCAACGACTGACCGGGGAGTGGTTAATCTTCGGAGTGCATGAGCAAAAGAACCGGTATCTTGCGCTATGCACTCATTCGGACAGCCTAGAACAAGATAGCGAGATCTATAACGCCCTTCTTAGTCTATGCGGAGACGAATTCCCTGAAGTCTTTGCAACGATTGCCGGTGGTGAATAAACGCTCGATCAAAGGTCCACTTCTGCCGTGCGCTATGCGTTTCTCTTGCTGCTGCGCGAAGACCTCTCGCACTGTCAGGCCCCTTCAACACGTTGACTAAGGGCGATTGATGTCCCCTCTCGTTCGTCCACGCAGAAAAACGAGAACCTGTGTTGTAGAATCGTCAGTGCCCTAAAGCGCGACGCGTTTAGGCTGGATGAATTCGGATGGCAGCACGGCTAACCCGATCGTTCCAACAGATTCGGCCGTCAATCAGATTAGGAGTCAGCTCGAAAAACTTAACCAAGCACGAGACGCCGCATCCTTGAAAAGTCCGCTTTAGCGGCGCTCGGTGGCATTCCATGGGTCGGCGGATTCATCAGCGCGCTTGCGAACATGAAGACCGAAGAGGCCGGCCTGCATGCATCGTCCCTCCAGACGCAATGGCTCGAAGAACATCAAGCCAAGATGGAAACCCTGAGTGCGACCATGCAAGATATCGGTCGGCGATTCGAGGCAATTGGCGATGAAATCGATGAGCGGCTCGGGAGCGACGAATACTTGGACATCGTGCGGAAAGCATTTTGCGCCTGGGATAAGGCCGACACCGAAGAAAAGCGCCGCTACGTGGCAAAACTCGTTACGAATGCCGCTGGAACACGACTATGCTCCGATGACGTTGTTCGGCTCTTCATCGACTCGCTGGACACTTATCACGAATCGCATCTGGCTGTAATTCGCGAAATTTTCAGCAATCCCGGCTCGACGCGGTTTGATATTTGGAGCGCGATTTACGGCGACCTCGTTCGCGAGGAGTCGGCGGAAGCTGACCTCTACAAGCTCCTGATCCGTGGCCTGAGTACAGATGGCGTGATCCGGCAAGCACGTGACACTAACGCCGATGGGCAATTCCTGCGCAAGCAGACAGTACGGAAGCCGACCGGAACAGCCAACGGCACGGTCGAATCCGCGTTCGATGGTAGCAAGCAATATGTCCTAACAGAACTCGGCAAGCGGTTTGTACACTATTCGATGAACGACGTGGTACAACGCGTACCGGGACTATGACGTCTCGAGCCTGCCGCACCCTATCGCACATTCGTCAGTAAGCCGCACTTACAAAGCTCTATGATCACTGCGCACACCTTTATCGACTGGGATAGTGCAAGGCGAATTCTTCGCCCCAAGTGGAACCCGTCCGACGACCATAAGATAACAGTGAGGGATCGAGCAACAAACGTAGAAGAGTGCTTTTCCGAACTCCAGTCCAGGGTCGCCGCCAAGCTTATCGAAATTGAACCTAAGCGGCAGATTCGCGTTCTTAAGAATCGCATTTATCACGGCTGGCACAGTGGGAGAACCGAGACCTTGGACAGGAGAGCTTGGGAAGAGGCGGCCCCTCGACTACGTCCCGTCGTCAGAAATCGCGTGTCATTTCTTGCAGATGTTGAATATGGAAACGTTTTAAGCTGTGGTGGCCGACGCTCATCCCTGTTCGACACGCTGCGACCGCGCGACGGAAAGGGGGATCAGCAGAAGATGGTTGATACTGCACTTGTGTCAGATCTTCTCAGTTACTGCCGCACCGAGAGCAGAAATTTCAAGCCACGAGAAAAGCGAGATTCCATGGCGATCGTGATCGGCGATGACGACGATCTCTTGCCAGGCGTTATCGTCGCTGAACAATGGGGTTTGCCGACCTATGTGTTTAGGGTCACGCGTGAAGACGAGAGCAAACACCTAAACATTGCCGGCCTTACTTATAAGCTATAGACATGAGTGAACAAGAATCCGTTTGGCAGGACGTAATTGCTTTCGCAGACCCATTCACGGAACACAAGCTCAAGCGAGTTCAAGGGAAGAGTCGAATCGAGCTGACTCGCAATGGACGCACTATTACTTACGAACTGCACCCAGAAACCGGCGCTGTGACAGCGAAGCATCGCGAGCGGACATTTCCCAGCATGCGATCGCTACTTGCTTCAGACGAGTTCGCCAATATCTCTAAATTCGCTGAGACACAGCGCCGTCTATTCGAAAAAAAACCAACCGGTGCCGTGATGCCCTCGACAATCAAACTTGGCGGCGAGGTAGTCAATACCGGGGATTTAGCGGATCGGCTTGATTCTGGTACAGAGAAGACCACTCTAGTCCTGATTGATGGCCCTGCCGGAGTCGGGAAGACGTTCCAAGTGGAGCAGATCGCGCGCACACAGGCGGCGAAGTGCGCACGTGGCGCAGTTGTGCCGCCGCTTTTGCACATAACAAGCCAAGGTCGCCGCTTGTCGAATTTTCGCGACGTCCTTGCTGCAACGACACAGGAGATGGGCGCTTCGTTTGGAGCGAGACACGTGCCTATCTTAGTTAGACACGGCCTTTTGGTTGCTGCTATCGATGGATTCGATGAACTGGTTGATGCCGATGGCTATGAGGATGCGTGGCTCGCGCTCAAAGAATTCATAGACGATGTGGGCGGCGGAGGCGCAATAATTCTTGCGGCTCGAGATACGTTTGTCGAAGAACAAGAGCTACTTCTCCGAATTGAACGTGCGGATGGTAGCGTTTCCCTAAAGATGGGGCATATTCAACCTGTCGCACCTACAGAGGCCAAGCAATGGCTTGCTAAAGCTTGCGGCTGGAAGGTGGCTGATCTCGATTCCAATCTCACAGCCGATATTCTGCGCGAAGGAAGCTATGCACTCCGGCCGTTCTTCCTCAGGTCGCTCGGGGACGCTGGAGGTTGGGTAAATGTTGTAGACGCGGGGCCGAGAACCTTCTTAGCGGACGGTCTAATTAGGCGCGAGTCCAAGCTGATTGCGCAGCAATTGGGCGGAGTAACAGCTAACGACATCGCACCTGCACTTGCCAGCCTCTTTCAAGAGATCGCTCTTGAAATGGCCGCGCGCGAGACCGATTCCATCGAGGTCGATCACCTTGCATTCCTGACGCAGTATTGTTTCGAAGGTGTTCTGGAGGAAAAAGCAATCAGAAAGTTGCTGCATAAAGCGGGAAGCTTCGCGCTGCTTGAACCGACTTTGACAAAAGATAGACGAAAATTCACCCACACCGAACTTCAGTACTATTTTTTAGGAGGGGCGCTCCTCAAAAGCTTGGAGGCACGGTCAATCCCCATGGTGTTGCGTAGATCAGCGCTGGGCGGAGAGCATCTTGAAGTCTTTGCAGAAGTGTTCGGTAACAATGAGACCAACGCCCAGAAGGCTTCAGATTTCCTATATGCGATGGTTGGAAGCGATATTTCAGCCGACAGCTTGGCTGCCAACGGAGGAGCCATCCTCATTCTTGCTTTTTCCTTAGGCCTTATCAAGCGACTGGACTACATATCGGTTGTGGACGCAATCTTCGCCGGAGACGCGCCGCAAGGTGAATTTGCGGAATCAGACGTTAGCCGACTCGACATTTCGGACGCGAACGTCTCTCGGGTCAAGTTTAGCAACGTGAACGTGGGAACGTTGGTAGTCTCTACCTCGACTACTTTCGGCGATAGCATGCCAAATCTTGAAGCGCTAGAGATACGCTCTGAAGATGGAGCGACGATTGAGCGAGAGCCTGAAAAAATCCGCGCCTTTGTCTCAGCACGCACCTTCACAGACAAACTATCGTCATACACGAACAGCGCCACGATTGCTCTACTTGAGCGAGTAGCTCGACGCGCCATTCGATATTTTTACCTTCGGCAACATGGTGATGACGATGAAGGCTCTTTTCTCCTTAAGGATGAGCATTGGCCGAACGTAAAGGCAATCCTTGAGAAGAAAGGTCGAATTGAGGTGAAGAAAGGCAGATCGATGCATGGCCGACCGTCACCGCTGCTTCGGGTGATCAATCCGAAGGGGCTTCTGGACTATGCAGATCACGAGACTCAGCAAATCTTGGAAGAGTTGCTCAGCCTTGAGCGGGGATAGTCAGTCAGGGTGCGCCGTCATGGGACGGCTCACCCTTCGGAAGGCGACATTGCGATGTCACCTTCGGTCCGAACGCACCGTTACTTTCGACTCACGCTGACCGCGCCTATAGATGTTGTGCATTTTAACCGCGGTCCGACGACCACATCTGCGGGAGCCAGCCAAGAGCCAATAATCAAACATTGGTGCGACTGCATTGTCAAATTCCGGCAACAAAATCGGCCCCGTCGTCACTGACCGATGCGGACGGTGATGTCAGCAAGAATTTCCGAAGTGCATACACTTTTCACCCCACTTCACACGAATGCGTCTCCCCAAACCCCTCAAACCCCTGTAAAATTGCGGGCTTCGCGGGCGTCGTATAATGGTAATACCCTAGCTTCCCAAGCTAGAGCCGTGGGTTCGATTCCCATCGCCCGCTCCAGACACTTTCCGGCAGTTGCCCAATAGTTGCCGCTGTTCCGTGGAAAGTATCTGCATTCCCCAAAACTTCAAATCCAGTGATTCGCTTGCCACACCAACCGTGCAGACGCCGCATGGTGATAGCGGCCGAGAATATATCGAATACCGCCGCGGCATTCTTCCACGGCATCGCCGAATGATTCGAGGCCGTCCGGATTCAATTCATATTGCGACGGCAGCAATTGAAACAGCCCACGCGCGCCCGATTTCGAATTGCGCAGATTGACCGCGCCGCCCGACTCCTGCGCCATCAGCCACAACAGGTCGTTGTATTGCGTCAGCGGCACGCGTTCAATCTGCATCGCTTTACGAAGCGCATTGCGTGAAGTAGCCGGAACTCGGTTCGGCCCAATTGCAATCCAGCCGGTTTTCGCTGCTTTTGCTTCGCGGTGATTGTGTGAGTGCTGACTCATAACGGATATTCGCGTGAATTAATCGTTGGAAAGAAGAAATGGCTTACAGAACGATTAAATCACATAACCGGTGACTTCCGTTATCGAAACGTAATGTCGCCCGGTTCGCCGTTGCTGCCAAGTGGACTCTGTCTGGACGCGCCCTTTTGCGTTGTGCTACCTTACGCGCACTTGCAACGCCCGCTCCACCTGACTGCCGAGCCTTCGGCGGAAATCAAGCACGAGCCGCCTCGACGAAGGCGGCTTTTTTATAGCGACGGCTGGCCGGCGCGGCAACCCGGCGCGATCGCATGGCAGCCGACGCGGCAGCCGACGCGGCAATCGGCGCGCACAATATGCCGCCGACGCGGCCTACGCGCCGCGCGCGGCGGCGGCGTAACGAAGCGCCCAAGCGCCCGATGCCCCATGCCCACGCCAACCGCGACCTTCACCTTGTAGCAGCATCGACCATGATCCACGACACCAACGACGCCGGTTTGCCCGACGAACTCCCGACACCCTCCAGCGACACCGACGCGCACCAGACCGAGACCGAGACCGAGACCGAGGCCGACGCCAACGCCAACGCTCCGCAAGACGAAACCCTGCACCGCCGACGCATCCGCAGCTTCGTCACGCGCGCGGGCCGCGTGTCGACCGGCCAGCGCCGCGCGATGGACGAACTCGGTCCGCGCTTCGTCGTGCCGTTCGCGCCGCAGCAGCCAGACTGGAACAGCGTGTTCGGTCGTGAAGCGCCGCGCGTGCTCGAGATCGGCTTCGGCATGGGCGCGACGACGGCGGAGATCGCCGCACACCGTCCGGGCGACGATTTTCTCGGCGTCGAAGTGCACGAACCGGGCGTCGGCGCGTTGCTGAAGCTGATGGGCGAGCAGTCGCTCACCAACATCCGCATCATTCAGCACGACGCCGTCGAGGTGCTCGAACAGATGATCGCGCCCGCTAGCCTCGACGGCGTGCACATTTTCTTTCCCGACCCGTGGCACAAGGCGCGCCATCACAAGCGCCGCCTGATTCAGCCGAAGTTCGTCGCGTTGCTCGCCTCGCGGCTGAAGCCCGGCGCCTATCTGCATTGCGCGACCGACTGGCAAAACTACGCCGAACAGATGCTTGAAGTGCTGAGCGCCGAGCCGTCGTTGCAGAATACCGTCGACGGCTATGCGCCGCGGCCTGACTATCGTCCGGTGACGAAGTTCGAGCGGCGCGGTCTGCGGCTCGGCCACGGCGTGTGGGATCTCGTGTTCCGCAAGCGCGAGATCGCGTAAAGGCGAAAGCGCTCACGGCCTGGACTTCGGCCTCGGCCAATAAAGAAGGTCCGCCAACATAATTGGCGGACCTTCTTTTTTGTCTCGCGCAAAAGGGCGCGCCGGCGTCAATCCGTCCAGCTCAATGCGCCGCTATAGCCGACCAGCAGAATCAGCAATCCGAAGCCGATGCGATACCACGCGAACGCCGTGAAATCGTGCCCGGCAATATAGCGAAGCAGCCAGCGCACGCACAGAAACGCGCTGACAAACGCGGCCACGAAACCGAGCGCGAAGATGCCGAGCGCGTCGACGGACAACAGATGCCAGTCCTTGTACAACTCGTAGCCCGTCGCGCCGAACATGATCGGGATCGCGAGGAAAAACGAAAACTCCGTCGCCACGCGGCGGTCGAGACCAAACAGCATCCCGCCGATGATCGTCGACCCCGAGCGCGACGTGCCGGGGATGAGCGCGAAGCATTGGGCCAGGCCAACTTTCAGCGCGTCCATTGGCGTCATGTCGTCCACGTCGTGCACGCGGGCGGCCTTGCCTTCGCCGCCTTGCCCGCGCTGCCGAGCCTCGGCCCACAAGATGACGACGCCGCCCACGACGAGCGCGAACGCGACCGGCACCGGCGAAAAGAGCGCCGCCTTGATCGACTTTTCGAGCAGCAGTCCGAGCACGATCGCCGGAATGGTTGCGATGATCACGTTGAGCGTGAAGCGCCGCGCCTCAGGACGGCTCGGCAAGCCGGTCACGACGCTGGCGATGCGCCGGCGAAACTCCCAGCACACCGCGAGAATCGCGCCGAGTTGAATCACGACGTCGAAGGTCTTCGCGTGTTCGTCGGTGAAGTTGAGCAGACTGCCCGCGACGATCAGATGCCCGGTGCTCGACACCGGCAAAAACTCCGTCAGACCTTCGACGATGCCCAGAATCAACGCCTTGCAAGCCAATAACCAGTCCATCCGTGCCCCTCATCGCTATTGATTGTCGATTGCCGGAACTGGCAGGAGCAGCACGGCGACGCGCGGCCCTGCCGGCCGCGCACAGCGTCATTTCTCGACGATTTGCACGCGTATACCGTTTGTAAGGATCGTGATTGTACCGGGTTCGTAGTTCACTCCGGCAAATTGCAGCTGTTCCGGCTTGAACGTGTAGATCGGATAATTGCTCAGCAACTGCGTCGCGAGGACGGCGGCGGCAGCATTGATCTGTTGCGTGTACGCCTGCGCCTGGCCGTTCACGCTGACGTTGTCGACGTTCGGCGATTTAAGCACGACGGACCGGCTCGCGGCATCGTACGCGAGTTCGCTCGACAATGTGAAAACGCCGTCGACCGGCTGCGGCATGAAGGGGCTCGCGAGGTGCGCGTCGAGCTTCACCGACACGCGGTTTGCGTCCGGCAGCAAGCCGACCACCGGATGGCTCAACGCGACGTCGAACACCTGGGAAACCGTGCGCTGATACGGAAATTTCCGCTGCACGGCGTCCTGCACCTGCTGCTGCGAGAACGTGTAATGCGACGGAATGAACGGAAAAGTCGACGTCGCGCACGCCGCGAGCGAGACGGCGCCAAGCGCGCTCGCGCCTGCCAGCGCGGCGAATAAAAAACGGCGCCGGGCCGGCGCAACCAATCGAGCCATACGGTTTCTCCAATCGACCACAGTTGAGGGCTTAGCCCTCTGTCAAAGCACTTGTGTCATAGCACTTGTTTGATTCAACGCGCGGGCTGAGTTTGCGCCTCCAGTTGTGTGAGCCACAAAAGCGCTTGCCCTCGATCGTCTCCGCACATCTCGGCTTGCGGCTGCAGTCCCGAACAGCAGGCGGGCCGCTCGGGCTGTCCGAAAATAGCGCAACGCAAATCGTCGCCAAGCTGCACGCAACGCACGCCTGCCGGCTTGCCGTTCGGCATGCCCGGAATCGGACTCGAAATCGACGGCGCGATGCAGCACGCGCCGCAATCGGGCCGGCACGCATGATCGGTCAGAGACTCGCGTTTTGCAACGCGCCCATACACATCGTTCACGACGAAAATTCCTGGATTCGAGCAACGGCGCCGCAGCGCCAGTCCCGCATTGTGCCACCGTGTCGCGTGCGACCTTTTTACACAATCGCGCGCGAGGCGGCTCCCCTACACTGGCTCTCGATCTGAGGATCTGAACGATCTTAAGGATTTAAATAAAGGCCACGCTCACGAGGCGCCCGAGTACGTCGCACGCAGTTTCCACGCGGTCCGCAAAAAACCATGCGCGACCGGCGCGACACGCGCCTCTCATCGCGGCCGTCGAACACGAGCCACTCATGACCAACGCCAATTCGCTCTTTCGCCCCGACCTGCTCGCCAAATACAGCGCGAACGGCCCACGCTATACGTCCTATCCAACGGCCCTTCAGTTCCGCGACGATTTCGACCCCGCCGACTATCTGCGCGCGGCGGCCGATCCCGGCGCGTCCGCTGCGGACCTCTCGCTGTACTTCCATATTCCGTTCTGCGACACCGTCTGTTTCTATTGCGGCTGCAACAAGATCGCAACGAAAAACCGCGGGCGCGCGCGCCCGTATCTGGACCAGTTGAAGCGCGAAATGGCCTTGCAGGCAGCGTTTTTCGACAGGCGCCGGCCGGTGTCGCAATTGCATCTGGGCGGCGGCACGCCGACCTTCATGTCGAACGACGAACTCGCCGAATTGATGAGCGCGGCGCGCGACCACTTTACCTTGCTGCCCGACGACGAAGCCGAATATTCGATCGAAGTCGATCCGCGCGAGGCCTCGCCGGATACGATCGCGCATCTGCGCAAGCTCGGCTTTAATCGGCTGAGTCTCGGCGTGCAGGATTTCGATCCGCTCGTGCAGCAGGCCATCAACCGCATTCAGCCGCTCGACATGACCGCGTCGGTCATGCAGGCCGCGCGGCACGTGGGCTTTCATTCGATCGGCGTCGATCTGATCTACGGACTGCCGCATCAAACGGTGTCGAGCTTCAGCCGCACGCTCGACACGATGATCGAGCTCGCGCCCGATCGNCTGTCGGTGTTCGCGTACGCGCACATGCCGAAGCTCTTCAAGATGCAGCGTCAGATGGACGCCGCGGCGCTGCCCTCGCCTGCCGAGCGTCTCGCTATCCTGCAACGCGTGGTGGAGCGTCTGACCGCGGCCGGCTACGTGTACATCGGCATGGATCATTTCGCGCTGCCCACCGACGAACTCGCGCGCGCCCAGGCACAGCGGACCTTGCACCGCAATTTCCAGGGCTACAGCACGCGCGCCGAATGCGATCTGATCGGCTTCGGCGCGTCGTCGATCGGCAAGGTCGGCGACGTCTACGCGCAAAACGCAAAAGACCTGCCGGCGTATGGCGCCGCGATCGACGCGGGCCGACTCGCGATCACGCGCGGCGTGCGCCTCACCGCCGACGACCGTTTGCGGCGCGACATCATCACGCAGTTGATGTGCAATCTGGAACTGCGCTTCGACGAATTTGAAGCGATGTACGGCATTCGCTTCGCCGATACGTTCGAGCCGGAGCTCGAACGCTTGCGCGGCTTCGAGCAGGACGGCCTCGTGTCGGTCACGGACGGCAAGCTCGAAGTGCGGACGGCCGGACGCATGCTCGTGCGCAACATCGCGATGGTGTTCGACCGCTATCTCGGCCAGCAGACGCTCGAACGGTTTTCGCGCACTGTCTGAACGACTGGCGAATGGCGGCTGGGGGCGGCTTGCCCGTCGGCGGATTTTCGGCCATAATCTGCGTCTTCGCCGCGCGAGAGCTTTTAACGCGTGTGCCGCAAGATCTGCCCAGGTGGTGAAATTGGTAGACGCAGGGGACTCAAAATCCCCCGCCGCAAGGCGTGCCGGTTCGATTCCGGCCCTGGGCACCAACAAGTTTCCAAGCAATACCCAAGCAACACAAAGAAAACCCGCGCCAGCCGAACGCTTCGCGGGTTTTTCGTTTTTGGTTTCGCAATCTTGTCGCGCGGTTTGAGCAGCGCGACAGCAACCCGCCGCGCCATCTGATCGTCAACCCTGCCCCCCAACCACCCGCGCACTCCCATGCGCCGCCGCGCGCCTGCGCTTGAACGCATAACCCGCCCACATCACCACGAGCCACACCGGCACGAGCCACACGGACACGGACAAACCGGGCGTCATCGCGAGAATCACGAGGATCAGCGCCATGAACGCGAGGCAGATCCAGTTGCTCACCGGAAACCAGAACGACTTGAAGACGAGCGTCTCGCCCGCGGCGACCATCGCCCGGCGCGACTTCAGATGCGTCAGGCTGATCAGCGCCCAGTTCAGCACCAGCGCGGCAACCACGAGCGCCATCAAGAGGCCGAGCGCTTCCGCGGGAATCAGATAGTTGACGATCACGCACGTGAACGTGGCGAGCGCCGACAGGCCGATCGCCATATACGGCACGCCGCGCCGGTCGACCTTCATCAGCGCGCGCGGCGCATTGCCCTGTTCCGCGAGACCGTACAGCATGCGGCTATTCGCATACACGCCGCTGTTGTACACGGACAGCGCCGCGGTCAGCACCACGACGTTGAGCACGTTGGCGGTCAACGTCGAACCGATCTGCGAAAAGATCATCACGAACGGGCTGCCGCCGGCCGCGACTTCGTTCCACGGATACAGCGAAAGCAGCACGGCAAGCGAGCAGATGTAGAAAATCAGAATCCGGTAGATGACCTGATTCACGGCCTTCGGAATGCTCTTTTGCGGCTCGTCGGCCTCGGCGGCGGTGATGCCGATCAACTCCAGTCCGCCGAACGAAAACATGATGACCGCGAGCATCGTGAAGAGGCCATGAAAACCATGCGGGAAAAATCCGCCGTGGCTCCAGAGATTCGTGATCGACGCCTGCGGTCCGCCGTGGCCGGAAATAAGCAGATAGCCGCCGAACAGGATCATGCCGATCACGGCCACGACCTTGACGATCGCAAACCAGAACTCGGTCTCGCCGTACGCCTTGACGTTCGCGAGATTGATCGCGTTGATGCCGGCAAAGCAGACGAGCGCCGATACCCACGTCGGCACACCGGGCCACCAGTAGTGGACATAGGTGCCGACCGCGGTCAGTTCGGCCATGCTGACGAGCACGTACAACACCCAGTAATTCCAGCCCGACAGGAAGCCGGGAAAGTCGCCCCAATACTTGTACGCGAAGTGGCTGAACGAGCCCGCCACCGGTTCCTGCGCAACCATCTCGCCCAACTGCCGCATGATCATGAACGCGATGATTCCGCCGATGGCGTAGCCGAGAATCATCGACGGGCCGGCGGCCTGCAACACGCTCGCCGAGCCGAGAAAAAGGCCCGTGCCGATCGCGCCGCCGAGCGCAATGAGTTGAATATGGCGATTCTTGAGGCCGCGCTTCAGGCCCTCTTGCTGTAGTGCATTGTTCAAATTGCGCCCCAGTGTATGGATTTCGATCGCCCGACAGCAGACTTGTGGCCCGCCCCGGCAGAACCGAAAATTTTACCCCGGCCGATATTGCCCAAATACTGGTGTCAACCCGCGCTTCGTGCCGCGCCGCACTTGCCCCCGCCGAATGTGATTGTCACTGCGGCGCCGGTTCGGTATGTTGCCGTAGTCGGGTTGGCCCTCTCCGGAGATTCAGCATGTCGCCCAAAAAACGCCTCGTTTGCGCCGCCGTCTTGTGTCTTTGTTTCGCGGGCTCCAGCGCGTTCGCGCAGAGTTCGACGCCGGCTCCGGCGCCCGAGCCTGCAACGTCTGCGGCACCGGGCGTGGTGCCCATGCCGGGCCCGGCTGCCGAGTCTTCCGCGCCCGCTGTACGGGATCGGATGCCCGGCCAGGCGCCTGCCGCCGAAGCCAGCGCCGCCGCGCCCGCTCCCGCTTCAGGCGCGCCGAGCACACCGTCCACACCGCCCGCCAAAGCCGCCGCCGCACCGCCCGCCGCCGCGCCGATGACCGGTCCCGTGCGCAACGTCGTGCTGGTCCACGGCGCATTCGTCGACGGTTCGAGCTGGAACGGCGTGGTCGCGAAGCTGCAGCAAAAGGGCTATCGCGTGAGNTCGGTGCAGAACCCGCTGACCTCGCTCGCCGACGACGTCGCCGCGACACGCCGCGTGCTNGCTCGCCAGCAAGGNCCGACGATACTCGTCGGTCACTCGTGGGGCGGCGTCGTGATTACCGAAGCGGGCGCGAATGCGCCGAACGTCGCGGGACTCGTCTACGTGGCAGCCGTTGCGCCGGACCTGCACGAGTCGACGACGGACCTGCTGAAGCGCGCCGCGCCGATGCCGGCGGGCGCAGGCATCACCAAGGATGCAAGCGGCTTCCTGTGGCTCGATCGCAGCAAGTATCACGCGGATTTTGCCGCCGACGTCCCCGAGAACGTGACGCGCGTGCTGTCCGCGGCGCAGGTGCCGATCGCCGCGACGGCTTTCGGCGAAACGGTCAGTCAGGTCGCGTGGAAAGAGAAGCCTTCGTGGTACGTGCTGACGACGAAAGACCGCGCCGTGTCGCCGGACGTCGAGCGATTCATGGCCGAGCGGATGGGCGCGAAGATCGTGCCGATNGCGTCGAGCCATCTCGCGCCGGTGTCGCATGCGGGCGCGATTGCGGACGTGATCGACCGCGCCGCGCGCGAACTGAGCCGGCAGCAGTAGGCGTAGGCCCGCAACACACTCGCTACCGCAGCATGAACGACATCGCCGACAGGCAGTTGAGCATGCGCACCACATGTTCCGCCGACGCCGCGCTAAAGCGCAGCGTGACCGCATCGACGCGCGTCATGGTCGGCCACTGACAGAAGAGATCGGCGAGCGCNCTGGTCTGCACNCGCAGTTCGCACTCGNCGGGNTTTGCGGCCGCGGCGCGCGTTGCATGCGGCGCGCGTCCTTCGGCGAGATGCTGCTGCACGACCTCGCGCGCNGCGCTCTCNATCGCCGCNCGAGCGTTTGCCGGCGATTGCGTGACGCCGCTNGCGTGCCCCGTCGCGCTCTTCGTCACGACAAAACGCGCGCCTGGAAAACGCGGCGCGGTCTCCTCGGCGAATACNTCGTCGCCCGATAAAAGCGCTACCTGTGCGCCATATTCTTCAGCGAGCGCACCGTACAAACCGGCCTCGCCCACCTCCACGCCGTTCAGCGAAACGCGCGCGAACGCAAAGCTGTTGATGGTGTGCGCGAGAATGCCGCGCGTTTGCGACATCGCGTGATAGCCGATCATGAACACGAGCGACGCACCGTATTCGAGGCCCGCCATCATGCCGAGCGTGCGCGGTTTGCCGAGCACCACCTGAGCGCGTGCGTCGAGCAGATCGGGCAGCAGATTGCGAAAGCCGCCGTGCGAGTCGTTGACCCACACTTGCGTNGCGCCGCCCGCAAAGGCGCCTTCGATTGCGGCGTTCGCTTCNAGCGTCATCCAGCGGCGCGCGGCCTCNTATTCGCCGTTGCCCGCACGCGTTTGCTCGGGGTGAAANACGCCGGCNATGCCTTCGATGTCGGCGGAAATAAGGACTTTCATCAGGGACTTTGCTTGAGTAAATGAGCGAGGTCGGGGACGCTCTCGCGCAGCGATAGACGTCGATGGCCATCGCGGCCGGTGACGGATTGCGCGCTCCACAACGCGTCGAGAATCGCCTGCTCGACGCTGTCGGCGCAGGCGCGAAAAAGCGGGTCCATGCATTGATCGGCGACGAGCGGCGGCAGCGCAATGTATTGCGCGAGATGCGGCACCGTGTAGGCCGTCGAAAAGGCGAGCGCTATGTCGCCGCTGCCGTGGCTATACACCGAACCCGTCCGCGCGAGGCCCGCTGCCGCGCGCAACGAAAGGCGCTTGAGTTGACGCGCGTCGAGCGGTGCATCGGTGGCGACGATCATGATGATCGAGCCTTGCTCGGGCTTTGTAGCATCGGCTTCGGCTTTCGCTGCGCGTTCAGCCAGGATACGCCCGACAGGATGGCCGTCGACAACCAGCATCGGCAAGCGTCCAAAGTTAGCGAGCACGAGCGCACCGACGACGTAGTCTCGTCCGCTAACGCTCACCATGCGCGATGCAGTGCCGATGCCGCCCTTCAGATCGAAGCACGACATGCCGCGGCCCGCGCCC
>Ga0058693_1000336_pt1 | contig 19284 bp, 17 predicted proteins | sample AgamicOrMarz_FD_55217 | JGI IMG/M metagenome (GOLD analysis project Ga0058693, IMG submission 55217) | Agave microbial communities from Guanajuato, Mexico - Or.Ma.rz | ecosystem: Host-associated > Plants > Phyllosphere > Phylloplane/Leaf | place: Guanajuato, Mexico | collected 2012-06-04 | reverse complement strand
ATCATAATCGGCAATGTTCATTTCACGCTTTAACATCCGCATCTCCTGACTCAGCTAACAAGTAAATTTTTGGCCTGAAAAGGCAGTCCTGTTGGACGACGCGCAACAGTATAACCGAATAGTTCTTCGATAACAGGTCTTGACAAACGATTTTACGCAAACGTTTNCCTNCGCGCCACNCAAGGGTTTGAGCAATAAAGCGGTCGTCCGTTTCAGCGGATTTCTTTTCAGCTTTGTGATGCATATTTTTCACTATGCAAAGAACCATTTACATTACAGGGTTATTTTTATAAGATGCATCTAAAATACATCATTAAAGTAACATATGAAGGAAGTTGCTATGTTAGACGCTCAAACCATCGCTANNGTTAAGGCTACTATTCCCCTNCTGGTCGAAACCGGCCCTAAACTTACCGCCCACTTCTACGATCGCATGTTCGCGCATAATCCNGAGCTCAAAGAGATTTTTAACATGAGCAACCAGCGCAACGGCGATCAGCGTGAAGCGTTGTTTAACGCCATCGCNGCCTATGCCAGCAATATTGAAAACCTGCCGGCCCTGCTGCCTGCGGTAGAGAAAATCGCGCAGAAACATACCAGCTTCCAGATCAAACCGGAGCAGTACAACATTGTTGGCGCTCATCTGCTGGCAACACTGGACGAGATGTTCAGCCCAGGCCAGGAGGTGCTTGACGCTTGGGGCAAAGCCTACGGCGTGCTGGCAGGCGTGTTTATCAACCGTGAAGCAGAGATCTACAGCGAAAACGCCAGTAAAAACGGCGGCTGGGAAGGCACCCGTGCGTTCCGCATCGTCGAAAAAACGCCGCGCAGCGCGCTGATTACCAGCTTTGAATTCGAGCCGGTCGACGGGCAGCCGGTGGCAGATTACCAGCCGGGCCAGTATCTCGGCGTGTGGCTGAAGCCAGACGGTTTCCCGCATCAGGAGATCCGCCAGTACTCCCTTACCCGTAAGCCGAACGGCAAAGGCTACCGTATTGCGGTGAAACGCGAAGAGGGTGGCCAGGTATCAAGCTGGCTGCATAACGAAGCGAAAGTGGGCGACGTGGTGCATCTGGCCGCACCGGCGGGCGATTTCTTTATGGCCGTTGAGNCGAATNTACCGGTTACGCTGATCTCTGCGGGTGTGGGTCAAACGCCAATGCTGGCGATGCTGGATACTCTTGCCAAATCTCACCACAGCGCGCAGGTGAACTGGTTCCACGCTGCAGAAAACGGTGATGTGCATGCTTTTGCGGATGAAGTGACAGCGCTGGCAGCAGGTCTGCCGCACTTTACGGCGCACACCTGGTATCGTCTGCCAACGGATGCGGACCGCGCGGCAGCACGTTTCGACAGCGAAGGTCTGATGAATTTGAGCCAGCATGAAGGGGCGTTTAGCGCGCCGGAAATGCAGTTCTACGTGTGTGGACCGGTAGCGTTTATGCAGTATGCCGCGAAGCAGTGGTTGACCTGGGCGTCAATAAAGACAACATTCATTACGAATGTTTCGGGCCGCATAAGGTGCTGTAACGCAAAAAGCCCCTCAAACGAGGGGCTTTTTTTTTCGCCGGATGGCGGCTGCGCCTTACCCGGCCTACATAACCGTTAACAATGTTAAATCGCCGCGTCGTCTTCTTCACCGGTACGAATACGGATCACGCGCGCCACGTCGAAGACGAAGATTTTCCCGTCGCCGATTTTACCCGTCTGGGCCGTGCGGATAATGGTATCCACGCAGGTGTCCACGATGTCGTCGCTAACCACGATTTCAATTTTTACTTTCGGCAGAAAGTCCACCATGTACTCTGCGCCACGGTACAGCTCGGTGTGACCTTTTTGACGACCAAAACCTTTCACTTCCGTCACTGTCATCCCGGTGATGCCCACTTCTGCCAGCGCTTCACGTACATCATCCAGTTTGAAAGGTTTAATAATCGCATCAATTTTTTTCATGGTGGGTCCTTAAACTCTTGCCTGTAAGCTGCCTCGTAATCGATTGCTCACAGTATCATATTCGTTCGGATTTTGCGGTACTACTCTTTAAAATCGTTCGCTTCCAGCTCGTGGCGTGACAGCAGCTTGTAGAACTCGGTACGGTTGCGTCCGGCCATGCGCGCCGCGTGGGTCACGTTGCCCTTAGTGATTTGCAAAAGCTTGCGCAGATAATTGAGTTCGAACTGATTGCGCGCTTCCGCGAAGGTGGGCAGCGCCGTGTTTTCCCCTTCAAGCGCCTGCCCTACCAGCGCATCGCTAATGACCGGCGACGACGTCAACGCCACGCACTGCTCAATGACGTTTACCAGCTGACGGACGTTGCCCGGCCAGCTTGCGGTCATCAGACGTTTCATCGCATCGGTGGAAAAGGCCCGCACAAAAGGTTTATGACGATCGGCGGACTGGCGCAGCAGGTGGTTCGCCAGCAGCGGGATATCTTCCGCTCGCTCGGCCAGCGCCGGAATTTTCAGGTTCACGACGTTCAGGCGGTAATAGAGATCTTCACGAAACTCGTTGCGCGCCATCACCTTCGGCAAATCACGGTGGGTTGCAGAGATGATGCGCACGTTGATGTCGATATCCCGGTTGCTGCCGAGCGGGCGAACTTTGCGTTCCTGCAGCACGCGCAGCAGTTTAACCTGCAGCGGCGCGGGCATATCGCCAATCTCATCAAGAAACAGCGTGCCGCCTTCCGCCGCCTGGAAGAGCCCTTCCCGGCTGCTGACCGCGCCGGTAAAGGCACCGCGCGCGTGACCAAAGAGTTCGGATTCCAGCAGTTGCTCCGGCAGCGCGCCGCAGTTAATGGCAATAAAGGCATTTTTGCTGCGCGGGCTGGCGTTGTGGATCGCCTGCGCCAGGATCTCCTTCCCGGTTCCGCTCTGGCCGTTAATCAGAACGCTGACGTCAGATTGCGCCACCATCCGCGCCTGTTCGAGCAGGCGCAGCATAACAGGGCTGCGCGTCACGATGGATTCACGCCAGGTCTCATCACCGGAAGGCGCGGCATGTTCAAGCGCGCTGTCGATGGCCTTATACAGCGCATCTTTATCCACCGGTTTGGTCAGGAAGCTGAACACCCCCTGCTGCGTTGCGGCCACGGCGTCCGGTATCGAGCCGTGCGCGGTAAGGATTATCACCGGCATTCCCGGCTGCTGCTTCTGGATCTCGGCGAACAGCTGCATGCCGTCCATCTCGTCCATCCGTAAATCGCTGATGACCAGATCGATCTTCTCGCGGGAGAGGACTTTTAGCCCTTCCTGGCCGCTTTCGGCAGTCACCACGGTGTAGCCTTCACTGACCAGACGCATCCCCAGCAGTTTTAACAGCCCGGGATCGTCATCCACCAGCAGGAGATGGGCAGGTTTACGGCTTGTCATGACTCACATCCTCTTGTTTAGGCGTGTCGCTCTCCTGATCCTCAGGCACCGCGGAAGGTTGATTACCTTTAGAGCCATCAGGCAGGTAGCTGCCCGTCGGCTTACGCGTTGAGAGTTGCCTTTCAATGTCGGTCAGATTTTCCAGCTTGCGGGTCGTGGTATCGAGCTGCGCGCGTAACGCGTCCTGCTGCTGGCGAAGGGTATCTAACTCGGCATCCGTCGCTTGTTGCAACCTGCTGTAGCGCGAGCGCTCCTCAGAGAGCTGCAACTGCAGGGCCTGTCCGTCACGCCACAGCTGGTACACCGGGCGCACCTGAGAGGGAATACTCATCGCCTGAGCATCGAGGCGCGTGGTATTCGCGCGGCGCTCAACCGGCGTGATTTTGGCATCTGCCAGCAGGATCGCGCGCTTAAAGTTGTCCTGCCAGGTCTCTGCGCCCCACAGGGCCGCCTGCGCACGCGCGTCTACAGGCGCCAGACGCTGCGCGCAGTCGATCCCCCGCAGCCAGAACAACGGGTTGGTTTCGACGTCGTGCCCCGATAACTGCCAGATGCCTTCACACGGGGTGGTCAGGAAATTCGCCAGCTGGTTGACGGGCCATTTATCGTCTTGTTTTTCACTGATGGCACTCTTAGGTGCATGGGTGACACAGCCTGCCAGTAAAAGACATGGCAGGGCCAGGCGTAATGGTTTGCTGGAAAACGCCGCGCGCATTGCGCGGAAAAAGACGTGTGACATACTCACCAGACTTAGATTCATTTCATTGATTTTTCCGGCTCAAGAGGCAGTTCAATACGGAAGCAAACGTCCGATCGCGCATCGCTAACGATCTTCAGTTCACCCTGCATACGTCTTATGCAGTCGCGGGCAATACTCAGCCCCAGACCGCTTCCTTTTACCGCACCTTTCCGCTGATGACTGCCCTGAAAGAAGGGTTCAAATATCATTGTTTTTTCGTCATCCGGGATCGGGGTGCCCGTATTCGCTACGTCAATAAACACCCGAGAACCGTTCGTATAGCTTCTGATATAAATGTTACCGGATTCAGTACCATAGTGCACCGCATTGGAATAAAGATTATCCAGCACGCTCATCAGCAGCATCGGTTCGGCCAGACAAGCCGGCTCGTCGAGCGCCACAGAGGTATGCATCATTTTAGCCCTTGCGGGCAGGCTATGGGCAGAGATCACCATATCCACCAGCGGCTCAATCTCAACCTTCTCCAGCACCACCACACCATCCGCCAGCTTGCGGTTATAGTCCAGCAGTTGCTCAATAAGCTTTTGCAAATTGCGGCTGCTGGCGTCCAGTATCTCNACAATCTCTTTCTGCTCAGAGGTCAATGGCCCTGCCACCTCATCCGCCAGCAGTTCTGTGCCTTCGCGCATGCTGGCAAGCGGGGTTTTAAGCTCATGGGAGATGTGGCGCAAAAACTGATGGCGCTGAGATTCGAGCCACGCCAGGCGCTCCGAAAGCCAGATGATACGCTGCCCCACGGAGCGCAGCTCGCGCGGTCCTTTAAAGGCCACCGTGTCACCAAGGGACTTCCCCTCCCCCAGCCGGTTAATCATCCGCTGGATGCCCTTCACCGGGCCGATGATCATGCGCGTGAACAACACCACCAGCGCGAGGCTAACGAGAAAGAGTATTAACGCCTGCCAGCCAAAGAACTGCCCGCGTTCGGCAATCTCCTGCTGCAGTTGCTGTCCACGCGAGAAAATCACCGTTCGCGTGGTCTGCACCATTTCGGTATTGGCGTTGGCAAAGGCTTCAAGACGCGCCGCGGCGGCTTCATCCGGGCCACTGTTTTTACACTGCAGCTGGGCAAGGCTGTTCAAATCCTGGCGCAATGCCTGGTAGAGCTTATCATCCGGCAGTACGCCCGCATGGGCGTCCAGCATTTCGCTGTAGCGCTTACGCTGGTTCTGATAGACCTTCTCCAGCGTGCTGTCGTCGAGAACGCAATACTGGCGATAGCTGCGCTCCATCTCCAGCGCGGCGTTGGTCATTGCCTCACTGCGCCTGGCGTCAATGAGCGTGGTGCGGTTGGTTAATGCCGCCTGCGCGCTCAGGGCATTCAGGCTTTGCCATGCCTGCCATGCCAGCACCAGCAGTGGCAGCAGGATCAGCAAGAACGCCATCATAACGAGCTGTCGCAGGGAACGGGGGAATGCGGGCCAGCGTTTCAACACATTACTCTCTTAATGTGGGTTTGATGAGAGCGTAACTGAGACTGACCGTCAGATACAACAAAGCCGGGTAAAAACCCGGCTTTGTCATGAAATGAGGCGGTGCCTAACTCGACGTTTCGCCCTGTCCTGATAAAGCATCGCTATGATCAGTAGTTGGACGGCAGGCACCTTTTTGTGCGTCATTCGAAGTTTATGTAGCACGTCCCGAAGGGGCTGACATAAGAGGGTGAATGAGCCACTGACTATTATTATGCAACAGCTATGCCAACTTGCAAATAAATAATTTATCTTGATGATATTTAACGTTTTTATGCGTTAACTGAATTCATTATGGAGTGAACGATTTTGCAGCTAAGTGTCGTTAATTAGCAACACCTTAACCGCAACCTGGTTACCACTATAAAAATCAAGGCGTTAAGTGTCGCCATCTGGCGACAACCAATATAGGGGTTTGTCTCGATTTCCCGACACCAAAAAAAAGCCTCCTGACGGAGGCTTTATTCTGCGCGGGAAACTTAACCCAACTGTTTACGTGCGTTGCGGAAGATGCGCATCCACGGGCTGTCCTCGCCCCAGTTTTCCGGGTGCCAGGAGTTGCTCACGGTACGGAACACGCGCTCAGGGTGCGGCATCATAATCGTCGCCCGGCCGCTTTCGCTGGTCACAGCGGTGATCCCGTTTGCCGAACCGTTCGGGTTAGCCGGGTACGTTTCGGTTACCTTACCGAGGTTATCGACAAAGCGCAGCGCCACCAGGCCTTTGCTTTCAAGCTGCGCCAGGTGCGCGGCATCACGCACTTCGACCTGACCTTCGCCGTGAGAAACCGCAATGGGCATCTGTGACCCGACCATTCCCTGCAGCAGAAGTGACGGGCTTTGCGTTACTTCCACCAGGCTGAAACGCGCTTCGAAGCGGTCAGAGCGGTTACGCACGAAGCGCGGCCAGGCTTCGCTGCCCGGGATCAGTTCGCGCAGGTTAGACATCATCTGGCAGCCGTTACACACGCCCAGCGCCAGCGTCTGCGGACGGTGGAAGAAGGTCTCGAACTCATCGCGCACGCGGCTGTTGAACAGGATCGATTTCGCCCAGCCCTCACCCGCGCCCAGCACATCGCCGTAGGAGAAACCGCCGCACGCCACCAGCGCCTGAAAATCATCCAGACCGGTACGCCCTGCCAGCAGGTCGCTCATGTGAACGTCAATGGCATCAAAGCCCGCACGGTGGAAGGCGGCCGCCATCTCAACGTGGGAGTTAACGCCCTGCTCGCGCAGTACCGCCACTTTTGGACGCGCGCCGGTGGCAATGTACGGTGCCGCAATGTCGTCGTTGATGTCGAAGGAGAGCTTCACGTTGAGGCCAGGATCGTTGTCGTTAGCCTTGGCCTCGTGTTCCTGATCGGCACATTCCGGGTTGTCGCGCAGGCGCTGCATTTGCCAGGTGGTTTCAGCCCACCACATACGCAGAGTGGTACGGCTTTCGCTGAACACCGCGTGGCCGTCTGCTTCAATCACGAAGCGGTCACCCTGAACGGCTTTACCCAGATAATGCACGCAGTCAGCCAGACCGTGTTGCGCCAGGACAGCGTCAACCGCGTCGCGATCTGCCGCACGCACCTGAATCACCGCGCCCAGCTCTTCATTGAACAGCGCCGCCAGAGGGTCTTCCCCCAGCGAGGCGATGTTCGCCTCAACGCCGCAGTGGCCGGTGAAGGCCATCTCGGCCAGGGTGACCAGCAGGCCGCCATCAGAGCGGTCGTGGTAGGCCAGCAGCTTACGCTGCGCCACCAGCGCCTGAATCGCATCGTAGAAGCCTTTTAACTGAGCGACGTCGCGCACGTCTGCCGGCTTGTCGCCGAGCTGACGATATACCTGCGCCAGCGCGGTCGCACCGAGCGCGTTATGCCCTTTGCCGAGGTCAATCAGCAGCAGGGCGTTGTCTTCGGTAGAGAGCTGTGGCGTCACGGTATGACGCACGTCCTCCACGCGGGCAAAGGCGGTAATCACCAGCGACAGCGGGGAGGTCATCTCGCGCTGCTCGTTGCCTTCCTGCCAGCGGGTTTTCATCGACATAGAGTCTTTACCCACCGGAATGGTCAGGCCAAGCGCAGGACACAGCTCCTCACCCACCGCTTTCACGGCTTCGTACAGGCCAGCATCTTCTCCCGGGTGTCCGGCTGCGGCCATCCAGTTCGCGGAGAGTTTGATCCGTTTGATATCACCGATCTGCGTCGCGGCGATGTTGGTCAGCGCTTCACCGACCGCCAGACGGGCAGAGGCGGCGAAGTCCAGCAGCGCCACCGGCGTACGTTCACCCAGCGCCATCGCTTCGCCGTAGTAGCTGTCGAGGCTCGCGGTGGTTACGGCACAGTTCGCCACCGGGATCTGCCACGGACCAACCATCTGGTCACGCGCCACCATGCCGGTGACGGTACGGTCGCCAATGGTCACCAGGAACGTCTTCTCCGCGACGGCAGGCAGGTGCAGCACGCGGTTGACCGCGTCAGCCACGGTGATTGCCTGACGATCCAGCGCCTTACCCGCGGCTTTACGGGTCTGGACATCGCGGGTCATTTTTGGCGTTTTGCCGAGCAGCACGTCCAGCGGCAGATCGATAGGCTGATTATCGAAGTGGGTGTCGTTCAGGCTCAGGTGCCGTTCTTCCGTCGCTTCACCGATGACGGCATACGGGGCGCGCTCGCGGCGGCACAGCTCGTCAAACAGCGGCAGCTGGTCGGCGGCAACGGCCAGCACGTAGCGCTCCTGGGATTCGTTGCACCAGATTTCCAGCGGGCTCATGCCTGGCTCATCGTTCAGAATGTCGCGCAGGTTAAAGCGCCCGCCGCGTCCACCGTCGCTCACCAGCTCCGGCATGGCGTTAGACAGACCGCCTGCGCCCACGTCGTGAATAAAGAGGATCGGGTTAGCATCGCCCAACTGCCAGCAGCGGTCGATCACTTCCTGACAGCGGCGCTCCATTTCAGGGTTATCACGCTGCACGGAGGCGAAATCGAGATCGGCGTCAGACTGGCCGGAGGCCATTGAGGAAGCAGCNCCGCCGCCCAGACCGATGTTCATTGACGGGCCGCCGAGGACGATCAGCTTCGCGCCCACCANGATCTCACCTTTCTGAACGTGATCGGCGCGAATGTTNCCGATCCCGCCTGCCAGCATGATCGGCTTGTGGTAGCCGCGCAGCTCTTCGCCGTTGTGGCTGTCCACTTTCTCTTCGTAGGTACGGAAATAGCCGTTCAGCGCGGGACGACCAAACTCGTTGTTAAACGCCGCGCCGCCCAGCGGACCTTCGGTCATGATATCCAGCGCGGTCACGATGCGCTCCGGCTTGCCGAAGTCTTCTTCCCACGGCTGTTCAAAGCCCGGAATACGCAGGTTAGAGACCGAGAAGCCCACCAGACCCGCCTTCGGTTTTGCACCGCGGCCCGTTGCGCCTTCGTCACGGATTTCACCGCCGGACCCCGTTGCCGCGCCCGGCCACGGAGAGATCGCCGTCGGGTGGTTGTGCGTTTCTACCTTCATCAGGATATGCGCAGGTTCCTGATGGAAATCGTAGCGCCCTGCTTCGCGATCGGCGAAGAAGCGGCCTACCTCAGAGCCTTCCATCACCGCGGCATTGTCTTTATAGGCAGACAGTACGTGGTCAGGGGTGTGCTCCATGGTGTTTTTAATCATTTTGAACAGCGACTTCGGCTGCTGTTCGCCGTCAATAATCCAGTCGGCGTTGAAAATCTTATGGCGGCAGTGTTCAGAGTTGGCCTGCGCGAACATATACAGCTCGATGTCGTTCGGGTTGCGGTTCAGCTTCACAAAGGCATCGTGCAGGTAGTCGATTTCGTCTTCCGCCAGCGCCAGGCCGAGACGCAGGTTGGCGTCAATCAGCGCCTGACGGCCCTGCCCCAGCAGATCCACGCTCTGCACTGGCGCAGGCTGGTGGTGGGAGAACAGCTTCTGCGCGTCGTCCAGAGAGGTAAATACGCTCTCCATCATGCGATCGTGCAGTTCAGCGGCTACGGTCTGCCACTGTTCCGCAGTCAGGGTAGAGGCTTCAACATAGTACGCCACACCGCGTTCCAGACGGTTAATCTGGTTCAGACCGCAGTTGTGAGCGATGTCGGTGGCTTTAGAAGACCAGGGGGAGATGGTGCCCGGACGCGGGGTTGCAAGGATCAGTGTGCCGGTTGGCGTGTGGCTACTCAGGCTTGGACCATACTTGAGCAGGCGTTCCAGCTGCTCGCGCTCTTCTGTGTTCAGGGGGGCGTTCAGATCAGCAAAATGGACATACTCAGCGTAAATATTGCTTACCGGAAGGTTGGCTGCCTGAAAGCGTGCCAGCAGTTTGTTGATACGGAAGGCAGACAGTGCAGGCGAACCACGCAGAATTTCCATCATAAGTCTCTCGTCTTCGAAGCGCCGGGGCGCTTTCAGTGTGCGCAAGGGGGAAAACGGGCGTCATTATAGAGAATCCTGAGCGCCGACGAAACCGTTTGCGTCGAAATAAAATCAGCGTTTACGTTTAACAATAGATGTGGCCTCTTTCTCTAATGGGTTGCCAACTGGCGCGGGTTTACGCAAAATGCCGCTCATCCAATGGCAATCCTTATTCTTACTATGGCTACAGCATACTGAGGCAACCGGCGTCGCAGAGAATTAACTAATTGAAAAAATTAAAGATTAATTATCTGCTCATCGGCATTGTGACGTTGCTGCTGGCAGTGGCCCTCTGGCCTTCAATCCCCTGGTTCGGTAAAGCCGAAAACCGCATCGCCGCCATTCAGGAGCGGGGGGAACTGCGCGTCAGTACACTTTCTTCGCCGCTTATCTACAGCGACATCAACGGCAAAACCATCGGCCTGGACTATGAGCTGGCGCAGCAGTTCGCCAACTACCTCGGCGTGAAGCTGAAGGTGACCGTGCGCCAGAACATCAACCAGCTGTTTGACGATCTCGATCATAACGAGGCGGACATACTTGCCGCCGGACTGGTGTACAACAGCGAGCGCAGCAAAAGCTATCAACCAGGCCCGACCTACTACTCCGTTTCCCAACAGCTGGTCTACCGCGTCGGCAGCCTGCGCCCGCGCTCGCTTGCCGGGATTGGCGAGCAGCAACTGACCATCGCCCCTGGCCATGTGGTGATTGACGATTTACGCGCGTTAAAAGAGACGAAATACCCGGATCTCAGCTGGACGGTTGACCCTAAGCTCGGCACCAACGCGCTGCTGGAGCAGGTGAAGGATAAAAAAATTCCGTACACCATTGCCGACTCGGTGGCGATCAGCCTGTTTCAGCGCGTTCACCCCGAAATCGCCGTCGCGCTGGACGTCACGGACGAACAGCCGGTGACCTGGTTTACCCAGCTTGATAACGATCAGACCCTCTCAGCGGCCATGCTGGATTTCTACAACACCATCAATGAAGACGGTACGCTGGCCCGCCTGGAAGAGAAATATCTCGGCCACGGTGATGACTTCGATTACGTCGATACCCGCAGTTTCTTACGCGCCGTCGATAGCGTCCTGCCTGACCTGCAGCCGCTGTTTGAGAAATATGCCCAGGAAATTGACTGGAAATTACTGGCGGCTATTTCGTATCAGGAATCACACTGGGATACGCAGGCGACCTCCCCTACCGGCGTGCGTGGCCTGATGATGCTGACCAAAAACACGGCACAGAGCCTTGGCCTGACTGACCGCACCGATGCCGAGCAGAGCATCAGCGGTGGTGCACGCTACCTGCAGGATATGATGGGGAAAGTGCCTGAATCAGTTCCGGAAGAGGAACGTATCTGGTTTGCGCTGGCGGCCTATAACATGGGGTACGCGCACATGCTGGATGCCCGTGCGCTGACGGCGAAAACGAAGGGTAATCCGGACAGCTGGTCTGACGTTAAGCAGCGCTTGCCGCTCTTAAGCCAGAAGCCGTGGTACAACAAGCTGACCTACGGCTACGCGCGTGGGCATGAAGCCTACGCCTATGTGGAGAATATTCGTAAATATCAGATAAGCCTGGTGGGTTATCTGCTGGAAAAAGAAAAAGAGGCTGCCGAAGCGCAGCAGCTGGCGCAAAGCTATCCGATCGTCGCGCCGGACGAGCTTAATCGTCCGACCGCGTCAATTCTGCCTTTTGCTGCTTTTTCTGCTGCCGACGCATTCGAAAGAAGTCACTCAATAGACCCGAACATTCTGGTGCAAGTACCCCACCGATAATCTTCACCTGGTGGTTCATCCCCGGGTGACCGAGAACATCCATCAGCGAGCCTGCCGCCCCGGTTTTTTCATCCCGGGCACCAAAAACCAGCGTGCCGATGCGGCTGTGGACCATCGCCCCTGAGCACATGACACAGGGCTCGAGCGTAACGTACAGCGTGGTATCAAGCAGGCGATAGTTTTGCATCACCAGTCCCCCCTGACGTAACGCCATAATCTCGGCGTGCGCGGTCGGATCGTGGCGGCCAATTGGCCGATTCCACCCTTCCCCAATGACCTGATTATTATGGACCAGCACGGCCCCCACGGGGACTTCGCCCTCTTCCCAGGCACGTTGGGCCAGCGTAAGCGCGTGGCGCATCCAGTATTCATGATCGCGTTCAGGGTTGGACAACGGTTAATACTCCTGTCTAAAAGCGGGCGGCATTATACACACCCGCNCTCAAGAAGACTATTCGAGTTGCTGGAGTTCACCTGACGGCGTGACGCGCCAGCGGTGCTGGCAAAAGTANAGAAGCGGGTTGTCCTGTTTGCTGTCGCTGTAGCCGCTGTAAAGACGCAGCGGCGTACCGATGCGCTTTTCAAGCTGGACGACTTTTTCGTGCCCGAGGCAGCGCAGGGTGAGCACCCAGCCACCATAGCCTCTTGAGATCTGCGTGGCGATGAGATTGACGCGCGGTAGCCACGGGGTATCAACGTAAACCTGCTCAACCAGCGGCTGCGGCGAGCCGGTAATCAACCAGATATCGGCGTCATTGGCATCGAGATACTGAGTGAGCCTTTCCTGAACTACGGGAAACGCGGTCACATGACCGCGAAACCAGTGCACAAAATCCTGTTCGAGCTGTTTAAGCCGCGCATCGCTGTGGCCGAACGTGCAGCCCCACAGCAGCAGGCTCATTGGCCATCGCGCGGCACGGCCTTTCACCAGCAGCGCAATGCCAATGACGGGTAAGAGCGGTAAGACGAGCAGCGCATTCACAGGCTGACGCCGCAGCAGGTAGCGCATAAACGTGCCGAACATATCCTGCTGGTGCAGCGTTCCGTCCAGGTCGAAAAAGACAACGCGACGCTCGTGATTTGCCAAACCTTACTCCTCTGGGTCGTTGAATCCTAATAGCCAGGTAAACAGGAAACCTGCAATTACCGTTACCAAATAGCCTAACAGATAGAGCATGACTTTTCCGGTGACGATCGTTAATGCCAGCGGTAAACCCGACAGCCCAAAGGTAATCACGGTCGCCACTTTCCAGTAGCTAATCAGCGCCCCACCTACCGCACCGCCCAGACAGGCGGCAAGAAAGGGCTTACCCAATGGCAGCGTCACGCCGAAAATTAATGGCTCACCGATGCCGAGTAATCCGACCGGCATCGCGCCTTTAATCACCTTTTTCAGCCGCGCATTGCGGGTTTTCATCAGTACCGCGAGGGTCGCGCCCACCTGACCCACCCCGGCCATAGAGAGAATTGGCAGCAACGCGTTATACCCGTGCGCCTGTACCAGTTCGACGTGGATCGGTACCAGCCCCTGATGCAGACCGGTCAGTACCAGCGGCAGGAACGTCCCCGACAACACCGCGCCGACCAGCAAGCCGCCGCGATCGATAGCCAGAGAGGCACCGTGCGCAATCGCCTCGGAGATCCATCCCCCCAGCGGCTGCAGCGCAACGATGGCGATTCCGCCTGCGATAAGCGTCGTCAGCAGCGGATTGAGGATAAGCTCAAGCGAGCCCGGCAGCAGGGCGCGCAGTCTTTTCTCAATCCAGCACATCAGGATGACCACCAGCAGCACGGCAATGACGCCGCCCCGGCCAGGCTGAAGTGCCTCACCAAACAGCGTGATCTGCGCCAGCTGCGGGCTGGACAAAATGCCCGCCATCACGCCGCCCATGGCCATCGAGCCGCCAAACACCTTCGCAGTGTTGACCCCCACCAGAATGCTCATGATGGCAAACACGGCGCTGCCGAAGATCCCCAGAATGCCCAGCAGGTTCGGATAGTGGGTGGCGAAATCACCCACGATGTCCGGACGCTTGAGGATATTAATGATCCCCGTGATTAAGCCGGAGGCAATAAACGCCGGGATCAGGGGAATAAAGACGTTTGCCAGCTGGCGCAGCGCATCGCTCATCGGGGCTTTGTATTTGGCTTTCGCCTGCGCTTTGGTACGCTCGGCATCGTTAACTGTCGCTGTCGCCTCACCGCCCATTTGCGCACGCATGGCATCGACCACCTGTGCCGCTTTTCCCGGCCCGACGATCAGCTGATGCTGTTGCCCCTGCTTGACGTAGCCGCTGACGCCAGGAAGCTGCTTAAGACGCACGATGTCGACCTGCTCATCGTCATGCACCTCGACGCGCACGCGCGTCATGCAGTTTTCCAGACGCTGTATATTTTTTTCCCCACCGATTCCCTTCAGGATGTCGCCGGCGAGCGCTGCTGTTTTTTCCATACACGCCTCTTATACTTTTTCTAATGCCGCCCGCAGGAAGCCTTGATGCCTTTCAAGGCTGGCTCGTGCGGCGGCTGCATCCAGCCCGCTTAATATCATCAGGATGGCCGGTTTCACGTCGTAGTCCGTCTGCTTGAGTACCTCTTCCGCCTCCTCGCGGCTTGTTCCTGTGGCTTCCACCACCATGCGACACGCTCTGTCCACCAGCTTCACGTTGGTGGCCTTCATATCCACCATCAGGTTCTGGTAAACCTTGCCAAATTTCACCATCGCGCCGGTAGAGATCATATTCAGTACCAGTTTTTGTGCGGTTCCGGACTTCAGCCGCGTGGAGCCGGTAAGCGCTTCAGGCCCGACGACCGGCGAGATAGCGATATCTGCCACCTGCGCAATCGGGGAGCCGGGGTTGCAGGAGATAGCCACCGTGGTGCACCCGGTCTGCCTGGCGTACTCGAGGCCGCCAATGACGTACGGTGTACGCCCCGAGGCCGCCAGGCCCACCACCAGATCCTGCGCGGTCAGGTTCAGCGCCTTCAGGTCATCCTCACCCAGCTGTTTGCTGTCTTCCGCCCCTTCTACCGCCTTAAGCAGCGCGCCAGGACCACCGGCGATCAGCCCCACCACCAGGCCATGTGGTACGCCAAAGGTCGGCGGGCATTCAGACGCGTCCAGCACGCCGAGACGTCCGCTGGTACCTGCGCCCATGTAAATAATGCGTCCACCGGCTTTCAGCGCGGCCGCTGCCGCATCGACCGCCTTCGCGACCTCTGGTAATGTCTCTTTCACCGCCAGCGCGACCAGCGTATCCTGCTGATTAAAACGGTTAACCAATTCCAGCGTGGAGAGCGCATCCAGATCCATGGTTTGCGGGTTGCGCGTTTCAGAAACAAGTGAGCCAAGATTCATCTTTTGTACCTCAAGAATTTTTAATTCATAATAATCACACTATAATGGAATATAAAATTCATTCAGGCGAGCAAAATCCGTATTTGCGCAGGCAATCACATTTTCGCCAGGAGATCGTATGAACTGTTTAATTCGCATTCGCCAGCGTTACGCGGGCTTTGCCCAGAGCGATAAGAAGCTCGCGGACTTTCTGCTGTCCCAGCCCGATCGGGCGCGCCATCTCAGCTCGCAGCAGCTGGCGAGCGAGGCGGGGGTAAGCCAGTCCAGCGTGGTGAAATTTGCCCAGAAGATTGGTTTTAAAGGCTTCCCGGCGCTGAAACTGGCGCTCAGCGAAGCGCTGGTCAGTAACCCGAACCCGCAGTCGATGCCGGTGCATAACCAGATCCGCGGCGACGATCCGATGCGCCTGGTGGGCGAAAAGCTGATCAAAGAGAAGGTCGCGGCCATGCATGCGACGCTCGACGTCAACACCGAAGAGAAGCTGCTGGATAGCGTCGCGATGCTGCGTAACGCGCGGCGCATTATTTTGACCGGGATTGGCGCGTCCGGGCTTGTGGCGCGTAACTTTGGCTGGAAGCTGACAAAAATCGGTCTTAACGCCATTGTTGAGCAGGATATGCATGCCCTGCTGGCGACGGTACAGGCAATGGATCCTGAAGACGTGCTGCTGGCGATCTCCTATTCCGGCGAACGCCGGGAGATCAATATGGCGACGGATGAAACGCTGCGCGTGGGTGGNAAAATTTTGGCCATCACCGGTTTCACCCCTAACGCGCTGCAACAGCGTGCGACCCGNTGTCTGTATACCATCGCCGAAGAACAGGCCACGCGCAGCGCAGCCATCTCCTCCACCAGCGCCCAGATGATGCTGACGGATCTGCTGTTTATGGCTCTCGTACAGCAGGATCTTGAGCATGCGCCGGAGNGGATCCGCCACAGCGAGGCGCTGGTAAAAAAACTGGTTTGAACAGAGAATGAGCGTATAATGCCCGCCCTGTTTGTGTTGTTTCTGAGAATTTCCCGATGGCGCTGTTAATCACCAAAAAATGCATCAATTGCGATATGTGCGAACCCGAATGCCCGAACGAGGCCATTTCGATGGGTGAGAGCATTTATGAGATTAACAGCGACCGCTGCACCGAATGCATCGGCCACTACGAGACGCCGACCTGCCAGAAGGTGTGCCCTATCCCCAATACCATTCTTAAAGATCCGGCACACGCTGAGAGCGAAGAGCAACTGTGGGACAAGTTTGTCCTGATGCACCACGCNGACAAACTTTAACTTTCGATNATGACCGTNGCGCAGGCGTANTGGCGTTCATCGGCCAGCGTGACGTGCANATGCGCTACGCCGAGTTTTTCCGCCAGCTTTTGCGCCTCGCCCCATAAGCGCAGGCGCGGTTTCCCCAGTTCATCATTGAAAACTTCGAACTGATTAAACGCCAGCCCGTTACGAATGCCGGTTCCGAAGGCTTTCGCCGCCGCCTCTTTCACCGCAAAGCGCTTCGCCAGAAAACGCACCGGCTGCTGGTGCGCTTCCCAGATGGCCCATTCGTTGTCGCTCAGCACGCGTCTTGCCAGGCGATCGCCGCTCCGGGCGATCACCGATTCTATGCGGGCGATTTCTACGATATCGGTGCCTAAGCCCAGAATGGCCATTACTGACGTGCTTCCAGCATCAGGCGCTTCATTTCCGCCACAGCGTCTTTCAGGCCGCTCATCACCGCACGGCCAATAATGGCGTGTCCGATATTCAGCTCGTGCATTTCCGGCAGCGCCGCGATGGCTTTTACGTTGTGGTAGGTCAGCCCGTGACCGGCATTGACCTTCAGACCGAGGCTTGCCGCATAGGTGGCGGCTTTCGCGATGCGCTTCAGCTCTTTCGCCTGCTCGGCATCGTTTTTGGCATCGGCATAACAGCCGGTATGAATTTCGATATACGGCGCGCCTGCATCAGCCGCCGCTTTGATCTGCGCATCATCGGCATCGATAAACAGGGAAACCAGAATACCGGCATCTGCCAGACGTTTGCAGGCATCGCGCATTTTCTCAGGCTGGCCCGCCACGTCGAGACCGCCTTCGGTGGTCACTTCCTGACGCTTTTCCGGCACCAGGCAGCAGAAATGCGGCTTCGTTTCGCAGGCAATCGCCAGCATCTCCTCGGTGACGGCCATCTCCAGATTCATGCGGGTATCCAGCGTTTGACGCAGAATGCGCACGTCACGGTCGGTGATGTGGCGGCGATCTTCACGCAGGTGAACGGTAATACCGTCGGCGCCAGCCTGTTCGGCGATAAACGCCGCCTGAACCGGATCGGGATACGCCGTCCCGCGTGCATTACGCAGCGTGGCAATGTGATCGATGTTGACGCCTAACAGTAATTCAGCCATGACAATCCTCGGTATTTTGGTTCATTTCCTTTCCCCTCACCCTTCGGGAGAGGGCTGGGGTAAGGGGTAAAACGTTAACGTTTCGGCAAAAACTGCCTGAATAATTCGCGGCTCTTTAAGGGCTTGCCACCAAGATACGGCTTGAGTGCAATGCGGGTAAAGCGTTTTGCCGCACGCAGGGTATCCGCATCCGGGAACTCCCGCTCATACAGCGCCCGCAGGTGCCGCCCGGTAAAGGTGCTGTTATCGACCACGATGCTGGCAATAAAGCCTTTTTCCTCGCGATAGCGGTAGGTCATGGTGTCTTCCACCTCGTCACCACTGCCCGCACAATGCAGAAAATCGACGCCGTAACCCAGATGCCCCAGCAGCGCCAGCTCAAAACGGCGCAGCGCAGGTTCCGGCGTGCCGGTTGCGCCAGCTAAGGCCTGGATACAGTGCAGGTAATCAAAGAAAAGTTCAGAGAAGCGAGTCTCATGTTCAAGAACGCGCGAGATAAGCTCGTTGACATACAGACCGCTGTAAAGCGTGATACCAGAAAGGGGAAGCGCCAGAGAGACGGCTTCGGCACTGCGCAGGGTTTTAACTTCACCGCGCCCGCCAAAGCGGACCAGCAGCGGCGTGAAAGGCTGTAAGGCGCCTTTCAGGTTAGAACGTTTGGAACGTGCGCCTTTAGCCACAAGGCGCACGCGACCCGACTCTTCCGTGAAGACGTCCAGCATCAGGCTGGTTTCGCTCCAGGGACGACTATGGAGAACGAAGGCACGCTGCCAACCTTCCATACTGTTCGTCGTCTTGCGTTACTGGTCTTCGCCGTAACCGAGGCTGCGCAGCGCGCGCTCATCATCGGCCCAGCCAGATTTCACTTTCACCCACAGCTCCAGGTGAACCGGCGCTTCAAACATCTCTATCATGTCCTTACGGGCTTCAATGCCGATGGTTTTGATCTTGGCCCCTTTGTTGCCAATAACCATCTTCTTCTGCCCTTCACGCTCAACGAGGATCAGGCCGTTGATGTCATAGCCGCCACGCTCGTTGGTCTGGAAACGTTCGATCTCCACGGTCACCGAGTAAGGCAGTTCCGCGCCGAGGAAACGCATCAGCTTTTCGCGGATGATTTCAGAGGCCATAAAGCGCTGTGAGCGATCGGTAATGTAATCTTCCGGGAAGTGATGGATCGCTTCCGGCAGATGTTTACGCACGATGCCCGCGATGGTATCCACGTTCAGACCGGTCTCTGCAGACAGCGGTACGATATCGAGGAAGTTCATCTGGCTGCCCAGCCACTGCAGGTGCGGCAGCAGGTCGGCTTTTTCCTGCACGTTGTCAACTTTATTGACGGCAAGGATCACCGGCGTTTTACCATCACGCAGCTTGTTAAGCACCATTTCGTCGTCCGGCGTCCAGCGGGTACCTTCGACCACGAAAATCACCAGCTCAACATCGCCAATCGAGCTGCTTGCCGCCTTGTTCATCAGGCGGTTGATGGCGCGTTTCTCTTCCATATGCAGGCCCGGGGTATCGACGTAAATCGCCTGATACGCGCCTTCAGTATGGATGCCCACAATGCGGTGACGGGTCGTCTGCGCCTTGCGAGAGGTGATTGAAATCTTCTGTCCAAGCAGATTATTCAACAGGGTGGATTTGCCGACGTTCGGACGTCCGACGATGGCAATAAATCCGCAATAGGTTTTTTCTTCGCTCATTCCAGCTCCAGCATTTTTAACGCCTGTTCGGCGGCAGCCTGTTC
>Ga0058693_1000333_pt1 | contig 19374 bp, 20 predicted proteins | sample AgamicOrMarz_FD_55217 | JGI IMG/M metagenome (GOLD analysis project Ga0058693, IMG submission 55217) | Agave microbial communities from Guanajuato, Mexico - Or.Ma.rz | ecosystem: Host-associated > Plants > Phyllosphere > Phylloplane/Leaf | place: Guanajuato, Mexico | collected 2012-06-04 | reverse complement strand
TTTTCGTGTTATAATATAAGAGTACTAATCAAAGCATGAATAAAATGATAGCGATTCCATTTTTCGGATGTCTAAAAGGAATTTGAACAGCTTACGCTCTTGTAACAAAAGAATATAAAGGAGCATTTGCAAAACGAAGGACAATTCAGTAAAATATATGAAAGAAGAAAAGTTGGTAAAAAAATCAATATACTTCTTCAAAATGCGTTTTTATGAAATTTATTCCATAAAAAATAGATAGCCCCTTTCCTCTAGGAAAGAAGCTATCTCATAAGCGTTATTTACGCTTTTATCTATTCTAAGAAATCTTTTAAACGTTTGCTTCGGCTAGGGTGACGAAGCTTACGAAGCGCTTTAGCTTCAATTTGACGAATACGCTCACGCGTTACGCCAAATACTTTTCCTACTTCTTCAAGCGTACGCGTACGTCCATCGTCCAGACCAAAGCGGAGTCTAAGAACATTTTCTTCGCGATCTGTTAACGTATCAAGGACGTCTTCTAACTGCTCTTTTAATAATTCATATGCAGCATGTTCAGAAGGTGATGTTGCATCCTGGTCTTCAATGAAGTCACCTAAATGAGAATCATCTTCCTCACCAATTGGTGTTTCAAGGGAAACCGGCTCTTGAGCAATTTTTAAGATTTCACGAACTTTTTCTGGTGTTAAGTCCATATCTTCTGCAATTTCTTCAGGAGATGGTTCGCGACCTAAATCTTGTAGAAGCTGACGTTGAACACGAATTAGCTTGTTAATCGTTTCAACCATATGAACGGGAATACGAATCGTTCTTGCTTGGTCAGCAATTGCACGAGTAATAGCTTGACGAATCCACCATGTCGCATACGTACTGAATTTATAACCTTTGCGATAATCAAATTTTTCTACCGCTTTAATAAGACCCATGTTTCCTTCTTGAATTAAATCAAGAAACAGCATACCGCGCCCGACATAGCGTTTAGCGATACTTACAACAAGACGTAAGTTTGCTTCAGCAAGACGACGTTTCGCTTCTTCATCGCCTTCTTCAATACGTTTTGCTAAATTGATTTCTTCCTCTGCTGACAATAGGTCAACGCGTCCGATTTCTTTTAAGTACATACGAACTGGATCATTAATTTTTACACCAGGAGGTACACTTAAATCATTTAAATCAAACTCTTCTTCTTTTGACAGTTCTTGAATATCGGGATCGGCATCGTCATCATTTGCTTCAGATTCACTCATTACTTCAACACCTTGTTCTCCAAGGTATTCATAATATTCATCCATTTGATCGGATTCAATTTCGAAGTTCGCCATACGCTCTGCAATTTCTTCGTATGTGAGCACACCACGTTTTTTTCCGATTTCGGTCAATTGATCTTTTACTTGTTCAATTGTTAAATCTGAATCAAGTTGTTTTGATTGAGCTGATTTTTCAGCCATCAGATCCCCTCCTTCCAAAATTTTAAGGAAAACCTTCTAAAAGTGGGACTAATACGCAATATCGTTTATTTTAACGTTTTTTTTAACTGTAAAATTTCCATTGCTATTGTCGCAGCTTTTAAATAATCTTTTTGACGCTCTGCTTCTTGCTTTTCTGCTTCTTTTTTTTCTATCGCTACCCTTTGTGGGTAAATCAATATCGTTTGGATATAATCATTCAAAGCTTGCTCCGACAATTCATCATTGATTGACATCATCGCCAATTCTGAAGCTAGACTAGACAACGAAGACTCGGGCAACCGTTCGATAAATCCGCTCGGATTAGGCTCGTGTCCTTCCTCGTAATAAGCATACAAATATAGAACAAGCGCACGATGTTCCTCAACATTGAACTGACCTTGAAGTCGGTCTTGAATTCTAAATGCTACATCCTTATCTTTCAACATATGAGCGATCAAAAAACGTTCTGCATTTTGATAAGCCGGTAATAAGCTTCTCTTTACGACTGGTTGTCTATTTATATTATTTCGATTTGGAGAATCATTATCCTTTTTCTTTTTTTCAGTTCGATACACTTGATACTGCTGTTCTTTAAGCGCATCTAATGAAATGGAAAACTCTTGTGCCAATTGGCGTAAATAATGATCTCGCTCTACAGCTTTCGTAAGGAGGCTTATTTCTTTCAAAACGTCTTCAATGTATTGCATACGTTCAGATTCATTTTGTAGATTTCGTTTTCGGCGGAGATACCTCATTTGAAATGCCATAAAGGTCAAGCTGCTATTAATAACATCATTTTGAAACTTCTCTGCCCCGTATTCTTTAATATAATCATCCGGGTCATAACCATCCGGCATCACAGCAATCTTAACGGTACAACCCACATTTGTTAAGATAGCAGTTGCTTTGTGCGCTGCTTCAATTCCGGCAGAATCTGCATCATAGCAAATGATAACGGACTCTACATTTCGGCGAATAATCTTGGCTTGTTCTTCTGTTAAGGCAGTTCCCATTGTTGCAATTGCGTTCGGGCACCCCGCTTTAACAGCCGAAATAACATCTGCAAATCCTTCAAATAAAATAACCTGCTGATTTTTGCGTATATGTTTTTTAGCGCGGTGAAAGTTGTAGAGTGTGCGACTTTTGTTAAAAATAGAAGTTTCGGGACTGTTTAAATATTTAGGCTGCCCTTTTATCTCTTTTAGCAGGCGCCCTGAAAATGCAATTGTTTTGCCTTGCAAGTCAGCAATAGGAAACATAATTCGATCACGAAAACGATCAAAGTACGTTTCATCTTGGTTGCGTTTAATGATTAAACCTGCATGTTCCATCTCTTGCGGATTAAACCCACGTTTTGTTAAGAACTTACTTACAAATTCCCACGAATCTAAAGCAAAACCTATCTCAAATTCATCGATAATTTCTCGTGAAAACCCTCGATTTATTAAATAATCATAAGCATCTTGGCCTTCTTTTGTATTTACCAATAAATGATGGTAAAATTTCTTTAAAAGCTCGTGTGCTTCAATCATTTTATTGCTAGGCTTTTGATTATCTTCTTCATGAGGATGTATCTCATGTTCGAAAGGAATATCTCCTTTTTCAGCAAGCTGCTGAGCTGCTTCCGTGAAGGACAGTCCTTCTAATTCCATTATGAATGAAAATGAATTCCCTCCTGCACCACATCCAAAGCAATGATAAATTTGTTTATCAGGCGATACTGAAAAAGACGGTGTGCTTTCCCCATGAAACGGACAGAGTCCAAAATAATTGCGCCCTTGTTTTTTTAGTTGTACATAATCGCTTATGACGTCGACAATATCTACTGAATGCCGAATACGGTCGATTACTTCATCAGGAATGCGATTTGCCATAGTAACAGCTCCGTATTTCATATAATATTCTTCACTAAGTGCTAAATTCCTGCAAGTTTCGACAACATTTTTTCAAAAGCTTGAATGAAATGCTGGCGATCTTCTTCACTAAATGCCTTTGGGCCTTTAGTATGACGCCCTGACCGTCGCTCTTTTGCAGAAACATAACGAAAGAAAAGCACCGTATTCATTTCGTCGTCATTATAGTACTTTCCACGAGGAGACAGTGCGTAAACCCCTCGACTTACTAACATGCTTGCTAAGCCAGTATCTTGAGTTACGACAATATCCTGCTTGACTGCGTGATTTAAAATATATAAATCTGCGGCTTCCTTTTCTGCATCCACATAGACCCATTTTCCTGGTGTAGGATTTGTTTGCATGTGAGCATAGGAAGCAACAAACACAAGATCGATGTCATATGTATGTGTAAGTTCAACGATTTCTGCTTTAACAGGGCATGCATCAGCATCGACAAAAACTTTACTTTTTCTTTTGCTATAACTCTGTATTCTACATCCCTCCAGAGATTCCTTCTAACAATTTGTTATTTCCTGTAGATGGCATTTGTCGAATACTTTTTTCGATTTTGACTTGACTTTTATATAAATAGTTTATTCGTTCTTAACAAAGTCTAAACCTAAAACTATTCTTTTTTATCACAATTTTTTATTATAATATAAACAACCTATATTTTCTATACCAAAGTCACTTGTTTTTAAAAGTTCTGTCATATTCATCTTTGGTATATTTTCTTAGGCTTACAGCATACAAACATAAGAAAGCAATCTCCTTTATGTCACGCACAGAGGAGATCCATCGTTTATTTCTTTTTGATGGTATTGAGAATGATACCAGCTGTTTCTTCTACGGCTCTGTTGGATACGTCAACCACTTCACAGCCAATCTTATCTACAATCCCTTGGAAAAATTCAAGTTCTTCTTTAATACGGCCAATATTAGCATAAATTGCTTTATCGTTTAGCCCAAGAGACTTTAAACGCTCTTTACGAATATCGTTTAATTTTTCAGGACTAATAGTAAGCCCTATACACTTCTCAGGTGATACGTGAAACAGCTCTTCTGGTGGATCTACCTCAGGTACAATCGGAACATTGGCTACTTTCAAACGCTTGTGTGCTAAAAATTGAGAAAGAGGTGTTTTAGATGTTCTTGATACACCGATTAATACGATATCCGCTCTAAGAATGCCTCTCGGGTCACGCCCATCATCATATTTCACTGCAAATTCAATCGCTTCTACTTTCTTAAAATAATCTTCGTCTAATTTTCTAGCCATTCCAGGCTCATAGCGAGGAGAAAGTTGATAAGAAGATTGAATTTTATCAATTAAAGGTCCAATAATATCAAATACCTCTACCCCGTTCTTGGACGCTTCTTGAATTAAAAATTCTCTCATTTCGGGCTTTACTAGCGTAAAGCCAATAATAGCGTTGTTCATCTTCGCTACTGAAACCACTTCTGAAAGTGTTGCGATGTCCTCTACGTAAGGTACTCTTTTAATTACAAAGTCCGTCATATTGAACTGACTTGATGCAGCCTTTACAACTAGTTCAGCTGTCTCACCTACAGAATCCGAAATGACATAAAGACATGGGTTGTTCATATTTTGTGCATCCCCTTTTTAATCCTTTTTCACTTATAATACTTCATCATTTGCTAATGCTACTAGTAATTTTGTAATATTTGTTTTGGTAATGCGTCCCACCACTTCAAAATTGCCGTCTCCCTCTTTAATAACGGGCATAGCATCAATCTGTTTTTCAATTAAGATCTTAGCAATATCAATTAACAAATCTTCGCGATAGCAATATGTAATGTTGGGCATTCTCGTCATGATAATATGAACAGGAATAGATGTGAGCTCTTGCTTTCCGATACTCGCGCGCAATAAATCTTTACGCGACAGTACTCCCACTAGCTGGGATTTCTCATCCACTACAAAAAGGGTCCCCACGTCTTCTAGAAACATTGTACAAATAGCATCATATACCGACACATTTTCGTTCACGACCACCGGGATAGACTGATATTCTTGCACCTGTATTTTTTTTATTTTATCTGTAAGAAGCTGTGCTCCTGTTTTACCTGTGTAAAAGTAACCTACGCGCGGTCGCGCTTCTAAATAACCAGCCATTGTTAAAATAGCCAAGTCCGGTCTTAGTGTTGCCCGCGTAAGGCTAAGCTGATCTGCAATATGCTCGCCTGTAATAGGGCCTTCGTCTTTGACAATTTGCAAAATTTGTTCTTGTCGTTTGTTCAGTTCGATTGTACTCACCACCTAATCATTAAATGTGACATACTATTTATAAAACATTATATACTTTTTAAGCAAAAGTAAAAGCTATAACTTATTAATTTTAGCATTTTATCTTTTTAGAATGCCGTTTATTTTACCACGGCTTCTCAAAAAAAGCAGGCATTACGCTTACAATAAGCGAAGCTACCCCTTCGCTCCACAGTAAAAAGGGTGTCCCCTACACACTACGAGGCACCCTAGCGACAGCAATTCCTTGCATATCACTGATTATCTTTTCTATTTCTCATCAGAGAGCGATTGTTTTAAAGACTCCATCTGATTCAAAAACCGCTTTGTTTTTAAAAACAATCCTGAATATTCTTCGTAATATTGATCAATTACAAACTTTAATTGTTTTTTTGTTTCGGGCTTAACAGAAATAGAACCTAATCGCTTTAAATCAATGTAATAAAATAGCCTTAATAGTTTAACCGTCATCGGACTAATTTTCAAATGATAAGGATCTTTTTCTAAGCATCGATGACAAATAAACCCGCCTTCTCGAATGGAAAAATGAAATGTTCCTTCACCTTGGTGGCAGACTGCACATTCATTTAATGTAGGATGAAGACCTAGAACGTTTAACATTTTCATTTCATAAATAAAAGTTAAGATCTCTGCATCATACTCTTCGTTCATATAATGAATGGTTTGGTGCAGCAGTTCAAATAGAAATGGATTTGGTTTATTGTTCTCAGTAGCTTTATCCGTTAATTCAAGAATATAAGAAGCATACGCTGTTGTGAAGATATCTTCGCGTATGCTTCTCATAGATGAGATAACTTCTCCTTGATGGAGAGTACCCATTCCTGAACCTGTTTGTATAAAAAAGTATCCATACGTAAATAATTGTGTGACGGAAGCTAAGCGACTACTGGGCTTTTTTGCCCCTCTTGCCATGAGACCCACTTTTCCGAGTTCACGTGAATAAATGGTGACAATTTTATTTGATTCACCGTAATCATTCGTTCGAATGACAATTCCTTCACACTTTTTAAACAATCATCATCACCGCCATCTTACAGAAGGCTAAGACAAGGGAGAATTGAGACTTTCGCTGTTGTCCTCATATGTTTCGGGTCTTTCTTTCACTTCATTTTCAAGTTCCTTAAAAATGAGATAAGTATCAATGCTACCTGTTTGTGAAAAAATGTTCCAAGTAAAATTCAACATAGAACTCCCACCTTTCTAACCATAAAGATCAGATACATATTTCAATTCCTTATGTTTAGAATAGCCTTCCGACGTAAAATCATGTAACACAATTTTTTACAAATTACCTTCTTTTATGAAGGGATATAAATCGACGCAAACAAGAACTCAAATGATTAATATTCGTCTTCTCTAAATCCAAAGTCACGGAGATGCGACGCTCGGTTTCGCCAATCTTTTTGCACTTTTACCCATAGTTCTAAAAATACTTTTGAACCTAAAAGGGCTTCAATGTCTGCTCTTGCTTTTCTTCCTACCTCTTTTAACATCTTTCCTTGCTTTCCAATTACGATGCCTTTTTGTGAATCTCTTTCGACGATAATTGTAGCGCCCACGTAAACAGCACCATTATCTCGTCTTTGCATAGAATCCATCACAACGGCAATAGAATGAGGTATTTCTTCCCTCGTTGCATGCAGTACTTTTTCACGAATTAATTCCGTAATAATAAAGCGCTCTGGGTGATCTGTTACTTGATCTGCCGGATAATATTGCGGACCTTCCGGCAATCGCTGCTTAATTTGATCAAGCAAACGCTCCACGTTATTTCCTTGTAAAGCTGAAATTGGCACAATTTCAGCAAAAGGATATAAGTCTTTATAATTCGTGATAATTGAAAACAATTCGTCTGGATGAATTTCATCAATTTTATTAATCACAAGGAAAACAGGCGTTTTTGTATCCTTTAAACGCTCGATAATAAATTCATCGCCTCGACCTAAGCCTTCTGTTGCGTTAATCATAAATAAAATTAAATCTACTTCTTTAAGCGTATTTTGCGCTACCTTCATCATAAAGTCGCCTAATTTATGCTTAGGTTTATGAATTCCTGGTGTATCAATAAACACAATCTGCGCCTGATCTTCCGTGTACACACCCTGAATTTTATTTCTAGTTGTTTGCGGTTTGTCACTCATAATCGCAATCTTTTGACCAATTACTCGGTTCAAAAAAGTTGATTTCCCTACGTTTGGTCTTCCAATAATTGAAACAAAACCTGACTTAAATTCATTATTACTCATGTAAATCCTCCGATGAAAATGCTCCTGGAAGTAATTCTTCCACAGTTAATTCTTGTATGTCATTTTTTAAATTGGTTAATATAACTTTCATTTCTTTTGGACAAAGCTCAGAGATTACTTGTCTGCATGCTCCACACGGAGAAACAGGACGATCAGTATCAGCTACTACAGCAAGTGCTGCATACTCTTTATCTCCTTCTGAATAGGCTTTAAATAAAGCCGTACGCTCAGCACAATTGCACATGCTATAAGCTGCATTTTCAATATTGCAGCCGCGATAAACCTTTCCATCTTTCGTCAATAAAGCTGCACCAACTTTAAATTTTGAATACGGTACATAAGCCATTTCACGAGCTTTTTTCGCCTCATCAATCAGTCCGGTCTTATCCATTTATCCGCTCTCCTTTTGCGCTTCTACATGTCTTTTAACTTGTCCTTTTTTATTATACCACGGGGGTGTAAAGAACCAAAAAGAATCCTTTTTAAAACAAATACTTTAAGAAAATAATTCCTCCTATAAGGACAGCAAAACACGCATAGACCAACACCGCGGCTGCGGCTGCATCTTTTGCGTGTTTTGCTAGTATGTGATATTCAGGAGAAACTAAATCGACAACTTTTTCAACTGCTGTATTCATTAACTCCAAGCTGAACATGCCTGCAATCAGAAGCAGCACAACCGTCCATTCACCAGCTGTAATTGACAGCACGGTGCCTAAGAAAAGGACGATGAAAGAAGCTGCTACGTGAATTTGCATATTTCTCTGTGTTTTACAAACATAGAGAAACCCTTCTATTGCATAACCAAAGCTACTGACAACTTTAGCTATCCCTTTTTTATCGCGAGAGTCCATATTGTTCTAAAATATCTTTTTGACGTGTAAACATCTCTTTTTCATCTTCTGATGTTTCATGGTCATATCCAAGCAAGTGCAAGAAACCGTGAACCGTTAAGAATCCTAGCTCCCTCATAAACGAGTGATTGTATTCTTCTGCTTGCTCATGAGCTTTTGGAATCGAAATGACAATGTCCCCTAGGACTCTTGGCATCTCATCTCCGATAATTTGCATTTCATCTTCGCCCATTTCTTCTAGCGCAAACGATATTACATCCGTTGGCTGATTTTTATGGCGGTATTGATGATTGATTTCTTGAATTCGATCATTATCCACAAATGTAACGGATACTTCTGCATCCTCTTGCAGATTTTCATATATAGCAGCGGCTTCAAGCAGCTTTTCAAGCTCTTTTTGCTGTTCTTCACTTACTTCGTTTGTTTCATCAATAAAATCAATAACTAAACTCATACCTTCACCTTCTCTTTTTTTATCTCTGGATATTCGATTCGGGAATGAAAAATCCCATTTAAAGTTTCACATAGTGCTTGGCGAATTAACTCTAGCTCTTTGAGCGTTACGTTACACTCGCTAAGCTGCTCATCCTGCAAGCGATCTTTAATAATATTTCGCACCAAGTTCTCAATTTTTTCCGGAGTCGGATTGGACATTGACCTTACGGCTGCTTCTACACTATCAGCTATGCAAATAACCGCTGCTTCTTTCGACTGAGGCTTTGGTCCAGGATAGCGATATTCTTTTTCATCAATTTTTTCTTCTGTTTGTTCAAGTGCCTTATGATAGAAAAACTTAAGCAGNGTCGTTCCGTGATGCTGNTCTGCAATATCTACAATCTCTTTTGGAAACTTNTGATTNCGCAAAATNGTAGCTCCATCTGTAGCATGTGCGATTATAATATTTTTACTAGTCTTAGGACTTAGTTTATCATGCGGATTAGTAATATTCATTTGATTTTCAATAAAATACTGCGGTCGCTTCGTTTTACCAATATCGTGGTAATAAGCCCCGACTCTCGCTAATAAACCGTTAGCTCCTATCGTTTCGCACGCCGCTTCAGATAAGTTTGCCACCATTACACTGTGATGGTATGTTCCAGGTGTTTCGGTTAAGATTTTGCGTAATAGCGGATGATTAGGACTCGATAATTCAATCAGCTTCATCGTAGATAAAATGCCAAATCCACTTTCAAAAAACGGAAGCAAACCTATAGTTAAAACGGAAGCAATAACACCAGATGCAATTGACATCATGCTGTAATAGCCAAGCTCTACAGTGCCGATTTGGCCATTTTTAATAAAAATAATAGCAAAGCTGATAATTACGTTTACCATAGCCACAAATAGACCTGCCTGCAAAATCCGTGAACGTCTGTGCTGCCTGCTTAAAAATAAAATAGCAGCAATATTGCTAATTAAAAAGTAGATCCCAATGTTCATATTAAACGAGGTTGTCAATTCACCATTAAAAATAATGCTTCCACAAATAGCAAATACAACGCTTGATAAAATAGCAATGCGTTCATCCATTAAAATTCGAATCAGCAAACCTCCCACCGCAACAGGAGCTAAGAAACCAATTTCCGATAAATCAATTTGCTGAAACAAGCTTAAGATTTTCATGAGGCCAATCGTAATGGTTGCTACCAATACATACAACAGCAAGGGCTGATATGTCTTGGTGTGAAATTCACGCAAATAGTAAATGAGGCCCGCTATCATCATTACAATCAGCAAAGCTAACCCCGCAAAAGGCTGAATAGATCCTTTATTATTCAACAATCCCGCGAGCTGGAGCTGACGATATATATCAGGATTAATAAGCTGATTTTCTTCTACAATAATCTGGCCTTGTTTGATTCGGACAGGCTCCACTTTTTCCACAGCTGCTTGACGGTTTTCAGCTGTTTTTTGTGGATCATAAATCACATTTGGAATGATAGCGAATTTAGCAATTGCATTCATTGAATCCTTTAGGGAATTGCTGACATTGGTGTAAACAAGCTGACTTTCTACTTGGTCTTTTTTCTCTTCTACATCGCTAATCTTCACTTGATCTTTCATCACATGATGAACGGCCGTGACTACAGCATCTTTCGCAATCGATAAATCACTGTTAGAAGACTGAAGCAGCTGCTTAATGGTATCCTTTGGCAAGTTTTTTTGAATGTCTTCAGGAAGCTTGTCCTCTAGCATTTTTTGTTTGGTTTTTAATACGGCATCGATACTGTCATCTTCATGATCTTCTTTTTCATATTCTGTATTAACTTCCATCATCGCATCAAAAATAGATGCAACAAGATCGACTTGGTTCTGTGCGTATTCTGTTTTTTGTGTATACACATCTTCAACGGCTTGTTCTGCCTCTGCCCGTTTTTTCTCTGTGCTCTCTTTATCTTCAATGGTAACGGGTGAGTAAATGGTTTGCGGGGAAATAGATAGTAATCTGAGATCTAATTCCTGCGGCTTTACATTGCTATACATAGACGCAAACATCATTACACCTAACAAGGCATATAACCCAATTTGAATTAACCGTAATCGCTCGATCTGTGCCATTGTTTGCTTGATTATCCGAAACGTTGACACAAACGTACCCCCTTTTACAAAAAATAGACCCTATTAAGAAAGGGTCTTTTGGTCAGCTTGTTCGTACGCTTGAATGATGCGTCCCACAAGTGGATGGCGCACAACATCTGACTGTTCTAGATGAACAAACGAAATACCTTTAACATTGGTCAGGATTTTCGAGACAGCCGCTAGACCAGACTGAGCTCCTTTTGGTAAATCAATTTGTGAAATATCTCCTGTAATCACCATTTTAGACCCAAATCCTAGTCGTGTTAAAAACATCTTCATTTGCGCCATCGTGGTGTTTTGCGCTTCGTCTAAGATAACAAACGCATCATCTAGTGTACGACCTCGCATATAAGCAAGGGGTGCTATTTCAATAACTCCGCGTTCGATTAGGCGTTGCGTATGTTCTGTTCCTAATACATCATGTAATGCATCGTACAGAGGCCGCAAGTACGGATCTACTTTTTCTTTCAAATCTCCTGGCAAGAAGCCAAGACTTTCACCTGCTTCAACAGCAGGACGTGTTAAAATAATACGCTGTACGTGACCATTTTTAAGAGCATTAACGGCCATGACAACGGCTAAATACGTTTTACCGGTACCAGCAGGCCCAATTCCAAATACCAAATCATTTTTCTTAATAGCCGAAATGTATTGACTTTGTCCTAATGTCTTAACACGAATAGTCTTACCTTTTACATTTTTACCAATCTCTTCTTCATATACATCTTCAAAAAACTCGAGAGAATTTTTCTTAGCTAATTGAATCGCATACACAACATCTCGTTCAGATATGGAAATATTTTTTCGGATAATGTTCAGTAACTTTTTAAGCATTTCTTCCACTAGCTGAACATTTTCTGTACTTCCGGAGACTACAACAGTCTCACCTCTTGAAATGATAGAGACCTGCATTTCTTCTTCAATTCGCTTTAAATTCGCATCTTGTACGCCAAATAATGAAATGGCTTCGTTTGAATCATCAAGTTGTACGTTAATTGTTACTAGCTGTTCTGACATTCATCAATCTCCTTGAATAATTGGTTGAGTGTTCGCAATATTTTCTATAACTTGGTAATGTATTGATAATCTAACTTTACCATTGTCCTGTTCTTGGTGCAAAACTTTTTCACCTTTTATTTTAGCATCCTCACCTAAAGTTGATAGTAATTTTTTTCGACCGATTTCCAAAGCTTTTTCCACCGCCTCTTGTTTAGAATAGACGCGCTGCGAGTTCTGTTCTTCTCGTACAGCAACTTTCTCATACGACAGAGGTAATTTCCATTTAAAAAAATAGAGTGGATGCTCCACTTTTTCTGTCACCTTTGAGGCGTATTTTTCTTTGTTAAAAGCCCAAAGAGGCATTTTAAAAGCTTGAAAATCTAAATAGTGCTTCGTATATCCATTACCCGTTAATACCTGAAAATCAGTTTTTAAAGGCACTTCCACCTCAGACTTATACCATGTTTCACCGTAGACTTTCCCTTTAGCAGCTACTACTTTTTTATTTTTTTCGTTTCCAATAATACCGGAAACTAGGACCTCGCCTTCATTGACAAAATCATTAACCTTGACTAAAGGTTGTCCTTTTTCGACAAACAAATTCGTAATAATGGCTTTCTTTTTAGCAATTAAATGTTGGTAAGGTGTTTTTTGCTGAGGCTTGGGCTCATTTTTTTCAACCACTTGGAAGTGATAAGAAGTGCCGCGCACTTCTACTCCCACCCAGGTAATATTGTTCATATTATCCGTTAAATAGCGCTGAATTTTTTCAGGACTCTCTAACAGAAATTGAAACTCTCCTCTTTTTACACCTATTTTGGCAAGCTGCTTAGTCATTTGATGTTCTGTTTGTGGTTCTGCACCGCTAATTTCCACTTTCCACACCATGTTGGAAAGCAAACCAAGAATAATAAAAAAAGAAAGAAAACCTAAAGCAAANCCACTATTTTTGATCACTCNNTTTGTTAAAAAAGGAAAACCTCTGCCTCTTATAAAATAAATTTTACANTCTGCGTTGCGAATTAGTATACGAATTTTCTTTACATCTTTCAATAATATCGTTGCTGTCGCTAGCTGACCGTCAACTTTATGGACATTCGAAATCATAATCTGTTGTCTCACACAATTATTTAAAAAACGTTCAATTCCTTTTCCAACAATTCGAATACGTACGGTACCAATAACAAAGTTTGTCCATCCATTCTTCATTTTTTTCCTCCTTGTGTTATTGTTCTAAATAAAGAACTTGATTGATTTTACCTTCTAAAACCAGTTCTTCTGGCAGTATTACTTTAATGACCAGTCCTTCACCTCGAATTAACATTTGTCCCTGTTTTAGTAACACGCGTATTTCAGTATCAGAAAAGGCTAATAAACCTTTATGATTTTCAATATAAATGTGTATTTGTCCAACTAACGTAATACGGGGAAGATCCATTAATACATCAGCGGGTAGTTCCATTGTTTTTGTCATCCATCTTTTCATTTGGTGTCTCCACTTTTTGCTCATAAAAAGAACCCCCTTTCATCTCATGTTTATGAGAAAGGGGGTTAATGTATCACATCTATTTATCGTTTATATTTACGTTGTTTCGATTTTGGCGGCCCTAGAATTTCGGACCATATCACTCCTTGAACAGCTTCTTTACGAGAAATGGGCTTGAAAACGTTTTTCTCACCCGTAATTTTTGGTTTGTCAACTGTGATTTTCTTTTGAATAGACGGTTCATGATACGAACGATTTTTTAGCTCTTCCAATTTTTCTTGCAAAGGATTTGTTTCTGCTGAAGGAACAGTTTCCGGCTCCATACGAGCTGTTTTTGGCTCTTCTTTGACAGGTCGATATCTAGGTCTTTCCCGCCTTGAAGGATTGTTTACAGGAGGCATAGGAGCTCTTTTAGAACGCTGCTGTTCTTCCTCTTTTGACTGAGCCATAAAACGCTGCACAACGTTAAAAATAATCCCTCCAATGATGACAAAAATGAAAGCATTATTAATAATTAGTTTAATAAGCGTTTCAACGATATTCATTAGGAGAAAACCTCCTTGTTAAGCTGATTCATTATTTCTCATCGTCTTCTTTAGACATTTTTCCAATTGAATCACGCATATCCGTATCAGCAGTCAAGTTTTGAATATTCATATAATCCATGACGCCAATATTGCCAGAGCGCAGTGCTTCTGCCATCGCTAACGGTACTTCTGCTTCTGCTTCTACTACTTTTGCACGCATTTCTTCTACTTTTGCACGCATTTCTTGTTCTTGAGCAACGGCCATAGCACGACGTTCTTCGGCTTTTGCTTGTGCAATATTTTTATCTGCTTCCGCTTGGTCTGTTTGAAGAACTGCCCCAATATTTTTACCAATATCGATGTCAGCAATATCAATGGATAAGATTTCAAACGCTGTTCCTGAATCCAGCCCTTTTCCTAACACCGTTTGAGAAATCATATCGGGATTTTCCAATACTTTTTTGTGATCAGTTTGTGAACCGATTGTAGAAACGATCCCCTCGCCAACACGGGCAATAATCGTTTCTTCTCCAGCTCCCCCTACTAGTCGATCAATGTTTGCACGAACAGTAATTCGAGCTTTTGCTTTGACTTCGATTCCATCCATAGCCACCCCTGCAATAAAAGGTGTTTCAATAACTTTTGGATTAACGCTCATTTGTACAGCTTCTAGCACATCACGGCCCGCTAAGTCGATAGCTGCTCCGCGCTCAAATGTTAACTCAATATTTGCTCGGTGCGCTGCAATCAACGCATTTACCACGCGGTCAACGTTACCGCCTGCTAAATAGTGGCTTTCTAATTGATTAATGGTAATACCTAAACCTGCTTTACTTGCTTTAATTAACGGGTTCACAACGCGAGATGGTATCACTCGACGAAGTCTCATTCCGACCAGTGTGAAAATACTAATACGAACGCCTGCTGCTAATGCTGAAATCCATAGCATAATCGGTACAAAAGTGAAAAAAACAGCTAAAGCAATAATTGCTAGACCAATAACTACAAAAAACAATACGCTACCTACTTCCATTAATTAAGGTCCTCCTTTTTCAAAGGCTCTGTAAGCTTCCGCACCACAACCCTTGATCCCTCTACTTTTATAATATTTACTAACACATCTTTGTCTAAATATCCGCCTTCAGTGACTACATCCACATACTCTTCATCGATGAGCACGGTACCTGAAGGACGAAGCGGTGTTGTTGTTTTACCTTGTTTTCCTATTAATTCATAACGATTTTGATTCGACACGTAACCAGATTCAGTATTAAGTGAATCATTAAGCACCATTTTTTTGAAAGGTGTAAGCTTTCTTTTAAAAAATTTCATCATCACAAACGCACCTCCCAGTGCCACCACTATTGCAATTACAAGAGAAATTCCCATTTCGACATTATTATCTGTTGACATAAAAAAACTTAAAATGATAGCTCCAAGNCCTAGTAGTCCTAAAACTCCGCCTGGTACTACAATCTCTAACAGAAGCAATATAATTCCTGCTATAAATAAAACNAGCGCTTCCATTCCCGCTAATCCTGCTACCATATGACCATAGAAAAATAAAAGAAGTGAAGCTATTCCAATAGAGCCCGCAATACCAAATGAAGGCGTAAACAATTCAATTACAATTCCTAAAGCACCAATGGATAATAAAATGGGAACAACAAGCGGATGGGTAAGAAAACGAGCAATTTGTTCACTTACACTCATTTTCGCATACGTCAGTTTAGCATCTTCATAGCCAAGTACGCTTAGGAGATCGTCTAAATTTTTTACAGTCCCTTCTGAATAACCAACTTGCTCGGCTTGCTTCGGAGTGAGCGTCAGCAATTCGTTTCCTTTTAAGTTGAGCTCAGGTATTACCATCTTGGTATTTGCCATCGCTTCTGCATATTTAGGGTTTCGGTTATTTTGTTCTGCTGCGCTCTTCATAGCCGATAACCAGTAGGACTGAGCTTTTTTTCCTGCGGCATTTCCCTGTTGGTCAATCACAGCTGCCGATCCCATTGTAGAACCGGGTGTCATATAAATTTGATCGGCGTTAAGTGCAATATACGCTCCGGCTGATAATGCTTTTTTATCGACAAAAGCAGCGGTAGGAATAGGTGTTGAGGTTAAGCTTTTAGCTATTTCAGAAGCTGCATCTACAGCTCCTCCAGGAGTATCTATGTCCAATATAATCAAATCTGCACCGTCATTTTCCGCATCTTCAATGGATCTGTTTAGAAAAGAAAGCAGTCCATTTTCTACCGTTTTATTTACAGGAATAACGTGTACACGCTTCACGTCAGCGGTGCTAATAGTGGGGAATAACCCAGTGGCTAAGATAAGAAAGCACACGAAAGAAAATAAGGTTTTCACCGAATACACTTCCCTCCTTCCATAGATAGTATGAGCATGTATCTGTATATACGAATAACTTTAACAATAGTTTCAAATTTTTTAAAATTTATCTATTTTATTCTTTGCACAAGAAAAACAAAACATACGTTCGTTTATTATCCATATAAAAAACACCTTACACAAGGTAAGGTGTTTTTTATGATAAGTGTTGAAGGACAAGCTTATTAACAAGAGAGCCATCCGCTTTGCCTTTTACTTTCGGCATAAGCGCTCCCATAACTTTCCCCATATCAGCTTTAGAGGAAGACTGCGTTTCTTCAATCGTCGNTTTAATAATTTCAGATAACTCTTCTTCAGTTAGCTGTTTAGGAGCGTAAACTTCTAAAACCGCTAATTCAGAATGAATTTTATCAACAAGATCTTGACGACCTGCTTTCTCAAATTCATGGAGGGAGTCTTTACGTTGTTTGAATTCGCGAGAAATAACCGTCAACTCGTCTGCTTCAGTTAGGTCNGTTCCTAACTTAATGGCTTCGTTTTGAAGAGATGCTTTGACCATACGAATGACCCCAAGCTTCTCTTTCTCTTTGTTTTTCATCGCTTGTTTCATATCACTATTTAAACGCTCGAGAAGACTCATAAATCCACCCTCTTATTAGAACTTGCGTTTTCTAGCAGCTTCAGATTTCTTCTTACGCTTTACGCTAGGCTTTTCATAGAATTCGCGCTTTCTTGCTTCTTGTAACGTACCAGTTTTTGAAACTGAACGTTTGAAGCGACGAAGAGCATCTTCAAGCGATTCGTTTTTACGAACAACTGTTCTTGACATTCTAATTCCCTCCCTCCGAACAAAACCACTAACATCATAATGAAATGACATGTTAGACATGTCTTTTGCAATTATAATATAATGATTCCTTAAGGTCAACCGCTTTACATAAAGTAATGCAGTTATTCCCCCTTTATTTTATGAACTTTCTTGATAAAACATTACTCGTTCAGCTTTTTTACACGTATGAAAAAAGCTGCGTATACACGCAGCTTTCCAATAAGTGTTATGAGCTCATTTTCACCTGATCTTGAAGATGAACCTCATCTAGCACGCGAACAAACTCACCTTCATTATAAGGATATCCAGCTTTTGAAATTTTAACTTTTACAAGCTTTCCAACCATCTCTTCAGACGCTTTAAACACAACCTTTAAGTAGTTATCAGTATATCCTACATATAAACCACTTTCAGGATCTTCTTTATATTTTTCTTCCGGAATTACTTCTAGTACTTCTCCTTCAAACGTTGAAGCATATTCTTTTGCCAATTGATTTGAAAGTTCGATTAAACGATGCACACGTTGATTTTTTACTTCTTCATCAATTTGGTCGGTCATACGAGCCGCTGGCGTACCTGTACGTTTAGAATACGGGAATACATGAAGCTCTGAAAAACCGTGCTCTTTAATAAAGTTATACGTCTCCATAAACTCTTCTTCTGTTTCACCTGGGAAGCCAACAATAACATCTGATGTAATCGCTAATCCAGGAAGAGCTTCTTTCAGACGGTTTAAGCGCTCACCAAAGAACTCCATTGTATACTTACGACGCATGCGCTTCAATACCGTATTTGAACCTGATTGAAGAGGAATATGCAAATGACGTACAACCATTTCTGATTGATCTAGTACCTCAATCACTTCGTCCGTAATTTGACTTGCTTCAATTGACGAAATACGAATGCGTTTTAATCCTTTTACTTGAGACTCTAAATCACGAAGAAGCTGGGCAAGATTGTAATCTTTCATGTCTTCTCCGTATCCGCCAGTGTGAATACCTGTTAACACGATTTCTTTATAGCCCGCATCCACTAGCTGCTGTGCTTGTGCTACTACTTCTTTAGGATCACGAGATCGCATTAAACCGCGCGCCCATGGAATAATACAGAATGTACAGAAGTTGTTACAGCCTTCTTGAATCTTTAACGAAGCACGCGTACGGTCTGTAAAAGCCGGTACATCTAGCTCTTCATATACGCGTGTTTTCATAATGTTTCCTACGCCGTTAATCGGCTGACGCTCTTTTTTAAATTGTTCAATATAATCAAGCATCTTAACGCGATCTTGTGTACCTACTACGATATCAACACCAGGAATGGCCATAATTTCAGCTGGCGAAGTTTGAGCATAACACCCAGTTACACAAATAACCGCATCTGGATTTTTTCGCACAGCTCTGCGAATAACTTGACGGCTTTTTTTATCTCCTGTATTTGTTACCGTACATGTATTAATTACATATACATCGGCAGTTTGTTCATATTCAACACGCTCATAGCCTTGGCCTTTGAACAATTGCCAAATTGCTTCTGTTTCATAGTGATTTACTTTACACCCTAGCGTGTGAAAAGCAACTGTTGACATAATCGTCACCTCATTAACTCAGTTTGATAAGATATAGCAGACAGCGCATATAAAGGAGCTGTTTCTGCTCGTAAAATTCGCGGACCAAATCCGCTTATTGTAAATTCATTTTCTTCTAATACTCCTACTTCCTGCTCGGTCAAACCACCCTCGGGGCCTACAACCACAAGCACGGAATGGCCGGGTTTTAAAGCCGAAAGAACAGCGTGCAGATGAGATGTTTCTCCTTGCTTTGCTCTTTCTTCATAGGCTACAACTTTATGAGTATAGTCACCGCTAATTTCTACTAGTTTTTTAAAAGAAATTGGGGCTT
>Ga0058693_1000329_pt1:10000-19479 | contig 19479 bp, 9 predicted proteins | sample AgamicOrMarz_FD_55217 | JGI IMG/M metagenome (GOLD analysis project Ga0058693, IMG submission 55217) | Agave microbial communities from Guanajuato, Mexico - Or.Ma.rz | ecosystem: Host-associated > Plants > Phyllosphere > Phylloplane/Leaf | place: Guanajuato, Mexico | collected 2012-06-04 | reverse complement strand
CCTCTTTTTGAGAAATGTTAGAGCAATGGATCCTGCAAGGAAAGAAGCGCGCATTCGCGCTACCAGAGAGCGCATAGAGGGTTTGAAGGAGAGGCAGCAAGCGCTGCGGGCGGAGCAGCAAACGCTCATTGTTCATGGAGCACTCGGTCGCCTGGGAGACTAGAAAAAAGAAAAAAAAAGTAGTTCCTTTATCTTCTTTCTACCTGTTAAGGCCTACCCTTTGACTTATTTCTGTTTCGAAAATAAGTAATGTAGTTAGCATAGCATAATGCTTTGAAAGCTGACGTTCTCTAGGAAAGTCATATGTGGTTGTTTATGTAATGTAGTGTTTTATGTAGTAGTAATGAATAAAGATTTTGGATCAATGTTTTTTCTTGATTTATAGAAGGTAGGAGTGTAACTACGTGGAACGAACGCGTTAACGGATTATAAAGAGTGTTTTGAACCTTGCTCGCATAAAGTCGGATTTTCATTTCAATCCAACAATCAGTATGGATAGAAAGACATACCATCCGCCCTTTGGCCGAGTTGGAATTGCAAGGGGGAAGAAGTTTTTACAGAAGTAAGTGGGAATTGATAATAATATAATATAATTTACTGATGCCTACCGGAAAGCTCAGTAGGGGCTGAGCGTCACAAGCAAGCAACTGTCAGCCCTCCAAATAGGCAGGGGAGAGATCCTTACCAATACATTGACGATCCGGCTTAAAAGACAAAGCAAAAAGCATCTCAACTATTTATACAAATACAGATATCGATTCAGTGAGCTAGCCCGCTACAGATGATTGCTGCCTTGCACTTCCAACCGGAAGATAAGATGCCAGGGACAAATGACTTAAAAAAACCGATTATTTTCACAGATCTGCTAAAATAAAAAAGCCGATTTGAGATCGTTTATCCAGGAAAGGCAACATCTATCGCAAACCTTAAACTCGTGATTGAACTAAATCTAAATAAAGGAGGCCATGAAGAAGGTTTTTCTCACTACACGAGTAAGAAGTTAAACGCCACCTACTCTATATCTATAAAGAGAGACGGATTTCGCCTGCCGCTCTACCGAGCTAACCAGAGCAGATGAGCATCTCTTTCAACAAAGGATTGAACAAGTGATTAAACGGGGAATCGACCTACTTTTTGAAGATGATTTGTGGACGGATGGCCAATAGCCAATGCCGTTACCAATTCAACCGATTGAGAGAGAGAGGCCCATGCTTTCCTTAGTTTGGATTTCGAGAGGTTGGTTCGTTTACCTTGAAAGCGATACAATGGCAGGGAAATACATTCAAATGAAAGAGAATTGAATAAAAGTCAAAGGCAGAAAAAGACTACAATGCCACAAGCCATGTAAAAGAGAGAAAAGAAAGTGCATCTCACTACCAGTGCCGTCAAGATCGGGTACAAGCACCTCTGAGCAAGTTCCACTTTTGGATGCTTAAACAACCACACCCTTTCCTGCGCCTCTGCACCCCCCATTCATCTTCGGTTAGCGAGAACACGGATCAAAATAACTAAAAAACAAAAAGGCAATGAAATCCTATTTATACCACAACTCAAAAGACCAATTATCCAGAAATTCCTCCAACTCACTTTTCTTCGGTTGGATCATAGGACAATCCAGGAACTACACCTTAGACAATCAACAACTCCTTTAAGTACTTAAATTAGAATCCCTAACCAGAAACCTGGCCTCGAAAAAGGCCTTTATACTTAAATTCTATTAGTAGCGCTCCTTCGATATAAAATTCCATGGCGGACAGGTAATTATATAAAAAATATACTCATTTTCGCAACGAGAAAGTTGTGGAGAGAACACGGAAAGTGCAGACATAGCCTTTGAGAGTTCCACACTACTGGAGTCCTGCTCGAAAGACTCCTTCTTTATATATGTTACCTAACTCACGAAAGAAAATTTCTCTGTGAACGAAATAACCCATCTCGTTCCTGAAAAGGAAAGGACAAGAGATTCATTATAGTATCGATTGACTTAGTTATATAAAAAACGTGAGTTTGACAGAGATGGCGGGTATGCCTAGTTTCGAACCTTGTCCCAAGGCAAGGACTAGCAGCATAAGGGCTTGACGTTTTTAATGCGTTATAAAGATAAAGCATTTTTGAAGGGTTTAAAAAAAAGTAAATCTTTATTAAAAGAGTTCTGTTGAAGTCTCTCCGGTTGTATTGGAAGATGGGAAATGCGCTTCGTCCCTCTCGCGTCGAGTCAGATCCATTACCGCTCCTCTGCTATTAGGCGTAGTTCTGTGGAAAAACCCGGTCGAATAGAACTTCGTAGGGCTGACTGTCCTTCAGCAGGCAGCTAAACGCGTGGCTGATTTGGAGACGGATTTATATAAGTATATAAGAGGGAAATATCCAGTACCATCAATACAGGCAAAGGATGGAAAGATACTATATCCCACCTGATCCTGACTCATGGTCGCTCCACGGGAAACAACCACTAGGAGACGAAGCAAGCAGAGGATTTCGAGGCGGATATCGCCATGACACGGTAGTAGGGAACTAGGTCCTTTTAAGCAGCACTAGAGAGAGAGGGGATAGAAACTCGAGACTTCAAACGTCTGTCCTTCTTCCTCTGAATGAGTGTAACGAAATGAGTTGAACTTGAACGTCATACGTAGTGACTTGAAAGGAGTTGTTAGATACGTAATAGTCAAGTCATTACTACTCGTCGTTATTGAAACTGAAAGATACGTATTACTTGACCCAATCGTTTATCAACTGACAGTTCAAGTGAAACGAATCGCTCTGCAAGGTTCCTTGTTGAGTCTATCTACTAGAGACATTAAGGGTGCTCACCCGGTTGGGAAAATTCAATACTCGAATTGAACACCCTCCATCGTAAAGTTCGGCAGACACGGAAGAGCTAGTTCATATGGCTCGTGCAGTCATGGTCTCCCTGACGCCTATAGAAAAGGGATTAGCCAACGAGTTCAAATGCTGAATTGAAGGAGGCAAGGCACTTCTTCTATTCTTATTATTTTCCCTGCTTAATCGTTAAGTTTTGTCAATAACCGTTTTTACTTAAGGGGGAATGTAACGAGATTTATACCTCTATTTTACGGTTGTAAAAAACTATCCGCTTTAGGTGGTAACCATATGGACTCTGCCTCAGAAGTCTAATAGTCTAAAGAACTAATGCTTGTTCACACCGGCTTTCGCGCTAGGTCTTCTTCCCTTAGAGAGGCTTATTCTCCTTTCCCTGTGCCAAAAGCGATTGTCGAGTTTTCTCTTTTCTCCCACCTGCTTTGAGGATAAGCAAGTGTTTCAGAAGACGTCGGGCTTCCAAAGAACCAGTAGCGCGTTTTCTTTATTTCACCGCCCTTGATCGAACTTCAAGGAATACCAGAGTCTCCATCTTATTCTCTCCACTTAAGAAGCATGAATGGAAGTTAATCGAATCCGCTCTCCTTATCGGAAGAAACTTGTTCTTCTCGAGGGGGGGGTATCCGATTCTCTAGTAAAGGCGGGCCAAATGATCCATAATGAATGAATCCGAAGGAGTGATTTCATACCTCTCCCGTTGGCCGAGTCATTTCATACCTCTCCCTAAGGTCGAGCTGCTTCGCAGCCTCTCCTTTCAGTCAACAGCGTGATTTCATACCTCGTACGATGGTAGCTTCGCAGCCTCTCCTTCCAGTCTTTTGCGTGGCTACGCTCCTCTACAACTACCTTTCGCCCAACATGATCACGAACGAAGACAGAAAATTGCGTAGATAGGAGGAGGAAACGAACCAACCCAGAAGTCAATATCGGAACGATTGAAGAAAGAGAATGGTGGCCCCTTCCGTCCAGGGGACATCGTCGGAGAACAATGTCTGGGACAGGGTGAGAACCTTCCGTTGGTTACGCCCTGACAGTGGTTGTGTTGGTTCTTCTATATGACGATATGGAGATAGATCCAGATAGAGATCTATATCTTTCTATCGATAGATAGACCTGAAGAGAAATGGATATTGATCCGCTTTCAAGATCTATGAACAAGAGAGACCCCGTCATATATCCATTTGAAAAAAGAGATGAATAGTGCGGGCGGAGCCACCTGAAGGAAGAGATCGACGATCCCCTGCAATCTTTCGTCAGCTTCCAGGGAGAAACTTGACTTTGAGAAAGAAGGGCATTCTATTCTATGCACTTCGTCAGGCGCCTTATACTATCTATATATATATAGCTATAGATAGGCTACCCTTTGAAGTTCGTTAGCGCCCTCGCCCTATTAGATTAGTTTAGTCATAAAGGAAAGTTGACTTTCGCCCTTTGACAACCTTACTGACTGAAAGGTGGCTCCGCTCAAACGAAGAACGTCCGAGACGCCTTATATTATAGAAAGGTTTGTAGAAAGAAAGGGGCTTCTTCAACAATTTCATTGCCTATAAATAGAAAGAAGTAGGGGCTTCAAAGCTTGTAGTTTAGGGGTGCGCTTCTTCCAGAACCGCGACTTTGTTCTGCAAGAATGGCTTTCTCTGATAGAGGCTCGCTTCGCTTTTGTTTTGTTGCGGAGCTTGCTGGATAGGTGCGGAGTAGGTGCTTGCTGCTCGCTCGCTGTCTACTAAATGAGCCTTCACTGCCCGCCTGCCCCCTATCTTTATCTTTATTTTAATCTTAAGTAAAGTGAAGTCAAATCAATGAAGTGAACAGCCCAACGAAGGCCAGGCAATCGGTATCGATTGTTGAAGCCAAGGCTGAAACCTAATTCCAAAATGAAACGAAAGAATAGACTTATAGTATATAGTATAGGAAAAAGCTTCTCTTTGATAGCGGTCATAGGGGTTCTGAAAGGATCTGATCGTAGATAGAGACTTAAACCCGTTCGGGGGTAAGGGCGGATGTAGCCAAGTGGATCAAGGCAGTGGATTGTGAATCCACCACGCGCGGGTTCAATCCCCGTCGTTCGCCCATCAATAAATGGACCAAAAGTTACGAAGACACAAACCAACCCGTCCATTTTTTCTGCAAGTCATCTCGAGGCTTTCAAACGCATCCAAGCAATTGGTATCCGATTAAAAAACATAGAAACCATTCGCCTTGCCTACTTGCTGAAAGCACAAACAAATAGAATGAATTCTATGAAGTTTTTAAGACCTCACTAATCAGCCTTACTTAACTTAGTTCAAAATGAATGAAATGAACCCCCGGATGAAGAGAAAATCTCCCCTCCCTTTTACTAAAGGGGAGCCCCGAGTAGTTTACCGGACAAATTGAGTTGTCGTGACGCCGTGGAAGATCGTATTGGACTTCTCTTCATCACGAGACTGATCGGATCTGCACACCCGAGAGACCTCCACAAAGCAAGCTAAAAAAAAGAGTAAGAAGACTGAAAGCAAAGAGTTATGCTTTCATTTCCATCTCAACAAAGAAATGAAAGAAAGTTCTTAATTCTTAAAAAAGGGGGTAGGTATAATGCACGCAGGCCAAGTCAAGTCAAGCTAAAGCTTGCCTTACTTTTCTTTCATAAACGTCTTAATGACTAGTAGAAGCTGACAGAAAGCGGTTTTTTCGGCACTCGCTTTCTTCGTCTTAAGTCAAGTTCAGTTTCCTTTTTTTTTTATTCGGAACTCTTAGTCGAGCTGATGGCGAGATCGATTTTATGTTCGAGGTTCAAGAGGAAAGAGAGGAACCACCGCCCAATGGTGCTTTTACGAAAGTACGGTCACCGGTGGCTAATACCTTCTCGACACTATCGAACTTGAAATCCACTCTCAATCGCTCTTTTTAGTGGGGAGGAATCCTTTTTTTATCCTGGACTTTTTGAAGGCAAAAAGCGCTGGAGGCCGGAGGCCGGGGAGGGTCAGAATGAGGTTCTTTGTTTTCAAGTCAAGCTCTGTATCCCTAACCCCTTCAAACAAAGTTTACATAACTAATAAAGAGTAGTGCCAAGAAACAACACATACCCAACACTTTTGGAAGGTTCGGGATCGTCAGGGAGCCCCTATAGACGTAAAGACTTGACTTCACTGAACCGGCACTACTCTTTCTTTCTTTGTCGGCTCCTACCATTCGTTCTTCGTCTGCTCGTTGAGTGCCGTCCTTGGCCCTTGCTCCTTTCTAGTAGCCGATCGAGTTTCTTCATTGTTTCAATAAGCGGGAGATGGTCCTGAAGTTCCCTCTTTTGGGTAAAAAAGTTGGGCGCCTGACGACTTTCTATAACAACGGATATGAGGCTTTGACCCTTTAAAGAAAGCGTTACGCGTTGGCAGACGCTTATTTTGCTTTCAAGCCTGAAGCGGATTCAATCTCTCTATTCAAAAGCTACGGGCCACTGCTTTTTTGGTTCTCAGTCAACGGGATCGGGGACTGGACGTCTATTTAACTGTCTCGCTTTTGCTCGTCTAAAGGCAGATGCTGTAGCTCGGTCAACCGTCTCTGGAATTGCTGCCTTTTCCGGTTCTGCTTCCACTCCGCCCACCATCCAGTGGATCTTCGCCTGGCGCTGATTCTGACTCTCGAACGGGGGAATGCAACCGTCACGATTGTTGACCCGGCCTCTGAGTTCGTTTTAGGCTGAAGTAATTGGAGGCCTATTACCAGATATAGGTATGGAATGATTTTCACCTACCTGGTAGATGTGTGCATTTGACCTCTACCCATACCTTTGCTATCTATGCTCCAACCATGATAGCGATTGGTGCTTCTTTCGGGGGTTCAACCAGCCTGGCCACTTGACGCTTTGGTTTTGCCTCATACCCGGAAAAACGAAAACTTGAACGAAGATATGCTTGCTTTAAGATAAACTGAAATTGGCTTCGCCCCCGCCTATACGGGATCAACTGGATTAGCTGCTATCTATTATTGATGAACAGGGAGAGGCACAAGCGCGTCATGCCCGACAGACTCACCTCGCATTGGGGGGATCAATGAACAATGGGACTTACCAAGACCGTCCACTCAACTCAAGACTTCGACTGGACCGGTAAGGACTAGGGGATACGCTTCAGACAATGCATCGAAATGGGTTCAACGCCCAGTTATGAAATCGAAGGAAGAAGAGGATGAAGAGAAATATAGCTGCTACACTTTTTCTGGGTGCAAAGAACCAACCAGATAATCCATCTTACTTACTCAAAAGCTTAGTATATTCTACTCGAAACCTTGCTTATGCTGCTGCTTTTTTTTTCTCCCTTTATCTGCCTCACCGTCCAGCCTCTCTCTTGCTGGTAGCTTTGGGCGTTTCTGAGATAAATAGCGAATAAGATAAGGAAGGAAGGCTAGCGTTCTCTCGTTTGTCTTTCTGGGCGGTACAAAAAAATGAAGAATGAGCGCACCGACGGACCCCGAAAAAGTTCTAATCTACCGTAGTATCTTCACCTTCACTGCAACAAAATGAAATTATGCCACTTTCTCTCCTTAACGAAGGGGCCCGCCTCACCTCTCCCCTTCCCATGGCAAAGTGAATCTTTCAGTTAATGCTTTGACCATGGCCTGCTCTTTGAAATGGAAGAGTACCCTTTCTATTCTAGCTGGAACGAGTAAAAAAAGAGAAAGTTTCCGCATGGAAAAAATTTCGTTATTCACGCCCCTTACCGTCATCCTGCGCGGACTTACAGGCTCGGGTTAACCACGCTTTGAGATGCTTTTAATTGTAAAGTGTTGCATCAGCGGCCTTTGCTGCCTGGGCGCGCGTGGTCCCAAGTCGGCTGATAAGTTTTTCGACCGGGGGAAGGAAAGAGACAAGAGGCGATTATCCCTCTTCTTTCAACAGCGGAAACGCCGCAATTCCTGAGTAGTCGTAGTTAGCCTAAGGACCGGAATCAGAGGTTTCGCGGGGCTACCAACTTTTTGGCGTTGAACGACTTGCCTAGTTGGAACTCTTCTCCGCCGACTCCTGAGGCTGGAATGGCGTACTACAGATCAGTGCGTTCTTGCCCGCTTGGTACTTGGATTCAACACATCTATCTGATTCCGAGCCTGTAATCTCCTTCTTCTACCAAGAGAATGCCTTTCTTTTGGTAGCTACCGATTACTTCACCAAATGGGTCGAAGGAGGAAAATCTGCAATAGGATTTCCATCCTTACCCATAGTAGACTCCAGGTAGTGATTCCTTACCTCAAGATCCTCAACTGAAGTGCTATCCCTTCCTGTCTTAGAAGCATACGGATGGGATTGCGTATTCTTTGTTTGCCGCTTTCTCTTTTCTTGACCCAGAGGATCCGACTTCTTATTATCTGGAGGCTTACCTGAGGGGTGATTAAGGGGCTCTGCTCTGTCAAAGACGAAGTTTCAATCAAACTGCTTTGAGAAAGCTTTATCTTAAAGAATTAAATAAGGGGCTGTTTCCATTTTCTTTTTTTGGTTTAGGGGTTAGCTCACCCTAGCAGCGGAATTGCCTTGGGGGCAGCCACCATATACACCTCCTCACACTCTTCTCGATCTGGCCGACAGATGCCTCAAACGCTAAATCACCCTACCTTTCTAACTCGTCGTCTTAAGAACTCCGCCTTTTCCGTGGGCATTTGTACACCTTAGTCTCAAAATCCTTTTCTTCTCGGTCCCAGAGGTAGTAGCAGTAACACTGTACATCAACAGGTTCTATCCCGATCCGCTTTCGGTTAAGTAATATGTCACTCTTCATTATCTTTCCTTTTTCAATCGCTCATGCTTTGTCATCTTAGTCAGAGCACCCTAAACCGGAACAGCAAGACCAAGGGATATGACCAAAAATGCCTTGTCACGAGCTGGATTCGAACCAGCACCTCTGGGTAAAGCACACACATACCCAGCCGAACTACCTTTCATTCTGATCGTGACTTTTGGTTACTCGGTTCCTCACGCTGCCCATGAGTACGCCCGGGGGGGGTTTGTCCTTCTTTTCACCCCAGTCCATGAAGGCATTCTCCGCTCCCCCAAGGTTAAGTGGAAGAGGCCCCAGGCCCACTCCTCTTCCCCCTCTCCTTGGGATAGGGCCTCGTCCTTTTCCTCTTTCAAAGGACTAAACCACTTGCCATAACAACCCCCCAACAAATCGGCATACAACTGAAACAGAACAAGAAAAACTACCTGCAGATATATATCTGAACTAGTTCGAAGTATCTACTTTGAGTGCTTTGATTTAAGAGGTCCATATATATCTCGTTTAGAAACATAATCTTTGAAAGAATGGGATCGTCAGTAAAAATTGGATTCTATACTATGTTTTTCAGATTGATATCTGGTGGTAACTGAACATCCACATGACTATCCCTATATACGCGTAAAAGAATTTCGAGTATTTAATATATGGATCATTTGGCCCGCCTTTACGCCTACGAGAATCGCTACAGGAAAAGCCAACCCCATTCGCAAAATGAAATCTGCAATTAGTTGATCCATAATGAGAGTCTTTTTTGAAGTATTATTAAAGAAGACCGCCAATTCCTATCCCAAAGATAGAAGACAAGCAAAGCGGGCGGTCCTCCTCTGAAGTGTCGAAGCTTTTCAATTGAAAGAGCGAAAGAAAGGTAGTCAGGTTTTACCTAACAAACGAACTACT
>Ga0058693_1000329_pt1:0-7500 | contig 19479 bp, 9 predicted proteins | sample AgamicOrMarz_FD_55217 | JGI IMG/M metagenome (GOLD analysis project Ga0058693, IMG submission 55217) | Agave microbial communities from Guanajuato, Mexico - Or.Ma.rz | ecosystem: Host-associated > Plants > Phyllosphere > Phylloplane/Leaf | place: Guanajuato, Mexico | collected 2012-06-04 | reverse complement strand
GAAGAGTGAAAGGGTCACCACTACTGAGGATCTCCTTCCTAATCTTAGATAGGTCGTCTGAGGGTTCGCCGCGGTTCATTGCTGTGCTTACACACTAGGCTACCCTTCTCCGAAAGCTCCGCAGGACCACCTACCACTAGTCTTCGCCCGGAGAGGTTTATTGCACAAAAAAAAAGGCCGGGACGCAGGCTCCCGAAGAGGGAAGCCCAACGAATGTCAGATGCAAGGCCCCGCACCTCATTAAGATCATATTGGCATACTCTCCTAAAAAAAAAAGAGCAGACCCCATTGAAGACGAGAGTGAGGTACTTAAAGGCCATTTCTGTCCACCGCCCTTCTCACGAAGCCGTACGTGGACGTTACCGCTCATACAGCTCCCAGCCAGCAAGCAGTTAGCCTTCCTCTACAAAGAATGGAAGTGTGGATGAATCGACATCAAATAGAGGAATTCGGTTTATCTATTTATAAATAATCTTACTTCAGCACTCATTGCAAAAAAACCTAAAGATCTCCAACTAGTAAGTTTTCGTTTCATGCTGTACGTAAACTGAAAAGCAGGGGAGAATGCTGCGTCTATTAATGAACAGATCGTACTTTCTTTGCTTTGCCTATGACGATTGAATTTCCCATTCTTCTTCCTGTACTGTAGTAAGGAGCTCTCTGGTTCCGAAGTGACTAAGCAGCAAGGAAGATCTCTCTCGCTATGGCTTTATTTAACAGCCCTATTGACGGAGCGCAGCGATTCATGGTAAAGACTATAAAAAGAAGGACGAAAGCAAGTCTTCGTAGTTCTCCTCTTAAGGGAATGAGTGAGCCGAGGGTGATAGAATCAGCTCTTTTCGCACCAGGTAAGATAGCCATGCATAAAAGAGAAAGGAAAAGCTACTAAAAGCAACATTCTTTTATTGGATTTGATTTTCAAGAAAAATCACTGACTTACTTACGATGATCTTTTTCAAAGAGTCCAGGAGCACTTCAGACGATTTGCAATGGAACTGTCAAGTGCCGCATCAACGGAAGCCGATTCTTTCTATCACTTACGCTATTTTCTTTTCCTTTTAGAGGAGCAGGATCCGAAGCGGTGGCTGAACGGCACAGAGCATGTAGAAATGCTTTCGATTAGTAAAGCGGTGGAGTTCTCGATCAAAAGGCGGAATGTTAATATCGGAGGCTAACAAAAGCATTAGATCAAATAACTGAATTCCTAAGTTTCAATTGAAACAAATCTCAAATAGGCCTTCCCTGCTACCTCTCTTCTTTCCCTTGCCTGGGATAACTTGAATAACGCGTTTTCTATTTTCACTAATCCAAATCTGTGTACTGACTGAAAGCACTCTGAGGAATTCATTCTTCTCAAAAGAGTGATTTTGCCTTGCAAAGCTATAGCGCTAGCCAGCAAGCATTCTCAAGACTACTTTTGTTATAAGAGTTAAACTACTAATATATTCTTTCTTGCGCATTGTCTTCTTGATTCAATCCTTTCTGGAAAGACTCTCTTTGGTCCTCTTCCCCTTCTCGATCTGAGAATAGAATGATTACGCCATGACAGAGAAAGAGATGGCAGCTACACAGACTTAAGGGAATTCGCTCCAAAGTGGGCTTTTGCAATCAGTTTTGCTACAGCACCCGCTGCTCTAGCTAATTGTCCACCCTTTCCAAGTGTTCTTTCTATGTTATGTATGGCTGTGCCTAAGGGCATATCGGTCGTAGGGCATTCCCCATTTTTATAGGAACTTCTGTACCAGAAACAATGGTATCTCCAATTATAGCCCCTCTGGGATGTAAAATATATCTCTTCTCACCATCCCCATAGTGTATGAGACTTGAGTATGCATTTCGATTAGGATCGTATTCTATGGTTACGATTCTACCATATATGTCTTTTTCATTCCGTCGAAAATCGATTTTACGGTATAGACGCTTATGACCTCCCCCTCTATGCCTTGCGGTAATGATTCCTCTGGCATTACGGCCTTTACCACAACGACGCTGTCCATAGATCAAATTATTTCTATGATTGGATTTCACTTTCTTGTCTATGGCTCCATTGCGTGTGCTCGGGGTAGAAGTTTTTTATAAATGTATCGCCATGCGTCTAAGTATTTTGATTTAAGTTCTTTTCTTTCTAAGAGGTGGAATAGAGTAACCCGGTTGAAGCGTAATGATCATACGTCTGTAATGCATTGTATGTCCCAACATAGGTCTCATTCTTCTACCCTTTCCCGGGAGTCGATGGCTATTCATAGCTATTACCTGTACACCAAAGAAGAGTTCGACCCAATGCTTTATTTCTGTCGTAGTTGATCCTGATCTTTATTTTCTTTCTGTGGAATCTCTGTTTGAAACCCCAAGACTTATTCGTTACCTAGACCTAATTAATTAGTTAATTAGGCCAGTTCCCTTCTACCTTTACTCGTAAGTACCATAATCTACTGGTCTGGTTGTTAATCTCGTACCTCTGTCTTTTTACTTTTTAGTCTGATTTCACGCGAACTGCTAATGCGGCTGACTTACTGGTCGCGTTTTTCGAAGGGAGAATAAACACATTCACTCACCTACTCTGTCATGTGAAACGCCCATCAATGATGTTTTAGACGCTAACAAGCAAGACTGGAGAAAGAAGAAAGCGAAATAAAAGAGGTCATGGGTTCTCACTGTGGCTACCCTGAGTTCATATGTCAAGGGCTGGTAAGGATACTACGACGAATGACTCCCTCATATTATGTCATACCATTGAAGGTAATAGTCTTTATTCTCTGCTCTCAATCAACCCGAGATTCTATCGTAGTGCGTCACCAAAGTAGCAGATAGCGGGTAGCTGGTTCCGGAGCCTACGTGCCCCCCAACTAACAATACTACTCCATGGCCAACGATTGGATCAGGGACTGCAGTCAGCCGATATAGTTAATCGAACTAGGTTCATCAGGTGGATGCATATTGTCTATATTGGGCTAAGACCTCTATCATCCGTATATAGATTGCACTCAGTTTTTACTTTTGAAGTTTGGCGATTCAACAAATCGTCCGGCAAAAAACTTTCGCCAATAGGTTCAAAATGACATAAAGGTTATGTAAAGGAAAGAAGCATTGTGGAGAAAATCTTCATTCCCTCTTGTCTTGGGTCCCCGCCTACTCATCGAATGTTTCCTTCAAAGCCAACATCAATGTAGTGTGGAGGGATGTGGGGAGTCGGGTCTTTGGAAGCGGAACACGAACCGAGCTTCTATCGTAGTTGAATGATGAACGAATAGCGGGCATTCTGTTCAAAAGCGTACGTGGAGCTTCTGTTAAGCATATAGCTAGCGTTCCCACTCGTAAGTGGGGCTCGCCATCCGTACTTGTTTGGACTGGACTCCCGGAATGAAAGAGAGTGCGGAAGATCTTTCGGACTTTGGTTGATTTAATTATATGAGTGCTTAAGGGGATGCCGGACGGGGCAATGAATAAGAAATGGGAGAAGCATGTAATTCACGTGCAAACTTTTTCGAAGAAAGAAAAAAAAACTATTTAATTCGACATTATTCTCTTACTTTCGCTGCTAAACACTAGTGACGCAGGTTGCGGATCTTTGTTGGACTCAATTCGTTATCATGGCACATCACATATCTGAGCGTCGAGTAGGGATGGAACTTTCAAAAAACTAGCATTCGATGCAGCAGACTTACGCTTTTTCAAGCCCGCTTCGCTTTACTGCTTTCAGCTCTTCTCTTCTACCAAAGAATCTCAGGGTTAAGGCGTGAAGTGCTGGTTCTTATGTTGCTTGAATGTCGGAGAATCAATCTACTGGAGCAGCCCTGCTCTATGAAAAGGATAACCTAGTTCATTCATAACCTACCTACTTTGATCTTCCACGGAAAGGAAAGAAATCTATCTATGTTATACCACCCTTGGTCAAAGGCCTGAAGATAGTCCTATCAACACGAGCTATTGTCCTTTGATGCTGGATGCGCTGGTGTAGATTTTATTTTCTTTGTAATAGAATAATAGACAGTAGTGCTAAAGTCGATGCGCGTCATGAGAGTGATCGGTGGGATGAGTAAATTAGCTCGAATTTCTTAGTGCATCTGCTTCTATTTTCGTAGTGAATCATAGCGACTCGTCCCGTGTCAATAAGGTTAACTAACGGCTATGAGCCAGGATTAAAGCGCTTTGACCACTGCTCATGGTCCGAGAGAAGTGGAATGGCTTGGTACGCGCCTGCTTTTGAGAGCCTTTCTGCAGGTCCCCTGAGGAGGCCCCCTTTTTCTTCGTTAGCATTTTCAAATCAAACCGAATGGTCAAAGGCTGGGAGTATTGAAGGGACGGGGGTTCGTCATTAGTCGTGGGGAAGCCGGCCAATTAACCATGTAGACAGATTAGTAGGTACGGCACGTACCATAGAAAAGGGTACGGATTGACTTACTATTCGATGATCAGTGGATGACTACTTAGAAAAGAATAGTAAGTCAATATTTCGTTCTAGTTATCATGGGTTGAAAAGGGACGGGCCAATAGCAAGGCAGAAGTTTCATACAAAGGTGCCTTGAACTTAAGGGGAAAAGACGTTTAAAGCGGAGGGAAAACCAATCTCAGAAGGGAAATCCGGATTCAAGGTAAAATTCCTGTGATTCTTGCTTAGCTGACTAAGAGCGGATGGGGTGGGCCTCGTTCTTTTTGAGGAAAGCACCGTTACAACCTCTCATAAACAAATAAATACATGGGCGCCCTCCCCCCCTTAAAATAGTGACTGTGGAGGATTGGGAAAATGTGACGGATAATGATAATCCTCCCAATCGTTTAGAAATTCTATGAATACCGGGGAGTTCGGGTCTATAATACCCAAAAGAACGGACTCAAAGCGCTCAGGGCCCACATTCTCAATGAATGCCGAAACGACTGCCCTAACATCTATTTCGTCAGGGTTATAGTCTAACGACTTTAGCATAAGCGTGGCCTTCCTTCTCATTTGAGAGGCAAATGAGACCTGAGGATTACACATTTTTATTTCCTCTATGCTCATCTTTCCCAAACGCAGAATATTGGGGAAAAAAGAGCCCCATCCGAAGAAGGGGAACTGGCAGCTTCGTTTAGGTCTGGCAGAATCCGTTGGTATGGTGACGGTGACAATAACCTTTGATCATAAGATGTTTGTGGAATTGACGGTGACCCTTGATGTGACTAAGGCAGCTTTACTTAAGGTGTGAAAATGGAGGGGAATTCTATTGGGCTGAAGGCAGGTGTCAGTGGGTTAGTGTTCAGTGACAATTAACGCTAACATTACATGAGATGCGGTTGGAAGCGAGGCAGCAGTCTTTCTATGTTTTTCCACTCTAACGAAGTTTCTCTGGGTGAGCTTAGATGACCCGAAGCAATGACCAACTCAATTCTCTCCACCCGAGTTTCCTTTTCTTAAACAGTCCTGTCTCGAACCGGAGGCACCCAAACGTAGTAGGGGGGCGCCCATAATTGACCCGGGTAGGCGAGCTTCACAGCGTTGGGCTATAGTTACCAGTTTCGAGTTACTTAGCGGCCCCACCAGCACGGCTTGCTTATGCGGATCTCTCTCTCTACTACCAGGAAAGGGGTTAGAATCGCCATCGCTGGAGCACTACTGGCCTAACTTTTATTCGATATAATGAGAAGGACCTTTATTGAACGTCAACCCTTATCCCCCAACTGATCTACCCAGTAATGTGATGAGTTCCGACCCCTTTCATTACTGAAATCGTCGTACGGAATGAGTATGAGAAAGAAAAAAGGGGAAAGAAAGCGCCCAAGAGATGACGCTTCTTGGAGGACAGGTTGCTAGCCCCATCATCATCCCGAGCTTTTCACCGTCGGTCCCATGACTGAGCCCTATGAACTAGCTCTTCCGTGTCCGCTTTTATGTACGATGGAGGGCGTTCAATTGGAGTATTGAATTTTCTTTTTTTCAGGTTATGACACGCGGATATACGGATATAAACTAAATGTCTGATCGCTTAGAGGATGTATGGCTCAACAAGGAAAGCTTTTTTACAGATTCTCAGTTTTCGAGGTGGCAAGTGCCTTTCTTTTATCGGCGTACTGTTTTCCTTTTGAAGGTGTTTACGCACCTGTGTTTCCAGTAATGAAAAGTGGAAGTGCTGAGTGCTTTGATAGCGAGCTTAATCTCCAATTAGAGTTCAAGGGTAAGCCCTTCCAGCTGCTCTAAGTGAGTCAATCGCTCTATCAGTCCTTCTATGGAGTTGGATTCCTTCAAGAGAGAAAGCAGCCTTTTAGCTTGTTCTCGCTTTTTAGGTGCTCTGGTTTCAGGGAATCCCTCACCCAATTCCATATGGGGATAAATCCAATCCGTTGGCTCTCTGGGAAGCCGGTCTTTTTAAATAATTGGAAGTTTTTTCGAAGTAGCTGCAATTGAATGCGTATCAGCTGTGATTGAATCATTAAGCGCTGCAGATCTGATCGTATAAAAAAAAACTNTCATTCGATCTCAGATGGGCAAAGGAAGGCGGGGAGTAGCACTAGTCTCAGGGGCATGCCCGGAAGAGGTTCTTAACGGAGGAGAACTTTGGCAAGACTTTAAAGGGTCTACGGTAATACCGTTTGAAGCAGCCCTCTGTCGGGCGGGAAAATGAAGAAGTTCCGTGACGGTAGATATACTCCTTGCTATCTCAGTGTCAGTGTTTGAGGAACAACAGCGAGAAAGAGCGTAGCCATTTCCTCTGTCTTTTTCCGCACTTCAATTATCGAGACCTCTACATACAAGGATCGTTGTAGCTTATCTCCTTCGTCGAAGTCAAATCCCCTTCCCGTGCGTTAAGCCTTTCGAAACTGAAGAATAGGCCTCATTTAGGAGCGCTCTTTTCATCCAAAATGAAATTGTTTAAGAGGGGAAAGCAACTGCCCAAGAATTCCCATTCCAGGTCGTCCTGTTAGCTATCCGAGTAAGTCCCAGTATGGGAGAAGGGGGGCCCATCTGTTTCAGAAGGTCCGAAGATTCATTTCAAAAAACAGGAATGTCAGAGCAGTTAGTCCGCATGTCCCTAACTACAAAGTTCAATATTGGATTGCTTTCTTAGTGTGGCATCTTTTTGTCCACTGGTGATATTTGCATATCGTCATATAGATAGAGAGAGAGGCGAGCGCTAAGCCTACGTAATGCTATGGGAACAGCTTTTTGGTCTTCAGCTATGCTATGTAGATGCGCTACTTTGTGAAAGAAAATATCGTAAATAAGCAAGTAGCATTTAGAACAGAATCCATAGCGACTAAACAAGCAACTCCCTGAGCTAGCGCGAAAGCCGTTGAGCGTTAGACGCGCAGGAGTTTTCTTTAAGGGGAGTGGCTTGCGGGCCGGTCGTCATTGCACACTAGCAGGTCAGTGGGGTAAAGTGTTCCGTTGGTGTTCTGCAATCGCACAAGCCGGTAAAAGCCCTTCTCTTTTGAGAAAGAAAAAAAGTGCTTTCTTTCGTTGGAAAAACCAACGCAAATAGAAAATGGACTTTCTAAAACCGTTAAGACAGGATAGAACAAAGAGTG
>Ga0058693_1000328_pt1 | contig 19518 bp, 15 predicted proteins | sample AgamicOrMarz_FD_55217 | JGI IMG/M metagenome (GOLD analysis project Ga0058693, IMG submission 55217) | Agave microbial communities from Guanajuato, Mexico - Or.Ma.rz | ecosystem: Host-associated > Plants > Phyllosphere > Phylloplane/Leaf | place: Guanajuato, Mexico | collected 2012-06-04 | reverse complement strand
TTCCTGCAACAGATCCTGAGGGAAAAGTGTTGCTAAATTTATACCATCCGTTATTTCATATGTGACTACGGGTCGAACCAAAACAAAAAACTTTTTTTTCTGGTAAAACTTGGCTAATCGCAGTCTTTTTAATACTCGTTAGTGGATATAAAAATATCACCGGAGTCGTGAACGAAGGAGGAAGCTGTCGGTAAAGCTGCCGTTGAAGCAGTCCCATTATGGATTCATATCTATATTCTGGGCTTCGTGATCGAGCCGGCCTAAGTTTAGTGATTGATCTGAGGAGTCGGTGGACCTACTTGCTATTATTCCCACCCAACAAAGAATGTAACTATTCCCATCCTCCCGAAGCAGGTGCGGAAAGCTCCAACTCTTTCTTTTTATAGCTACTTCTTTTTCTCGCTCTTTCCGGTTATCAAAGCAGCGAGCGTGACGGTGAATCCTTAACAACATCCGGAGTGAGTTCTTGTTCCCATCTTTCGACTTCTAAGCGGGTAAACGATTCATAAAGTGCTACGCTCCTTCTGTCGGTCGTGTTTGGAGTTTTTATCACAGGTGGAGTGCGTTATATCATCTCACTTTCAGGGGAAGACTAAGGACTTCAACCTATTGGGTCAGCGGGTTCACTCCTTGCCCAAGAACTTCCGTCTTCTCTTTCCAACTACGAAAAGATAGTGGGCTAGGGTAAATATAGCGCCTAAGCTCGCAATATAGCACCGCAGCTCGCAAGCAAGGCATTACCGATTACCGCACAAAGCTTCACACAGTCCTATTTATTCTCCTTCAGGAATAATTACTGTCAGGTACCCTCTGTTCTGTGGTAACTATTTTAAGGGGACAATTCACTATTCCTATTCACATCCATTGCCCTGAACTTTTCATATTTGCATATTTTACCCCAATCCTTAAAAACTGACTTTCGAAAATTTTCATTTTGTGCATGTGATCTTATGTTCATAAGTATTATTAGTAGTCCGTGTTTATCTGGTATCAGAGCCACGTGAGCAAAAAAGAATTAAGATAATTAAGTTAATTAATAGTTCTTATATATATACCTAAATTCTTATATACCGCGACTCTTTATTCTCTTTAGATGATAAGTCTAAAGGAGCCATAATGAAGTCAGAACCTGAATAGCCTCCTAAGATCCATCGATCAAACTGAATAATAGTCTTATTATCTAAAATCCAATTTGGAGTAGTAGATAATGACCATCCTGCAGCCATATCATATGCTTTCCATAAAAGACCAAACTTAATAAGATTTACATCTTTATTAGTTCGCTTCCATGTAGTTGCACAGATAGGTGCATCAAACAATTGATCTATGGTCACATCAGGTGAATATGCAATCGTCCAGTACCATTGTACCCATTTGAGCCACTGCTTAACCCAATTAAGGATTAACGTGTGTTCATTGAATACAACTTCACCTTCAAAACACAGTTGCTCTGGTGGCAACCGAATCTCCTTAGGTTTTAATTCCTTTCTCCGAAACCAAATTATTCTTCCCCTTAAATACGGATTGAGAGGGTTTCCCCTTCCAATCCAATATTCTAAAGGTAATTTTCCGTTCTGACGATTAGGCTTCATAGCAGCAGCCTTTAGACGTTCCCAACGTTTAGATTGAGTAGTCATTAGACGACTGCGAACACGATAACCTGCACCCCCTATCCGTTGAAGTATATTCATTGATAAATTATACTTAACAGATAATTGGCACAAGCCAATCGTACTCCTAGCACAAAGAAGAGATTTTATTGATATCGGAGATAAATCAATTTGCATCTCCTTTACATAAAATCTCTTAGCAAATTCGATGGCTCCCGTATTCGAAATAATACTTTTCGAATATGAGATTTCAACACCGAGCTTTGCCAGTAGCTCTTTGTACTGGTATGAAACCTTATCTTAGGCAATTACTACATCATCGCCTAAGATAGCATAATCCTTAAAAGGCTTACTCAGGTAAGCAGGATCAATCATCGCACTTGCCAACCATACCAGAAAATGGTGTGACAATGAGAACAATGACCAGGAACCATAGTAACCCAAAGGCTGTCCAGCAAGAAAAGCTACCTCAGACATTTTACATACGATAGGTTTATCGACAATAAAAGTGTTAAGGCCCAGAGTCCCATTAACAATAGATGACGCCATAGTAGGGCCAAACAAGAGCTCTACTAAGGTGTATATAACACTAAGCGGCCATCTATCGGTTGCAGATTTCAAGTCAAAAGAATATGTATTCTTAAAACGTGAAACCCTTAACCTATCAATAGGAGCAATCTGGTTGAATGTACCATCCATTGGTATCTTAGATAGCACAATCATAGCCCACTTATGAACAGGATAAAGTAATCTTTGCTTTACGTAATTACATATTGCAAAGATTCTTCTCTTACCGGCCCCTGAAAGTACCTGCGCTAACCTACCTGTTGCTAATGGAATTCCCTGATAGGCTGGAATGAGTGAGGACATTATTGGTCCAACACATCTTTCAAACCACTCAAGGTTTCTATTAGCAAACATGGTATTATTAGGGTAAAATGGATATTTAATCCACTTTTCCCATAATATACCAGGTGAAAAGACACCATCAGGTAATGAATGTATTTTACATACATTCATTATAAATGATGCCATCTCATGCTTCAAATTTACAAATATATTTGGAGATGAGATGCACTTTATTCTGATATCGTCTAATATCCTATACCTGGATATAAACTTATCAGAAATAGGAGTACTTTTCCAAGTAGGTTCCCATACTATACCTTGTTCTAATGGTATAGTATGGACGTCTGGAAGATAAATGGAGAGTAATTGTCTACCATATGATTTCATATGTGACAAGACCTCTTTAACAGAATCAATATCTCTGGTTGGAGTTATGATAGAACTGAATGTAGCTTTATTCACTTTCTTAGCTAATTCAATAATTCTACATAACTGAAACCAAGAAAGATAGATTCTGACCCATTTATCTGCCCTAGAATCACTAACCCGAATGGCTCTACGAACCATTACAGGTATGATCCTAGGAAGCCCAGTACGAGTTAAGGATACAGGTACAGATAATGAATCTGTTTTCTGAAAAGATCCAGCGTAATAACGTTGGAGACTTACAGAACACTGCTTTAAATATAAGGCAGTGAATAACAGACCCGATTTCCGTACCATGTCAACAACTGTTCTCGCATAATGAATTGACGCGAGCCCGACTTCAACTGACAGAGCCGCAGAGACAATTAAAGGAACTCGATGTTAATTAATAGTTAATTAAGCTAATTAATTGCATTTAATGCTTGAATCATCAACTACCTGTCCTGCTCCAAATTATTCACATATTGTGCACACCCCAGAGGGATCCACTTCAGTAGCACCACAATTAAACTATATCAGTGATATAGTTTTAGAATTAAAAGCGGAATTAGCAAAAATTAAGACTGAAGTTAAGGAGGTAAAGAAACAATTGTCTGTAATCCATCTTTCCTTAATTAACGAAGTTAGACATAGTGGAAAATCAGATCTAGGTATTAGTACTCCCTTTCAGCATAAATATCCTTTCCAAAACTTAAAAAACAAAAATCCATTTCCATTGCAAGACATAAAAATCGAAAAAGAAGTATATCAATCATCTCCAAATCCAGAAAAAGAACAAGAGGATGGGCGCAATAGTAGACAAGCAAGAAGTATTATCTGATGATAATGAAGAGACAAATAATGTCCAGTTAGAAGAAGAAATATATCAAAAAATGAACCTAATTAAACGTCAGGATCTGGATGCTGTTCCTTTAAAAGAAGTTAGAAGAAAACTAGAGAAAAAATATGGTAAATTGGCGGCNNNAAGTGAAATCAATGAAATTGGCGAAGAACTCAATATCGACGAATTTGATTCCAATCTTGTTAACAATGTAATTCCCAAACCTGAAGAGTTTGGTGAATCGTCTAGAAGAAAGACCCATTTTATGAGACCGTTATATGTTCCTGCAGGTCGAACAACCAACTTTTCTTTTGGGTTCATCCCAAAGCAAACTACATCCTTTGAAGAAATTAGCCTTACCCCAATTAGCCAAACAGGTTACATCCTAAACATTGATGGAGCTCGTAATAGAGAGGAAATATTTGAGCATTGGAATAGGGGTATGAATAGTGTCCTGAATTTGAATACAACATGGACGGCTGGAAATTTCCTAAACTATATCGAACATAGTTTTTCTGGCACTGTAGCTGACTGGTATGACTCATTAGATGAGGAAGGTAAGAATGTATTAAGAATGATGGAGACACCAGCTGCTATGTTCAAAAAATTATGCAAGGAAATAGAAACTGAATTTATCGGAGCTAAACTTGATTCCGAAGAAAAAGCGTCAGAGTGGCAAAGAAAGATTAATAACATAGAACTCTGGGATATGAGGTATCTGGAAAATTATATTGCGGAGTTCAGTCAATTTTATTACAAAATTGGGCATAATTCAACCAATCTTGGTATGTTTTATGACAAATTACCTTATCCCATAAATTCCATAATCAATGAAAAATACATTACATGGCTTGAAAAAGCAGATGTCATTGATACTGAAGGTACTTCAATCTCTTATTTAAGAAAATGGGTTAATGATCAATGTCTTGATCTCCAAAAACAAAGGAAAATAAAGAAACAATTTGACGCTTGTTGGGATACTCCTCATCCATGGGGAAATGAACCTGAGAAGAGAAGAAAGAGAAAATTTTATAAGAAAAAGAGCTTTAAGAAGCAAAGGGGAGAAAAATACAAGATCAAGTATTATAACAAGCCAAGTCCCAAAAAGCGAAGGTTTTTTAGAAAAGCTGCTTATTGTCCTGCAGGGAAAAATAGCTGTAAGTGTTGGGCATGTGGAGAAGTAGGACATTATGCAAACGAGTGCAAAAATATCCAGAACAACAAGCTCATTGAAACTTTGGGTAGTTTAGACTATTTTGAGCTTAGTGAAGAAGAAGCACTAGACCTCGCCCTGAAAAACAACAAAGGAATAGTTGAGATAGTCATGGAAGACGAATCATTTGAAGAAGGTGATTATGAAGAAACTAGTCATATGATGGAAAGTGGCTCAATTAGTCTCGGCGACCTTCAAGGAGAAGAATTTTTAGTAGACAATGAGAATGAAGAGGTCAAAGGAGACTGGGTCCTTCCTATAATACAGAAAGATATGATCTATAAAAAATCCATCTTTCAATTAAAGAGTAAGTACGTATGCGAAATGATGGAAGGGGATTTAGAAATAAAAGACTGTGAATTTGATGTGGGAGAAGTAAATCTCATTAATTGGGAAAATATCCTTAAGCATAACAAGGATAGAAAGTATAGGTATATCCATGTTGGAAGTGTCCAAGTTCAAATTACACCATTACTTGATTATGGCAAAGATATTGATCTTTATGCGTTACTCTGTGATATTAGACATACCAAATTGAATAATCAAATTATCACAGGGATCAAGACCAATTTGTGTAATGGTTCAGTAGGATTCAATTGCCGACCCGGATATTATGTGAGCCTAAAAGATGAATTTGCCAAAAACTTCCTATCCCTTAAGATAAAAATGGATAGGTCTTGGATATGACGCTTTGCCAATCCTACAAAAATCAATAAGAAAAATGTAATAAAAATGGATGAGAATGGAAAAATTACCATTAAACCCCAAAGAAGTATGAGTGCAAGATCAGAATGGGAAGAAGGATCTCGGGATTAAACCTGTTGTGATGAATTAGTACTCCTACTCAAAGTCGTCATCAACCACTTTCCGTCTTGGATCTGAGTCAACGGCATTAGCATTTTCTTATCACTACGCTGTCTGTGAAGAAAGAAGCTAGGCAGCTTTCGCCGTATTGCCACTTTCTTGCTTTTAAAAGTTTGGGTTTGAGAGTCTTTACCTGATACCTAATAGGTGTAAAATAGAGGTTTAAAGGTCTCTAGCAGCCTCTAAGCCCGTTTCACTCTTTTTCTACAATCACTGGCGTAACATAATTGGCAGATGCCCTTGCTGCGGATTCGTCTGGTCATTGAGATTCGCCTCTTTTGCTCTCCCATTCGAAACCAGGCGGAAAGACTTTCTACCCATCATCCCGTCCGAAGGCCGAACTGGATTACTATACAAACACAAAAACAATGTGACCGTTTGCAGATTCTGCCTCGCTGAGTGGTTTTGTATCACAGTCTTCTAGCCCCGATGCCTATCCTCAAAGGAATAAGGCAGGCCGAAGTGATAAACTGATCCATTGACCCTTTCTTTTTCGGAGTTTGGGTCTATTACCAGGCTTGGACCAGGTCTACCAAACTTTGACTACCAATCCCTCTTCTGGAAAGAGAGTTCCTCTCTCCGTTACACCCATAATGGAGTATGCCTATTCTTACCTTCACCCTCTTTCTTTGTCACTTAAAAGGTAAGAATAGGCATACTGTTAGCAAGAAAAGAAAGGAGAAAGAAGATGATCGGCAGAAAAAAGCTTTCTATTTCTAATCGGCTTCTACTTTGATTCTTTCTTCGCAATTGGCTTTGTCTTCAGTCTTTATCGTAGGAGATGAAACTTTTTTTGAATGCTTGATAAAGCTCTTCCCTAACTTGCTTTCGAAAAGCCAGCGCCCAGAGGTGCTCTATTGAGCCGGTCACCGTCTGGTAGAGTAGGAGCCAAGTCAAGGACTGGAGCATGAGAAAGGTAGAGCATGTAATCGATCAATGTGAAGAAGCAGGGACCAGACCCACAATAAATAGGCATCTTCCATTCATCTCGATTTGGCTTTTTGTTCACTCTCTCACTATATTAAGAAGAGGGTTAAGTGTTGTTAGTGTTCCGCGAAAATCACCACTTCTTTTTAATGCTATAGCGGATGTAGTTGAATTGGGACCTTCAAAGTGCTTCTATCGAAGAGGCCCACGCTTCTTGTCTTTTTGTAAGTACACCGCTGACGTATTAACAGATTAACAGAGAAAGAGTCTTCTTCAACAGAAGTAAGAAGAAAGTGAGTCAACCCCCCCCAAAAAAAGAAGTAAGTGAGAGTGAAACAACAAAGAAATACGAAATCTCATAAGAGAAGAAATAGAACTTTCTCTTTAGCATTGCCCGAAGGAGTGAAAGAGAACGAACGAAAGACCGATGTTGCTAGGCGTTGGCAAGACGGAAATGGGGTTGTGGAAGAATTTGGGTTCGACTCCCGGGAAGGGGTAGAAGAATGGGACCTATGTTGGGACATACAATGCATTACAGACGTATGATCATTACGCTTCAACCGGGTTATTCTATTCCACCTCTTAGAAAGAAAAGAACTTAAATCAAAATACGACATAGCATGACGATACATTTATAAAAAACTTCTACCCCAAGCACACGCAATGGAGCCGTAGACAGTCAAGTGAAATCCAATACACGAAATAATTTGATCTATGGACAGCATCGTTGTAGTAAAGGTCGTAATGCCAGAGGAATCATTACCGCAGGGCATAGAGGGGGAGGTCATAAGCGTCTATACCGTAAAATCGATTTTCGACGGACATATATGGTAGAATCGTAAGCATAGAATACGACCCTAAAAGAAATGCATACTCAAGTCTCATACACTATGGGGATGGTGAGAAGAGATATATTTGAGGGGCTATAATTGGAGATACCATTGTTTCTGGTACAGAAGTTCCTATAAAAATGGGAAATGCCCTACGACCGATATGCCGGCCATACATAACATAGAAAGAACACTTGGAAAGGGTGGACAATTGGCTAGAGCAGCGGGTGCTGTAGCGAAACTGATTGCAAAAGAGGGGAAGTCGGCCACATTAAAATTTCCTTCTGGGGAGGTCCGTTTGATATCCAAAAACTGCTCAGCAACAGTCGGACAAGTGGGGAATGTTGGGGTGAACCAGAAAAGTTTGGGTAGAGCCGGATCTAAATGTTGGCTAGGTAAGCGTCCTGTAGTAAGAGGAGTAGTTATGAACCCCTCCGACCATCCCCATGGGGGTGGTGAAGGAAGGGCCCCAACTAGAGATAGGGTAGTGGGGCGGCTTTGAAGCTATAGAAAGAAAAAGGCTACTTACTAGCTTTGCGATAGGAGCTTGCGCGTGGCCCCACGATCACTTCCGTCTTGTGTGCGTCGCGAGAATGGTATGCAACGTCTTCTGCCAGTTTCGCGGTAGCTCTTCTGTAGTGCGCGTACTGTCTGTCTCCCTCGCTGTCCTTTCGCGGTATGAGTTATGTACATAGGGTGCGCGTAGGGAGCGTATAGTGCTCTTGTTTGATTTCTAGTAATTTTTTTGAGTTGACTTGACTCCGGAACTTTCCCTTAGGGTGAATGCACGAGGTGAGCGCTTTGACTTTAAGTCCGAAATTGTGTGTCTTTGTCGAGTTCATCTCAGGAGGGTAGTGTCTGTACTAGCCCTTAGTTGGAGGGGACGAGAGTGCATTCTTGGTCAAGTGGTAGCGCGTCTCTGAAAGAAGGCTTTCGATCGAGGTCAATTGACAACTCACTTTGCGTCGATACAGTCCTACTTGAAATTGAGCCAAATGGGAAGGTTCCGTCGGTAATCTTGCTCCCGACGCTGGGTGGACTATCCCGGCCTCTCGCACGACTTTAGCTGCGACCAAGCGAGAAAACGGAAAGCGCGCTCCGGCTTTCGAGCCTACGCTTGCTCCGCTCAAGAAGCAGATTCCACACGCAAGAAGTCCCTCTGTCCCCTCTCGCGCCAGGGCGTTACAGAAAGGCGCTCCACTGCTTCGACTTCGGATACGCGTCAGATCCATATCCGATTTCGGGTCCGCCCTCCAAGCCCACCTTCCATCATTCTCATAGCCATTTTGTGATGCTGTAGCTATTTGCGCTTTTTCTTTTCTTTTTGGCATTAGCGCCAATCGAATAGATCAGGTGTAGGTGCCTTCTCTTTTTATATTTGAGGTTGCATTGCACATCTATACATATACAATAGGCTGTGTTAAGTTCGGCAGTTCTCCTTTGATTTTATCTTGAAAAGATGGGACTCTTTGCATCTAGTTCGTTTACTCGGACTGATATAACGATCAACTTGTATATGGAGGAAAGGGCGAGGGCACCACGTCTCATCGTAGCCAAATAATTCCATTCATTCGAGTGTATTTATAGGGTAATCATCGAAAGTGGAGCCGGATCTAGTATACTGGGCGGCCGAGCTATTCCCTCAATGCATCATATCATGATCACGGGCACTTCCAATTGTTGTTATGTATGTTGTGATTAATGCTTCCGTAGTGAATCCGTTGATCCGATCCTGTGACAAACGCAAGCCCGCCACAACGGCGATTAAAGAATGCTTCTATTCGTACGTACCAGATGCTTGCTCTATAGAGAGGCAGATTCACAAGCAAAGTGACGTGATAAGCGGATTCTTGTTATTGATATATACCCGAGGCCCAGTAATCAATTGGCTTTGGAGATGGGAGGAGTAGGAACAACTCTGACGTACGGCTTTCAGCCAGTCTTCCTTTAGAGCGACTTGCAGGCTAACCAAAAGCTACAAGCGCACAGTTCGCCAAGCAAAGCAAACGGGAAAAAATCAATCAAGACGCTGCATATAAATATAAACAATAAATATATTTATAAAGTCTACGACCTTCCCTAATTTCATGAGAACTCTTGCTCTTAGAAGTCAAAGAAAGCCCTAGAAACGGAAACGGAACTATAAGTAAGTCCTAGCCCCGGAACAAGACAGATTGTCTTTGATCCTTATAACGCTTTGATAGAAAGAGCGAATAACCTGACTTGACTAAGAAAGAGTACAGGACCAAGACCGGAAAGTCACGCTTTGATCTCCTTTAGCAAGGAAAAAGCTTTCAAACGCGTATTCGCTGTTGCGAGCCGACTGAACAAGTGGATTTGATTCATTTGCCTTCTGCCTTCCTGCTGACCTAATACCCTTCGACTATTATCCGATGCCCCTTCTCCTCCGATCAAGACCGGAAGAAGGTAGGTCAGCTCGATCTAGCTATCCTCTTTCGGATTGGACGGGGATGAAGCTAGTCGCATGGATAGGCTTTATTCTAGCTCAGCGGGTTGCTCACCTTCCGGGGACAGAGAGGTCAGCGAAAAAGCTTCAGGAATTGACTAAGCGAGGAGTCAGTCAAGAAGGGAAGTCACTTGTTTTTAGCATCTTTTAAAGAGATTACTTAAACTTCAGGAAGTGAGCTCTTCTGGACCAATCGGTCACCCGTCTTTAGAGAAGTGCTTTTCAATTCCTCGTCACCGGTCTTTTGAGAAAGCCCTAAGTTGTAGTGCTTCGCCCTATCAATTTGGTTCTAGTCGTAAGGTAAGAAAGGACCCGCCTTTCTTCATTGTTGTGACGGAGCCCTGTCCTACTTATCCCAGCTCTAAAGGCAGCTACTGACTCGATAGCTCAAGTTGAGTCGACTGTGATTCTTCTTCTTTTGAACCCGAGCTAATTCTTTTAGTTCTTCTCCCTTCTCTGCTTCTTAGCCCAAGGGCGATAGAGACTCTACTTATTGAGTAGCCTTCACTCTCCGTTCTAGTTGATGAAAGACTTTTCCTATTCCACTGCAAGGGTACGAAACTACGTAGAAGCAATGTCCGCTAAAATCAGTCTTTCTCCTATATAGGAGATTGCCTTACCAAACTCAACTTAATCAATTAACTTCGGGGCGGGGAAAAGAAAGAGAAAGAAAAAGAGGCATAAGTCCACGGGGTAGAATTGCCTTATAGCTCTTAGGTGTCGTAATCCCATGTTTGAAGTCTTGGCCTAACGGATCTTCTCCTAAGTAACAAATAAAAGACTCTAATATGAGAATAGCTTGACCATCTTATCTTTATCAACAAAATAAAATACTTTTTAGTGAACTATCTTACAGCAAATACATTTACCCGAAAGGGAACTGGATCCGTCCAAAGGTAAACTGCCACTTCGACTTATGCTTTTCTATTTGTCTCTTTCCCGGGGCAGGGTGAAATCTAACTGTGGAAGTCTTGCCCGTAGGAGTAGTTTGTATTCCGGGAGAGATTTCTGTGTTTAGGTTACAGGTCCCGTGGGATTACTAATCTATTTTTATCCCGTGGTATAAATAAGATCTTACTTTTAGCTTTTATCTTAGGGCAAAGGGTGTGCACGAGGCCTACCCTATCTTTGTGGCATCGATTCTACAAGTTAGGGAAGAAGGCTGGACGAGTGGAATGAGGGGGAAAATAGAATACTATCTATTTCCCAGCATTTTCGGCTCGATCGACAAAAAAGAAGAGTAGCCCCCTAGAACCTGGAAAAGTCATTATCAATGAATTCCCGAACAATTAATTCTCAACCAACATCCGCGATTCATTCTCGTAAAGATTATAACACACAGAAGACTCCTTACCTTAGGAGCAGGATGAGTGATACATCCTAAGAGCGCCGGTGAAGAACGCAAGCAAGGCTGGAGCTCGGGCATTGTTATATTCCATCAAGAGAAAGAAGGCAGACTAGTAAGAAGGCCGACCACATAGAGTAGAGGGAGCGAACCAAAAAGCTCAGCTTTGCGGAGCAGACCAATCTTCCGTACCGCCCCTCTTACTCTCTCTCTATAAAAAAAGCCTGCGGGAAGGACGAAGAGCTAAGCCACTAATGTCGTGGCGAAGGTTATACTTCAAAAAGTCAGCGAAGCTAAGGTTTCGTATGTGTTATATCCTTTCGATCAAGCAACAACTTCTAAGGCAATGAAATTGTTCAAGAAGTCAAAAAAGAGCGCTAGGGAAAAATGGGGAGAGAGAAAGTTGCAGAAGTGCTTCTAGATCTCATGAAATAAGGCAGAATTTAGAACATTTTATTCTATCTCTTGCTTTCCCTTTATGATAAAGAAAGATCAAGAAGACTTTCTAGTCTTAAATTCATTTTAAAATAATCTATCAGTTCAGTTACTTAGCATGACTATGCTGACATCTTTTTGTATGTGATGTGTACAGGACTCTAAAAAAAATTGCTTTATCCGTACCAGAATAGGCGTTATGGCAAAGAACATGAAGAAAACTAAAGAATAAATTTGTCCAATAGTAATTGAGATAACATTTGATAGTGCAGTAATGCTCCCAGTTCCAAGAAAATGGTTTTTATCCCAAAAATATTGAAAAGCATCGGTGGCATATATAAGGAGTACTTAGTTGTTACCTCTTTATTCTTAGCTTATGCCTATCGGATGTGGACTCAGTCACTTTTTTCTTCACTTGCACCGAAAAGTCAGGCTTCCCTCAAGGCTAGCAGAGGGGGGAAATACAGTTGAGGCCTGGATCACCTATAATATATAAGAAAAAGATAATTTGCTATCTTTTCAATGCGTCAGGGAACAAAGGCATTCCTATTGACTACCCGTACACTGGTCTTGTCAGCCTCTCCTTTACACAAGGAAGGTCACTACTGCGAGCAAGTCTTTCTCGGATTTACTGTGTAATCTAACAAGGCAAGGGGAAAGGGTATTCTTTAAACTAAACCAATACTCCCCAGGTAAAGAAAGAGTAGCAGCTTGACCATTTGTGTACGATACTGCTTCTGTGGTTCCGCTTGCTGAAGAAGAACTTCCATCCCAGTTAATGTTTTGCCGGTAAGAAATGAGTTCAAGGTACCACTAGTAAAAAAAAGGAATCTCTTTCCTGATCTAGCAAATCAGTTTGCATTAGCTCTACTTAAGGTCCCGGCCTATAGTAGTTGTTAGCGTTCATCACTCTATTCTCCTCCTTCTGCCTCTGTTCTAGTTAGTGAGTACTCTTTTAGGATCGCGTCACGAGTCGGAGAGTTCAAGCGCTTAGACCTGAAACAAAAGAAACTCGATCTGATTCATGCCCTGCAGATGAATATCAACGAATTCTCTTCATACGAGAATAAGCTTACGGTGTCGGACAATAGGCTTCCTCGAGTATTAACCATGCCACTAGGGGGCAAGACCATCAGAATTTCAAGCATTACTTGATTATACTTTATTTCCGACAAGTATAATAAATAGTAAGGAATATGCCCGGAATCCGTTCTTTTCGTAGCCGCTAGTGCCTACTGAGCTAGACCTGGTGAGATCACCCGAGGCTTTTCCAGACGAAATAAAGTAAGTACTCTGAGACATTTTAGAACAGTCACTTTGGTCGTTACACTCTATCGGTACCATAATAATTTCCCTCTAGGCCACTTCCTTCGGCTTCGCTTCGTTCGAGCAAAACCTTAACTTTCGTGGCAATGGACTTGGAAAGGACATTCGGCTTTCTTTGTGGTTTGGCTCTCCGGAAAGGAGAGGGTTGCGAGTTCGAATCTCAGTTAGTTGCATCGCTGGGAATCGATTCACGTAATGGATCTGATGTATCCCTAGCGAGTTCGGAGGGATTGGATCAGGTATCCGTATACCCTGCTATTCCACTCCGATCTCTCACCCCTTCCCCATGAGGAAGCCCTCCTTGCTTTCATTTCTTTAATCCCACAAAGATCTTTCTGCAATTGAGCATTGCTGCCTCCTTCTTTGTAGGTCGATTAGATTCTTCCTTTCCAGCAGAAGGCTAATCCTGTTCCCTCTATATGACCATTTCTATTTAGTCAAAAGACTAGTTTAATTTGCTCTGAGGATGGGATTTTAATGAAGCTTTCTTTATTCAGACTTTCTCGCTGCTCAACTAAGGGAAAGACAGGAAGCAGTTCAGCCCAGTACGCAACTTCAGTCAGGGGATAACACCACAGTTAAAGTATGACGTAGTCCAGCACCTCAAAATAAAAAGCTAGGTTGAGCGTGTACGGCCCGCTTCGATGGCGGGTTGGCGGTTAACCCCCTACCATACTAAGTCTTTCTCCGATCAGGGTTCTTCACCAAATAAACTGGCCCATAGTAATATGATGATACATGGCTGGCTCTAACCAAAGCGGGCGGCGGTCTGGTCATTCCATACCAGTTCTCTCGGGCATAGAACTTCAGTGCTCTTTCACGTAATAGATGCATCCAGCGTAGGGGGATGGGGATCTTGGCTTCATGCAAACGAGATCGTACCCTATCCCTCTACACTCCACAAGTACTTGCTTCAAATTCTACAAGGGTGGAAACAAAGAAGCAAGAAGGGGTTTGCCGAAATCACTTAATTAGATTTACTAATTTCGAGGTAGCATATATGTAAGAGACTCTTCCAATCCACGAGTAGAGTCTGGTCCGCCTTAAATGATATCTTTTAACGACTTAATTTTTTATTACTTGCCGCTGAACCCGTAGCATTCTCGAGTGTTGACTCCTGCTTCCCTTATCTGACGCATTTTTTTATACTTAGACCTAACCCTTTTAGGAAGTAACTAAACCTTTATCGAGTCACTGTCGTCCCAGCCCTCGGAGAGGTATCAAGGAAGAGCCACGAAGACTGACCAGAGCGATAGAGGTTTCTACCTTAACGGAAGCTTCTTGAAAAGCGCTTTCCCGGGATGCTTTCAACTTCACCCACCGATGAAACTATAGATAAATATCTTATCCGATTGTCTAACAATCAGGTAACGAAGAAATCCCCAGTCCCTTCAAAAGAAAAAAAATCTACGACGAGAGCTGCGGCTAAAGGTATAAGGTTCAAAGGACCTTTACCAGAGAATACTAAAGAAAAAGGATCAGAAGTTAAAGAACTTCATGAGGCAGAAGCTGCACTGCACCGCTGAAGCCACTATTCACTCGACGCAATCTTAGAAAAGAAAAGCTGATGCAACGATGATCGGAAGAAAGTGACAGTGAGGAAACTGAACCCCAGGAAGTACCCCGAAAGGAAAAGAGGTGCTAGCTCTAGAGTCAGCCCCAAATTTCATTCAGCAACAGGAAGAATTGAATACAATTCAACTAATTGTCTCCTCTTTAACCACCTCTGGAAAGAACCTCCTGTTGCAACGACTACACGTTGCTAAAACTTCTTTTAGAATTACAACTGAGCGACAGGCTCAGACCTTTATCACTACAAACACTATCTACCAAGCTGTTATGGAGATTTAAACCAGAGGAGAGTCCAGTACTGAATATCTCGATCATGGAAGGTGACGATGAAAGAGGCCACCGTATCAAGGCGTACATCCGTGTGATCGAGACTATACGATACCGCTGAAAGCAGAAACCGTAACTTTTGCAAAGCCTTGCTTCGCCATCAGGCGTCACGAAGAACAGACTCCCTAAAGTGAACTAAGGATAACACCCCGCTAATGCTAGCTGCTTTTGTGGAAAAAGAAATGTCCCTTACTTTGTTAACTGACGTAAGGAGAGCACTTTACTAGTAGGCTAAGGTAGTGTATCGAGGGGCTTGCTGCGATCAAGGAGCTTAATGCGTCTTTATGGCATAACCCGGAAAGACTTTTCTTAGTCTTTCTCCTATTACTATCGCACCCTTTACGCTACCGCCGTTGCTTGGTTAGTCGGATCAATCTCACTCTCGAAGTTGGGAAGAAGAAACCGAAAATGCGAGGGGTGCGAAGCACGAAGCATGACATTTTGGAATAACTCTTCATCGGGTCGACGAGACAGCAGAGGATTTGAAGTTACCTACACATGTGACGGGGGGAAGATTTTAGATGGGTTTGAATTTCGAAAGGAATCGATTAGCTATAAAGTCTCAGTCTCACGATCCGTCAATAGCCTGGAACAAGGCAACTAGAGCTCGTGTGGAAGGCAACTCTGTTTAGCCAGCAAGCATAGGAAATAAATCCCCCCGGGGAACTTACTATGAATGCTAATCCATTAGTTGACGCTCGAAGTTAGCTGCTTGGCATGAGTAGCTTGGCTTGCTCATGCGGGAAAGAAAGTAACCATTTCATTCATATACTAATCTTCTAATCCAGCTCGAGAAGTTTTTTTGTTTCAAAGTAGATCGGGAGTTCAAGCAGATGTTATATTAGGGGGAGGTTTACTATTATAGTCTACAGGCCACTTAGCTAAACGAAATCCTGAGTATCGACTGTCGTGTGAGTCTCGACCAATGTGTAGCTGCCGTTAAAAGGCTATAAGTAACGGCATTCTCAGTTAAGATAACAGGATTCAAGCTTGAAAAAGTGTACGTGCTTGTTTTGTTATAAGTAGATGTAGATGTGAAGGTGCCTAAGGAACCGCCCTAACCCCCTCCCCTGAAATACGTTGTTAGAGGCGTTGGCTATTCGTAGATCTGTTATACAGGCGATTTAGCTACTTGAAACCGGGTCTTAGGTTAGGGGATACCTGCAGAACCGTGTAATTGTGGAACAAGCTACACACGCGACATGTCAAAGAAAGCTTCCGTTAAGGAAGTATCAAAGATAGGAGAACGAGATCCGGGCAGACGCGTGTTAAAGGAAAAAGACGTATGAATCGATAAGACCTGATCTCCGATCTGTTTCACGAAAAGGAGCTAAAATGCCACTTTCGAATGATGACGAAAGAGGTTCTTTTAGGCCTTATTTCCCTCGAGAAGCTGTAGCTAACCTAGGAGTTGTTAGAGGCCCGGGGAGTACCATGAGTTGATGTCTAGATAACTATTCTTATAGGACCGGACTAGGTATTGACTATCCCACACCGGAGGAACGGAAACACCCCTTTCACAAGCAAGCTACGCACCTTTGAGTTCCCGGGGTGAGGTGCGAAGCTAGTTCCCGAGTAAGTAGCTAAAGCAAGCTTGAGTAGGTACGCTAAGTGTATATATTATCTTATATAAGATAAGCGGATTGGTGTGGAACTAGATCCTCTGCTCGAGTCAGAGTTGTTGTGTAGCCAGGTTCACCTGCCCAATGCCAATGATACTAAGAGCTAGCTTTGCTACCCTGGGGCTCATTGAAAAGTATCCTTGCTATCTTCGACAGTCTTGAGAGCGAGGGCCGCCCCCTACTTGAACTCTTTTCGTTAGAAAAAAAATAGGACCTTGAGGCGCTCTCTCCCTTTTTTATAGGGGGTCGCCCTTTTCCCAATGCCTTTCGTCCAACGGCGGTAATCAAATCAAGTATAATGCTGGTTAGCTGCCTTTCCCTTATCTATGATAGCAGCAAACTCAACAGATTCAATGGCAGCCCTCTTTTTTTTTCCTTCAACAGTGGAAACAAGGAAAAGAGCGGCTTCCCCTATCACAGTTTCTGAAACAAAAGCAAGAACTGCTGAGTCGACTTCCCCGACGGTCTAAACCGGGTATTCACTTCTAGTCTCTCTGCCTCCATTTGACTGATGCCATTAAGATGAGAGCGATGCAGCGGCAGAGGCGACATTAGCAGCGGGAGAAGCAACATCCCTTTCTTATGGCTAAGTCGGGCTTTTCCCTACTCATCATCTCTATCTCGAACCATGTTACCATTCGTTCCGAGTCGCCAAGAGCTAGAACAGCTTCTTCCCCCTCGGGAAGTAAGATAGCAGGAATAGTAGATCCACTACGCTTTGCGCCTCGTATTCCTTCTTTAAGGCCGGGAGCCGGGAACTCAAAAAGCATCTATCTGGATGGTGGTCACTCCTTGCCTACTTATCTTCCGATCTTCCGATAAAACTTCCAACAACGTGCCATAAGGGCTAAAATCGCTTATTTTCAATAGCTGCGGTTCTTCCTGTATTGCTCCTCTTATGGAGATAGGGACTCTTCCTTTTGAGTTGAGTTTCCTCCCCTTTAACTTAACAACAACAAAACAAGCAAGGGCTGACGCTACCGCCGTTGCGCGTTAGCGCATCCGTTTCCTTGGTTATTTAGAAATAGTTTATTTGTTGTTGTTAAGTTTATAGGGTGTTGGAATTCTTTAAGGTCCGGAGGGGCTTGAACTCTCAGCTGATTCAACTCAAGCTTTTAGCTCTTCTTCTGACTCTACTCTTCCTGACGCAACTCAAAAAGCTTCTTTACCGGGGATCAACTACTCTGCCATTCCTTTATTGTATTGGCTGGTCTAATGAAAGAAAGTTTTTTTTAGCATTCGGAATGCTCTTATGTGTAGGATTCAATTCCAGTCTCTCTTGAGAGATTCATAGGGTTTGGGAATTCATCCAAATGCTGGCATTCAAGCCGATCCATACGCTAACACCCAGCCATTGTCTTAGAAGGACGCTTTCTCGAGTGCGTTCCTTCCTTTCTCACCAATCTTATTTTCCCTAGAAAAAAGGTACACTACGTGATGTACTAAATAAGCAAATCGGCTCTTTTCACTTTCTACCTCCGGCCCTTCATGGACCTAGTCAAAGCCTAACTGGCAACTCTATCCTCAGCTACATCTCCAGTAGTTTCGTGATCTCCTTTTTGACTTAACCTTGCTATTTTCTTTTTTTGCTTATTCACATCTTATTTACCTCCTCACTCGAGTAACACACAACCCTTCGAACTTACAGCCACTACCCAAAACATCTTTCTATGACACCCTGCCCGACATCGTCACCCTTTCTTTTTTTCAATCGCGTTTGATGATTGTGAAGCCGTTTGACATATATGCCTTCATTCGGGGAGGAGTTTTTCGAAAGGGATTGGACGGACTGATAGGATGGAGAAAGGCATTGGGCCAAGCAAGAATAAGAAGGGGAAAGCATTAGACCTTCAGGCCATCGGGTATTCGGGGATGACCTATATGATGTGGGGGGGATATGATTGGAAGCTTTTCCAAGAGACAAGGAGACATACGGAATACCATAGAATTCGATGTACCGAAGGAAGAAGAGTTCCTCGATGAAGGCTTGGAATTAAAAAAAATGGTTGGTAACAAATACGACTACTGCAACAAATAGAACAATAAGACGATAGGGGTATGCGACTAGACCTGCAAGACTCGCTTTGGCTTACTCCACTGAAAGGGCATTCACCCGATCTATGACAACATGCGTACGGGATAGAACGAATCGAAAGCTTACGGACTGCAGACAGACAAGGAAATAAAGTCCGCCCTAAAAGCCGAGGCTATTTCACTTTAATCAGACACGAATACAGCGAAGACTTCGACAGCTTAGAATGCGTCACCTTATGCTTACGACGGATTGGACTGCTTAGGCGGCTTAGTAGCCAGGAGTTTTATTACTTTAATAAAGAATTATTTACATAAGTCAAAATGAAGATTCTGTTTTCAAGGAACATGCCATGCGGTAGCGGAAATGACTAAAGAAGCGAAGGAAGATTCCCCCGCTGGTGCTTACTCTCAGTCTCAAGGAAAAGCTTTTACGACTGAGCGGACATACCGAGAGAAGGAATAGACCTAGCCCCTCGATACAAAGGAATTTTCCCCGGGCAGCAGGTAAGGTAATAGGAAACTTCGCCTACAAAGACGATCGGGAATGGGCCCCGCTCACATTCTCTTTATCGAATCCTTGACGGCAGATAGGACTATTCCTGCTTGCTCTTGCCCTTGGCTTGTGTGCGAGCTTCCGATGGCGATTTATAAATTTAGAATATGATACGGAACCTAAGGGATTTAAAATCAAGTAGAGCTAAAAGACCTGTTCCCGTGGTTGAGGTTGCTAGTGCCAATGCGCCTCTGCTTGATTTTCTTTCAAATGGATGGCTCGCTATTTCATTGAATAGGAATAAGCGCCGCTAGTCTTTCTTTTCAGTTACAGAATTACGCAGTTTTGAAAGTAGTAG
>Ga0058693_1000318_pt1 | contig 19654 bp, 8 predicted proteins | sample AgamicOrMarz_FD_55217 | JGI IMG/M metagenome (GOLD analysis project Ga0058693, IMG submission 55217) | Agave microbial communities from Guanajuato, Mexico - Or.Ma.rz | ecosystem: Host-associated > Plants > Phyllosphere > Phylloplane/Leaf | place: Guanajuato, Mexico | collected 2012-06-04 | reverse complement strand
GGTCGCAATCTATTTTGTTGTATCGCTCGAAAGCACTCGCTACTTCAGTGAATAAAGTGAATAAAGCAAGTAATTCATCTAGGACAGCTCTCTTATCTCCTCAGTTGGTTAGCTCTTCAGTCTTTCTTTCTCTTTCTTTGATTGATGGCACATTTGTTATTAGTTAGCCTTCTCTTTCGCTTGGTTAGACAGAGTTATAGCACTTATTTCTCTCTAATGGACTCATCTTACCTAGAATGGAGCTAAGTTTCCATGAGTGTTCACCTCATTGGATTGGTCATCAATAAGAGAAAGTAGTTGATTCATTCGACTAAAATAGGGCTGCATTGACTTTTCGGTATATGGAAAAAGTCTGTTGTGCGCATGCTTAGGACTTTCTTTACAACTTCTTTTTCTTTGTTTTGATCTATTCTTTTTTCTGGGTACTAAATAAATCAAAAAATCCTTGACTATCATTCGTAAAAAGCCATATTATCAGAGAATCACATAGACCCATTCATAAGCTAGCTCTCTCTAAACCCTGTCATGTCTGTCATATATCTATCTCTCTTTAGATTGCTTATGATTGATCTATTATTCTCTAAGGAGGGAAGGTGAAAGAATCCAGGGGAATAAGGTAAAGCACTAAAACGGAGATTTCATACATCTGCTCTAGTTGTTATAGGAAATGGACTCCCAATGGAAGGATGGTCTTCCTCCTAGTTTCTTAGTACCGGAAAGACTGATTCCTTGAGTCTAATGATTGAAGCGGTTAGAGAGTGTTTTCAAAAAGTGAAAGGGTACGGAAGTCGGTTGTGATCCTTAATCATGGAGGAAGACAGATGAAGAGCAACTAGGTAAACCTATACCTATCACTATTCCCTATTGATTAATAAGCCTGTATAAGACTTTACTTTTTCCATCCGGATATGACTCTCGCCTACTAAACTTTCTTCCTAATAGACTTTAACTATCTAATTAGTATTCACTCAAGACTCAAGTTAGCTCTGGGAAAGTCTTTCTAAATCTAAATCCTTTCTGACATTCAAGGGCTAGGGCAAAAGGCCTGGATTCAAATAAAGGTGTCGTTCTCCGATGCTTACTTCTTCTTTTCGCACCCACATCGAACCACTTAAAGTAAGCGCTGTTGGATAGAAGACTGATACCTAAAAGCGGGGTGGTATGAACTCAAGAGCCTGATTGGCTGGATCGGGAAATAGCTAAATAATAGCTCGTTCTCACGGGAAAGGGGGATAGGATAAAAGGCTCAACAGGATGCTTTATGTAAGAGGAAAAGCTTACTTTTAGGTAGTGGCCTAAGCGCTAAGAAGCTCCAATCATGCTACTCAGACTATATGCTTAACACATGCAAGTCGAACTCTGGATACAAAAGCGGAAAAGGCTGGCAATGCCAATTTCGTTAAGTCGATCAATCCAACTGTGAAAAACCTTATGGCAAGGCGAGTTTACTCGTTGTCAAGACAAGAAAAGGCTTTTTCGGGAACAAAAGGTAATTTATTTCTTTACTTCTTAAGAAGTGAAGGAACAGCTTTATCATCACTATGTAGGTTGTATCCGGGAATAGAAGCTATGTCCACCTCATCCCCCCTCCCGAGGTACTCATAGAATAGGCTCCACCTCCGTGATACTTGGGGAGACTATGACAGGCCTGACGTTGGTCTTTCCTTTTAGTTGCACCTTCCTACATACTATACTCTACGCCTCTACTTTCGTACCTCGGGTCCCAGATCAATTGGATCGTCGATCTGTACCTTCATTCGTACATGCATATGGATCTTCAACCTCGAGATCCTCTATGAGATCTTCTTCCAGAGAAGCCCCTGCGCTGCCCTTATCTATTGGATCCGGATATGGAACTGGAATGGGCTATGCCTTCACCTATGCTATTGGTTTGAAAACCAAAGATGCTTTGGTCTGTAAATGGATTAGGAATAGGCTTTGGATCCACAGGCCCTGGATATTATATCGATTACTCCGGAATAGGTTCTTCAATGATTTATGGTTCAACCCAGGCAACGCCGATCTAAATCCGGTTTGACAATGAATTCTTAATCCACCGATTTGAACTATTTCGGGTTTCCCCCCCTTCCGTCAGACAGCATCCGTTATCTGCAAGGTAAGTGTTCCAATAATCGAGAATTCTGAGTTTGAACTTCTATTCTGTCGTACTAACTCAAAGAAGGATCCCTTTTTCCATTCCTTTTCTTGGCCAGAATAATCAAGTGCACAAGGGTACGGGTTTTGAGTTGCATTCTGGCAGATTCGAGCCATCGACACCCCGTCTTCGACTCCATACCATCTCCAGTTTCACATAAGCAAGGTGAGCTCGAAACCTTTAATTAGAAAAAACGAGTAGAACTGCTAGGAGATGATAAGCTAGGCAGTTAGTTTCTAGGCTAAGATTGTGAAACTATGGACTGCATGTTCGAATCTGAACCGTTCTTGAATCTGATATACCTATGTTGTTTGAATATGCAATCTGTGGTAGAGGAATAAGAAATTGTGTGCTCGAATCTGATCCGTTCTTGAATCTGGTATGCCTATGTTATGTTAATATGCATTCTGTGGTATAGGGATACGAAGTTGGAATGTGGATTATGTGTCAGAAATGTGCCTAGGATTTTTGTGTTATAGATCGAGGGAGGGATATTGAAATGCATGCATAATTGTTTCTGTGATACTTTGCTAGGATGGGACTGAAATTGGGCTACCTTGGGAACTTAATATAATCGAAGTCTCTGTGTATTGGATGATTTGGAAGATTTTGTGTTCAGTTGATAGTACCACGAAGTCTGCATGTATATGTGTGAAGCTTAGGTATCGTGCTATGACTTGAGCCTAGCTGCAGAAGCATAAAGCCAGTGTGAAATGTAGACATGTATGCTATCATTCTCTCTCCATGAGGTTGTCTATGTGCCTTAGTATCGATACGTGAACATAACAAGTATTGAGGAAGATAAGTAGAATCCTCTTTTGTCGAAAAGATGTGAACTGGAAATCTTATGCCAGCAGAATAAATTATATGTGGTCTGCTTTGTTAGGGCTCAAATGCTGGGATAATCGACCTTAATAAACGTATGAGTGGTTTTAATAAACTGACACCATTTAAGTATGAATGTACTATGCTAGCATCATTATAGTTTTCAAAATTCCAGTTTTCAAATCTGTGGGTGTGAAGTAGGAGTATGTCGAGTAAAGTTTAATCTATACGTGCATGTACGAGTGGGCTGCTACGTTAATAAGTTGCCAGGGTAAAGAATTTATTATGCTATCACCTTGAGAATTGAGATTATTAGATGAATTGAAGTTTGCAAAATTTCTGAATAAAGAAGATGTAGTAAACTCCAGAAAGGGGTTGTTTGAAATTAATATCAGGTGTGGCTGGGGACACTACTTGGACTGCTTATTTAATATGATTATCTGTGCACGTTTTCTACCCAAAACTCTCCTTCCAAAAGTCCAGAATGCCATCAACACTGAATATTAGGCGTAGGTGAAATTGATGGAACCTCATTAGTTGGGTCAACCTAGCAACTCCCAAACTTATTCGAGTAGCTAAGTTAATCTAGAAACAATTACTTATATTATTTTTTCCATCTTAAACTAACTTGTATGTAATTAGATGTCTTCCAGCTAAGCCTCCGGAGACTCACTTGACCAACCACCTCTCGACAAGGCAAGATTCGTATTTGGATTGACCAGAATCCACTAGCTAAGGGCATTGACCCATTTCTGTCTTGAAGTTGTATGTTGTATTATGATTGTCAAGTTGTACATCGTAGGTAGTCATGTAGTAAGGTCAGAAGAAAATGAGGTAGCGTAGACTAGGGCAATGTATTTGTATGCATGCCAAACATAATGAAATCACACGTGCACCCACCACACCGTAGGATAAGTAACAATATGCAGCAAACCACCCACAAAGTAGGAAATTAGAATGAAACGCACGACAGATGGAACCACGAACACTAGGGTGATTGATCTCGGAAAGAAATGAAATTAGGAGTATAGAGACTAGGTGAATTAATAGGGTTACGATCAAAGATGACTACCCTTAAAGAGTAAGATAGGCACCAATGTCCCAAACTTCTACTTAGGACCTCATTGACACAACTTTACTAAAGGTTCTCCAACTATTTGTGTTTCTAGGCACCTAACCCTTTGATCAAGGCTCCGCCAGTAAGAACGCAATCAAGGTGAGTGAGTTTTTTCCTTCCAAGTAAGTTCTCTTTTTACGAGTCCTTACCCCCTAGGAATATACTCCGAGCATTTTGAATCACTCCGTAGTGATAGTCTTCGGGCCTCAAGCCCCTGGGAAATTCGTGCTTCACTTCTCGCATCGATTGATAATTGTAATGTAATCGTCTTGCCCGAGAATTATTAGTGTGACTAACATCGAGACATGACTTGAGAATGACAAGACTATGATCTTTGTCGTCAAATTCACTTAACAAAACTACGCGACGTCAGGGGCACCTGCATTCCACATACTCGGGGTACCTTCCCCAGCCTAACAGGCCCGAATAATGAGGTCGTTCCTCGCAGATGACCCCCTTACTGACATGGAAATTTATTCGCTACTTTACTTCATGCGTGGTGGAATGTGTATGAGATATGAGATATTGTATGCTATTCTGTCTTGTATCAAATAAATTCCTGCTATACTGTTTATCTCACTAAGTCGAAAGACTTATGCTCCACATTTTTTCAAATTTCATTCCCAGGTTCGGATGAGAACTCGGGGAGAGACGCTGAGATGGGTAGCTAGAAATAGGTGACCACCAAACGACCACCAAACAATGAATTTTCCGCTGGCCAAAAACACCTTTTTGGTATTTTGTATGTAATTATTCGGTCTGCGAACCGACAAATTGACTTCGTACTAGTATGTATTCGTAACTCCAAACCTAGTCGGTCAAACCGGGACGTGATACCCTCTCCTGTTTTCTTCCTTTTTTTCTCTCCACACCACGGAACTCTATATCATATCCTTCTTCAATCCTTTGTCATTACCTGTCTCTTTTGACTATTGTTATTTTACTGCGTGAATTAGTCTCCAGCCTCGCTCTCTCTACAAAAGAAAGACCTTCTCTTTTTTCTCTTTTCTCGGAAGAAATAGATTTCCCCATTTGATGAATGCTTCCAAGTCCAAGGATTTTCTGCATGCCTTTGGAAACTTGATTTCGTTCTTTGGCATTATTAGGATTCTGAGTTCTTCTACGAAACTTTCTCTAGATTTTGCGATAACTCATTTGCTATTCTCCTCTCCCTTCCTTTCTTCTTTTTCTACTAATCAGTGAGATCCCCTCTTCTTAACTAAGAGTAGGATTGCCTACTAAAGCGCGGAGAAGCTGACTTAATATCCTCTAGGAAAGGTTCTTCTTTCATCCTATAAGGACAGATCGGTTACATCATATATCATATATGATTTCGAAAGTCAGAAAGCTCATTTCACTAAGGCAGACGTCCTTCCAATCTGAAAATGTGCAGTTTGTATAGGGCCCAAAGTGACAAATGGAATTTGACTTAGTAAGACGTCTTGAAAAAAGACAAAAGTTGACTATGGGCCCAAGAGAAAGAAAAGAGAGGAACAGAATGACGTTAGAGAACAATGAATAATGGGACTTTCGGAAAAAAAAGAGAAGAAAAAGAAAGTATGCCAGTGGTACCAGTGGTAGAAAAGAAGGAAGAACTAGAGAGAGAGGTGGAAGTGGCGGCCTTCGGATAAGGGCTTACAAAAGGGAAGCAGGAAAGTCTCAAATAGAATAAGAGTGCTTTCCAACTTCCAAGTAGTTCAGAGCAGAGGGTGACCCTACTCTGGACCAGACTTTTGACCCCTAGAAAACCTTGCAGGCATAACTCAAGCAAGTCCCAAAACCTGACATCAACTAGGAGCTAGTAGGTCTTAATAGAAGCCAGCGGACCCTAAATCCGAAGAGGAGCAGTCAATTGGAAAAGAAAGGAAGAGACTAGTTGGAAAGTGCTCGTCCCCAATCCAATCAATAGAATAAGAAAGAAGACATAAGTGGCCTTCCATAGATTCTAGTCTAGGAACCTTCTTTGCTTCGAAGATCAGAATACAAGAAAAGAAAGATTGAATTGAAAGAGAAAGAACAAGCATCTCAGAAGCAGGAAGAGAGAAGAGAGAGGAAAGAAGGACATAAAGAAGAGAAAGCCTACTGAAAAAGAAGTAGGCAAGTGGGAGAAAGGAGGGGAAGTAGTAGGAACGATGGAACCTTCCAAAGAGATTCCCCTAAGAGATTGCTGCAAAGAAAGAGAAAAAAAGGAGATCCACAGTAGAGAAACCTACTTGAACCCATGAAGACAAGTAAAGAAATCCGATTCATTAAGGAACTCTAGAGACAACCCATTTCTTTAGTCACTGATTTTCTTGCCCGGCTTTTTTCGTATCAATTGACTCGATTTCTCAAATCACATATATAAGATTCAATCGACTAGACAGATGAGAAAAAGAAAGATCAAAGAATGACGTATAGTTGCACATCTGCCTATGGGCGTATACGAACTCTCCTTCTAGCTCCTAGCATCCTAACTGAAAGTATTCCTCTTTGTCTGCGCTTGCCTAGTCTGACTGATTCATCCGTGCCAATAAAAGAATAAGTCATGAAGTCATAATGCACGAGGAACTATTGAACTATTTAAGTAGGTCTTAGTTAAGGCATCCAATGATATAAAAAAGAATGAAGATAGATATAGCGTTAAGGAGATAACAGCTCGCAACAAGGGCTTAGAAGAGAAACGAAATGAGTTGAACTATGTGATCCCTATAGTCTTCTAGGTCAAAAACGAGACTTTCACAGGTCCGATAGGTTAGATAATATTGAAAAGGGACGAAGCAAGCAGCAGCGCTCGCGCAATGAAATCGCTTACTTAAAGAAAGACCTTACAGTTTTGGGCTTGCCTCCGGCCTCCTGGTGAACATTAGCAGAGGTGAGTTAGTGGCTATCCCGCTTATTCATTAGAGCGAGGATAGGGTGTTTAGCCGGCCTAGCCTCTCCGGTAATCCTAACGTTCAAGCAAAGGTCCTATCTAGGAAGGAAAGTCGTTAGCTTTAATTCAGAAGGCCTAAAACACTTTCTGGCTCTCAGGTAAGAAAGCCCTACTTGTTAATCGAAAAAGACGGGAATCCATAACTTGAAGATAGGAAAAAGACTACTTTCAGAGCAGTCAACTAGCTAGCCTTAAACCCCCAGCAAGCCATAGGGGTAGGCGGAAGACTTTCTCCTCTCGCTGCAAGAAAAGCCCTTTTCTCGATCTTGATTATATGCCGTAGTACCTACCCCTCACCTGCTTCAAAGGCTCACAATGCCCCTTCTTATTTAATAAGTTAGTTAGGACTTGCCTGCATCTCCCCATTCAATAGGCTAAGCAGCTAGCACCTTGCCGGTCTTGGTTTTGTCTCAGCAGAGTGCGTGGATGGGACGCCGGGGACGGTGCCCCTTCCTCTGTAGCCTAGCCCAAATCAGTCTAAAAGTTTGGGCTAAGCAAGTTTATATGCCTTCGCAGCCCCTACTTCAATTAAGGCAAGCTTTCGTTTATTAGTAAAGGTATTAGTAAAGGGGTCTTCTTAGCCTGAGCTTGCTGGCTAGCTCTATTGGGTTGGTGTTGGGTTAGCCCGTAGTTTCCTTCCTCTCCTTCTCTTTTTGGGCTCGCTTCTATCATCTCTAGTTTTTCGTCTACTTTTTTCATCTCCGCAATCATATACATATTCTTTCTAAAATCATATACATATTTAAGAGAAAGCATAGATCTTTAATAAGTTGGCTACGATTAGGCACTTCGGAAGCCGTTAACCAAAGCACCGGCTTTTGACGGAAGGAGTAGGAGGCTCAACTATGGTCTAAGCTACTAGAGTGAACGGCACATTTCGGCTTAAGTAGTTGTTTAATTCCTTGGTACCACAATCTAAGTTGCTTCTTAAGGCCGCTATCTAGCCTTGCCAGCTTGAGTGTTATGCTTAAGGAGCTTAGCTTGCCTAAGAGCTTATTAGAAGGAGTCAAAACTAGCTCGACAGCTAGGTGCTTTTTCGCGAGTATGTCTGTTGATGGCGCTGTGTCCTATCGGAAAGCAGCCCAACTCAATGTGTTACGCATTAGCGGCATTTGCTACATAATCCGCATAAGTTGTCAGATATTTTACTATAAGGTAAGTGAGAACTTCTTTCAAGAACGGATTCTTCAACATCTTTATGAAGTTGATTTTTTGCTGCTTCAATAGCCAGCTTTCCAGCAGGCGAGACAGATGCCGATTCTACCTCTGTCAACTACCTCTTGATTTTCTATTTTTTTCACTCCCATCAACGATTGCCACGTGAAAGCTCTAAGTCAATCAGTCAATCCAAGGTAGGAAGACGCTAGGAAAGGAAGGACAAGTCCGAGTTCAGTTCCAAGGAAAAGGAGAAAGGAGTCTGGCAGTTAGCAAGACCAAAGTCAAAGATGGTAGAAGTTCTATTCTCTTTCTCCAGTCCCAAAGCCCAGGCAAAGAAAGGGACAAAGGAAAAAGTCCCACTTTCAGACGAGACGAAGGAATACGGTCTTTGAAGGAGTCTTTTGGAAGCCCTGCAGAGGCAGAAGAAAGGAAGCCCTTGTTGACGTTTCGGACGAAAGGAGTCTGGAAGTTCTGGCAGTTAGGAGGGAAGCAGGTCTGGCAGAAAAAGAAAGTCCGAAAGTTCTCTTCTACTTACACAAAGATAAGGTTACACAAAGAAAGGAAGACCAAAGTCCAAGCTAGGAGTCTTAGGCAAAGGAGTCTTTCTTAGTCTTGCAGTTAGTCTGGCAGAAAGAAAGTCCCAGACGTCCCGAAGACGAGGAAGCCAGAAAGGAAGACGAGTTAGGAATAGGAAAAAAGGGTAGGACCCGGCAGAGCAGAAAGGAAAGGCAGACAAAGTCCCATCTTTGAAGTTTCTTTGAAGTCCGAGACTAAATACAAAAAAGGAAAAGTCCTAGACCAAGTCAATAGTCAATCCAAGGTACAAAGGGGCCAAGTACCAAGTCAATCCAAGCTAGGAATAGGGAAGGTAGGCAAAGAAGTACGAAAAGGAAAAGAGGAAAGGGCTTCCTTACTTATTACTTTTTTCTACTTATTTCTTAATTTACTTACCATTTCTCTCTCTTCTGACAATTATGACAATGACAGGGATCTCTCTGGGAATAAGGAAGGCAAAGTCCGAGAAGACCAATCTTTCCTTTGCCATTCATTTTGACCCTACTAAATAGAAATGGGTAGAGTGACTTTTGGGCCTAAGCGAAGAGCACTTCGGGCGGAAAGTCTGCCAGTTAGGAGTTCGAGTAAGGAAGGAAGAGGGAAGGAATCTTAGTAGAATCCCCTTCGAATTTCTATCCTTAGTCTTTTTCTGAAGCTCTTTTCTGAAGGGTATCCTTTTTTATGTCCTATTTATTCATTGGGGTATCCTGGATTCCCTTATCAGTTATCAGTACTTTAGCGAGGTGCTCTAATCCAAGCAAAAGAGTCTTTCCTTTCTTAGTCTTTCTGACTTAGTCGAAGGCGGAAAGGAAGCGGAGCAGAGTCCTCAGATCGTTTTCCTTCTCTCCAGAAGTTCGATCTGAGTGAGAATCTTAGAGAGCTTGACTTGAACCTGCGCAAGGCAAAAAGAGGAATTTCCAAAAGCCGATTTCCTAAGCCATGATCACGAGTACTTGCTTTTTGATTGACTGATTTCTGTCTCCGAGGAAGATCCATGCTCTTTGATCATGGTCAGAAAAGGGAAGAGTCTGAAAGGTCAATTCCAAGTTCGGAGTCTGGGAGTCCAAAGTCAGGAAAAAGTCCCAGAAGCGAAAGACAAGAGAATATTTCCCCGAAAGGTGAACCACATTTCTACCTGAAGCTTGTTAGCTTCAGAGAAGAACTAACTGGGACGTCGAGCAGCTTGCCTTTCTTTTACAAGAGAAAGAACAAGAGAAAGAAAGCCCATCCCTAAAAACTACCTAATAACTAATAAAGAAAGAAAAAAGAGAGAAGTGAGAGAGGGATGTGAAACGACTATTTTCAAGATTCGGAGAAATGAATCTCGTCGAGAAAGCACCTATCTGATAAAGAAGGAAAGAAAAATCCCCTCCTTTTTCGTGCACCCAAGCCAAGAGTCCATTGGTCATGGTCCAACAACTCATGTATATCTTTCTTTCCATTCTTGTTAGGAAGCTCTTTGCAGGCATGGAACTTTTGAGATTATTGGACTTTTTCTTTCTTCTCCTTTTTCTTTTCTTCTGTCTTCTTGCTTCACAAGTGTTCCTCCGCGCTGGACTCCCTGGGATCGGGGGGACCACTTCCCTGTAGCCTACCTCATTTCACGTTCGTTCGAAAGCTACTGTTCCGAGGGTTCCCTTGTCGCTCTAGCATTTGGTTTGTGAGGGGAGATTCGAAATCGAAATATAGAGATCCTTTTTTCCTAGCAAGAATACCTATTTCAAGCTCTGTCGATTTGAAAATGAAAAGCGAGAAGGTGGTCTCCAGGCAAGGGTAACCGTGTAGGCGGCTGGGGTTCGACCTACTAGCGGAGCGGGGAAATGACAAGGTGTCTGACGTCCCAAGTCTTTCTTTTCTTATTTTTCCTTTCATGCGGAAGGATGTATCTACCATCCGGGCATCGGTCGGACACTGACTCCAATCTATCTTTCTTGTCTTTTTTGCCGACCAGGCCTCCTCGGCCTAGCTTTTTTCTTCTTTTTCTTCTTCGATCAGAAGTTCTTTCTAGGACTGGGACTTGCTTTCTGCATCTCCGATTTCCCCACTCAGGGCCTTGTCCGGAGGTAGTCTTTTGATAGAATCAATGTAGGAAGTGTAGGAAGTTCCTTCTATTCAGTTGGAGAATGGCCACTCAACTGCATATACGTAATTCCTTCAGACACTTTTTGTCTTTCTTTTTCTTCAATCCAATCTTCACTCCTCTTGCCTGCTTCCTCGGATCCGCAAGTATGCTTGCTTGCATTTTTCCTCCTTTCCTTCTCTTTTACGACGAGCTCCTCGGATCTCTTTTGTAAAGAGTCAAAGAAAGGAACTGCTTCCCTATCCATCTAGATTCTAGTATAGCGACGATGCCTCACTATGAAGAAGCGAATCATCATCCGTGCAATGACTAAGCAATCGTATGAATCTAAAGCGATCCCTAAGAATAGTTCTCAAATATCTGAGCAGGCAGAAAAGGCTTGAGTGAGCAGAGCGGAGATGAGCAAAAACTACTAGAAGTAGATAGAAGTAAGTAGAGTTCACTGCACCGTCGAGCTAAACCAAGAAATGACAGATGAGATGTTTGCACGACCTCTCTTGGAACTTGGAAATAGCTAGTTGGGGCATTACTTTTCTTTCACCTCCTTTTCCTTTTCTTCTTTATCCATCCAAGCATTGAGCTGAAAGGAGAGGCTGCGAAGCTTAACACCTTAGAGGTACTTGTTCCAGAAGAAGCGAAGCGTAAAAAGTCTCTTTTGGTCAGTTGACTTTCTTACACTTGGATTGCTTTGTATGCTTCCTGCTCGAAGCACTTTGTCCTACCCTTCCTACAGTTACTCGCAAAATTGATCTTTGGCACGCGCACGCAGACTCATTCTTCTATGTCCCTGAAGCTTCAGGAGCATATCTTTCAGATGAGAACTGGAGAAAGACCAAGTGCTTTTCCTTATCCTTACCCAAGGAAAAATGGATTCCTTCTTTATTTTCCCCGGATTGAATGATTTCCACTCTAATTGGACTTAGTATCTGTACGTTTACTTGAGAAGGTGAATATAAGGCAATTCCGTCTTTGAAGTTTCGGAGTAGTTGAGGAAAAAGAAAAAAAGATAGAGTAATTCCTTGAATAAATGGGAGATATCTTTTGAGCCGGCAAGAGATAGGCTTCTTGCCTCTTCAAATACTGAAGTAGTACTGAGAATAAAAGGAGCCAAACCAACCCTAAACTCCCAGTTATCGGGAAAGAAAGAAGCACCAGTTTCGAGCTGTTCTATCGGCGTTTTTATTTTAGTAGGAGGCTAGACCTAGCTTGACTCCCATAGAGTGATTCTCCTCTCTTTCGATTGCTTTATTTAATCGTGTCGTGTTTAGATAAATAGTACAAGAGGTCTACTCACACGGCCGATGTGAACTCCTATTTCATCTCACCTTGTTGTTTCCGGATTTGATGATGTGACGAGCATTCGAAAGGAGAACGTCATGTGTATAATCAAGCACCTCCAGTATCTCAATTAGAAAGAGAAGGCTTGCTTGAGAATGGCTATACGCAGATTCATCACTGAAAAGGAAGGTCGAAGCTCGGTCCGGCGGAAGAAAAGAATTAGCGAATCACGAGTCAGGGACAATCGAAGGCTCGGAGGGTGTAGGGACAACTATTGAGTATCAAGAGTGGGGCTACCCCAACCAGTGAGCCCTTCGCGACAAGGGTACATAAGAGTAATAGAATGCGTCTGCTTTTCACAGACGATGCTGGTATTCGTAAGTAATCCGGCTACTAGTCCTTGTCTTCGCTTTTCAAGAGATTTGCCATTCAATTGATTACAGCTAATATCATATCTAAGAAGTAAGAATGACTCCAAGACTGCCTGTGGACACAGGGCGTCACGTTCAATTAATTTGTCTATACCTCAAAGTTCATTGGACGTTGGGCTTTATAAGGCCATTGATCACGCGTAAACCACTACTGCGTTAATTCCCAGTATGCTTCCATCAAAGTGGAAATGGATCTTGCCAGTGAGGCGTCTGTCTAATGCCTTCTTCGTCTTCTTGGGACGGTCTTTCTACAGAGTAGGTTGTGGCTCCTGTGATAGAGAATTTTTTTCAGTGTTGAGGGCGTTTCACAGGTTCCTTTATATGCTTAGCATACAGAGATTAAATGGAAGACCCTTCCTAACACCCTAAACTTACCTAATCGATTGAAACCTGTATTGATAGTTGAGCTATCTCAATATCTTCCTCTTTTTAGCCTCGCATCCCAGCGCTTCTCGCCATATTTCCGATTCTTATGTGGACTTTTTTTCTTGCTCATAACTAAATCGATCGAGCAGTACCGCACGGGAGCACCCCAATAAAGATATTTAGTATTGACTTACCACATTCACATTTCCTTTCTCTACTGAGCCTGCTAGCTGCTTGGAGGGCGGGTGACGAGGACACTACCTCAACGAAGACAGCCGGGTCGGGAGGAATGGGAAGACTAAAGGAAAACCTCGATAACGGACAAGAGCTCTTTAAAATAGAAAGATAAAATAAAGAAGGAAAGGGGTCAGGATGTCCGTACGGCTCCGAGTGAGGAAAAAACCTTAATCCTAGTTCGTCACTCTTTTTAGAAGTCAAAGTGAAATCGGTAAGCGTCCCAGCATGGGTTAATCTAATTTTGACTTGCTTGGCCGTTAACGACTAAAAGTTAGGTCAGGTAAGCCTACCACTTTTTTCCGCGAGCACGGCAAGCCCCGGTCACTTTTCATAGTAGCCGGGCCCAACGATAAGAACTCCTTTTGTATTTAGGAAAGGAATCCTATGAAATAGAAAAGGTAAAATACCAGCGGGAGAGATCTCTATCTTACAATAGATAAATGTTCGTCATGCCCTGAAATCATCGTTTTAAGCCGCGGATTTCTTTCTATTTTTTCTCTGACGGTCGATCGATATATCGCACGTAAACGTCCATAGAATGGATTTACCTCGCTCGTAGGTCTCCTCTTTATCGGGTAGCTGAACATGCTACTAAAAGTACTACACAGCCTGTGGGACTTGATGGGAGTACAGAGCCTTCACCATTCCTAATTCATCTTCACCCGCCCCCAACATACAGTATCCGTTTTTCCGAGTCTACTCCTATGCTTTATCCTCATGAAAACCAAGTGCAGGGCCAAAAAGGAAAAGCGCCAGATGACAGAACAGATGCTTCTATGCCTGACAAAATGTGGATTTTTTGCAGGAGACTCCAGTGGGAGATTTAGACATGGAGCTTGCCCATAACTCTTGAGCTCATTAGCTTAAGTAAGGTCGTGTGTTCCATACTTACTTGACTATATTTCCCTTATGATTAATATCATTACTTGGGGTATAAGAAAAAGGAAGTTTGTTCAAGTTGCGTTGGATTTACGTATGCTTCATGACTTGTCAGCTCTTTTGGTAGTGGAATTGGTGGTTCTCTGGCTACACGTACCATTAGACGGATTGGGTCTCATCGTATTGAATCTTTGGGCTTCTCTTGAAGCATTTTTGTGCTTTGGAATGACTCAAGAATTTCCATCTCTCCATTTTTTCATCATCCTCCGTTTATTCATATTTACCTATAGCATCTGGCTCTTCCTCTGGCCTATTCGTGGTCAGTTTTCCCCGCTATTACTGCATTCCTTGCTTCAAAGCTTATTCTCTAACAGTCCTATACTTCGGAATCGAACTTAAACAGCCTTGTTCTACGCTCCATACCTAGTTCGGTTACTGGTTCTAAAACCTAGCTGATGATTATAAAGACCCGGGATAAAGTTCCTCCTATAGCAGGGACTATGAGCGCAGTTGTCAGGCTTATTTCCACGGTGATCTCTCTATTCTTTTCAAATATCTCCAACGATAAAACCAGCTACTGCTATTGCTACTCTTTCTACTTTTTATGGTATGGAGATGACTTATAAAGTCTTTGGGATTACCTGAGTCAGCATGGGTGGGGAAAGCTGCCGAGATAAAGAGAAAATCCGCTGGGAGAAAAAATCTCAAGTTATAATAGTTGAAGAAGAGTATCAGCGTAGGAATATAAGTAGAGAAAAAGGGAATGCGTCAGTCAAAAGGAGCGTATAGCATAATTAAGTCCCGTAGCGGTAATGCGAGCTACGAGCGTAGTTGCTTAGCTGGATAGGGATCGGATCCAGGTCCCAGGTCCAATTGCTGACTTGCTTACGAAGAAAAAGAATGGAAGTCATAATTCCAATCTTGTCTTGAAGCCGTACGTAGTCAAGTAGTAAACTCGTAATGGATTCAAGATTCATTCTCTACTTAACCAGACCAGACAGAAAGATATTTCAATTTCAGGGCTAGTCTTTCTATTGGCTGGAGCCCTCTTCTCTTAATATAAAGTGAAACGATTGGCTGTTCATCCTTAAGTTTTAGTGTCAGTCCACAAAGAAAGAAGATAAGAGGCAAACCTTCATCACTTCTATCAAAGGGGAAATGAATAGGCAGAGCTATTCTCATACTCTGAGATAGCCTTCATGTCCGATCCCTCTTTCGTTGCACTGAACCAACGCAGATAATGCCAGTATCCAGTAGTCGGCGAACTCGCACTAAAACGTCATATTCTAAAATATCGGGATTGCTTCAAGGGCAGAAGCCGGAAGAGTGAATTCAGCTGTGACATGGTCAGTGGAATATTCCCTCTGACAAGTAGGGGAAGCTATATAGATTTAGTGAATCAAATCATGGAAGAAGACTTGCGCGACCTTGTATGGATAGGATCTAATCTACTATGCAGATGGAACCCGCCCACGGGGCATTCAAATCTTCTATTTGCTTCAAGCATTTCTTCCCGAACCTAACCGTATCCAAGCCCAGAGAGTACTCCCCCTTCTGCCTCCTATGAACGACAAAATAAAGCGTATAACATCTTTATGGAAATTCTTTTAACCTTGTTAAGGAAAGTCAAGAGGCTAACTCGACTAGGACTTTTCTTTGTAAAAAGATTCAACATGCCTTCGCTTCAACTACTGGATAGCTGTTCTGTAAATCATGCTTTCAAAATAGGTGGGTGAAACTCCTCTTTAAAAGGCTCAGATGAAACTAAAAATCCAGTCTGTTAATACTGGAGTTAGATGTTCTAAGCTACGATGACTCCTCCTCCATTCCCCATCTCCCTCCTTGGCATTCCAACTGGGGCTATTGCCTGGATTCACGGAGAATCTAAAAAAGGTGACAGCCCTTTCAACGGAAACTGAAGCCCACTGGATCAATCGATCCTGTTTACTAAGGTGCTCACCTAGCCAATCTTTACGAAAACTACTAATACAGTAAGTAGGCATTTCTCTTTATACTAGCCACGCTTCCGCACATGCCACACTTAGCTGAAAGTTTGGTTTGTAGTCTTATGCTCATTCTCCTTTATTCTTCTTTTGCTTACCTTTACGCTCGTGGGAAACAAAGAGATTCTCTTCAAAATCCTTTTTTTGTTGTAGTCAACACGTTGGGCGTTTGGCTCGAAAGGTTGATCTGACGCATGAGGCCGTTCAAACAAAAAGGGATTGTGCCCCCCCTCCCTTGGAGCCGAAGTGGATTCCTCATTCCTGTTCGGCCCTTGGTTTATGTTCGTCCCTTCCGCCGGTGCTGGCGCCTGCGGCCTTTGGTCGAGGGCCGCCCATATATCATCTTGGGGCACGCTGTCCACTGAGGTTGATGGTCCGGAAGCTCCCGTAGCCCCCCCCGAAGGAGCCATCATCTTAGCCAGCTCGGGATCCAAAATAGTAAAAACTATTGCTATAACCAGCCCTCCACCACACCACCCGAGTCTACTAAAAAGAAAGTGGAGAGATGAAAGTGTGGGTGCCCACAGTGGCGACTCCACTGGGGATAGAAAAGGTAGACTCCAATGTGTCGATGGTAGGCTTCATGCTATGCTGGTATGCTTGATGATAGTCAACATGCTTAATCGGTATCGGTCTTGTTCAAATGCTTTTTTATCCAGGTGGTTTCTTACCCCATTCCTTCTCCAAGGAAGTTTCTTGTCTGTACGAACGGAATGAGTTTCACTTAGTGAAACGAATCGCTCGAAGAGCAAAGATACGTAGGTTTGAGATACAACTAGAGTAGTATTCGTTCACTCCAAGAAAAAAACTTCTATTCCGTTAGTTCGTATCTCCAGCTTCTCAAATCTTTTAGTGAAACGACTCAATCTATACGAAAGTGAGAACTATCTCAAGTGCCAGATATGAATGAAATGGCCAGGCAACTAAGTTTTGGCTGGATACTTGGCTCGATGGTGTCCCTCTCATTGAGTCAGCTCTTGTGCCAATAAGCGAAGAATAGCAACAATAAAGACTCTCTTGCTCCTTTCGAAGCAGATATTCGTACGTCCATTGGGTTACTTGAGGGTGGCACTGGTTTCGGCTTTCCTTTTGATTAGAAGGGATAACTCTTAAGCCTTAGGCTAGCAAGGTAAGGCGATAAAGAAAGAAAGCTATGGGGAAAGATCCCAGACCTGGCTCGCTCCACTGGACTTTTAAGCTTCTCCACTAATGGTTGATTTGACGGGTAGATTTCATCTGGTCAGACAAAAGTTGAAGAATCGGGCATGTAAGACAGATAGATTAGGCTCACAGGCCTAAGAGAGGCAACTTCTTCCATTGATCCGAACTCACCAAACCCTATTTCTCCGGAACTGATACACTGAAGGATCAGTACAGTCAGGCTGAGTCGCTTGATGAGCTCCTGAAGTCGAAAAGAAAGATAATAGCAGGCAGTGCACCTTTGCCTTCGGTCAGCATACTCCAAGGTGAGTATCATTCCCAACCTCCATTGTTATAGCTTTGAAGCCTATAGCTGACGTACCAGTACCAGACCGGTTTTCGTCTTACGTAGAAAGTCTCTGTCTCGTCTTTCTTGCTCTTCGCCAACCCCTTTCCTTCTTACCAAGCTTAGTTCGATATTGAATACCTTATTGACTTTGAGACTACTACTAGCAACGAAGAAAGAAGAACTCAGTAGCAACTCTTCACTTCGGAGCAAACTACCCGGGATAACGACCAAAAAGAAGGGCTGCTTTCACTCGGCAACAAACCTTAGAAAGACGCTCTTGCAGCGGGTCAAGCCTGCTCATGAATGGGACTATTAGGGTTGTGGTATTCTAATGAGTTCCAGAACAAAAGGAAGCTCCTTAGCTCAAGCACTAAGTCTTCGACTCCTTAGTTTCGGATGTTCTATTAGAGTTAGAAAGAGAGATGATCAAAGATCTTACTAGCTCATACAAGGAGAGAGCAGGCAAAAGTAAGGGCTCGCCACCTGAACAGTTTTAGCTCTATCATAATAGCTAAAAGAGTCGAAAGAAGAATACAGAGTGCTGCGGGAACGTTTGACCTTAATTGATTTCAGAGTGAGAACATAAGGGAAATATGTTTTGATAGGAATAAATAAGCTGTGCTATGACTTTTGACCTATTCTTACTTACGATATTTCGAGTTGGATGAAAACAGCGCCCCTAAAAGTAAGCGTTGGAAACGCCACATGTTGGTGATGTTCTTACCAAAGGGTCTTTCCCCTCCTTGACTGAGCAATCTAACCGTTAGGCACGAGGGCGCCTTTCCCGCTCTTAGTCTAGACCCGAACTGAAACTGTCGTTACACTCTTCTTTCTATCCCGGACCCTTCAAACGTTGGTTCGGCCTCTCTTCTCAAGGGCAGGGTTGTGGATCCCAAGTTGTGAAACTATCTCAAATAGGCTTCACTTGCCTGACTTCTTTCGCTTCATCTTTCTCTTCGTCAAGTAGCGTCACGTAGATGTGCTCCGCTTCGGGGAGTGACAAAAGAGTGTCTGATGATTCCCCCAATCTTGTACCGCTGTCAGTCGTTGCATCTCGCTCTACTGAATGACTGGGCTTATTCTCGGGTGGACTACTAAAAGAAAAGGTAAGGTTTGTGGGTCAGTTCTTAAGGAAATTAGAAAGAAACCTATATAAAGTATAAAGATGTAATTGACTTTCACTTTACCTTTTTGTTAAAAATACGGCTTTCACCACCTGATATACACGAATCAGGTGTCGGCGGGTTGGGTTGGTTGAAAAAGGACGTGATTCATGCCATTGCTGGATCCACACTACCAGCATTCCTCCCGGTGGGAGAACACATACACACCTATTTGTATCGACCGGATCTAAACCCCCATATGAAGCCCCGGTTGTGCGGAAAATACCTACTTCTGAGTTGGTTATATCCATCTCTCTTGCCTTTTTGAACCAAACTCTCTTTATCACATTACATAGGATAATAGAAGATTCCTATTTATATGCAACATTTCGGGAGTGATTCGTAACATCCATTCGTTATATAGAAGAAAATGGAATATATAACGAATAAAAGTAGGCGGCTTGTGAGCTTGCCCCTTCGCCTCGTTTGAATAAGAAAGGTATCCTTATTTCGATCCATTTCATTATCGTCACACTTGCGACTTGACTAAGCCCCGTTTTCTGCTTTCAAGCCGGAGTGGCATATCCAATGAATGGCGAAAACAGGCTAATAAAGTAAAGGCTGAACCGAGTGGCTGGAAACCTGCTAGCCCGACTTATTCTTTATCTCTTTCCCCTCGTAACCTTGGTAGGCTATTAGCTTTTTCATGCTAATCCTCTTTCTTAAGGTAAGCGCTTGACCCCATTCGTTGATCAGGGCTGGGAACAACAACAGGAATAGAAAGCTGATCGGGTGCGACTGGCAGCGGGTTAGCTAGGTATCCTGGATCGTAGTTCAGGGATGGATAGGTAGTTCCTACTTCGATTTCCCAATCAGCCATTCGATCGAAAGGTTTTCCTCAATAAAAGGGCTTTATCTTTCTAGAAAAGCTACTATTTTCCCGAAAAGACGTAGTTTGATAGTGACAGTGAGGGCCATTCCGTGGTCTATAAATTTCTATTTTTTTCATACAGGGGTAGCCATCGTATCGTAGGAGTACTAGCTATTTGGCCTTCCCCCCCCCC